>Ga0209648_10002727_pt1 | contig 14697 bp, 15 predicted proteins | sample GraSoi2013_115cm_FD_185830 | JGI IMG/M metagenome (GOLD analysis project Ga0209648, IMG submission 185830) | Grasslands soil microbial communities from the Angelo Coastal Reserve, California, USA - Sample 9_17_2013_115cm (SPAdes) (version 2) | ecosystem: Environmental > Terrestrial > Soil >...
GAGCTTGGAAATCCCTTCGGGATTCCCACTTTCCCACAGCCACAACAGCAGCAAGCGTTCTCCGGTTACATATCAAATGGCGCGACATGGATAGCTAGGGTTACATTCTCAAATGGCTTGACGCGGACTCTTACTATGACCTACTACGGAGGATTCTTATTCCCGGATGAGCATCAACAAAAAAGGGAGGATTCTCTCGAATCCTCCCGATCCTGTTGTGCTCCCAAGGGATAGAAAAATAACTTCCCCGGAACTCGCTTACTGCCCGGACGTTGCCGTGCTGGCCGAGGTTGCTCCTGCCGCTTTCGGAATGCTCAGATAGCCCGTGGCAGTCGTCTTGGTAACCTTGTTGACCACCAGTTCCAGAGCCGAGCGGGTCCCGCCAGTGTAGAAGAAGATCGGCTCGTTCACCGAGCGATCCTTCTTTTCAAAGCTGTTGTCATCCGCCAAGACGTTGATCGTGTACCGGTTCTTCTTGGTGTTGGTGTCCTTCAGCTCGATTTGGATGGCGCCGACCTTCGTGGCACCGCCCTTGCGCTGCACGGTGAACTCGAAGTAATCGCGCTGGCCCATGTGGCGGAGCTGATCGATTTCATCGTGGTTCCTCGCGATGAGCGTGCCCATCTCGCTTCGAGCCATCTGAATGCTGTTCTTGGTCGCGTCCAGGTCGCTCTTCACGCCGGTGACGTCGCCGTTCAGCTTGTTCACGTCATCTGCGTTCGCTTTGGTGGCCAATTCAGCCTTAACGGAAGTCGCCAGGCTGGTCACCTTCTGGTCGACCGCGGTGGTCGCGTTCTTGTTCTGCTTGCGCGCCGCGATGAGTTCGCCTTGCGTGAGTTTGAGCCTGTCGGTGACAACCCTTACGTCGCTCTGCAATTGCTGGTTGATCTCGTCGGCCTTTGCCAGCCTCTGGGCTAGCGCTTCATTGGACTGCTTTACTGTGGCTTGTGTCGATTGCTCGACGGTCTTGGCCTGATTCAATGCGCTCCAGCTTACTCCCAGGCCGAGCAGCGAGATGCCGCCCAAAACTGCTACTGCCAATCCGACCCAACGAGGTGTCCCGGTAGTGTGCGCAATGGCTGAATCTTGAAATTCGCTCATATACTTCGTTTCTCCTTTAGGCTTTTCGCCCTGTACTTGGGAAGGGAGCATCCGCTTCGCCAAAGGGTTGGGCACTGCTTCTTTTGAGATAAACAGCGTGGAATCAATAGGTTGGAGTAGATGTAGGGGTTCACCTGAGATGGTTCCATAGGTACCAGTACTCGTAAAGTTTACGCGATCCCTTCGAAAACCGTATAATTTGCTGTCGTTACTGTTAAGAACGCCACTTGAAGGAAATTGGGAGAATCGACAAGCAGGGAGGGTCGAGCATGGCACAAGCCGCGAGTCTAAATGTCAGATTCTCAAAGAGTTAGCGCGGGATGAATCAGGCTGCGCGCGAGCCCGCTTCGGCCCCGGCAGCGCGCTCCGTGCTGAAATACCGGTCTAGCGTGTTGACGGCTGCATCCAGAACCAGGTGGCAATCGGAGCAGGTTTCCAGATGGCGCTTGATTTCGCCTTCGACGGACGTAGAGAGTCGCCCCTCTAAATACCAGCAAATCAAATGGATAGTGTCTCTACAGCTCATATCCCCAGTCCCTCAGATCCCCAAAAGGTAACAATTCACCTGGTCAAGGATTGTGCATTTTCCGCGCCAAATCCAGGCCAGCGATTGAAAAGATTATCTGCTGTTAAATCAAAGGTTTAGGGAGCGTTTCAAAATCTCGATGCGGGCCGCGTGCGCTGCTTCTTGAAAAGATTACACTTGGAGTGGCCCAAGTGTGCAGAATCTCGCCCCAAGATCCTATCGCTGAGGCGTTACCGTCATTTCTCGCAGGGCTTGGATACGCTTCTCCAGCGGAGGATGAGTGCTGAACAGCGACGACACAGTGCCGCTGCCGAAGAGCGGCTTTACAATACACAAAGCCGAGGTCGACGGAGAAACCGAAGTCGTGGGAATGCGCTGGTTGTACGCGCCCAGCTTTTGCAACGCGCTGATCAGGCCATAAGGCTGGCCCACCATCCGCGCACCGGTTTCATCGGCGGAGTACTCCCGCGTGCGCGATAGAAAAAGTTGCAGCATCAGGGCCGCAAACGGCGCCAGGAAAATCATAAGCACTGCAGCGAGCCCGCCGCCCTCGCGGTCATCGTCGCGGTCTCTTCCGAAGCCGCCAAAGAGCATGGCCCAGCGTCCCATCGATGCGAGATAGGTGATGGCGCCCGCAATCGTTGCAGCAATCGAACTCGTCAGGATGTCGTAATTTCGGACGTGAGAAAGCTCGTGGGCAATCACTCCTTCCAATTCGTCATCGTTCATCAACTCCAGCAATCCTTGCGTTACCGCTACAGACGCATGCTGCGGGTTGCGGCCCGTGGCGAAGGCGTTCGGCGCCGGTTCTGGAATGACATAGAGCTTCGGCATCGGCAGGCGCGCCTTCGCGGCGAGACGTTCCATCACTTCGTAAAGCCTGGGCACCTGTTCTCGCGAAACTCGTTGCGCGCCGCTGGATGCCAGGGCAATCTTGTCCGAGAAAAAATACGAAATGCCGTTCATCACCACGGCGATTCCCAGAGCGATTTTCAGGCCGCTCCGCCCGCCGATCGCCCCTCCCGCGACGACCAGAAGCACGCTAAGCAGGATCAGCAGCACGCCGGTTCTTATAATTTTCATGTGTTCCTCATCCGCCCCATCTGCGAAAAAGTGCGATCAAGAATGCCACCCGTTGAACAGGAGCGAAACGTCCATTTGTGTTGCGTTCCGCTCCTGTTCCGTTTAGATTCCCGCGGCAGCGGCGGGTTGTTTCGCCGGGGCGCGCTCAAACTTCATCGCATCTTTCTGCCCGTCGCGGTCTACGCGCACATGATCGCCGGGCAAGACTTTGCCTTCCAAAATCTGCAACGCCAGAGGATCCTGTATCAACCGCTGAATAGTTCTGCGCAGCGGCCGCGCCCCGTATGCCGGATCGTAGCCTTCGCGCAGCAACAACTCTTTCGCCGCCGGCGTCAGCTCCAGCGAAATCTGCCGTTCCTCAAGCAACTTCTCCACGCTCTTCAGCAGCAAGCCCACGATGCGCTCCAAATGCTCTTTCCCGAGCGGGTTGAAGATCACGATCTCGTCGATCCGGTTGATGAACTCCGGCCGGAAGGAAGCACGCAATGCCTCCATTGCTTGCTTTCGCGCCAGCTCTGGATTTTTGTTCGACAATTCGAAGATGGCCGTCGACCCAACGTTGCTGGTCATCACCAGCACGGTGTTCCGGAAGTCCACCGTGCGCCCTTTCCCGTCGGTGAGGCGCCCGTCTTCGAGAATTTGCAACAGTACATTGAACACATCCGGATGCGCCTTCTCGATTTCGTCAAACAAGACCACCGAATACGGATGACGCCTCACCTGCTCGGTGAGCTGTCCGCCCTCCTCGTATCCAACGTAGCCGGGAGGCGCGCCGATGAGCCGCGACACGCTGTGCTTCTCCATGTACTCGCTCATGTCGATGCGGATCATTGACTTTTCATCGTCGAAGAGAAACTCCGCCAGCGCTCGCGCCAGTTCTGTTTTCCCCACGCCTGTGGGTCCAAGGAATATAAACGAACCGATCGGCCGCTTGGTGTCGGAGAGGCCTGCGCGGCTTCGCCGCACGGCATTCGACACGCGCTCCAGCGCGTCGTCCTGGCCGACAACCCGCTGCCGCAGCCGCTCTTCCATATGCACGAGCTTCTGCGCTTCGCCTTCGAGCAACCGGCCCGTCGGAATGCCCGTCCACTTGCTCACCAGCTTCGCGATGTCTTCCTCGTCGACTTCTTCCTTCAGCATCGGCGCGTTTTTTTGCACCGCGGAGAACTGTTCCTGCGCCTTCTGCAGGTCCCGCTCCGCCGCCGCAATCTTGCCGTAGCGGATTTCCGCCACCTTGGCCAGTTCGCCGGCGCGTTCGTACTTCTGCTCTTCCGCTTTGAGCTGCTCAATCTGTTCCTTGAGCTTGCGGATTTTTCCGATAGCTTGCTTTTCCGCCTGCCACCGCGCCTTTCGTCCGCTGGAATCTTCTTTCAGTACCGCCAGTTCCTTCTCGATCTGTTTGCGCCGCTCCTTCGAGTGCGCATCCGATTCCTTCAGCAGCGCCTGGCGTTCGATTTCGAGCTGCATGATGCGCCGCTCGATCTCATCAATCTCCACGGGCAGGGAATCGATCTGCATGCGCAGGCTCGCCGCGGACTCATCGATCAGGTCGATGGCCTTGTCCGGAAGAAAGCGGTCCGAGATATAACGATTGGAAAGCGTCGCCGCCGCGAGAATCGCTGCATCCTTGATGCGCACGCCATGATGCACTTCATAGCGTTCCTTCAATCCGCGAAGAATCGCGATGGTGTCTTCGACCGTGGGTTCGCTCACAAGCACCGGCTGGAACCGGCGCTCCAGCGCCGGGTCCTTCTCGATGTATTTCTTGTATTCATTGAGCGTCGTTGCGCCGATGGCGCGCAGCTCGCCGCGCGCCAGCGCCGGCTTGAGCATGTTGGACGCGTCCATTGCGCCTTCCGCGGCGCCTGCTCCCACCAAGGTGTGCAGCTCGTCGATGAACAGAATGATTTGCCCTTCGGCCTCGGTGATCTCTTTGAGTACGGCTTTCAGACGGTCTTCAAATTCTCCGCGGAATTTCGCTCCGGCCACCAGCGCCGCCAGGTCCAGAGCCACGATGCGTTTGGTCTTCAGCACGTCCGGCACGTCGCCGGAAACGATCCGTTGCGCCAGGCCTTCCACAATCGCGGTCTTCCCGACGCCGGGCTCGCCGATCAGCACGGGGTTATTTTTCGTGCGTCGCGCCAGAATCTGCATCACGCGGCGAATCTCTTCGTCGCGCCCGATCACCGGATCGAGTTTTGATTTGCGAGCCAGTTCCGTCAGGTCGCGGGCATATTTTTCCAGCGAAGCGTAGGTCGCTTCGGGATTCTGCGAAGTCACCCGCTGCGTGCCGCGGACTCCCGTCAGGGCCTGCAGAATTGCTTCATATGAGGCGCCCTGGCGTTTTAACAATTGTCCCGCGGGGTCGCGGTCCTGCTTGGCGATCGCCAGAAACAAGTGCTCTGTCGAAACGTACTCGTCTTTGAAACTGTCGGCTTCCTTGAACGCGCGCTCCAGCACCTCGTTCACCGGCCGCCCCATGTGCTGTTGGCCAAAACCCTGCACCTTCGGCAAACGGCCAATCTCCCGCTCAATCTCTTGCGACAGCGTTTCATTGCGGGCACCGAGTCGCGCGAGCAGCGATGGCACCACGCCGTCGGCCTGCGCCACCAGTGCCGCAAGCAAATGGATGGGCTCAATCTGCTGGTTTTCGTGCCGCGCGGCAACTTCCTGGGCGCTCTGCACGGCCTCTTGCGCCTTGACCGTCATTTTTTCAAATCGCAACATACTGACCTCGACTTCTACCCTCACTCTAGAAAAAGGGGCTGGCGCCCACGCCAGCCCCCTAATTTACCCCTCAACTGCGACTCTCGGCCAGAATTACCTTCCGGCGGCCGCCGCGGCCATCGCCGGAGTCCCGACGTTGACCCTAATCTGCTTCGGCTTGGCTTCCTCTTTCTTCGGGATGCTCAACGTCAGCACGCCGTTCTGATAGTCGGCCTTGATCGCTTCTGAGTTCACGGTGTTCGCCAGCGTGAAGCTGCGAGCGAAGGAGCCATACGCGCGCTCCACGCGCAGGTAGTTCTCTTCGCTTACTTGCTTCTCGAACTTGCGCTCGCCGCGAATCGTCAGGATGTTGTTCTCCACGCGGATATCCAGATCCTTGGGATCGACTTCCGGCAGATCGGCCTTGACCACCAACTCATGCTCGGTCTCATAGATGTCCACCGAAGGCGCCCAGGCAGTGAGGCTGGATTCCTCGCCCGTGCGCTCGAGGACATCATTGAACAGCCGATTCACTTGGTCTTGCAGCGTATTGGCTCCGCGGAAGGGTTCCCATCGAGTAAGTGTTCTCATTTTTATGCACCTCCTTAGGTGATTGCATAGTCATAATAAAATATGAGTGTATCGTTGTCAAGTAAAAATTAAAGCCCTTTGAATATCTCAATAAATTATTTTATATCAATATCTTACAGAACTTCCTTTGCTGTAGCCTGTCTTATCCCTCCAGTAGACACACAATCAAAAATGCCTTCCCGACAACCAACTGGTTTGTCTAGCTTGCCTTAGCCGCTTTGCTGGTAGACTGCCGATTCGCATGCGTTTGGATGAACTCGATTACCGCCTCCCACGCGAGCTAATTGCGCAGCGTCCGCTTGACCGTCGCGAAGCCTCGCGGCTCCTGTCTCTGAATCGTTCCTCAGGAATATTCGAAGACCGCCTCTTCACGGAATTCCCGAGTACCCTACGAGGTGACGAGCTCCTGGTACTCAACAATGCGCGCGTCATTCCCGCGCGCTTGTTCGGCAAGCGTGCCGGTGTCCATTCGCAGCCGCCCTCGCGCGCAACAAAATCCGAGCATCTGACCGGGAAAGTTGAAATCTTCCTCACCCGCGAGATCGATTCCGAGACTTGGGAAACGCTTGTCCGGCCCGGCCGCAAGATGCACGTAGGAGAGCGAGTTCTCTTTGGAAAGGGAGAACTGGAAGCCGAAGTTCTCGCGCGGGGTCAGCTTGGCTTGCGCACGCTGCGTTTCACTTCTCATGACCAGAGCAGCATCAGCCGGCATTTCGAGCGCCTCGGTCATGTTCCACTGCCGCCGTACATCGAGCGCGCCGATGAATCTGCGGACCGCGAGCGCTATCAAACCGTATTCGCTAAACGTCCCGGCGCGATCGCTGCTCCCACCGCGGGTCTGCACTTCTCAACGGAAATTCTGGAGAAAATCCGCGGGCGAGGAGTGGAAATCTGCGAGCTTACGCTGAACGTCGGCCTCGGCACCTTTCAGCCGATTCACAGCGAAACGCTCGAAGGGCACGTGATGCATTCCGAAGGCTACGAGATTCCGATAGAAACCGCGGATCGTATCCAAGCGGGGCGCGCCGCCGGACGCCCTATCCTGGCTATCGGCACAACCACAGTTCGAGCACTGGAAGACGCTGCGCTGCGGGCCGCAGAATCGGGTTCATCGAATCTTGTGCTTGCCGGCAAAGCGGACGCAAAGCTTTTTATCGTCCCCGGATTTCAATTTCGCGTTGTGGAAGGTCTGCTCACAAACTTTCACCTGCCGCGTTCCACGCTGCTCGCGTTGGTCTGCGCTTTCGCCGGCCGTGAGCACGTCCTTGCGGCCTACGAACATGCCGTCAACACGGGCTACCGCTTCTACAGTTACGGAGATTGCATGCTGGTTCGCTAGTGCGTGGGAAGAGGCGAATGATGATTCGAGATGATCTTGCGGATGCCCAGCCCAATGATTTGTAGCAACCCGCTTGCTGCCGATACCGGATCCTGCCACTTCAGAAGTTGCGGCGCCAGAATGACAAGCAGAGAGGCCGCACCGGAGTGCAGCCTCTCTCTCGTCCCAAGGAAAGCGGTCACGGAAACTCCTCGATTATTCGTTGAAGACAAAAACACGAGTCTGCCCGGCAAAGCGGGCTTCCTTTACCTGCCCATTCTCTCCAAGCAGGAGGGAATCATAGGCGGATTTGGCGCTGCGGTCTTCCCACCGGCCTTCGGATTCGGCAACAACCTGCCTGCCTTTCTGCACGGTGGCCTTGTTCCCGTCGATTTCCAGACGGTATTCGCCGGCCTTCAACTCGGACTTGCCGAGTTTGGCCGTCTGCGTAATGTTGATGGTCTTGGCGAAGGGTTTTGCGAAAGCCGGTACTGCCACTGCGATGGCGGCCAGCAAAGCCATGCTGCGGACAAATGAATTCGTTTTCATGCGTGTCAACTTCCTTTCAAACAGGATCGAGTCAGCCGCACTGCAGGCTGCTATTGGCTGGACAGAGTTGACACGCACGTGGCGGACGAGTACTCTCGCCCGTGAAGACACCTACTCTTCCTGGGCTAACGGCCGGAAAGACTGCGTGTCACGACCCCGCGGCTGCCACCGCGGGGTTTTTCTGAATCTCGCCAAGAACGGCCCGTAACCAGCTGCACTCGTATAGACGAAGCACCAGGCGCGAATGTTTCGTCATCTGCTCAGAAAATTTTGTCGCCAATCAAATCAACCAAGGCCACCCGCGTCCGCGCTCGTCTCTACTGCTGAAGTCCACATCTCTCCTGTCTCAACTCTTCCTAAAGAATTACGTTTTTGTTCCAAACCTTTTACTTTTTCTTGCGTCGCACCGGTAGGACTTCCGTTGTGCATCCTGCCGTGCATCGGCGCGCCTGTTCATTTATACTCGGGGTCGCTTTTCGGATAGCAGGAATGCGGATTCTCGTTCTCAGCGATTTGCACTCGAACGCCACTGCACTTGACGCCGTCCTCGCTGCCGCAGAGGGCCGCTGGGATCTTTCCGTTTGCCTAGGCGACGTGGTCGGCTACGGCCCCGATCCCAATGAAGTCACGGCGCGCCTGCGCGAGCTCGGCACGCAAACCATTCGTGGAAATCACGACAAAGCCGTCACCGGCTTGATGCCCACGGACGATTTTAATCCCGTTGCGAAATCCGCCGTGGATTGGACGCGCGCGCAGCTCACGCCCGAGCACCTCGCGTGGCTATCAGCATTGCCTCATGGACCGCTCGCGACGGATGGCGTCGTGCTCGTCCATGGCGCGCTTCAGGATGAAGACGAATACGTCTTCACTCCCGCGCAGGCCCTCGAAGGTCTTCTGGACTCCACCGCCGCAGTCACATTCTTCGGGCACACGCACCACCAGGGCGGTTTTTCCTATCAAGACTCGCAGCTCGAGGTCCTCCAGATTCGTCCCCGCTCCGGCGAATCTTTTGCCGCGCTGCGCATCGAGCTTCCGCGCCGCTATCTACTGAATCCCGGTTCGATCGGACAACCGCGCGACGGCGATCCGCGCGCCGCCTTTGCGATCGCCGACCTGGAGCACCAGGTCATTGAGTTTTGGCGCGTGCCCTACGATATTTCCGTCGTCCAGGAGCGCATGCGAGCCGCCCGCCTCCCGGAGCCGCTGGTTCAGCGGCTCATGGCGGGCCGTTGAGATCCTGAAGATTACTGATTGTGTAGTAATAACTACAAAATATAGTTCCCGTTTGACGTATCTCATCTATAATCTTGTCATGGAATTCGCTGCTAAGTTGCAAGCCACCCTCCAGGAGTTTACCGCCTCCGGAGTTGTTGAAGTTCGCGAGAACGGCGGCTGCGTCGCGCCTTTTACGGGAATGTCCTGGGAAGTGCGCGGTGACGGCGAGAAACCGTTGCTGCATTTATGGTCGGAGCAGTTTAACCTCACGCGCCGCGTTCTTGCCATCACTGATCATTCTGAGCAGCGGCTGGCGCTGGCCGTCGAGCGCTTCGGCCGCAGCAAACCTGACCGGCTCGAATTCATTCGCAGGGAGTTTGAGCGCGGCGCCCGCGAACTTTCGCGCGAGGAATTCCGCGACCGTCTTACCCACCTGCTTGCGGAGCAATTCCCAGATGAAAAAATCGAATCGCTCGCGGTCTCACCCGATCTCGAGCACTCCCTCTCAGGCAACTACGCCCGGGGAATTCTCCGCCGCGGTTCCGCATACGTCGCAGTGCTGGCCGTGCCTGGCGGAGAGTCATCGGACGCGACCGACAATAGCCTCACGTTCGCTTTACTTTGGCTGCGGCGTGCCCGCCAATCGGGTTGCCGCGGAGCGATCACCGGGCTTCGCCTGATTCTTCCAAAGAACTCCTGCAGCACCGTCGCGCACCGCCTGTCCGCACTCGACGCGAAGCTCGGCCTGGAGCTGTACGAGCACGACCCCGCGCTGAACATCCTCGAAAAGATCGATCCCCGGCGCGCGGGCAACCTCGATACCTGGCTTGTCCCGCATCGCGAATCGGAAGCGCTCCTCAAGCAGGCGCGGCCCGCGCTGGATGTCATCATCGCTTTGGCGCCGCAGGCTGTGACTTTGCATCCCGCGGCGCAATCCCGCGAAGTGTGGCTCCGTTTTCGCGGCCTCCCCTTCGTGCGCTGGGATGATGGCCGTGTTTTTTTCGGAATCAACGACTCCCGTGAAGAGCTCACTCCCGCTTCGCGCCGCGCGCTGATACATCTTTTGCACGAACTAGAAGTTTTCCGCCATCCCCTGGCCAGCGACACGCGTCATTCGCTCTACCGCGCTCAGCCGGAGCGCTGGCTGGAATCCATTGCCCGCGAGGACGTCACGCGCATCGATGCCATGCTCGATCAGCGATTCGTCTACGCGCAGGTTTTTGCCAATGCGGGAGGCGAACACGGCATTCTCGATCTCCTCACCATGACGCGTTCCGGACGGCTGGCCATCATTGAACTGAAGGCCAGTGAGCACATCCATCTGCCGCTGCAAGCTGCGGATTATTGGCTGCGCGTTCGCCGGCAGTTGCAGAGCGGAGAGATCGCTCGCTACGGCTATTTTCCAGGAGTCGCTTTGCAGCAGGCTTCGCCGCTTGTCTATCTGGTGGCGCCGGCGCTGCGATTCCATCCGGCGACCGACAATCTCTTGAACGATCTTTCACCGGAACTTGAGATTGTGCGCGTGGGTCTTGCCGAGAGCTGGCGCCGCGGCCTGCGCGTCGTGCTGCGCCAGTAGCTGCGCGCAGTGAATCCCGCGCATCGGCAGAGCGCTGCGTTTATCCTCAACTTTTTTGCTCCCGCAATTTTTTTGCACACGGCCGCTATCCCACAGGTAGAATGTCTTCCCCGGCAGACCGGGAACGAACCGTGCAGCCCGCAAACTTTTCAGTCACCATTCGTCAGGCAGGCCCCATCTCCCTCCTTGATGTGTGGGGGAGCCTGACTTTTTTCGAGATCGGCGCCTTGCGCGACGCCATTTCCCGGCTGTTGAAGCAGGGCCGAAAAGACATCGTTTTGAACCTAAGCGGCCTGCAATATCTGGACAGTTCCGGGATCGGCGAGCTGGCAAGGATTTATGTCTCGGTGGTGAAAGCGAGCGGACAGATGAAAGTGGTCGGCCTATCGTCAAGAGTGGAAGAGATTCTCAAGATTACCCAGCTCTATCAGGTTTTCCCGGAGTTCCCGAGCGAAGATGCGGCCCTGCAAAGTTTTCCGGAATCCCGCCGGAAAGAAACCATCTAAAGCCTTTATCTCTGGAAAACAGCCCTGAAAAGGAGAGAAGCGGTTAAGGCATTGCCTTAACCGCCTCCCGGGGTGTGTCCTCGAAGTGGTATTACTTACTTAGATGGCCGCCAGCTAAAAAGGTTTCCTTCTGATCTGACTTTTTTCAATAAACCGATTTAGCTGCGTAAATCTCAGTAAAACAAATACTTACGCCACCGCTCGTCCCGGTGCCCGATCAGCCGCATCAGCTGCCGGGAGGTGTGCAGCGTAAACGGCCGGGGTCTCCGCGCCAGTTTCAGCCCGGCCTCTTCCGGTGTCCGGTCGCCCTTGCTGTTGTTGCACCGGTAGCAGCAAGCCACCAAATTTTCCCAACTGGAACGCCCGCCGCGCGACCGCGGCACAACGTGATCCAGCGTCAATTCCGAACTGGGGAATACTCGCACGCAGAACTGGCACATATTGCGGTCCCGCAGCAAAATGTTCTTCCGCGAAAGAGCCCGGCTCTGCTGCGGAATGTGCCGGTACGCCAGCAGGCGGATCACCGACGGCACTTTGTGCGCGTGCGCCGCGGAGTGCACTTCCGTGTTGTGCAACTCTTCCGCTTGCGCCACGCCTTTCAGCATCAAAACCATGGCGCGCCGCACTGCCGTTACGTTAATCGGCTCATACGTCGCATTCAGCACCAGCACCGGCTCCTGCATCAGGGATGCACGCCGCGTCGAAAGCAAGTTGTGGGATCTACTGCCTGTGGGACCCTCGGAACCGGGCATAGCCTCGCCCGTTGCTTCGGGGGTATAGCGCCCCCGGGAGTCGACCGACATGTGCCGGTTTGCGCCCATTGCGCCTTCCTAGGGTTATCTTACCATTCTCTGGTGCTTGGCAGGGGGTTTCTGATGGCCCGCGCTACCGTAAGCCCCATTACGGACTTGGCTCCCGCCTCGCGCAGTGCTCGTGCACAAGCATCCAGCGTCGCTCCAGTCGTCAATACATCATCTACCAGTAAGACGCGTAGATTGTCAACCTGGCTGCCTGGACGTGTGGCAAAAGCGCCACGCACGGACTCCCAGCGCTCCTCCAAACTCAGTACCTGCTTGTCCGGCCGTGCCCGCGTTCGCATCAGCAGCACCGCTTTATGCGGCAATCGCAGCCTTTTCGCCAGCGGCTTGGAAATCAGCGCAGCTTGGTTGTACCCCCGCTGTCGTTCTCGTTCGCGATGCAGGGGTACCGGCACCACCACGTCCGCCGCCAGCGTGGCTCCTTCAGCACTCACCAGTTCGGCCAGCCGCTCCGAAAACCACGCCCCCAGCGGCTCAATCTGCTCGAATTTCAGCAGCAAAATCGCCCGCACCACCGCTTCCTCATACAACGCAAAGCTACGGGCCCTTTCGAAGGCGTAAGTTCTGTCCTGGCAAGCCGGGCAGAGCAGCGGCTCCCCCTCCTTCTGCGTCATTCCAGTCAGAGGCCGTCCGCAAACCTCGCACACGATGTTGGGCACCCGTTTGAAAGACGACAGGCACTCCTCACAGATCGGAACCCTGCTCGCGCCCGTCAGCAGCCTCTCGCAGATGCGGCAGCCGGCAGGAAAAAACAGGCTGACGATAGCGTCACCGACGTCCGCCAGCCAGCCCCAACCGGGCCGCCCCCAGCCGCGCACACCTCCACGCCGCTCTCCTGCCACGCCACTGGATGAAGTTCCGTCCGCCACGCACCCGGAACTGTACTCTTCTTTTTTCTTTAATTACAGAGGGAATGTACGCCGCAGTAATCGAAAATCTGGAGTGGTTTGTAGTGGCGGGTCTTTAGGCCCGTGCTTTTAATCTTTCCTTGCCCATCATTGCAGCAATCCCTGTTCCATCTTCTCCTGGCAATTTATACAATGCTTGGCCCACGGCACCGCCTCCAGCCGCTTCTGCTGCAACTCTTCCTGGCAATTCGCGCATACGCCGTAGTCGTCCGTCTGGATGCGCTTCAGCGCTGCGTCGATCATGTTCAGGATCGTGCGGTCCGTATTGGTCATCCCAAAGAGGAACTCCTTGGTATAGGAGTTCGCCGCCTTGTCCGCCAGGTCCACCGTCGGATCTTCGTCCGCCGTGCGGCCTTCTTCCTGCGTGCGCGCGATGGTCTTCGTCAACTCTTCCCGCCGCGCCAGCAATTTCTTCTTGTAATACTCGAGCCTTTTCTTGTCCATGCCTGCCTTGACCTTGTCCGTGCCCTTGTTCATGTTCTTGTGCATGCCCCTGTCTGCATACCCTTGCTCATGCTCTTGTCCGCAATGGTCCCTTCCCCTACGAGCTCTTCGGGACCATCTAAAAACTCCGTAGTGTAGGCCGACTTAACGGGGGTGTCAAGTTAGTGCGCCGAATTTTGAACGCCTTGTTTCCACCGGCGAGGAGTCCCTGGAGAGAGGTGGTGCAGAACGTAGAATCGCTCTATATCCCTAAGCTTTTCTTTGGCGGCTCATTCCGGTTAATACGCGAAGCTCGCCCACAATCAACATATCAATGTTTACAGCCTGCTCGTTCCGCACCAAGTGTACGTCCCGATCGGCCCGGTCGGCGCCTGTCCGGTATCCTTCCATGCGAAGGATCACGTCTTTTTCATGTTCGAGCCGCCCCGCGTTCTTCACCGTGATCAGAAGTTTCTTGGAATCGTAATGCACCAATAGATGTTTCGATTTGGCTGCGCACCAAATCCGAACATCTCCAATCGCCGTTTCCTTGCACGTAAGAGTCTCTTCTTGCGTCACCGCATTCCACTCATCGCACTTCTCGAAAATTGAATCTTTAACGCTCTTCCAAACCATTGGTGCGCGCGCGACCGCCAGCGCCAGATTGTGCGTATCTTCGTAAATCTGCTCTTCTTCCGTGAGCTTCGCGGCCAGGTATTCCTGCGCTGCCTGCTTGGTGCTCTCATCGATCATTGGGCCCATCCCCCGATAAATTATTTTACACGACCTCGAATAGCAAACCCTTAGTGATTTGGCAAGCGGGATGGGACACGCCGTCGCAGGCTTCACGGCCAGGCGGCGCAGGCTTAAGGTTTGAGAAGATTTTGGATGGCCCTCGCTCTTATCAATGCGCGCACAATGGGCAAGAGCACAAGCGCGGCAAGCAGGCTACCGGAGCAGCTCCTCCAGAACGAAGGATCTGCCTGCCTCGCAACTACAATCCTTCCTGTTTCGAATGTAGTCCCGCCGCCGACCCGCAACGGATCCGCAATCTCTACATCGGCGCGGGGTGCGCGGTCAGTGCCTCGCGATAGAGCTTGAGATTGTTCTTATCCACGACCACCGTGCCAGTATCCACGAACGTGGGCAGCGGCGTCGCCAGCGCGGTGCGCCAATCCTTGAACTGGTGTACCGCGTTGTGGTGCAAGTCGTCCAGGAACTTCAGCCCGTAGTAACTCATCACGTAGGGCTTTTGCGTGATCGTGGCCGTAATTGCCCCGCGCTCGATCCAATCCAGCGTCTCCGGATCGTTATCGAACGCCACGATCGGCAGCTTGCCTTCCATACTGAAGCGGTGCAGCGCGTCGGCGGCGCCCG
>Ga0209648_10002728_pt1 | contig 14695 bp, 16 predicted proteins | sample GraSoi2013_115cm_FD_185830 | JGI IMG/M metagenome (GOLD analysis project Ga0209648, IMG submission 185830) | Grasslands soil microbial communities from the Angelo Coastal Reserve, California, USA - Sample 9_17_2013_115cm (SPAdes) (version 2) | ecosystem: Environmental > Terrestrial > Soil >...
ACCGGCCCCGTGGCTGTACTCCGTCAATCGCAAAGGTGAGTCCATTGGCCTAAATCTAGCCGCGATACCTCATCGCCGCCTCGTACACGCACTCGGCGCCGAACTCGAGCGCGCTGACAGGAACGCGTTCATCGGCCGCATGGATCGTGGGCGATGAGTTGAAGTCCGGTGGAATGTTGAGCGGCAGGAATCCATACGTGCGGATCCCCAGCCGCGCGAAATGACGCGCATCGGTGCCGCCGGTGACGAGCGACGGCAGCGGCACGCAGCCCGAGTCGGCCTCCTTCAGCACCGAAGCAAAGAGCTCGAACTGGGAGAGGTCGACCTCAGGCTGCGGGGGCCCCACGAGCAGGACCTCGATCTCCGGCTCCGATCCGACCACGTCCCGCAATTCTCGGACCATGTCCTCCGGCCCGAACCCCGGCAGCAGGCGGCCGTCCAGCTGCACCTGCACCTCGCTGGGAATGACATTGATCTTCAGGCCTCCGCTCACGATCGTCGCGTTGACGGTGTTGTGCAGGGCGGCGTCGAGTCCACGGCTCAGCGCGCCGAGCTCCCCGAGCGCGGCGTCGGTGCGCGCAGGATCGAGAAGCGCGCCGATGCGGCTCCTCAAGGGCTCGTCCAGCGCGTCGCGCATCCCTTCCAGCTGGTGCCGGACCGGGGTCGTGATGTGGACCGGCAGGCGGCTGGAGTCGAGCCTGGTCAGCAGGTTGCCGAGCTTGGCCATCGCTCCGCCGTGCGCCGGCACCGATCCATGGCCGCCCGGACCACGGAGCGTGACGAGCATCTGGCAGCCGCGCTTCTCCGAGACCATGATCGGGTAGAAACGACGGCCGCCGACGTGGAGCGCGACGCCGCCGGATTCGCCGATGGCATGACGGATGCCGGTGAAGAGCTCGGGATGAGCATCGACCAGCCACCGGGCGCCGCAGATGCCTCCCGCCTCTTCGTCGGCCAGCACGGCCAGGACGAGGTCGCCCGCCGCCCCGCCGCGAGCCTGAGCGCGAATCACGGCGCCGACCATCATCGCCACGCCGCTCTTCATGTCGAGGGCGCCGCGACCCCACAGGTACCCGTCGATGATGTCGCCGCCGAACGGCCGGTGGCGCCAGTCCTGGTTGACCGTGGTCACGACGTCGACGTGGCCCTGAAGGAGGAGTGGAGGGGCGTCGCCGCGACCCTTCACCCGAGCGACCAGGTTGGGGCGTCCCGGCTCGCTCTCGTATCGCGCGCAATCGATGTTCGCCTCGCGCAGCAGCCGTTCGACGAGCTCGACCGCGAGATGCTCTTCGCCAGGCGGGTTCGTGGTGTCGAGCCGGATGAGGTCGCGGGTCAGCTCCACGACGAACGGCAGAGCGGCCATCTGCGCAGGCTAGCTGATCGACGTTTGCTCGAGGCGGCGGATGATCGCGGCCTTCAGAAGCGGGTGGCCATCGAATCCCGGGTCCGTCTCACGCACCCGTTCCACCTCCGTCCGGATCTCGTCGATCAGCGCCGGTCGCTCCAGGGCCTGCATGGCCTCGTCCGACATCCCGTGCTGCCGCGCCCCGAGCAGCTCCCCCATCCCCCGCATGCGCATGTCCTCGAGGGCAAGCTTGAATCCGTCCCGGATCGACCTGACGAGCTCGAGGCGCCTCACGCTTGCTTCCGACGGGTCGTCAGCGAGCAGCAAGCAGTAGCTTTCGGCCGCGCCCCGCCCGACTCGGCCTCGGAACTGATGCAGCTGCGCGAGCCCGAACCGGTCAGCGCCCTCCACCATCATCACCGTCGCGTTGGGGACGTCCACTCCCACCTCGACGACGGCCGTCGCGACCAAGACCTGGATCTCGCCCGCAACGAAGCGCCGCATGACTTCGTCTTTTTCTTTGAGCCGTCCGTGGATGAGCGCCATCGTGAAGTCCGGGAACACGTCCTTCCTCAGCCGTTCGAACTCGGCCGTCGCGGACCGCGCCACTACCTTTTCCGATTCGTCTATCAGCGGGCAGATGACGAAGGCCTGGCGGCCGAGGCGTACCTGGGTCTTGACCAGCTCGTAGGCCTGCGGGCGTTGGTCCGGCGGCACCACGGCGGTCTCGACCGGCGTGCGTCCAGGCGGCAGCTCGTCGATCACCGACACCGACATCTCTCCGAATCGAGCGAGCGCGAGAGTCCGCGGAATGGGCGTGGCGGTCATGGCCAGGAAATGGGGCCGGCCTTTGCCCTTGGCTCGCAGGAGCTCGCGCTGGCGGGTGCCGAAGCGGTGCTGCTCATCGACCACTGCCAGCCCGAGCTCCGCGAACTCGACGCCCTCTTCGATCAATGCGTGTGTGCCCACGACGAGGGCGCAATGGCCGCTCGCGGCGGCCGCCCGGACGCGCCGGCGCTCCGCCGCGCTCTGGCTGCTGACCAGGAGCTCGACGGTGAGCCCTGGAAAGCTCTGCTCCAGGTACTCGCGGAACCTGTGCAGGTGCTGGCGAGCCAGGATCTCCGTCGGCGCCATCACCACCGACTGCAGGCCGGCGGCGTGCGCCATGGCGGCGCCCGCGGCCGCCACCGCCGTCTTGCCCGACCCGACGTCGCCGTTCAGGAGGCGATTCATCGGCGTGGCCCTTTCCATATCCTGGAACATCTCCCACATCGACCGGCGCTGCGCCGTCGTGAGCTCGAAGCCGAGCCCGCGCTTGAAGGCATCGATCACTTCCTGGCGGTAACGGATCGGCGAAGCCGGCTCCGCCGCGATGCTGGCGCGCATCAGGGCGAACACCGCCTGCAGCTCGAACAGCTCGGCAAACCCCATGCGGCGGCGCGCGTCCAACCACTCGCTTTCAGCCGCCGGCTTGTGGCCGAGCCTTACCGCCTCCGCCAGCGGCAGCAGGCGATGGCGGTCGCGCACGTCTTGGGGGAGCTCGTCCTCCAGCCGGTCGGCCAGGGGCAGGGCGGCGTCGACCCAGCCAGAGAGCTTCTTGGACGTGAGCCCCTTGACCAGGTGGTACTTCGGCATGAGGCCGCCGATGTATCTCGGGCCGGCGCCATCCCTTACATCGATCAGCTCGTGGTGCGGGTTGCGCATCTCGAAATGGCCGAACCGGGTGGCTCTGACCGTGCCAGCGACGGCCACGCGAGCTCCCCTGTGGAGCTGGCCGGCGATCCATGGCATGTTGAACCAGACCAGGTTCAGCTCATCGTCGGCGTCGTCGGCCAGCGCGCCCTGGGTGAGCTTGAGCTTCTTGTACCTGCTGATCTTGGGCGCGATCCGGACGATGGTGCCGACGACTGTGGCCAGCGTCCCGTCCTCCAGGTCCGCCACCGCTTTCGGGTCGCCGAACTGCTCCCAGCCGAAGGGCAGGTGCAAAAGCAGGTCGCGGACGGTGAAGATGCCCAGGGCCGCCAGCCGCTTCTGATCGAGGGGCTTGACCTTCGGCAGCTCCTTCACCGGCGAGTCCAGGGCCAGTCGGGGGTTCAGGACGACCATCCAGCCAAAATAGGACCAAGAGGGGTTACAGTGCAGCTTCGTGAACGAAGGACCGACCGACACGCCACCTGAAGAAACCCCAGCGGCGCCCGAGCCCACTCCCGCCAGCCAACCCGCGGCCTGGGAAGCACCCGTCCATACGCCAGCGGCGGCTGCGGCGGAGCCTGCGCCCTACGTACCGCCTCCCGACTACACAGCGCCTCCTGGCTATGGGGCGCCCGTCGCTGCGCCTCCCCGTCGCAGCTCGGGTCCGATCATCGTTGCGGTCGCCGTGCTGATCGTCCTCGTGCTGGCCGCCATCGGTTACGCCGTGGCCGGTTTTACGTTCGCCACGAGCAGGATCGACAGCACGACCAAGGCGCTCAACACGGTCATCACCAACGAGAACGCGATCACGGCTCAGTTCAACTCCACCAAGGACGTGGCCGCGCTGGACACCAAGGCCACCGGGACGGAATTGAAATCGAACAAGACGGCAGTGGCCCAGGTGGTGACCCAGTCGCAAACCGCTCAGGCGACCATCACGACCGATCAGGCCTCCCTCGTCTCGGCCCAGAACAGCCTCAGCGACAACTCCTGGCTGACCACGTTCAGTCGGTCGCGCCTGGACAACATGTCAGGCAAGATCGGGCACTGGCGCACCGCGCTTGTGAGCGCGAAGACGATTACCAGTGACCTGGTTCAGCTCGGGACCTTCCTCCAGTCGTACGACGACTCACTCATCGATGTAGATACCCTTGTCACCAAGGGCAACGCCAACGATTTCACTGGCATGGCGTCGGCGTTGGGGTCGCTCAAGACCGACGTCGGCAAAGCCATTTCACTTGCCGATGCCCCTGGGCTTCCGCCCGATATGAAGGCGTTCCTGGTGGATCTACAAGCCGAGGCGACGGACACGTCGAAGCTGCTGAACGACGCCCTCAACGGCGCCTCCGACAGCACCTTGCAGGCCGACATCAATCTGGTCGATGCCGACGGCGTCAAGGTGGACGCGCACGACATAGTGAAGATCAACATTGCCATCCTCGCGTTTTACGCGCCCCTGATCGACGCTTACAACGCAGAGGTTGCCAAAGCCAACGCCATGTAGGTGCGCTGGAGGCGCATTCGTCGCGTGAGCATGGATTCCACTGACGTGATCGAGCCGCCGCCTGATGCGGGGTCTCCGGCTGATGCGGCGCCTCCGGCTGATGCGGCGCCTCCAGCTGATGCGGGGCCTCCGGCTTCTTCCGCGCCCCGTTCTCGCAACACCCGCATCGTCGCCACGATCGTCATCGTGGTCCTGGTAGCAGTCTTCGGCTACGCCGCCGTCGGTTTCGCGTTCGCCACGAGTCGACTGGATGGCGCCAGGAACACCTACAACCGCGTGGTCGGTCATCAGAACGACATCACCGACACGGTGAACCTGTTCAACACCAAGTTCACGACCACGAACGCGGCCGCGACCGCGAGCGACCTCAAGGCCGATCGGGCGTTGCTGGACGAGGTCGTGAGCAAATCGAAGGCGGCCGAGACCACAAGCGCAGCTGACGACGCGTTGCTGGCGTCTGCTCAGGCCAGCCTGACCGACAGCTCGTGGCTGACTCTGTTCAATCGCTCGAATCTCGATCACTACTCGAGCAAGATCGGTCATGAGCGCAAGGCGCTTCGCGACAGCAAGACTCTCACGGGTGACTACGTGCTGCTGGCTACGTTCTATCAGTCATTCTTCGACGCGCTCATGGACTTCGACGCGGTCGGCAGCAAGATCCAGGCGTCAGATTTCCAGGGTGCGCTCGCCGGCGTCTCAACGCTGCAGACCGACCTGGGCAAGGCGCTGCAGGCGTCAAACGCACCGGGGCTGCCCCCCGAGGTCCAAAAGTTCATCGTCGACTTTCAGACTTTCGCCACGGACGAGGGCAAGCTTCTCGCCGCGGTCAACGCGAGCGATGTGAGCGCGGGGCAGTCTCTGTCGCCCAAAGTCACGGCTGACGTCACCAAGCTGGACTCGTACGACTTCACCAAGATCGGGAATGACATCGCGAGCTACTACACCCCCCTGATCGACGACTACAACTCGGAGATCTCCAAAGCCAACGGCATGTAAGGCTATGAACCCGGCCGCCCAAGCAAGGGGGAGTAAATTTCACAGTCGTGAGTGATCTGCCGCCGTACCCGCCTCCGCCGCCAGATCCGCCCTCCGCCGACGAGGGCCCGGCGAGCGATCAACCCACGCCCGCGCCGGCGCCCACGCCCGCGCCCACGCCCGCGCCCGCGCCCGCGCCGGCGCCCGTAGAGGCAACCCCAGAACCACCTCCTCCACCCCCCGCTTACCCCCCAGCAAGTCGTTACGCAAGCGCAACGCCCGCGTATGGGTATTCGCCGCCCCCCGGCCAGCGACGCGGCCCTCGGAACCTATGGGTGGTCATAACCTCGGTCGTCATCGTCGTCGTGCTGCTGATCGGGGTTATCGCCTACGTGTCGGCAGGATATGTGTACGCGTCGAGCCGCATCTCGGACGCCAGGGGCGCCATCGACGGTGCGACCGCCCATCGCGCCTACGTGAACACCACGTTCGACCTCCTGGACCAGCAGCTGAGCTCCTTCGCGGCGATGACGGATCCCAAGCTGGGCAAGTCAACCGCCGGCGAGCTGGTTTCCGAGTCTCAGAACATGAGCGCGATTGTCGGCGCCGACGATCAGGCGATGGCGGCTGCTCGCTCTCGCTTGCACGATCAGCAATGGCTCACCGCGATCAGCAGCGCGCGCCTCGACGCCGAAGCGGGCCGCATCGACCACGCGCGTAAGGCCCTGGGCACGCTCAAATCGGCCACCGGCGACTACAGGCTGTTGGGACAGTTCTTCCAGGCGTTTTACCAGTCTCTGATCGATCTGGACACCCTGTTGATCGACGACAAGAACGGCGATATTGTCGGCGAATCCAGCGCGGACACGGCGATGCAGGCCGACGCGGCCAAAGCGCAGCAGCTGACGGCGCATACGCCCGGGCTGCCAAGCGAATACAACGACTTCCTCGTACCTCTGCTCGCGCTCGCGGTTGACGTAGCCAAAGTATTGAATGCACGGACGACGCCGGCTTACGACGCCGCCAACAAATCAGCGACGGCGGACTTCGAGGCCCTGAATGCTGTCGACTTCACCGCCACCTCGGCCAAGATGAAGTCTTACTACCAGCACTACCGCGACGACTTCAACGCGGAGATGGACAAGGCGACAACCTGACCGGCCTTTACGCTGACGATTCGATAACCCGGCGCGTCAGCCGCGAGAACATCCTCCTCCTGGGTGGCGGGCGCGCGCTGCTGATGCAGCTGGCGCACCCCAAGGTGGCGGCGGGGGTCGACGATCATTCGGACTTCCGCTCTCATCCCATCCGGCGTCTCCGCCGCACCGTGCTGGTGACGATGGCGATCGTTTTCGGTGAGCGAGAGACCGCGCTGGCCGCCGCCCGAGCGGTCAATCAAGCGCACTCCCACGTTCGGGGGGACGACTATCACGCGCTCGATCCGGAGCTCCTCCTGTGGGTGCACGCAACGCTCGTTGACTCCGCCCTCGTCACCTACCAGACGTTCGTTGCACCTCTGACAGCATCAGAGCGGGAGAGCTTCTATCAAGAGTCCAAGCTGCTCGGCGAGCTGCTCGGAATCCCGCGGGATCGCTTCCCGGAATCGCTGCGGGATTTCGACCAATATGTGCACGGGATGATCGCGGGTGGTGAGGTGCACGTCACCCCACGCGCGAAAACCCTGGCCCGTCTGGTGGTGCGGCCCCGGCTGCGTCTGCTGCCAGGGCCGCTCATGGTTCCGTTCGAGGTGGTGACAACCGGGCTGCTGCCTCCTGTCCTGAGGGAGTCGTATGGGCTTGACTGGGGACGCGGGCAGCAGCGTGCGTTCAGGCTCGCGGTCGCCGCCGTGCCTCGGATCGTGGCGCTGACGCCGCCGGTGCTGCGCGTGTGGCCGCTCCCCGGCAGGTCGGTGAAGCTGGCTACTTCTTGATGTAGACCACGCCGAGGGCTTTGGGCCCGGTGTGGGTGCCAAGGACACAGCCGATCTTGCCGATCGCGATCTCTTGGCCAGGCAGCTCCGCGCGTAGGCCCGCCGCCACCTTCAGAGCCTCATCGGGCGCCTGAGCATGCACCACCGCGACGTGCTCCACCGGCAGCTCGCCGCGAAAATAGTCGACCATCCGCGAGATCGCGCGCGATCGCGTCCGCACTCGCTCGACCGGCTTGATCTCGCGATCGGCGACCAGGAGGAGGGGCTTGAGGTCGAGCATGGTCCCGATCATCGCCTGGGCCCGATTGAGGCGACCGCCCATCTCGAGGTAGCGGAGAGTGTCGAGAAGGGCGAGGACCCGGGTTTTCGGGACCCGCGCCTCGACGGCGGCTGTGGCCGCCTCTAGCGTTTCGCACTCCGCAGCCACCCGGCAAAGGAAGGCGATGGGCATTGTCACGGTCTGGCTGTCGACGACCTCGACCCGGAAGCCTTCTACTGATTCCGCGCCGATCCGCGCGGCCTCGGCAGTCGCGGAGAGCTGGGCGCCGAGGTGGATGGAGATGCAGCCATCATGGTTCTCTGCCAATCGTCGATAAGCCTGCGCAAACTCGCCCGGCGACGGCGCCGAGGTGGTCGGCAGCTTCGTCGCGGCGGCGAGCCGGCGGAAGAACTCGTCGTCGGACATGTCGACGCGGTCGCGAAATGTCTCGTCGCCGAAGATGACCTTGAGCGGCACCACCTCGATGCCGTACCGAGCACGCCATTCGTCGGGAAGATCGGCGGTGGAGTCGGTGACCACCGCGAACCGGCGCTTGGAGGTCACCAGGCGGGACTATTCGACGGAGAGGATGAATGGGTAATGCTGCTGGCCGCCTTGCTGGACCTCGACCTCCAGGCCGGGAAAGTTGGAGCGGATCGCCGACTCGAGGTTCGCCATCTCGTCGTCACTCGCGCCCTGGCCTCGATAGACGGTGACGAGCTCGTATGCGTCGGGGCCAAGCTTGCCGAGCGCTTTGTTGACGACCTCGGCGTAGTCGGCGCCGGCGAACTCGAGCTTGTCGTTGATGAGCCCGATCACATCCCCCTTCTTGACCTTGAGCCCGTTCGAACGCGTGTCCCGCACCGCGTGTGTCACCTCGATGGTCTGGATGCGCGCCGCCTCGGCCTTCATGGTCGCCGTGTTGTCGGCTCCGCTGCGCTCGGGCCGGAATGCGACTACCGCGGCGACGCCTTGCGGAACGCTGTGGGTCTCGATCACATGGACCGTCTTGTTGGTCAGGCTGGGAATCTGGCTCGCGGCGAGGATGACATTGCCATTGTTGGGCAGGAGGACGACCTCGTCATAGGGCACGCCGTCGACTGCGGTGAGCATGTCCTGCGTGCTCGGATTCATGGTCTGGCCGCCCTCGACGATCGCGTCGACACCGAGGCCGCGAAAGATCTCGACCAGCCCCCTGCCTGCGACCACAGCGACGATGCCGACTCCATTGGGGCGCGGCGGCCTGCCGGCAGCCGACTCGCTGTCGAGGATGCGCTTGTGCTGGGTCGACATGTCGCCGACGTTGAGCTTCAGGATTTTTCCGAAGCCGCCGGCCAGGTTGATGACGCGCGTGGGGTCGTCCGTGTGGACATGAACCTTGACCAACTCCGGTTCGCCGACCACGAGCACCGAATTGCCGAGCGCCTCGATCTCGCTTCGTATGTGGTCGAGGTCCAGGTTCGTGCCGTCGATGAGGAACTCGGTGCAGTAGCCCCACCCGCCTTCAGGCAGGTCGAGGGCGATCTGCGCGGCTTTCGGCCTCGCGGCGGTCGTGTCGACGTGGAATGATTCCGCCTCCTCGACCGTCTTCAGCATGCCCTCGAGGATGATCTGCAGGCCAAACCCACCGGCATCGACGACGCCCGCATCCCGAAGGATCTGCAGCTGGCTCGGCGTCTTCAAGACGGCTGCCCTCGCCCCGGCAGCTGCGGCCGCGATGACGCTCGGGACTGTGGCATCGTCTTCGCCAGCGGCTGCGGCTGCTGACCGGCCTGCCTCGCGGGCGACTGTGAGGATCGTGCCTTCGGTGGGCTTGTTGACGGCGCGGTAGGCGGCATTGGCGGCCTCCTCGAAGGCAATGGCGAGCTCTCGGGGCGCCAGCGAGCTCTTGCCCTCCACCGCACGCGCGAAACCCCGAAAGATCTGCGAGAGGATCACGCCCGAGTTCCCACGAGCACCCATCAGGCTGCCATGCGAAGCGAGCTTGGCGATCTTGCTCACCTCGGCTGCGTTCGACTCCTTGATGTCCTCGACCGCGGACTGGAGCGTGAGGAGCATGTTGGTGCCGGTGTCCCCGTCCGGCACCGGGAACACGTTGAGACGATTCACCTCCTCGTGGTTGGTCGCCAACCAGTTGAGGCTGCCAAGCAAGGCCTGCTTGAACAGGGGACCGTCCACCCCGGCCGGCCTACGGGACGCCATGACTGAGCCCCACGAACTCAGAGGCTTCGCCGCGAGTTCGCGGGGACCCCTTCATTCAGCGCCGCTCTTCCTTGACGCCCTGAACGTTCACGTTGACCTCCACGACGGGCACGCTCACCGCCCGTTCGACTTCGAATTTGACCGTTTCCTGCAGGTTGTGGGCGACCTCGGAGATCCGCATCCCGTATAGCACGATCACGTAGATGTCGATCGCGAGCCCGCCCTCGACCTCGACCACCTCCACACCGCGATCCACGCTCTCCCTTCGGAGCAGCTCGGCCACGCCATCGCGGAGTCCGCGGGCGGCCATACCCGAGACGCCGTAGCAGCTCGTGGCGGCATGACCGGCGATGGCTGCGACGGCGGACGGGAAGACTTCGATGCGGCCCCAGCGCTGAGCCCGCCCGAGCGCCGTGGGGATTTTCGAGGCCATGGAGAGCCCATGGTACAATTCGGTCACGTTCAGGTGAGATCGGCTCGCCCGGGCGTCTGCCTTTCGACTGAATTCCCCCTCCGAAGGTGACTCATGGCCAAACGCTGCGCGATTTGCGGCAAGGAGCCGCAGTACGGACACCACGTCAGTCATGCCAAGAACCGGGTCAACCGGAGATTTGAACCCAACCTGCAGATGGGCCGCGTGACTGTCGCCGGGCGTTCGGTCCGCGCGCGCGTCTGCACCCGCTGCCTGCGCACCTACGCCGCCTGAGCGACAGCTCGTTTCTCAGCTTCGGGGTCCTCGCCTTTCTTCTCACCGTGGCAGTCCAGTACGCCATTTACCATCGAGTGCTTCAGCGGCCGCTGTTGACCCATGACCTCGCGCAGATGCGCCGGGCCGTCGGGCGCTGGCTGAAGGTGGTGCTGCTGTGGCAGGTGGTGGTGGTGGTTGCCTCTGCCGGCTATGTGGCGGTGCTCGGCTCCCAGCACCCGCGCGGCTTCGCCTGGGTAGTGCCCCCGCTCGCCGCGATCTTCGGCACGGCGATCCCGCTGCAGGTGGCCGTGGTCGCCATCCTTCGAGCCAGCCGGGGGTCTTAACGGGCAGGGTTGCCCGGCTCGCAACTCAACGCCTATCGTGCCCCCCACAAGGATTCCCCAAAGGGAGGGTGGGGGTTAGGGATGGGTGTTTTTTGGGCTGGACGCCCCGATGGATCAGCCGAAGTCGAGGCCGTGGACCTCGCCGAGCGTGCGCAACTCCTTGCGCAGGGAGGCCCACACCCGTTCCTGCGCCTCCTCCGCCGGGATCACGCTCGAAGCATCGTTGAGATCGGCGGCCAGGTCCGGCCGTTCGACCATCTCGGCGAAGAACAGGGTCCAGGCTCGCGGCACCACCTCGTAGATGGCGTACCCCCCACCCCCCAACGCCAGCCACCGGCCTCCGCACAGCTCATGGGCCAGTTCGTGGAACATCGCCCCCACACGCGGCCAGATCCGGGTGGTCGCGGCGAGGTGAGCCAGCGGATCCAGGTAGTGCGTGTCACAGCCATCCTGGGTCACAAGGACGGTCGGCTTGAACCGGCGCAGCATGGCCGGCACCACTTTTTCGAATCCTTCGAGCCACGGTTCGTCCCACGTGAATGGCACGAAGGGCAGGTTTGCCGCCGCGCCTCGACCCTCACCGATGCCGCAATCCGCCGGGAATCCCGTGCCGGGAAACAGGTAACGACCACTCTCGTGAAGGCTGATCGTGAGCACATCCGGATCGGAGTAGAAGATGTCCTCGACGCCGTCGCCGTGGTGAACGTCCACATCGACATAGGCGACTCGATGCCCGCGCTCGCGCAGCCACCGGCACGCTATCGCTGGGTCGTCATACGTGCAGAAGCCCGACGCGCGGTCACGATGCGCGTGGTGCAGACCGCCTGACGGGCTGAACACATGAAGCGCAGCCCCACTCTCCAGTGCTTCGGCGCCGACTAGGGTCGCGCCCACCACCAAAGACGTCCCTTCGTGCAGCTCGTCTGAGATTGGATTGTCAGCCGATCCGAAGCCGGCGGCTTCGACAAGGTGGGCCGGCACGTGGCGCCGCTGCGCGGGATCGCTCAGCTTCCGCACCAGGTCCACGTAATCGGGCGAGTGAACGAGCTCGAGCTCGGCGATGGTCGCGCGCCGTGGGGGCAGCAGGTGAGCGTGCTCGATCAGGCCCGTCGCGCGGATGAGATCCACGGCCAGCTTGACCCGGATCGGCTGGAGCGGGTGCTGCTCGGAGAGGCGATGCTTCATCAGCTCCTCGCCGTACACGAGCGCGACCGGGCCGGGCATGGGCACGTAGGCTAACAGGGGCATGGGGCACGTCCGCCTGTTCGAATCGGTTCCCAACTTCTCTGAAGGAAGGCGTGCCGAAGTCATCGCAGAGATCGCAGGCGCTGCCGCCCACGCGCACGTCCTCGACGTCGACGCCGACGTCGACCACAACCGGGTGGTCGTCTCTCTGGCCGGTGAGGGCCCGCACATCGTCGACGCACTCGCTGCATCCGTCCGGGTGGCGGCTGAACGGATCCACCTCCGCGAACACAGCGGAGTCCACCCTCGAGTGGGAGCCGCCGACGTCATTCCGATCGTGCCTCTGGGTCAGGCGTCACTCGCGGCCGCTCGCGAGCTCGCGAGAGAGCTGGGCGAGCGGATCTGGAACGAGTTGCGGATCCCGGTCTTCTTCTACGGACACGGTGAAAAGGACACGCTTGCGGACATTCGAGCCGGTCGGGTGCGTCCAACCCTCGGCGGTCCCGAGCTGCACCCGTCCGCGGGCGCTGTGTGTATCGGCGCGCGGCCACTCTTGGTGGCATTCAACGTCCTGTTGCCGGGGTTGGATTTGAAGTCGGCTCGCGCGCTGGCCAGATCCTTGAGGGAATCGGCCGGCGGCACGCGTGGAGTGCAGGCCCTGGTGTTCGAACTGCCGCCCGTCGACTTGACATCGGACGAACGCATTCAGTTATCGCTGAACCTGTTCCGCCTCGATGAGACGTCGCCTTCCGCAGTGATCACGGAGCTGGAACGGCGCGGCGTAGAGGTCGGCCGGCAGCAGGTGATCGGATTGTGTCCGACATTCGCCGCGCTCCCGGCTGCCGGCGGTCGGTTGCTCGAGGCGCGTCTGGCCGCCGCCGCCGCCCAACGCGGCGCGGAGCTTTGCGCGGCGCGCGGTGATGACGAGCACACCAGGCTCGCGGGGCGCCTGGAGCGCGAGGCAGGCGACCTCGCCCGCATCGGAGTCGATCAAGGTGAGTTGCTCGCGGGCGCAGAGCGGACGGCGGCGCTGGTCCACGTTCTCAAAGCCGCCGGTGTGCTGCAGCCCGAGCTGGAGGCCATGCTCGAGATAGCTGCGCGAGGCCTTCGGTCCGCTCTTGACCGCGACACGCTGTCGCGGCACGCTACGCGAATCGGCGCGCTCGACCACCGACTCGGAGAAGTCAGGCCCTAGGCCCCGAGACCCCTCGCGTCCACAGTCACATTGTCCGCGCCGCCGTCGACCTGGATCTGGTACCGATCGTTGGCGTAGTCGTACTCGCTCGTCTGCGCTGTCAGGGTCCCCACTGCCTTGCTCTGGCGGCCGTCGAAGCTCAGGCTCGCGGCCCCACCCGATACCGACACCGAGGCGTTAACGCCCGCAGGCCGGTACACGTTCACGGTGAGCGCGCCTCCGTTGATCGTGATCGGCACCGTGCCGGACGGCGTGCCCACGGAGATGTCATCTTTGCTGGCCGCGGTGTTCAGGTCGATGCTCGCGACGTGAACCGTGGACAGCGTGAACGTGTTGCTCGACGCACCGGTGTCGACGCCAATCTTCCACGGCACGCTGGAGTTGAGCTTCAGGGTGAGCGAATCTGGATCTGCGTCGGAGTCGAAGGCCCAAGCGCCACGTAGGCGGCTGCGCCGCCGATCGCGAGCAGCACGATCACCGCGGCGGCAATTTCGGCGCTCGCTCCTTGCAAGGCTCGACGGACGACGACCTCCAGTCCGATCACGACCAGGATCAGCGGCCACAGGTCCACCAGACGGTCGAGGCGTTCGACCGGCACGAGCCCCACATTGACAAGTAGGGCGAACACTCCGACCAGGATCAGGATCGCCGGCCAGAGGAGGCTCCTATACCTCCGATTCCACATCCCCGTGCCCCAAATCGATCAGGTGCGCGTTCGCCTGAGGACGAGCCACACACCAAGGGCGATCAACGCCAGTGGCCAGATCAAATCCCCACGCAGCCAGGTCAGGAGGCGAAGGTTGCTCAGGAGCAAATAGACCCCGAACAAGATCAACACGGCGGGCCAGAAGTACTCGCGACGCCAGAGATTCATGGGGCCGATTCTGACATGGACAGGCTTTAGACCGGCGCGACCACCTCAAACAGTCCGGGCCGCTCCCGGAGTGCCGCTTCCACCAGCTCAGGGCCCGCCACCGTGGCCTGGACGTAGCGACCACGCGCCAGGTACTTCCTCGCCACTCGCTTGAGGTCGGCGGCGGTGACCTCGAGGAGGCGCCCCTTGAACTTCTCCCGCTCTCGTCGGATGAACCCTGTAAGCCGGTTGCCGGCCTCGCGCCGGCCCTTGATGTCGGGAGATTCCAGAGGGTCGACGTCGCCGCAAGCGCCCAGGATTGCCTCCTTGAGCGCGTCGACGGCCACCTCGCCCTCTATGAGCCACGTAATCGCCCGGTCGAACGTGTCATACGTGCGCGTCACGTTCGGATCACGGTATGAAGCCATATAGAAGGTTCCGCTGCCGATGCTCGCTTGAGCCATCGCCCCATACGCACCGCCCTTCTCGCGTAGCTCGCGGTGCAGGAAGGTGTCGCGAAGGT
>Ga0209648_10002729_pt1 | contig 14695 bp, 15 predicted proteins | sample GraSoi2013_115cm_FD_185830 | JGI IMG/M metagenome (GOLD analysis project Ga0209648, IMG submission 185830) | Grasslands soil microbial communities from the Angelo Coastal Reserve, California, USA - Sample 9_17_2013_115cm (SPAdes) (version 2) | ecosystem: Environmental > Terrestrial > Soil >...
CGCCAGCATCGACGTCGTCGTGGGCGCCACGGTGCGGTGGCTCGAGGACCTCGGCGCCCGGCCCTTCGTGTTCCCCGCGATGGGCAGCCACGGCGGCGGGACCCCGGAGGGCCAGCTCTCCGTCCTCGAGCACTACGGCATCACCGAGGCAGCGATGGGCTGCCCGATCCGCGCGACGATGGACGTCGTGCAGGTGGGCGAGGCGCTCGGGCTGCCCGTGTGGCTCGACCGCTGGGCTTCGGAGGCCGACTGGATCGGCCTCGTCAACCGCGTCAAGCCGCACACCGACTTCAAGGGCACGATCGAGTCGGGCCTGTTCAAGATGATGACGATCGGGCTCGGCAAGTACAAGGGCGCGATCCAGTACCACCGCGCCAACATCCACCACGGCTACGAGACCGTCATCACGGCGGTGGGCCGCGAGATGTTGAAGAAGGCCCGCATCGGCTTCGGCGTCGGCGTCGTCGAGAACGGCTACGACGAGACCGCGCGCATCGAGGCCTTCAACGCCGAGAACCTCGAGGCCGGCGAGCGCCGCCTGCTCAAGGACGCGCGCGAGTGGATGGCGCGGCTGCCGTTCTCGCCGATCGACGTGCTGGTCGTCGAGGAGATGGGCAAGAACATCTCGGGCGCCGGCATGGACACGAACGTCATCGGGCGGCCGTCGAACCCACACGAGCCGTTTCCGGCCGACCCGAAGATCCTGTGGATCGTCGCGCTCGACCTGACCGAGGAGAGCTATGGCAACGCCATCGGCATCGGCAACGCCGACTTCACGACGCGTCGGCTCGTGGACAAGATCGACATGAAGCCGACGCTGATCAACGCGATCACCGCGTGCGCGCCCAACGGCGCCAAGATCCCGCCGGCGTACGACACGGACCGGGAGGCGATCGAGACGGCCCTGTCGTGCATCGGGCTCACGCCGCCCGAGAAGGCGCGCGTCATCCGCATCCGGAGCACGCTGATGCTGGGCGAGATCGAGGTGTCCGAGGCCTTCCTGCCCGAGCTGGCCAAGCGGCCCGAGCTCAAGCGGCTTACCGATCCCGCGCCGCTGCCGTTCGACGCAGCGGGACGGTTGATCCCGCTCGCTCACGATTAGCGCCGGCGTCGCGTCCGGGGGGGAGGCGCGGCCGTCGTGAGGGCGCGCGTCATCCTGATCATCGGCGTCACGGTCGGCGTGGCCGCGCTCGCGTACGGCAGCTGGGCCTGGTACCAGTCGGCCCACTACGTCTGGACCGACGACGCCTACGTCGAGGGCACGATCTCGCCCATCAGCGCGAAGGTCGGAGGCCCGGTCGCCGAGATGCGCGTGCGGGACAACCAGGCCGTGAAGCAGGGCGAGCTGCTGGTCCGCGTGGACCCGCGCGATTACGAGGCGAAGGTGGCCCAGACGCGCGCCGCCGTCGCGACGGCCGAGGCGGCCCTGCGCGCCGCGCGCTCCGACGTGCCGCTCACGCGCGAGTCGACGACCGCGCAGATCGCCCAGGCGCGCGCGAGCCTCCAGGCGGCGATCGTCGCCGTGCGCGGGGCCGAGTCGGCGGTCGACCAGGCGCGCGCGGGGCTCGAGGCCAAGCGCGCCGCGGTGGCCGCCATGCGCGCCGACCTCGCGGGCGCAGAGAGCGCCCAGCGCGAGGCCGTCCGGGAGCTCGAGCGGCAGCGCGCACTGTTCAAGGACGGCCTCGTCGCGCGCCGCGACTTCGACCGCGCCGAGGCGGCCTCCGAGACCGGCTCCTCCACCGTCGAGGCGATCCAGCGCCGGCTCGTCGCGACCGAGCGCGACGTGGAGCAGACCGAGGCCGAGCTCGGCTCGCGTCTCCACGCTGTGGACCAGGCCAAGCAGCGCGTGGCCGAGGCGCGGGCCGCCCTCGCCCACGCGGAGAGCCAGACCCACCAGGTCGCGATGAAGGACGCCGAGGTGAGCCGCGCGGAGGCCCGGCTGAAGGAGACGCAGGCCGACCTCGCGTTCGCCGAGCTCCAGCTCCAGTACACCGAGATCCGCGCGCCGCTCGACGGCCTCGTCTCCAAGCGGTCGGTGGAGATGGGGCAGATCGTCCAGATGGGCCAGCCGCTGCTCGCGATCGTCCCGCTCCACGACGTCTGGGTGCTCGCGAACTTCAAGGAGAGCCAGCTCGCGCGCATCCGGGCCGGCCAGCCGGTCGAGGTCCGCGTGGACGGCTTCCCCGGCATGCGGTTCCACGGCATCGTCGACTCGGTCGCCGCCGGCACCGGCGCCCGCTTCTCGCTCCTGCCGCCCGAGAACGCCACCGGCAACTGGGTGAAGGTGGTCCAGCGCGTGCCGGTGAAGATCGTGCTCGATCCGAAGGACTACGGAAACCCGCACACCCTCCGCGCGGGCATGTCGGCGGTCGTCTCGATCCGCGTGAAGTAGCGGCGCGGGCGCTACGCCGTCTTCGGCCCGCCCGGCACCTGGTAGAGGTACTCCTTCAGGTACTCGATCTCCGCACCGTGGTCCTCGATCGCAACCCGCATGAGGTCGCGGATCGAGAGCATGGAGAGGAGGCGCTCGCCGCTGACGACCGGCAGGTGGCGGATGTTCGCCTGGTCCATCTTCTGCATCGCGGACTGGTAGTCCTCGTCGGCGTCGGCGACGACGAGCCGCGAGGTCATGACGTCGGCCACCGGCGTGCGCGCGGGGTCGAGCCCGCGGTCCACGACCTTCTGCACGACGTCGCGCTCGGAGAAGACCCCGCAGAGCCGGTCGCCGTCGAGGACCGCGACGATGCCGACGTTGTTGGCCGCCATGGACCGGGCCGCGTCGGCGACCGTGGCGCTGCGCTTCACCGTGAAGAGGAATCCGTGGCGCATGATGTCCCGTAGCTTCTTCATCGCCGACACCCCCAGCGATCCGGGCCAGTCACTGCTCAGGGAAGAGTGAGGCCCAGTCTACCGCGGGTCGAGCAGCTTCTCCATGATGATGGTGTCGACCCACTCGCCGTCGAGCCGGCCCTGCTCCTTGTAGACGCCGACGGTCCGGAAGCCGAGCTTCGTGTAGAGCGCCATGCCGCCCTCGTTGAAGGGGAACGCGGAGAGGACCAGCTTGTGGAAGCCGTGCTCGCGGCCGAGAGCGATGAGCCGCTCGAGCAGCACCCGCCCGACGCCCTTGCCGCGCCAGGCGCGCTCGACGTAGATCGAGAAGTCGGCAACGAAGCGGTAGGCCTCGCGCGGGCTGAAGACGTTGAGGCTTCCCCAGCCCACGAGGTCCCCGGCGGTCTCCGCGACGATCACCGGATGGCGGGGGCTCCGGCCGGCGAGCCACCGCCGGCGCTCCTCGGGCGTCCGGAGCTCGGTCTCGAGCGTGGCGACGCGGTCCTCGATCCCCTGGTTGTACATGCGACAGATCGCCTCGGCATCCGCCGGCGTCGCGAGCCGGACGCGGGACTCGGTCACGCGAGCTCCCGCGCGTCGAGGCGCCCCTCCCGCTGCAGGCGCGCGAACTCGTCGAGCGTCTTGCGCACGCCGGCGTCGAGCGTGGTCGCGGGCGCGGGGCCGAGGTCCTTCTGGTAGCGCGTGTCGTCGAGCGCCGCGGGGAAGGGCATCGGCTGCTCGACGTGGCTGATGAGGCCGTCCGCGCTGGGCCACGCGCGGCCGATCAGCTTCACGACGTTCCGAATGGCCGCCGACGCGCCGTGGAGGTTGTAGACCCGCGCGCCCTCGAGCCGCGAGTCCGCCGCGGCCAGGAGCGCGCGGGCGACGTCCGCCACGTAGATCAGATCGGTCGAGCCGCCCCAGCGGATCTGGAACTTCTTGCCGAGCACGGCCGCCTTCATCGCGAGGGTCGGATCGGCCGTGACGCCGAAGTCGCGCCCGGGCCCGTAGACGGAGAGGGGACGGAAGCCCATGGACGGGATCCCGTGCTCCTCCCAGGAGATGCGCGCCGTGTCCTCGTTGGCGACCTTGTAGACGCCGTAGTGCGTCGCCGGGAGCCGCGGCGCGTCGTCGCGCACGGGGCCGGGCGGATAGAGGCCGGGCGCGCCGAACACGGCGGCCGACGACGCGTAGACCACGCGCTCGACGCGGCCCGCGCGCGCGGCCTCGAAGACGTTGGCCGTGCCGACGACGTTGACCGAGGCACCCCGCACCGGGTCCTGACGGCAGAGCGGCACCTGCCATGCGGCGAGGTGGACGATGCGGCGGATCCCGTGCTCCCGCACCACGCGGCCGAGCGCGTCGCGGTCGGTGACGTCGCCGCGCACGGCCGTCACCCGGCGCGCGACGTCGTCGGCCACGAGCATCCGCAGGCGCCAGGGATCGTCGGCGAGGTCGAAGACGACGGGGCGCTCGCCGCCCGCGAGCAGGCCGCGCACGACCCACGCGCCGATGCAGCCGAACGCGCCGGTCACCAGCGTGGTCATGAACGGGAATATAATGCCCCTCGTGTTCCGGAGCGAGCGGTTCTTCCGCGAGGCGTGGCCGCAGATCTCCCACGCCTTCGAGTCGCCGACCGACGCGGCGAGCGAGGTCCAGTGGATCGCCGGCCTCGCCGCGCTCGAGCCGCCCGCCCGCGTCCTCGACGCCCCGTGCGGCTTCGGCCGCCACTCGATCGAGCTCGCGCGCCTCGGCTTCGCGGTCACGGGCGTGGACTTCAGCGAGACCGAGCTCGACCGCGCGCGCAAGGCGGCGCGCGAGGCGGGCGTCGAGCTGACGCTCGCGTGCGAGGACATGCGCGACATGGAGTTCTCGGGCGCGTTCGACCTCGCCGTGAACCTGTTCAGCTCGATCGGCTTCTTCTCCGACGACGAGGACCGGCTGCTGCTCGACCGCTTCTGGCGCGCGCTCAAGCCGGGCGGCTGCTTCGTCCTCGACACGCGCAACCGCGACCAGCTCGTGCGCTCGCTCCCGCCCGAGGAGCGCAAGCGCGTGAACGGCTGGACGCTCCGCATCGAGAACGCGTTCGACCCGGCGACGAGCCGCTGGCGCGCCCGGTGGTTCCGGCTCAAGCGCGCCACGGCCAAGAGCAAGGAGACCGCGCAGGAGCTGATCGGCGAGAGCGAGATCCGCCTCTACTCGGCCCACGAGCTCTCGGCGATGCTGCGCCCCGAGCGCTGGAGCCGGGTCGAGCTCTACGGCGGGCTCGACGGCACGCCGTTCTCGCTGGACGCCCCGCGGCTCGTCCTGGCCGCCTGGAAATAGCCGCTCGCGACGAAAGGAGATCGCTCGATGGCCGCCGACTCCCGCCCGCTGGTCGTGCTGGCAGGCCCCATCCATCCCGACGGCAAGGCGCTCCTCGAGAAGGAGGCGCGCGTCGTCGTCTGCGAGGACGAGACCGAGGCCGGCCTCGCGCGGGCCGCCGCCGACGCCCAGGGGATCCTGTTCCGGATCCGGCCAAGCTGCACCGCGAGCCTCATGGGCGCCTGCAAGCAGCTCAAGGTGATCGGCCGGCACGGCGTCGGCCTGGACACGGTGGACATCCCCGCCGCGACGCGGCTCGGCGTCGCGGTGGTCCACGCGCCGGGCTCGAACTCCCAGGCCGTGGCCGAGCACGCGCTGATGCTGATGCTCGTCTGCGTCAAGCGCACGCTTCTGATCGACAAGATGACGCGCGGGGGAGACTGGGGCGCCAAGCGCAGGGCGGCCGGCAACGCGCCCAACACGGAGCTCGCCGGCAAGACGCTGGGGATCGTGGGCGTCGGCAACGTCGGCCGCCGCGTGGCGAAGTTCGCGGGGGCGATCGGCATGCGCGTCCTCGGCTACGACAAGTACGTCCCCGACGACGAGGTCCGGCGCCGGGGCGCCGAGCCCGTGAAGAGCCTCGAGGCGCTGCTGCCGCAGGTGGACGTCCTCACGTGCCACACGCCGCTCACGCCCGAGACGCGGCACATGATCAACGAGAAGACCCTCGCGCTCATGAAGCCGGGCGCGATCTACGTCAACACCTCGCGCGGCCCGGTGCAGGAGGAGCGCGCCCTCTTCGAGGCGCTCACGCGCGGCCGGCTCGCGGCCGCGGGCCTCGACGTCTGGGAGGAGGAGCCGACGCCACGGGACAACCCGCTGCTCAACCTCGAGAACGTCGTCTGCTCGTCGCACGTCGCCGGCGTCACGCGCGAGGCGACGCGCCAGGCGGCGATGCAGGTCTGCGGCGAGATGCTGCGCGTGCTGCGCGGCGCGCGGCCTGACGTGCTGGTCAACCCCGACGTGTGGCCGCGCCTCGGCCAGCGGTAGGGAGCGGCGCCGATGAGCGGCGTCGGTCGCTCGCGATCGCACGTTAGCCAGCCGGAAGAGGCGATGCTAAGATGCACCCACGGGTGGTTGTCATGAGTAAAGTCGAGAAGATCGAGCAGCAGGTGCAGTCCCTCTCCCCGCAGGAGCTTGCCCAGTTTCGTACATGGTTCCTCGAGTTCGATTGGGCGGCTTGGGATCGCCAGCTTGAACGTGATGTCCGTGACGGAAAGCTCGACGGCCTTGCCGAAAAGGCGCTTCGCGACCACGCGACCGGTAAGACCAAGCCCCTCTGACCCACCACGCGTCCCCCGACTTCTGGGCACGTTACAGATCCTTGCCCGAGGACATCCAGAAGCTCGCCGATCTCGCCTTCGAGCGCCTCAAACAGGATCCGCGTCACCCGTCGCTTCACTTCAAGAAAGTTGGACGCTTCTGGTCTGCGCGCGTAGGTGGTCACCACCGCGCTCTCGCCGTTGAGGTCACTGATGGTTTCGTCTGGTTCTGGATCGGCGGCCACGCCGACTACGACCGGCTGCTCGGCTGAGGGCGGGAAATGCGATATTGGAGGTAGAATCGCTGCATGCCCATCGACACGCGCCATCCGAGGGAGATCCGGCAGGACATCCGGCGGGGCAAGCTGACGGGCATCACGGCGGGCCTCGGGCAGAACTTCGTCCAGGCGAACCTCGCCGTGCTCCCGAAGGACCTGGCCTACGACTTCCTGCTCTTCTGCCAGCGGAACCCGCGCCCGTGCCCGCTCCTGGAGGTGACCGACGTCGGCTCCGCGGAGCCCGTGGGTGTCGCCCGGGGCGCCGACCTGCGCACGGACATCTCGAAGTACCGCATCTACAAGGACGGCGTCCTCGCCGACGAGGTGACGGACGCGACGCCCTACTGGCGGGACGACCTCGTCGCGTTCCTCCTCGGCTGCTCGTTCACGTTCGAGTGGGCGCTGCTCGACGCCGGGATCCGGCTCTGGCACGTCGAGCAGGGGAAGAACGTCGCGATGTGGCGCACGTCCGTCCAGTGCCGCCCGGCGGGCGTGTTCCACGGGCCCATGGTCGTCTCGATGCGCCCGATCGCTCCCGCCGACCTCGCCAAGACGGTGACCGCGAGCGCCCGGTTCCCCGGCGCCCACGGCGCGCCGGTCCACATCGGCGACCCCGCGGTCATCGGCATCAAGGACATCGCGCGTCCCGAGTGGGGCGACGCGCAGGAGTTCAGGCCGGGCGACGTGCCGGTGTTCTGGGCGTGCGGCGTCACGCCCCAGGCCGTCGCGCTCGCCTCGAAGCCCTCGTTCATGATCACGCACAGCCCGGGGCACATGTTCATCACCGATCTGCCGAACTCCGCCCTCGCGGCGCTCTAGGCCGTTGCGGTTCCAGCCGGCCGGTGACCTCGCCGTTTCGATCGAGCTCGGCGAGGAGATCAGCGTCGAGGTGAACACGCGGGTGCGCGCCCTCGAGTACCTGATCCAGCAGAAGGCCCTCCCGGGCGTCGTCGAGATGGTCCCGAGCTTCCGCGCGCTGCTCGTCTACTACGACCCGCGCCAGGTCGGCTACGACGAGCTCTGCGCGCGGATCACCGAGCTCGCCCCGCAGGCCACGACCGCGGCCCTGCCGCCCTCGCGGGCGATCGAGCTGCCGTGCTGCTACGCGGACCCCGAGCTCGGCCTCGACCTCGAGGCGGCGGCGGAGCGGCTCGGGCTGCCGCCCGGCGAGCTCGTGAGGCTCCACAGCGGGGCCGAGTACGTCGTCTACTTCATCGGCTTCACGCCCGGGCTCCCGTACATGACGGGCATGCCCGAGCGCATCCACCTCCCGCGCCTCGACACGCCGCGCACGAAGACGCCCCCCGGCAGCGTGGCGATCGGCGGCACGCAATGCTGCATCTACTCCGTGGATAGCCCGGGCGGATTCTGGGTCCTCGGCCGCACGCCGCTCCGGCTCTACGATCCCGACGCGAGCGAGCCGACCCTGCTGCGTCCGGGCGACCGCGTGCGCTTCCGCCCGATCGACCGCGTCGAGTACGATCGGATCCTGGCCCGCGTCGAGGCGCGCGCCTACGCGCCGGTGATCGCGTGATCCGGATCCTCGACCCGGGGCCGCAGACGACCGTGCAGGACCTCGGGCGGGCGGGGCAGCTCCGCTACGGGATCCCGCCCTCCGGGCCCGTGGACCGCTTCGCGTTCGTCCTCGCGAACCGGCTCGTCGGGAACCCCGACGGCGCCGCCGCGCTCGAGTGCACGCTCGCGGGTCCGCGCTTCGAGGTGCAGACGCCACGCGCGATCGCCGTCACCGGCGCCGACATGCAGCTCACGGTGAATGGCCGCGAGGCGCCGCGCTGGGCCACGGTCGCGCTGAAGCCCGGCGACGTGGTGCGGCTCGGCCCGGCGCGCTCGGGCGTGCGCGGCTACATCGCGTTCTCGGGCGGGCTCGACGTGCCGCCCGTGCTCGGCTCGCGCGCGACGTACCTGCGTGGGCGTCTCGGGGGCCTGGAGGGTCGCGCGCTCCGGAAAGACGACCAGCTCCGCCTCGGCCCGGTGCCGCCGCCGCCGGCGCGGCGCGTGGCGTCGCGTGCGGTGCCGGAGTACGGCGGCGAGCCCACGCTGCGCGTGGTGCTCGGTCCGCAGGCCGACCGCTTCACCAAGGAGGGCATCGGCGCCCTCCTCGGGAGCTCGTACGAGATGCTGCCGCAGTCCGACAGGATGGGCGCGCGCCTGCGCGGCCCGCGCATCCCGCACACCCGCGGCCACGACATCATCTCCGACGGGATCGCGCTCGGCTCGATCCAGGTGCCCGGGGACGGCCAGCCGATCGTGCTGCTCGTGGATCGGCAGTCCACGGGCGGCTACACGAAGGTGGCGACCGTCTGCTCGTTCGATATCGGCCGCATCGGCCAGGTCAAGCCCGGCCAGTCCGTGCGGTTCCGCGCCGTCACCGTGGAAGAGGCGCACGGGCTGCTGCGCCAGTGGGACGCATCCCTCGAGGGAGCGCTGAGAGAGGAGACCGCATGAGCGTCGACAAGGAGCTTGCAGAGTACACCGCGAAGACGGCCCGCTCGCGCGCGCTGCACGACGACGCGCTGGCGGTCATGCCCGGCGGCAACAGCCGGACGACCACGTTCTTCGACCCGTACCCGTTCTACATCCAGCGCGGGCAGGGCGCCCACATCTGGGACGTCGACGGCACCGACCGCCTCGACTTCAACGGCAACTACACGAGCCTGATCCTGGGCCACGCCCACCCGGACGTGGTGAAGGCGGTCCAGCAGGCGGCCGAGCAGGGCCTCTCGTTCCCGGGCCCGACCGAGCACGAGATCCGTCTCGCCGAGGCGCTCAAGCGCCGGGTGCCGTCGGTCGAGAGCCTCCGCTTCACGAACTCCGGGACCGAGGCGACGATGAACGCGGTGCGGCTCGCGCGCGCCTTCACCGGCCGGCACAAGATCGCCAAGTTCGAGGGCGCGTACCACGGCACGCACGACTGGGTGATGGTGAGCGTCTCCGGCGACCCGAAGGCGGGCGGGAGCCGGAAGCGCCCGAAGTCGGTCGCCTGGTCGGCAGGGCTGCCGCCGCAGGTGCTGAAGCACGTCGTCGTCCTGCCCTGGAACGACCCGGAGGCGTGCGAGCAGATCCTCGAGGCGGAAGGCCCGCAGCTCGCGTGCCTGCTCGTGGACCCGATGCTCTGCAACGCCGGGCTCATCGCGCCTGCCGACGGCTTCTTGCAGCGCCTGCGCGCCGTCACCGAGCGGCACGGGATCCTCCTGGTCTTCGACGAGGTGATCTCGTTCCGCATCGCGTGGGGCGGGGCTCAGGAGCGCTTCGGCGTCCGGCCGGACCTGACGACGTTCGGCAAGATCATCGGCGGCGGCCTCCCGGTGGGCGCCTTCGGCGGCCGGGCCGACGTCATGGGCTTCTACGACCCGCGCAAGGGCGGCGCGCGCATCAGCCACGGCGGGACGTTCAACGCCAACCCGGTGACGATGGCCGCGGGCCTCGCGACCCTGAACGCGCTCACGCCCGAAGCGTACACGCGGCTCGACGCGCTCGGCGAGCGGCTGCGCGGCGGCGTGACGCGCCTGCTGGCTGCGACCCGGCGCAAGGGCCAGGCGACCGGCGCTGGCTCGCTCTTCTGGCTCCACTGGACGCCCGAGACGCTGACGGACTACCGCTCGGCGCGCCCGAAGGACGCGGAGGCGCCGCTGCGCGTCTTCCTCGGCCTCCTGAACGAGGGCATTCTCCTGACGCCGCGAGGGCTCGGCGCCTGCTCGCTCGCGATGACGGACGAGGACGTGGACCGGTTGATCAACGCGCTTGCCAGGGTGACGGCGCGCGCGTAGGGGGCTCGACATGGCGACCAAGCACATCGACATCAACTGCGACATGGGCGAGAGCTACGGGCGCTGGACGCTTGGCGCCGACGACGAGATCATGCCTCACATCACCTCGGCGAACGTCGCGTGCGGCTTCCACGGCGGCGACCCGCACGTGATGCGGAAGACCGTGGAGAACGCGGTCAAGCACGGCGTGGCGATCGGCTCGCACCCCGGGCTCCCCGATCTCATGGGCTTCGGCCGGCGCCGCATGGAGGTCACGCCGCAGGAGCTGAAGGACTATCACCGGTACCAGACCGGCGCGCTCGGCGCGTTCGTCCGGGCGGCGGGCGTGAAGCTCCAGCACGTGAAGCCCCACGGCATCCAGTACCACATGTTCGAGGAGAACCTGGCTCTCGCGCGCGCCACCGCCGAGCAGGTCCTCGAGCTCGACCCCGAGCTGATCCTGATGACGATGGCGATGACGAAATACGACGCCGAGGCGCGCAAGGTCAAGGGCCTGCGCGTCGCTGCCGAGGGCTTCGCCGACCGCGTCTACGCTGATGACGCCCAGCTCGTCTCGCGCAAGCTCGGCAAGGACGCGCTCGTCGCCGACCCCGCCAAGGCCGCCGAGCAGGCGGTGCGGATGGTGCTGGAGGGGAAGGTGCGCACGATCAGCGGCAAGGTCATCGACGTCAAGGTCGAGACCATCTGCATCCACGGCGACAGCCCGGGCGCGGAGAAGATCGTGGTCGCGGTCCGCGAGGGACTCGTCAAGGCGGGGTGCACGGTGAAGCCGCTTCGGGAGTGGCTGCCCAAGGCCTGAGCTGGACGTCGCACGCTCGCTCGCGACGCCTGACGGCGCGACGGTCGCCTACCGGCTCTGGCGGCCGGCCGCCCCGCGCCGCGTCGTCGTCCTCCTCCACGGCCTCGCGAGCAACGCGACCCGCTGGTCGGAGCTCGTCGCCCATACCTCGCTGAAGGCGGACTGGGACATCCTGCGCCTCGACCTCCGCGGCAACGGCGCCTCCGCCTGGCGCGGGCGCCTCGGCATGGGCGAGTGGTGCGCCGACCTCGCCGGGATCCTCGACGCCGAGGGCTACGCGCGCGCGGTGCTGGTCGGCCACTGCCTCGGCGCCAACGTCGCGATCGAATTCGCGAGCCGTCATCCCGACCGCGTGGCGCGGCTCGTCCTCATCGAGCCGATGCCGTGCGAAGCGCTCACCGGGACGCTCGGAACGGTCGCGCGGCTCAGAGCGCTCTTCGTCCCGGTCGTCGGGCTCGTTCGCGCGCTGAACGCACTCGGCCTCCGGCGGCGGCGCCTCCGGCCCCTCGACCTCGCCGAATTCGACCGGGAGACGCGCGCGGCGGTGGCACCCGGCGCCGGTCTGGACGTCCTCGTGAAGCGCCATGCCTCGTGGAGCCTCGACCTCCGCACGACGGCGACGGCCGCCTACCTTCAGATGCTGCTTGCGGTCAGCGACCGCCTGCCCGATCCGGAGACGCTGCGCGCGCCCGGGCTCGCGCTGCTCTCGACCGGCGCCGCGTTCACGGATCCCGCGATCACCGAGCGGTGGCTCGCCCGCGTCCCTCGCTGCCGCATCGTCCGGCTCGACGCGCGGCACTGGATTCCGACCGAGCGCCCCGAGGAGATGCGCCGCGCGATCGAGGAGTTCTGTCGCGCTTGACCGTTTCCCCGCGGCGATGGTCTACTGAGTCGCCCGTGGACACGCCGCTCAAGCGCACTCCGCTCTACCAGGCGCACGTGAAGGCCGGCGCCCGCATGGTGCCGTTCGGCGGCTGGGAGATGCCGGTGCAGTACACGGGCATCGTCGAGGAGCACCGCACGGTGCGGAGCGCCGTCGGGCTCTTCGACGTGAGCCACATGGGCGAGTTCGAGGTGGAGGGCCCGAAGGCCCTGGCCGCGCTCCAGCACCTGACCACCAACGACGTCGCGGCCCTCGAGCCCGGCCACGTGCAGTATTCCGTCCTCTGCTACCCGAACGGGACGATCGTGGACGACCTCACCGTCTACCGCCTCGCCGGCGACCGCTTCATGCTCACGGTGAACGCGGGGAACATCGACAAGGACTGGATCTGGGTCACGGAGCACGGCGGGGGCGCGCGCTGGAAGAACGCGTCCACGGACACGGGTCTCATCGCCGTGCAGGGGCCGAAGGCGGAGGCGCTCGTCGGCCGGCTCGCCGACCAGGACGTGACGAAGCTCGGCTACTACCGCTTCGCGCGCGGCAAGATGGCGGGCGTCGCGACGCTGATCTCGCGCACGGGCTACACGGGCGAGGACGGCTTCGAGCTCTACGCGGCGGCCGCCGAGACCGAGCGCCTCTGGACCGCCCTGCTGGACGCCGGCCGCGGCGACGGCGTGGCGCCGATCGGGCTCGGCGCGCGCGACACGCTCCGGCTCGAGATGAAGTACGCGCTCTATGGCAACGACATCGACGAGACGACCAACGCGCTCGAGGCCGGGCTCGGCTGGGTCGTCAAGCCGGCGAAGGGCGAGTTCAGCGGCCGGGACGCCCTCGAGAAGATCCGCGCCGAGGGCGTCAAGCGGAAGCTTGTGGGGATCGAGATGGTGGACCGCGCTGTCGCGCGCCACGGCTATCCTGTCCTGAAGGCCGGCCGCCGCGTCGGCGTCGTGACCTCGGGCTCCTACGGCCCCTCGGTGGACAAGTACATCGCCATGGCGTATGTGGAGACGGCGCTCGCCGCAGTCGGCACCGAGCTCGACGTCGAGATCCGCGGCCAGGCGAAGGCCGCGCGCGTCGTCAAGACACCGTTCCATCCGTCACGCGTGAAAAAGGGGTAACGCCTCGATGGCGAACATTCCGAAGGAGCTCAGGTACACGCGCGAGCACGAGTGGGCGAAGCAGGAAGGCGACAGAGTACGAGTCGGTATTACCGACTATGCTCAGGAGCAGCTCGGCGATGTTGTATTCGTCGAGCTGCCGAAGGTCGGCGCCAAGGTCACGGCGGCGAAGGCCTTCGGCGTCGTCGAGTCGGTCAAGGCCGTCTCCGACCTCTTCGCGCCGGTCTCCGGCGAGGTCGTCGAGGCCAACGGTGAGCTGACGAAGAAGCCCGAGACGGTGAACCAGGAACCCTACGGCAAGGGCTGGATGATCGTCATCAAGTCCTCGAACAAGGTCGAGTGGGACCAGCTCCTGACGGCCCAGCAGTACGAAGACTTCCTGAAGCAGGCGGCCCACTGATGAAGTCGCGGTTCATCGCCAACACGACGGCCGAGCAGCGGCAGATGCTCGGCGTGATCGGCGCCGGCTCGATCGAGGACCTGCTCGTCAAGATCCCCGCGAAGGCGCGGCTCTCCCGGCCGTTGAACCTGGCGCCCGCCCTCGCCGAGACCGACCTGGTCCGCCACATGCGGGCGCTCGCCGCCCGGAACGCCGACGCCGACTCGCACGCCTGCTTCATGGGCGCGGGCTCCTACGACCACTACGTCCCGAGCCCGATCAGCCACATGGTCCTGCGCGGCGAGTTCCTCACGGCGTACACGCCCTACCAGCCCGAGGCGAGCCAGGGCACGCTCAGGACGATCTACGAGTACCAGACGATGATCGCCGAGCTGACCGGGATGGACGTGGCGAACGCGTCCATCTACGACGGCGCGTCGTCACTCGCCGAGGCGGCGCTGATGGCCCACGCCGTCACCGAGCGGAAGGAGATCGTCCTCTCGCGCGGCGTGAACCCGCTCTACCGCCGCGTCACCGCCACCTACTGCGAGGGGCCGGGCATCCGCCTGCTCGACGCGGCGGTGCCGGACGGCGTCACCGACCTCGCCGCGGCGAAGAAGCTCGTCAGCCCGAAGACCGCGGCGTTCGTGATCCAGACGCCGAACTTCTACGGCTGCCTGGAGGACGTCGCTGCCGCCGCGGAGCTTGCGCATGGGGCCGGCGCGCTCCTGGTCGTCGTCGCCGACCCGGTGAACCTCGGCGTCCTCGAGGCGCCGGGAAAGCTCGGCGCCGATATCGTCGTCGGCGAGGGGCAGGGGCTCGGCGTGCCGATGAGCTTCGGCGGCCCGAACCTCGGCGTCTTCGCCGCGAAGAAGGACCTCGTGCGCCGGATGCCGGGCCGGCTCGTCGGCGCCACCGTGGACAAGGACGGCAAGCGCGGCTTCGTCCTCACGCTCCAGACACGCGAGCAGCACATCCGCCGCGCCAAGGCGACC
>Ga0209648_10002730_pt1 | contig 14690 bp, 11 predicted proteins | sample GraSoi2013_115cm_FD_185830 | JGI IMG/M metagenome (GOLD analysis project Ga0209648, IMG submission 185830) | Grasslands soil microbial communities from the Angelo Coastal Reserve, California, USA - Sample 9_17_2013_115cm (SPAdes) (version 2) | ecosystem: Environmental > Terrestrial > Soil >...
GCCAACGCCACAATCCCTTATGGTGCGGGCGCGGCCGCTGCCGCAGCTTTTCGCGCCCGATGATGAACGAGGTCTCCATCAGGTTGAAGCGGAAGCCGCCGACCCGGCATTGCGCGAGGGCGCGCAGGATATTCGGTTCGTCCATGAAACCGTAACGGATACGGATCGTATGAAAGCCCTTGCCGAGCTCGCGGATTTCGAGCCGCTGCTCGTCCGGTACATGCGGCACGTCCTCGGTATCGACCTGCATTATCACGACGCGCTCGTGCAGCACTTTGTAGTGCTTGAGCGCATGCAGCAACGCGACGGGGACGCGGTTCAAATCGCGCGACATGAAAATGGCCGTCCCCGGGACGCGAGCCGGTCTGTCGGGCCTGAGCGCCTCGACGAACTGCTGGAGCGGCATCGCGTCCCGGGCGCGCAACTCGGCGAGCAAGCGACGGCCGCGCCACCAGGTTCCCATTATCGTGAACACGACGATGGCGACGATGACCGGGAACCAGCCGCCCTCGGCTATCTTCAACAGATTGGCGCTCAAGAAGGTAAGGTCGAGGATGCCAAAGGCGGCAAAGACCGGTACTGCGACGGCGAGGCTCCAGCCCCCGTTGCGCATGTACAGAAAGGCCAGCCCCGTAGTGATCGCCATCATGCCGCTGACCGCGATGCCGTAGGCGGCGCCGAGATTGTCGGATGACCGGAACCCGACCACCAGGATAATGACCGCGACGAGCAGGGCGCTGTTGATGCGGGGCACGTAAACTTGCCCGATCTCCTGCTCCGAGGTGTGGCGTACCTCGAGCCGAGGCAGATAGCCCAGCTGGACTGCCTGGCGAGTTATCGAGAACGCGCCCGAGATCACCGCCTGTGAGGCGATGATCGTTGCGACTGTCGCCAAACCCACCAGCGGATAGAGGCCCCATTCGGGCGCCAGGCGATAAAACGGGTGCTCGAGGGCACCGGGATTGCCGAGCAGCACCGCCCCCTGTCCGAAATAGTTGAGCAGGAGCGCCGGAAAAACGAGCCCGACCCAGGCCGTCCGCAGAGCATTCCTGCCAAAATGCCCCATATCGGCGTAGAGGGTCTCGGCGCCGGTCACAGCAAGGAAAACCGCTCCGAGCATGAAGAAGCCGCGCCACGGCGCATCGACAAGCAGCGCGAATCCGTGGATTGGATTGAGTGCCAAGAGGATACGCGGGTGGTGCATGATGCCCCACATGCCGAGCAATGCCAGCACCGCGAACCACACCAGCATCACCGGTCCGAAGAGTCTCCCAACCGCCGCCGTTCCGCGGCGTTGCATTAAAAACAAGCCGGTTAGGAGAACGACCGAGATCGGAACCACGTAGGGGTCAAAAAACGGCGTCGCCACTTTTAGGCCCTCCACCGCGCTCAGCACCGAGATGGCGGGAGTGATGACACCGTCGCCGTAAAACAGTGCAGCGCCGACCAGGCCCGCCCCCATGATCCATAAGTATCGCTTATGCGCCGGGTTGGTCCTGCGCAGCACCAAAGCGGTCAGCGCCAACAGCCCACCCTCGCCGCGGTTGTCGGCGCGCATGATGACGAAGACGTATTTGACCATGACGATCAGCACCAAGGCCCAAACGATGAGCGAAAGCGCGCCGAGAATGGCGTGCTCGCTCATGTCGCCAAAATCGATCAGCGACTGCCGGACGGCGTAGAGCGGAGAAGTGCCGATATCGCCGAATACGACGCCAAGCGCGGCGAGTGTCAGGCTCGAACCAGCGCTTAGTTGAAATCCGCTCCGTCGTGCGGGCGTGTCTAGCTGCAATGGATGGATCCGGTCCGCCGGCACAGCGCATAACTCCGCGCCGCCATTCCACACTACCCGCATTAAGGTCCGATGTGGATCAGCGCCGTTCGATACCAACAATCGATAAAGATTTTGGTTCGCGCCGTAAAGTCCGTCGGCGGCGGCTTGACGTCGCGCGCTGTCGTCTGCTCAGACGCGCTGATCGGGCGGGAGTTGGAGGCGGTAGCCGACGCCGAGTTCGGTCAGGATGTGGGTCGGGCGGGTCGGGTCGGGTTCGAGCTTTTGCCGCAGCCCGCGGATAAAGACCCGCAGATATTGCACCTCTTCGGCTTGCGCCGGGCCCCAGACCTCGCGCAGCAAATGGCGGTGGGTCAGGACTTTGCCGGCGTGCATGACGAGATGGCGCAAGAGGTCGAATTCCTTCGGGGACAGCTTTACCTCCTGGCCGCTGCGCGTGACGTGGCGGCGCACGAGGTCGACCGCCAGGTCGCCCGAGACAAAGATCGGCAACTCTCCTTGCGCCTGATAGGCGTGACGAAGCGCAGCACGCAGCCGCGCCATCAACTCTGCCATGCCAAAGGGCTTGCCGACATAATCGTCGGCGCCGAGATCTAGTGCCTCGACCATCGACCGCTCGTCGTGGCGCGCCGACAGCACGACGATCGGCACTGCCGATGTCTTGCGGATCTCGCCGATCAGCTCCAGCCCGCTCTTGTCGGGAAGACCGAGATCGAGGATCACCAAATCGGGCTTCTCGGCTGCCAGCAAGCGCGTGGCTCCCGCGGCATCTTCCGCTTCGACGATCCGATAACCGGAAGCGCCGAGACTGGTGCGCAAAAACCGCCGTATCGGCGGCTCGTCGTCGACGACCAGGACGGTGTAGGCATTAGCCATGCGCCAATTCCGGCTCCCGCTTCGCGGGAATCTCCGGCACGACCGGCATCCGGATCGTCAAGACTGCACCGGAGCGGTCGCGCCGGTTGCGCGCGACGATCCATCCCCCCAGCGCTTCGACAAAACCGCGGCAGATCGCCAGACCGAGCCCTGTACCCGCACGCCGGCGGTCCTGCGCCTGGACACGATAGAACTTGTCGAAGATCCGCTCGAAATCGGCTGGCGGTATCCCAGGCCCCTCATCGACGACCTCGATCTCGACGAGTTCCCCGTCGCGTTTGGCTCGGACATCGATGCGGCTGCCGGCCGGGGAATATTTCGCGGCATTGTCGAGCAAATTGAACAATACCTGCTCGAACAGAACCGCATCCAGGCGCAGCATCGGCAAGCCCGGCTCGAGATCGACCTCGACCCGGTGCCCCGCAAGCACATTTCCCGCCCGCTGCAATGCCGAACCGACGATCTCGGCGACGTCGATCAACTCGAGCTTCAGCTCGACGGCACCGGATTCGAGACGCGTCATGTCGAGGAGATTGGCGACGAACCGGTTCAAGCGCTCGGCTTCTTCCAGCAGGGTGCCGAGCAGCTCTTCGCGTTCGGCCTCGCCGTATTTCTCCGGAAAACTGCGCAAGCTCGAGGCGGTGCCGAGGATCGAGGCGAGCGGCGTTCGCAGATCGTGCGAGATCGAAGTCAGCAGCGCCGCGCGCAGCCGCTCGGTCTCGGCCAGCACCCGGGCTTCGTCGAGCCCTTTGGCGAGCGAGATGCGCTCGATCGCCACCGCTGCCTGGTCGCAAAGCGCGTCGAGCAGCCGCCGCTCATCCGGCGTCAGCAACGGCCCACCCGCATCACGGTCGATCCCAATCACGCCGACCGGGCCGCTGCCGGTGCGCAGCGGCAAGAACAACCGCTTGGCGCCGGGCAAGGTGTCGGCACCGCGCCCGGCCGCCCGATTGTGCTCCCAGGTCCAGCGCGCCGCCGCCATATCGGCGCCGTCGAGCTGGTCCTCGGGCGGGTAGCCTGACGCAACTTCGAGCCCATCGCCGTCCTTTAGCGGCATCAACAGAACCGTGCGAACATTCAGCATCGAGGTAATCTGATAGGCGGTCGCCCAGAGTAAATCGTCGAGCGCGCCAATTCCGGCGACCTTGCGGCTGAAGGCATAGAGCTCGGCCGTCGTTTTCGCCCGCAATCGGGCGGTCACAACCTGCCGGCGGGTCGCCGCCGTCAAGTTGCTGACGATGATCGCCACGGTCAGAAAGAAGAAAAGTGCGACGACGTTAGCGGGATCTGCGACCGTAAAGGTGTAGCGCGGCTCGAGGAAGAAAAAGTTGTAAGCGAGAACGCTGAGGATGCTGGCGAAAAGCGACGGTAATAGGCCCCAGGCAATGGCCGAGGCAAGGACCGCCGTGAGAAATGCGAGCGCAATGCTGTGGACGTCAATGACCCGGCAGAGCAATTCGCCGATACCGAGGGCGACCGTGACCGCGAGGGCGCTGCCGAGATAGGGCTCAATTCGGATCGGCTCGACCTTGGGATGGGTCTGGATGGCCTTGGGTGGAACCGGATCGCTGTCGTCGGCGGAAATGACGTGAACGCTGATCTGGCCCGTTTTGCGTACGAGCTCATGGACGACGGAGCCATGCACCAATTCAAACCATCGCGAACGGTTCGATTTGCCGATCACGATCTGAGTAATGTTGTTCGCCGTCGCGTAAGCGAGGACCTCCTCGGCAATGTTGCGGCCCGGGATCGTAATCGTCGAAGCGCCGAGCCGCTCGGCGAGGCGCAGGAAGTCGGCGACGCGGTCGCGCTCAACGTCATTGAGACGCTGCATCCGCGCCGTCTCGACATAGATCGCGGTCCACGGGGCTCGCAGGTGATCTGCCGCCCGCCGCGCATAGCGGATTAATCCCGCGGTGCTCGGAGCTTCGCTGACGCAGACGAGAACCCGCTCTCCCGCCGCCCAAGGGCCGGAAATCGCGTGCTCCCGCATGTGCGACAGCAGTTGCTCGTCGACCCGCTGGGCGGTGCGGCGCAGCGCCAGCTCGCGCAGCGCGGTGAGATTGCCGGCCGAGAAGTAGTGGCGTATCGCCCGTTCTGCGTGCTGCGCCACATAGACCTTACCCTCGCGCAGGCGCTTGATCAGGTCCTCGGGGGAGAGATCGACGACCTCGATATCGTCCGCTTGGTCGAGGATGCTGTCAGGCACCGTCTCGCGCACGCGGATCCGGGTGATCTTCGCGACGACGTCGTTCAGGCTCTCGACATGCTGAATATTAAGTGTCGCAAAGACATCGATGCCGGCGGCAATTATCTCCTCGACATCGAGATAGCGCTTGGGATGCCGGCTGCTGGGGGCGTTGGTGTGGGCGAGTTCATCGACCAGAACCAGTTTAGGGCGCCGCCTGAGGATCGCGTCGAGATCCATCTCGGCAAGGAGGTGGCCCTTGTATTCGATCTGCTGCCTCGGGATAACCTCGAGGCCTTCTAGGAGAGCTTCGGTCTCGCGCCTGCCATGCGACTCGACGACGCCGACGACCACATCAACCCCGTCGCGCCGCTTGGCTTGCGCGGACAGCAACATCTCGTAAGTCTTGCCGACCCCTGGTGCGGCGCCGAGAAAAATCTTCAACCGCCCGCGGCCTTCTTGTTTTGCCGCGGCGAGCAGTGCTTCGGGTGACGGTCTTCCCTCGCGCTCCGCCATATTCCCAGTCTAGCCCATCCCGGTCTGCCTAGCGAAGCTGATCGAGCGCGAGATTGAGTTTGAGCACATTGACCCGTTTCTCGCCAAGAATGCCGAGAAACCGGTCTTGTGTCTTGTCGGCAACCAGGGCCTGGACCTTCTCCTCGGGCAGGTTGCGTGCCTTCGCGATGCGCGGCACTTGGAACTCGGCGGCGGCCGGCGTGATGTCGGGGTCGAGCCCGCTCGCCGAGGTGGTCACAAGATCGACCGGGATTGGCGTTGACGGATTTTCCGCCTTGAGCTTTTCGGCGTCGTCCTTGACGCGGTCGATCAGCGGTTGGCTGGTCGGCCCGAGGTTCGATCCGCCGGAGTTCCCCGCGTTGTAGGGCGCCGGAATCGTCTTTGTCGGATCGTTCGGGTCGGCATCGGTGGTCGCCGAAGGACGGCCATGGAAATATTTGTCGTCCGTGAAGTTCTGGCCGATCAGCTCGGAGCCGATCACCTTGCCGTCCTTCTCGATCAGGCTGCCATTGGCCTGATGCGGCAAGACGAGCTGCGCGATGCCGGTCATGCCGAGCGGATAAATGAGGCCGGTGATGACCGTCATGGCGATGATCATGACGATGGCGGGACGGATTTGTCGCAACATGGGAACGAGTCCTCAGGCAAGGCCGATGGCGGTGATGGCGAGATCGATCAGCTTTATGCCGACGAACGGCACGAGGAGCCCGCCGACGCCGTAGATCAGCAGGTTCCGACGCAGGATGCTGGCGGCGCCCGCCGGACGGTAGGTGACCCCGCGCAGGCTCAATGGGATCAGCGCGATGATGATAAGCGCGTTAAAGATGATCGCCGAAAGAATCGCGCTCTGCGGGTTCTGCAGGTGCATGACGTTGAGCACGCCGAGCTCGGGGTAGAACGCGACGAACATGGCCGGGATGATCGCGAAATATTTCGCGACGTCGTTGGCGATCGAGAAGGTCGTGAGCGCGCCGCGGGTCATCAGCAGCTGCTTGCCGATCGCGACGATCTCGATCAGCTTTGTCGGGTCGCTGTCGAGATCGACCATGTTGCCGGCCTCGCGCGCCGCCATCGTGCCGGTGTTCATCGCGACGCCGACATCGGCCTGGGCGAGCGCCGGCGCGTCGTTCGTGCCGTCGCCGCACATCGCGACGAGCTTTCCCTTGGCCTGCTCCTCGCGGATCAGCTTGAGCTTGTTCTCGGGCGTCGCCTGCGCGAGGAAATCGTCGACACCGGACTCTGCGGCAATCGCAGCCGCGGTTAACGGGTTGTCACCGGTGATCATCACGGTGCGGATGCCCATCTGCCGCAATTCGGCGAAGCGCTCGCGGATGCCGCCTTTGACGATGTCCTTGAGGTGGATCACGCCCAAGAGCCGCTCGTCCTTGGCGACAGCAAGCGGTGTGCCCCCCTCTCGTGCGATCCGCTCGGCAATCGCGGTCACCTGACGGACCGCATCGGACACTGGCGCGGGGCGCAACGCCACCTGCGCCCCCCCGCCGGCGCCCCGCCACAGCGGCCCCGCGTTGCCACCCTCGGCAAACGCGATGATCGCATCAACCGCCCCCTTGCGGATGCGGACGCCATCGACATCGATGCCGCTCATTCGGGTCTGGGCCGAGAACGGCACAAACTTGGCGTTGAGGGGAGCCATTTCGCGCGCACGCAGCGCGTATTTCTCCTTGGCCAGAACCACGATCGAGCGGCCTTCCGGCGTCTCGTCGGATAGCGAGGCGATCTGGGCCGCGTCGGCGAGCTCACTCGGCTCGACTCCAGGGAGTGCTATGAATTCGGTCGCCTGGCGGTTGCCGAGCGTGATGGTCCCGGTCTTGTCGAGGAGCAAGGTATCGACATCTCCCGCGGCCTCGACCGCGCGGCCGGACATCGCCAATACGTTGAAGCGCACGAGCCGGTCCATGCCGGCGATGCCGATCGCCGACAACAGGGCGCCGATCGTCGTCGGGATCAAGGTAACGAAGAGCGCGACGAGGACGACGACCGAAACCGCGCCCCCTGCGTAAGACGCAAAGCTCGGGATGCTGACGGTGGCGAAGACGAAGATCAGCGTCATGCCGGCGAGCAGGATGTTGAGCGCGATCTCGTTCGGGGTTTTCTGCCGCACCGCACCTTCCACGAGCGCGATCATGCGGTCGAGGAACGTCGAGCCCTGCGCTGCCGTGATGCGGACCCTGAGCCAGTCCGACGTAACCCGCGTGCCGCCGGTGACCGCCGAGCGGTCGCCGCCGCTCTCGCGGATGACTGGCGCGGATTCGCCGGTGATAGCCGACTCATCGACCGAGGCGACACCTTCGATGACCTCGCCATCGCTCGGGATCAAATCGTTCGTCTCAACCACCACGAGATCGCCGGGCTTGAGCGCGGTCGCGTCGACGAGCTCGAAGTTGCGCGAGTTGGCAGCCTGCAGACGCTTGGCCTTGGTGTCGGTCCGCGTGCGGCGCAGTGCGTCGGCTTGCGCCTTGCCCCGCCCTTCCGCTACTGCTTCGGCGAAATTGGCGAAGAGCACGGTGAACCACAGCCAAACCGTGATCTGCCCCGAGAACAGGGCATTGGTACCGACTACCGTGCCACTGCCGACAATCAGATCGCGCAGAAAGAAAATCGTGGTCAGCACCGAGACAATCTCGACGCAGAACATGACCGGGTTCTTGATCAAGGTGCGCGGATCAAGCTTGCGGAACGAGGCCCAGATCGCCGGCACGATCAGCGAGCGGTCGAAGATCGAGAGCGGCCGGAGCTGGCGCTTATAAAGCCCAGTGTCCGGCGAGCCGATCATGATTGGAGAGATGTCGGTCATAGGTGAATGTCCCTCGGGAATTCTGTAGCTCAAGGGCCCGGATAGAGCTTGCCCTGGTTCATCGCGACCTGCTCGACGGCTGGCCCGAGCGATATCGCCGGGAAGTAGGTGAGGCCGCCGATGATCAGCACGACGCCGACCAACAGACCTACAAACAGCGGCCGGTTGGTCGGGAAGGTCCCAGCGGAAGGGGCGAGGAGTTTCTTCTGTGCCAACGATCCCGCGACGGCGAGGAGCGGGATGACCATGATGAACCTCCCGATCAGCATCGCGAACCCGATTGTCGTATTGTAGAAGAGCGTGTTGGCCGAGAGTCCGGCGAAGGCGCTTCCGTTGTTGCCGGTGCCTTCGGTGTAGGCGTAGAGAATTTCCGAAAAACCGTGCGGCCCGGTATTGGCGATGCCGGCGAGGCCGGCCGGTAAGACGGTGGCGAGCGCGGTCCAGCCGAGGATCGACAGCGGCAGGCTGAGGAGCGCGAGGATGGTCATCTTAACCTCCTTCGCCTCAAGCTTTTTGCCGAGGTATTCGGGCGTACGTCCGACCATCAGCCCGGCGACGAACATCGCAACGATCGCGAAGGCGAGCATGCCGTAGAGGCCGGAGCCGACGCCACCAAAGATCACCTCGCCGAGTTGCATGTTGATTAGCGGGACCATGCCACCGATCGGCAGGAAGCTGTCATGCATCGAATTGACGGCGCCGCACGAGGTATCCGTCGTCACGGTGGCCCACAAAGCCGAAAGCGCAGGGCCGAACCGTACCTCCTTGCCCTCCATATTTCCGCCCGCCTGCAGCGCGCTCGGTGACGCCTCGACATTGAAGGCAGCGACCGCAGGATTGCCGTGCGACTCCGACCAATAAGCCGTCGTCACGCCGGCGAGGAACAGGATTCCCATTGCGGCGAAGATGGCCCAGCCTTGACGCTCGTCTTTGACCATCCGGCCCAGGACATTGGTGAGCCCGGCGCCGATCGCGAATATCGAAACCAGCTCGATCAAATTGCTGAGCGGCGTCGGGTTCTCGTAGGGATGCGACGAGTTGGCATTAAAGAACCCACCCCCGTTAGTGCCGAGCTCCTTGATGGCTTCTTGCGAGGCGACCGGACCCTGCGCGATGACCTGCTTCGCGCCCTCGACCGTCGTGGCGTCGACATAGGCGCCCAGGTTCTGCGGCACGCCCTGCCACATCAAAGCGAGTGCCATCACGATCGAGATCGGCAGCAGGATGTAAAGCGTGCAGCGGGTCAGATCGACCCAGAAATTTCCGACTGTCTTGGCCTCGCGTCGGGTGAAGCCCCGAATCAGCGCGAGCGCCAATGCGATGCCGGTCGCCGCCGAGACGAAGTTGTGCACCGTCAGTCCCGCCATCTGCATGAGATAGCTCATCGTGGTTTCCGGCACGTAGGACTGCCAGTTCGTGTTCGTGACAAAGCTGACCGAGGTATTGAAGGCGCTGCTTGGTTCGACGCCGGTCTGTTCCTGTGGGTTGAACGGCAGATACCACTGCAGCCGCTGCAGCGCGTACAAGGTCACAAAGCCGACGACGCTGAAGAACAGCATCGCCACGGCGTAGGTCAGCCAGTGCTGCTCCTCCTTCTCGTCGACGCCGCAGCACCAATAGATCGCGCGTTCGACTGGCCGCAGGATCGGGCTGAGGAAAGTGCGTTCGCCATTGAAGACGCGCGTCATATAGCCGCCGAACGGCCGAGTGATCAGGATCACGATCACGCTGAAGAGCGCGATCTGGACCCATCCGGAGATGGTCATTGGAAACTCCTAGAACCGCTCGGGATTGATCAGCGCGTAGACGAGGTAGACCATGATCACGAGGGTCACGATCGAGCCGAGGACGTAGTCGAGCAGCATCTCTCTCTCACATTCTTTCGCAGGCGAGCACGTAGAGGATGGAGGCGACGAAGAAGCCGACGCCGATTGCGATCATCACGAAATCGAGCATGTGATTACCTCAGCAGGTGTCTTGCAGACCCTGGGAATTTTTGCTCCGCGCTTGCCTACGAACGCCGAGCCGGGCGCCTTTGATGCAAATTAAATCGATGCCCGTTCACCAAACCAGGATAGCCAACACCCGCGCGTTGTCCCGGCTCGGATGCGCCGCTCTGCGGGCCCGGATCGGGTTTGCGCCGGATCAAATGCACTTTCCACTATTAGGATTCGAGAGGCATTGAGGTTTTGTTCTATAAAAGTGCCATAAAGATTCGTTCCGCCCTTCGCTCCACAAATAAGGGAGCAGCTGGACTACCGGTCCTCTTAGTCGGCTAGAGAATAGCAAAATCCAGGTAAGTTCCTCACTTTCGGTGTCCCGGCGGTCCGGCCGACGGTAGGATACGATCCCAGAAGAGCAACACCGAACCGCTCGGCTTTCTGAAACCACTGCCTCCCACGCGCATGCTCGACATCGCCTTCGTGCTGATGGTCATTACTGCTCTGCTGATCGTGGTCGGTCTGTGTCAGCCACTGGCTGCTTATTTGAAGCTGCCGCCGCCTGTGCTGCTTGGCGTGGTTGGCCTGGCTCTGGGAGGGTTTCCTGCTCTGATGACCCATCTGGGCTGGTCCCGCGAGACAGATGCCTTTTCCGAAGTCTTCGTCGAATTCCCGGTCAGCTCCGGCATCTTTATCTATGTCTTTCTGCCCTTGCTCGTGTTTGAGGCCGGCATCGCCACCGATGTCAGGCGGATGCTGGAAGATGCGGCGCCGATCCTGCTGCTCGCGATCGTTGCCACGTTGATTTCCACCGCGGTCGTCGGTTTGGCACTTTGGCCGTTTGGGCGGGTCTCGTTGGTGGTCTGCCTGCTGCTCGGCTCTGTGGTGTCGACCACCGACCCCGCTGCGGTCATCGCGATCTTTCGCGACATCGGCGCACCAGCGCGCCTGACCCGCCTAGTCGAGGGCGAAGCTCTCCTCAACGATGCGGCCGCGATCGCGCTATTCGCCGTCTTGCTCGGAATGATCGGAACCGCTCGTGAGCTGGACGTAGGATCCGGGCTGAAAGAGTTCTTCATCTCGTTTGCCGGTGGCGGTCTGTTCGGATTGCTCGCTGGCCGGGCGCTGCTCGCGGTCATTCCATGGGTTCGCGACGACCGCCTCGCAGAGGGTACTTTGACTTTGGCGCTCGCTTATGGCGCTTTTATCGTCGCCGAGCGCCTGCTTCATGTATCGGGCGTCGTCGCCGTGCTGGCCTCCGCCCTGACCATCAGCGCGCTCGGCCGTTCTCGCATCGCGCCCTACAATTGGTCGTTCCTGACCGACCTTTGGGATCAGATCGCCTTCTGGGCCCGCTCGTTGATCTTTATCCTCGCCTCGATCCTTGTTCCAAGGCTGCTCGGCGATATCGATACTCATGATCTGCTGCTGCTTGCGGTGCTGATAGCAGCGGCATTCGCGGCTCGCGTCCTTGTGCTGTTCGGGCTCATGCCACTGCTCGAGCTCGTCAAACTCGCCCAGCCGATCAGTTCCGCCTACAAGTATGCGATCATCTGGGGCGGATTGCGCGGGGCATTGACTTTGGTGCTGGCTCTCGGGGTCACCGAGAACGCAGCCCTCGATCAGCACGCACAGCGCTTCGTAGCGGTGCTCGCAACGGGCTTTGTACTGTTCACGCTGTTCGTCAACGGCACGACGCTGCGTCTGGTCATCGCCGTGCTCGGCCTCCACCGCCTTTCGCCGCGCAACCAGGTCCTCCGCGATCGGGTTCTCGCAGTTGCTTATGCCGAAGTGGCCGCTTCGGTGCGCCATATGGCGCAATACCACGGTCTCGCCCAAAGCTTGGTCGAGCAAGTCGTCGAACCATACCAAACCTGGATCGCCGCGGCGGACGCCCGAGATGAGGCCGAGCGGCTTCGCGAGCGGGAGCGGCTGGCGATCGCACTCGTCGCTCTGGGCAACCAGGAGCGGGTGCTCGTGCTGGAAACCCGTGCCGATCAGGTCGCGTCGCACCCGACCGTTCAAGTGTTGTTACGGAATGCGGATGCCCTAGTCGAAGGCGCACGTTCCGAAGGCCGTCTCGGGTACCATAGAGCCGCGGAAGCGGCGCTCTCGTTTCCGACGACATTCCGCATCGCCTATTTCCTTTACCGGCATTTCGGAATTCAGCGGTTTCTTGCCGATCGGCTGGCTGACCGTGTCGAACTTCTGCTGGTGACGCGCCTGCTGGTCGAGCGGCTGGTCAGTTTCAACAATGAGCGTTTGGGCGCAGTTTTCGGCGAACGTCTGACCGGGATCACCAGGGAAATCATCGAGCATCGTCGCGACGAAGTGGGCGATGCCTTGGATGCGCTGCGTCGGCAATACCCTGACTACGTGGCGGCGCTTGAAGAGAGATTCCTGCGCCAATCAGCGCTGCGGCAAGAGATGGGCCGGTACCAGGCCTTGTTCGAAGAAGGATTGATCCCGCAGGAGCTCTACGACGACCTGAAGCGGGGATTATCCGGCAACCGCGCCGAGCCGCGCCCGCGTTTCGAGATGGGCCTGGACACGCATCGCCTGATCGTGAGGCTGGATATCCTCTCGGGCCTCGACGAGCGGCAGCTCGAGCGTGTGGCCCAGCTGCTGCGACCACGCTTTACGGTGCCGAACGAGCGCATCATCCGCGGGGGGGACGCCGTGTTCTTTATCGCATCCGGTGCTGTCGAGGTGAGATTGCCGGCACGCCGCGTGCGGCTCGGCAGCGGCGAGTTCTTCGGGGAAATGGCTCTGCTGTCGGGTCGGCCGCGTCGGGCTGATGTGGTTGCTCTGACCTATTGCCGGCTGCTCGTTCTGCGGAAAGCCGATTTTGAGCGTTTCCTCGCAGCAAATCCGGACGCGAAAGCGGAGATCAACCGCATCGTCGAGGCGCGACTTTCGGTGAGCCAGGAGGATGGAGACCGAGCTGCCGAATCTGTATCAGACTAGGCGAAGGCTTGCGGCATTGGAGACCTCCTGCTTGCTCAACGAAGCAGGGCTGCCCCCAGTATTCAAAAGCCGCGGTCCTGTCAGCCAAGCGATCAGCCGGCTCCATAGCGCTGCTTTGCCCGGATCAGGTACTGAGGGGACCGGGCGGCCCCGCCCGATTGGGGAAGTAACAAGCGCCTTTGGCCAGCCGCGCTCCTGATGGGCCACGATGTACATCCCGTCGACATACAATTCGAAAGTGGCGGGGGCCGCATTGCATGCCTGGCGCGCATAATCGATGCTCGCCGACAGGCTGGGGAGATCGGACACGGGCACCGGCGATGGCCCTTGCACATTCCAGGTTCCCCCAACGTCACGGCAGATTTTGATGCGCAAACACATTGTGGTCCGCCTTTGCTCAGTGCATGACGCCATGAATAAGGACCAGCGCAAGCCGAAGCGTCAGAATACCCACCGCGATCCCCGCCAGGACGAGAAAGGTCCCGACAGCCTCGAGCATCGTACGGTGCCAAGTGCTGGGACGGTGCGCGGTGGTCGCGTCGTTGACCGATCCGCGCGGCTGTGATGAAACTGCGACCCGGGTTGCTGCCAAATCCATGAGCGCCATTGCTGCTGTCCAGATCCTCACCCGACAACGGGATGCAGCTATAGAGAGCGATGATCCGATAAGTTTTCGATTGGAAACCGGCGCCACCGTCATGAAGAACCCATAAAGCTGGCTCCGAGCAGCGGACCCCGGTCTCCAACTCGGATCAGAGCCTGGGAGAAGAAATCACTTTGACACAGGCGCTGTCGCCCGCTGCCTCAAACAGCGCGAAGCGCAGCGCATCCTTCTGAGTGCGAAATACTCCGCCTATCATTCCTTCCTTGTCTTTAGCAACCCAATAGCCGCGGCCGTTCTCGCTCACTTCGAAGTGGTGCAAGGTGAGCACGGCTGCGGGTGCAAAGCTGGACATATTCGGTCTGCCATCTGTTTTTCCTGTCGCTCTCTCGAGCGGCTTATACAGTCGGCGGACCATCATTAGATTGCGAGAGGCCTTCGATCAGCCTTGCATTAACTTCTCATAAGATCCGTAGACGCACGATTCACTTCTAGATGGTCTACTGGAAGCCGAACTCGGCAAAGCTCATCGCAATGCCGTGACCTATTGCGCCGGCGCCGACGATCGCCGCGGGGTCGCTTGTAAGTAACTTTTATGTGACTATATCGATCGATGCGGTTGACCGTCGTTGAATATATCCGAGAGAACGAGTCCAACCCCTATCGGGAATGGTTCGATGGGCTCGACCCTCAAGCGGCTGCGAAGGTTGCGACGGCGGTCTCACGACTCGAAATGGGCAACACGTCGAGCGTGAAGTGGATCGGCACCATCGGAGAATATCGGATCGACTGGGGACCGGGGTACCGGATCTATCTGGCGAGGGACGGCAACGCTCTTGTCATCTTGCTGGGCGGAGGCGTGAAGAAGAGCCAGCGGACCGACATACGCAGGGCGGAGGCCTTATTCGCGGAGTACAAGTCGCGCAAGGCGGCCGCGAGATCAGAACAGAAGAGAGGAACCACATGGCACTAACCCGGGATTTCAAACAGACCGT
>Ga0209648_10002732_pt1 | contig 14674 bp, 11 predicted proteins | sample GraSoi2013_115cm_FD_185830 | JGI IMG/M metagenome (GOLD analysis project Ga0209648, IMG submission 185830) | Grasslands soil microbial communities from the Angelo Coastal Reserve, California, USA - Sample 9_17_2013_115cm (SPAdes) (version 2) | ecosystem: Environmental > Terrestrial > Soil >...
CGCAGGACCTCGAGCGCGGTGTCCAGCAACCCCGCCGCTTTGACGCCGGGATCGGTGACGAGCAGTGGCCGGCGGATGCCCAGCAGCCCGGCCTCGGTCCCCAGCTCGCGGATGGCCCCGAGGCGCTGGACGAGACGGGTCGGGCTCTGGTAGGTGCGGAGGGTGTATTCCAGCATGGGTCAGAGAGAGTGGCCTCCGCGCTTGCGCGCGGAGGCCGTAGAGCCTCTATTCAACCGGAATCTCGTGATGGATGCGGTTGAGGTCGATTCCCTGCCGCCGCCTGACGTAGAAAGCGACGACGTAGATGACGATCGCAACCACGTATGTTGCGACGAAGTAAGCGACCGAGTTCCCGGTCTTCTGAAACGACGTGCCGTACAGGTTGTCCGGGTTGAACGACCACTGGTAGAGCATGAATAGCAGGAACAATCCCGTGATCACACCGACGATGGTGATCGCCGGCACACCGGCGACCTTGTACTGCGCGATCGGCGAAGCTTCGTACAGGTCGCGGCGGCGCCACGGCAGGATGACCGCGGCTGCCACCGTCGCAAGGAAAGTCAAGGCCAAAACCGCGGTCGCGTCGAGGAACACGTTCTGGAAGTCAGGCTTGTAAGCCCACACGGCGCTGACCACGATCGATGGCGCGATCATCAGGATCAGCGAGCCATAAGGAACCCGCCGCTTGGCCGAGATGTTGGCCGCCCATGACGGCAACACTCGGTCGAACGCGGCGGCGAATATCACGCGCGTGGAAGACAGGAACAGGGTCCCCGCCCACCCGAAGAACCACAGGCCCATGACGATGATGAGCAGCGCCTGGAATGCATGGTTGTTGACCAGCCAGCCGGCGAACATCACCGGATATGGCCACGTGCCGACCGGCGCGGTGCCGGCCCAGAACGAGGCGTTGGCCGCGTTGTAGAACTGCCAGCCCATCGTTTTGACGACCAGGAGCATCACAAGTGCGACCAGCGCGATCGTTACCCACAGCCCCCAGAACATGCTCCAGAAGGGCTTGCGGATGTCCTTGGCGCCGCGGACCTCTCCATAGAGGGTCGCGCCCCAGTTCGGCCACAGCAGGTAGAAAGCGAGAAAGGGAAGGACCAGGAAGATCGGCCCGAACGAGAAGGACCCGAAGTCGTGCGGTGCATACCCGGCCTTGGTGCCGGCGTCGATCGTCGCCTGGTACGCGTTAGCGGGCGCGCCGAACAGGCTCGTCGCCTCGCGGTTGAATGCGTTCTGGAAGTCGCTCTGGCTCGCAAAGAGCAGCAGGCCGGCGACGACGACCAGGCCCGCGAGCCCGATCCAGAAGCAGATCTTCTGGATGCGCGCGTAAGTCTCCATGCCTAGCGTCACCACGACGCTGACAAACGCCAGGACGATCAGACAGCTGACAAACACCCCCGTGTGGTTGGTGCTCGCAAAGAATGACGCGACACCTGACCATCCCAGTGTGTAGGCAAGCGGAAGAAAGAACTGGACGTTCAGGATGTTGGCGTAGATCGGCGCCCAGAGAAACAGGGTGAACCACCATCCGGTGATGGACAGGACGAACCCGGCCCCACCTCCAAGCACTCGGCTCTGCCATGCGTAGTCGCCGCCGGTGCGGGGCATCACGCTCACCAACATCGCGTAGGTGACGACGAGGAAAGAGGTCAAGACGCCGAAGACCAAAATGGCCGCCAGCAGCTGCCCGTCTGGGACGAGGTAGACGAACGACATGCCGTACAGGCCGAGCGTGATCAGGTTTACGGACCAGAACGAATAAACGAAGGCATCGAACGTCGACCAGGCCTTGACCAGGCCGGTCGCGTTGCGCAAGAACAGCGTCGGCCGCGACCCGGCCGATCCCATCGTTGTGTCAGCCATGTCTTTCTCTCCTTCTCCTCTTCCGCGTTATCCGTTGACGAGCTGGTAGCTCTTGATGCCCTTCTTGGCATCGAGGTTGATCACGGCGGCCATCAGCATCCCCTCCTCGTAGGCGCTTCCGGGGTTGATTGCAAGCGTTTTGCCGAGCTTGACCGCGCCCTTGCTCTCGTGGATGTGCCCATGCAGTGAGAGCAGCGGCTGGTGCTTGTCAATCGCCTGGCGGACGGCTGTAGAGCCGACCGGGCGCAGCGCCCGGCCACCGTGCATCAGCTTGAGGTCCGCGTCGATGGCGGGCGCCTCGTCGAGGCCTGAACGGTACGGTGGGCAATGGAGATTGAAGATGGCGTGCGAGAAATCGCTGACATTGCGCGCCATCGCCTCGATCCGCTCTCCGAGCTTCTCCTCGGTCTCTTCGCGGTGGGTGTTCCACGGAGTGTGGTTGGACCAACCGGTCGAGATCATCTTGAATCCCTCGATCTCCAGCATCCGACCTTCGCCCAGCTCGACCATGTCGGATTCCCGGATGACGTCGTCCACCTCCATCTCGTCGTCGTTTCCCGGGCACACGAAGATACGCACGCCGGAGCCGCGCAGCTTCTCTTCAGCTATGTGCATCCAGCGCCGGACGCCGTCCAGCATGATCTGCTGGAAGGTTTCCTTTCTCTTGTCCGCGTCCACGTCAAGCTCCTGCAAGCGTTCGGGCGTGACGTGCAGTGGGTAGTACCCCTTCCGCCGGATCTGGTTCTCGATGTCGCCAACCTGGTCGGCCGTGACCACCTGACGTTCGGCGGCGATGGTCACGGTGTAGTGGCCGTTCTCCTCAACGATCGGGATCATCGCCTTGCCGGTCATGTCGCCACCGCAGATCAGTACTTCGGCGTCATAGAACTTCGCGGCGTTCAGGAACTTGCGCCAGCACATCTCGGAGCCGTGCAGGTCGGTGGCGAAAAAGATTCGTGGCATCAGTTATCGCTCCACCAACACTTTGCGAATCTCCCGCTCGAACCCGATGACGTGCCGCTGCATGACCTCCTCGGCGCGCCGGCCGTCGCCGGCGAGGACGGCCCGCAAGAGCTCGACGTGCTCCTCGACCGCTTCGCGCAGGCGGACGCCCCGGTCGAGGACCAGATACCACAGCCGAAGGCTGAGATTGAAGTACCTGTCGAGCGTGTTTTCGAGAAACGGATTGCGCGCCGAGCGATAGATCTGGCGGTGGATCGCCTGGTCGAGCCGCATGAGCTCGCGCTGGTTGGTGGGCTTGGCGTGGTCGAGGCGCTCGAGGAGGTCGCCGATCGCCTCCCGGTCGGTGGCGGTGCCGCGCTCCGCGGCCAGCCTCGCCGCGTGGCCCTCGAGCACGACCCGGACCTCGGTGATGCGCGCCAGGTCGGTGATGTTGACGTCGGTGACGAACGTCCCGCGGTGAGGCACGCTGCGCACCAGGTTTTCCCACGCCAGGCGCTGCAGGGCTTCCCGGATCGGCGTGCGCCCGATCTCGAGCTCGTCGCGGAGGCGCCCCTCCTCGACCACCGATCCCGGCGGCATGTCGAGGCACACGATGCGGTCTCGTATCCGAAGGTAAGCTTCCTCGCTCTGGGAGCGCACGACGTCTGGGATCACGCTCTGTGTACGACGGGCCCCCAGTGCGCCAGCCTGCGAAACCAACCCCCGTTGTCCCTCCCCAATTCGGGCCATGGGCCGATATGCGACCGATATACCGGCGCCAAAGCTAGCACCGCTCGGAACCGCCGTCAAATGGGGTCGCTAGTCGGGAAGTGGGGAGCCGCGGGTCTCCGGCAGGAGGAGCAAGAGCGCGGACCCGGCGAAGGCGACGACCCCGGTCAATCCCAGTGCGATCCCAAGCCCGACGGATTGCGAAAGCAGACCCACCACCTGCAGCCCGGCCACGCTCCCGACGGCCGCCGCGACGGATCCCATGGCCTCCGCCGTCGCCCTGGCTCGGGTGGGAAAGAGCTCTGCGGTCCAGGACCCGAACACGGGCGTCGCTGCGCTGGCGAATGAGCTCCAGAGCACGTTGCCGAGCACGAACACCGGGGTCCCCCCGATGAAGCTGAGGCCGGCGGACATGGCGGTGGCGGCGGTAAGCGTCGTGCCGGGGATGCGACGGCCGAAGCGGTCGGTCAGGAAGCCCCCTGCGATGTAAGACGCTCCGCCGGCAACTCCAGACACGGCGATCAGCTCGCTGATCCCGACCGGGCTCATGTGCAGGCTCTGGGTCGCGAACAGAGTGAAAAGCAGACCGGCGGGTTCAAGGAGCACAGCCAGCAGCGCCGTGGTGCCGGCGATCACGAACAGACGGCGGCGCCACGCAGGTTGCAAGAGGAGCCTCAGCGCCGACCCGGAAAACCGTGCCCGATGCCACGCGCGTCCCTCGGGCAGGCGCGTCCAGATCAGCGGCGCGGCCACGAGGCCGATTCCGCCGGCCAGAAAAAGCCAGCGCCAGTGGGGCGCGACCACGGGGTAGGCGATCACGGTGAGACCAGTGCCGGCGCCGCTGAGCACCGCGAGCACGCTCACCGCCTGGCCGCGGCGCCCCGGTGGGGCCTCCTCGACAATCAGCGCGGTGGCCACGCCGGCGACCAGAACCTCGAAGCACACTGCGATCAGCCGCAGGAACGCCAGGGCTTCGAGCGTCGGAGCGAATGCGCTCGAGAAATTGGCGATCGAAAATCCGGCGACCCCGACCGCGATCAACCGCCGCCGGCCGAAGCGGTCGGCCAGCGTGGCCAGCGGCAGGGCGCCGAGCGCTCCGAGGGCGAGCACCGAGCCGAGGTTCGAGAGCGCCGGGACGCGCGCGTGAAACTCGCTCGCGATCGCGGGCAGCGCCAGGACCAGGACGGACCCGTCGAACGCGGTGAGCACCACTGCCAGGCCTGCCCAGGTCAGGGTTCGTCTCTGCTGCGGGTCCAGCTCCACCAACTAAGTGGCGTGTCCGGGAATCAGCTTGACAAGGCGCGGCCCAGACCGCCGACGCCAAGGCAGGGTGTCGCGAGGAGGAGCGCATCGCGTAGATGCGTGACGACGATGCGACGGGCCCCTAACGCCGGCGTCAGCGCCCGTAGGGCGCTCGGCGGAAATGGGCCGATGCATTGGCGAGCGCTTTCCCGGGCGCGCCACTATACGAAACCGAGCTTCTTGAGGAGGTACGGGCCCGGGCCGAGAAAGCCGCAGGTGGCCGCGATGTGCACGATCGAGACCCCCAGCAGCGATGGCGGGCCCGGCAGGAGCCAGAACGCCAGGCCCAGAGGGATGCCCGCGAGCGCCGTCGCCAGCGTCTCGGCCCAGGGCCAGCCCAACCGGTGATAGAGGACGTAACAGGCGGTGCCGATGACAAAACCCACCGGCGCCCCCAGCGCGATGCCGAGCCCGCCCTGGACCAACCCTCGGAAGAATGCTTCCTCGATCGGGCCGTTGAGCACGTAAAAGCCGGCCTGGAACGCCGCGTCGTCGCTTCCAGCGGGAACGCTCAGACCGCCTCGGCGTCGGGCCAGCCATAGCTGCACGAACGTCGCCGCCACGAACAGCACCGGCGCAGCCACCGCGGCGAACACGAGCTGTATACCGAGCCGGCCCGCCGAGAAGCCGAGCCATGAAGGCCGCCAGACGATCTCGACCACAGCCACGACCGCGGCGAACGGAAGCAGGCGGCGCAGGAGATCGGGAGCCATCCATCCCCAGCTCTCGGGAATACGGGTGAGCACCGCTCGCGTTCCACCATCAGGCCTCATGGAGTTCGAGCTCTACTACGACTATCTCTGCCCGTTCGTTTACAGAGCGTCACTGCTGCTCGCGAACGTAGCTGCTGAGCGCCCAACCGACGTTCGCTGGCGTTACTTCTCTCTCACCCAGGTGAACTCCAAAGAGGAGGGCTGGACGGCCTGGGGTGCGCCCGCGGCCGAGAAGGTGCGTGGCCGGCTCGCGTTCAAAGCCGCGGAGGCCGCCCGACGACAGGATCGGTTCGCGCCCTTCCATGCCAGCCTCCTTACCGCTCGGCACCAAGACCGGCTCGACATCGACGACCCCAAAGTGGTCGCGCAGGTCGCAGAGGAATCGGGTCTGGAGCTCGAGCGTTTTCGACGCGATCTCGACGACCCCGCCATTCTCGACGCGCTGGCACTTGACCACAGGCACGCAGTTGCCGCTCACGGCGTGTTCGGAACCCCCACCTTCGTGTTTCCTAATGGAGCCTCAGCGTACATTCGACTCGCGGAGGCGCCCACCGGCGCCGGTGCGCTGCAGTTGTTCGACAGCCTACTGGCAATCGCGGCGGATGAGCCCCGCGTGCTCGAGATCAAGCGCCCCACGCGACCCTCACCGGATTAACAGCTCTTTACCGCGTGGGGTAGAACCGGCGGTTCGGAAGGTGTTTGTTAGGGATAGTGGGCTCACCGGGGGATCGTCTGTTGAGTCGGTGGCTGGCCGCTCCTCGTGGTTCGAGCGAGACCAATGGCGCGGAGCACGAAGACGCGCCTGGCATGCAGGCCGACTTCATCGTGCTGCCGGCGGCGGCGAGCGACGCCTGGCGAACGTGGCTGATGACCGGGACACGCCGGCCGCCGTTCGACCGGCGCCGCATCAATGGTGCTCACAGGGGCCTCAAAAAGCTGATGGTCGAAGGGACGACGAGACCACCCGATCGGTCACTGCCCTGGTTCGATTTCTCGGCCGCAATGATCCGCCAGGCTGTGGACGAAGCGCTGAATGCGCTGCCGTCCAGCCACAAGCAGGCCGTCAAGCTTGCTTACTTCGGCGGGCTCACCAACAAAGAGATCGCAGAACACCTCGGCCTGCGTGAGGACGTCGTCAGGCGAACGCTCCAGGTCGCGATGGCCACGGTCAGCGCTCATGTCGAGCGTGGAAAGACCACGACACGCAAGGTCACCTATTTCCTTGCGATTTGGGTTGGAGGTCGCCGGCTCATCGACTTCTTGCGGCATCTGCCACCGGCGGTGGACCAAGTGGCGCAAGCGAGCGTGATCGTGGCGGCGGGCGTGGTCACAGCTACGGTCCTCGTCAGCCACTCGCCGTCGCCGGCCCAGCTGACGCAGGCCGACCGAGGCCGCGTCTCCGTGACGCCGGCCACAACTGCCCCGGCGATTCTCCCGAATTCGCAGATTGGCCCGGTCACAGGCGCCGGGTCGGTCGCATTGCCTTCGGTGCCACCACTGCCCAGCTCGACCGCCCTCCCGGTGGCACTGCCGTCGGTGCCACCGCTGCCGAGCCCGAGCGCCCTGCCGGTCCAGGCGTCGGTGCCGCCGGTGAGTCCTCCGGTCTCCGTCCCCACTCCTCCTGGTCTGCCCAGCCCTCCGAGCCTCCCCTAACTGTTTCGGGCGTAGATCGCGACACCATCTACGGTCGCCACCAGGTGGTAGTTCGTGCGCACCAGGTCCTGGAGCACCGGGTAGTTGCGCATCGGGTACATCGCGAAGTCGCTCCAGCCCGCTGCGGCCGTATCGACGATCAGCGTGGGAGGGTTGCGCCCGAGGTCGGCTTTCAGCTCCGGCCAGACGTCCGGCGCCGTGTCCCAGTTGTTCGGGGGCAGGCCAGAACCGCGAGCGAACCCGCGTAGAAAACCCGGGAAACGGCTTGCCATCTGCCGGTCGGATTCCACGTAGAGAGCGGGCCAGTCGCCCCACACGAACACCCGGTCTCCTGGTTTGGTGTGGTCGCGGATGTAAACGGCGACCAGCTCGTGCTGGGCGATGGGCGGGCTCCAGTCGTAGGTCAGCGGGTCGGCGGCAACGTCATAGGCCCCCCATGCGAGCGCGGGCACGGCGACGCCGATCGCGACGATTACGGCCACCCGCTTCCGAAGCGGCGTGCGCAGGGCGCTGTCGACGGCAAACGCGGCCAGCAACGCCAGAGGCCCCATGACCTGGATGAAGTAGTGCCAGGAAAGATGGCCGCCGGCGAGCGACCCGAGCGCCGACAATACCAGCCAGGCGATCACCAGCCGGTGGCCTGGATCCACCCTTTTCCAACGCACGGCCCACGCGATCGCGGCCACCCACAACACTGCCGTGTCCAGCACGAAGGGGACCAGGCTGTCACGCGCGCGTGCCAACACGACGCCGGGGGTCCAATTGCTGCTCGCGTATCCCGTCAGAGTCCCCACCGTCCAGCGCCAGAAGCCGGAAAGTGAGCCCGTGAAGGCAAGCAGTCCCGCGCCGGCCAGCAGTCCAGCGGCGAGCCCACCTACAAAAAAAGCCGCCGCCCGCAGGCGCGTTGGAGCCGGCTCGAAATAGACGATAGCGATCGGCAGCAGCAGGACGTCGACGGCGGCTGATTGCCTGAATGCGCCCGCCGCCGCGAGCAGCACTCCAGACCACAGCCACCGGCGCCGCAACATGAGAAGCAGCGAGGCGGTCAGCGGCAGCATCATGAACACCTCGGTGTTGGCGGCGAGAAGGCGCGGGTTGCCCGCGCCGGTCATCACCCCGTAGAAGACCGCCGCGAGCACGCCCGCTCGCGCGCCCGCCAGCTGCCGCCCGGCCAGAAAAATGAGAACGCATGTTGCGGCGACGACCAGCAGGGCGACCACGTGTACCGCCGTCATCTGGTACGTGCCGAACACGCGGAACGTGACCGCGTAGACCCACAAGATCCCAGGCGGCTTGTTGTCCACCCCGCCTTCCGCGTAGAGCGGCGCCCCGCCATTCATGAGCCCTGCGATCGATGCATAGATCGCTTCGTCGCCATCGAGGAGCCGATGGAAGAACGAGGGCACGTGCGCCAGGAGGATCGGGGCCGCGGCGAGCGCGCCTAGCACCAGCGGATTTGGTGTGCGGCGGGTCACCGCGGGGGTCGACATGGTGTCCACCTATATTGCTGTACGGTCGGAAGGTGACCACCGCCCGGCGCCTCTGGGTACCGCTGGCCCTGGCCCTGGTGCTGATCGCGCTCGCGCTGGACTTCTGGAACCGCAGCGAGCCCATCGGAATCGACTTCCACACGTATGAAGCCGCTGCGCAGGTGGGCTTGCGCGATGGGTGGGCCCACATTTACGACCAGGCCCTGGTCGCGGCCGAGCAGCGGAACCTGGTGGCGGACCAGGGAACGCAACCCTTCCTCAGCCCGCCAACAGTGGCCTGGCTCGCGGCTGCTGTGTCACCGCTTCCGTACTGGCCCTCTTACTACGTCTGGGCCGCGTTCAGCTTCATTGCGTTCGCCCTCGCGCTGCTCTGGTCCTCTAGGGAGCACGGGCTGTGGCGCTGGGTCACAGCCGCGGCGGCGCTCGCGCCCTGGTGGGTTGTTCATGCGGTGCACCTCGGCCAGGTCGTACCACTCGTGGCCGCAGCGGTTGTGCTGGCCTGGCGATTGGCTCGCGAGCGTCGTGAGGTCGCGGCCGGCCTGACGCTGGCACTCCTTTTCCTGAAGCCGAACACGGCCCTCCTGGTCCCGCTCGCGCTTCTCGTCGCCGGACGCTACCGTGCGTTCGCGGCCGTGGCGGGGGCGGCCATCGTCATCGCGGGGATCGCGTTGGTGACGATGGGCTCGGGCGGCATCTCCGCTTACGTCGGCCAGCTGACCAGCCCCCTGCCGTCCGGCGCGGATTCGCTCACGCTCGAAGGCGCGCTTGGCGTCACCGGGGGCGTGGCCCTCGGCCTGCGCATCCTCCTCGTCGCAGTCAGCCTCGCGGCCGCCGTCCGATTGCGCCAGTCGCCAGGCCTCGTCATCGCCGCGGGGACGCTGGGATCACTGCTGGTGGCGCCATACCTCCACGGCTCCGACCTTTGCCTTCTCGGCGCAGCTGCGTGGATGGTGTGGCAAGAACGGCAGGCGCTGGCCTGGCGCTTGCCGCTGGCAGCCGGCTGGGTGGTTGCGAGCCCGTTCATCGCGTCGACCGGCATCGCCCTGCACCTCAACCGATGGCCCCTGGTCGAGCTCGTGCTGCTCGCGGCGCTGGTGTTCGAGGCCTGGCGACCGGGGCGTGAGACCGAAGAGGCGTTAACAGCCGGGGCTGAACTCAGAACACGGGCACCCGCATAATCGAAGCGCCCGACCAACCAGAGGTTGAATGCCTGCTTGAGCACTTGTGATAATTCCATAGCGAATGTGCGTTCGCTGTGATAGCTTCCCAGAGTGAGACTGCGGGCATGGGCTCGTTTACAAGGCATCCATTACCAGACCGCCTACCGCTGGTTTCGCGATGGCAAGATGCCGGTTTCGGCCAGGCGGCTACCAAGCGGCGGCATCTGGGTTGAGGAGAGTTTGCCGAGGCCGACTGGCGTGGCCCTCTATGCCCGCGTGTCTGCGCACGATCAGCGCGACGAGTTGACGCGACAGCTCGGTCGCCTAATGAGTTGGGCGGCGGACCGAAAGCTGGAAGTTACTTACGCTGTTGGCGAGGTTGGCTCGGGGCTCAACGGATCTAGGCCCAAGCTGCGTCGGCTGCTTGCTGACCCCAAAGTGGGAACGATCGTAGTCGAACATCGCGACCGCCTGGCACGACTTGGCAGCGAGTACGTGGAGGCGGCGCTATGGGGAAGCGGACGCAAGCTGGTGGTCGTCGATGAAGGCGAAATCGACGATGACCTGGTGAGCGACATGACCGATGTACTGACGACCTTATGTGCCCGTCTTTACGGCCGGCGTTCCGCCCGGACCAGGGCGGCGCGAGCATTACGCCGAGCGGCGGAGAGACTGTGATGCACCAAGCCTTCCGATACGAGATCGATCCCAACGATCGCCAGCGCACGCATCTAGCCAAGCACGCCGGCTGTGCCCGCTTCGCCTACAACTGGGGTTTGGCGCGACGGCAGGAGGTTTTCAAACAGGCGGGCAGTAGTCCCAATGCCATCGCGTTGCATCGTGAGCTCAACGCCCTCAAGGCATCGGAACTGCCATGGATGTACGAGGTCTCCAAATGCGCGCCGCAGGAGGCCTTACGCGATTTGGACAGGGCGTACGAACGCTTCTTCGCCGAAATCAAGGCGGCCAAGGCGGAGCGCCGGCATACAAGGGTCGGGCGGCCTCGATTCAAAAAGAAGGGGACGAGCCGCGATTCCTTTCGCCTTACCGGCGCAATTAGGGCCGGTCAGAAATGGGTGCAACTGCCACGCTTGGGCAGATTGCGGCTAAAGGAGACGACGGAGAAACTGCGAGGCCGGATTCTGGGTGCGAGCGTGAGCCGACAAGCCGATCGTTGGTTCGTGTCGTTGCGCGTCGAGATGCAGAGGCCTGAGCCAGAATTTCGTTCAGGAGCGGCAGTCGGCATCGATCTCGGACTCCTCAGCTTCGCGGTCATCTCCGATGAGGAGCAGCCGGTGCAAGGACCCAAGGCATTGGAGCGGGGCCTCCGCAAACAGAGGCGACTGGCGAGAGGTCACAGCCGCCAGCAGAAGGGATCTCGCAACCACAAGAAGTCGGCGCTGCGGCTAGCCCGTCATCATCGGCGGGTTGCCAACATCCGCGGCGAGTTCCTGCACAAGCTCTCGACCAGACTGGCGAAAACCAAGCCAGTTTTGGTGGTGGAGAACCTCAACGTGGCGGGAATGCTCGGTCACCGCTCTCTCGCACGAAAGATCGCGGACGCAGGTTGGGGTGAGTTCCGTCGCCAGCTGGAGTACAAGACGCGCTGGTACGGCTGCCGACTTTGGATAGCGCCGCTCTTCTTTCCCAGTTCAAAGACCTGCTCTGGTTGCGGCGCGATCAAGAGCGAGCTTGCTCTATCGGAGCGCGTCTATTCCTGTGAAGCGTGCGGGTTGGAGATAGATCGGGATCGGAATGCCGCGCTGAATTTGGCGCGGCTGGTCGCCGTGAGTTCAACGGAGACCACAAAAACGCCTGGTGGAGAGGCTGTAAGACCGGCGACGGTCCGGCGGGCTTCGGTGAAGCAGGAACCGAGCCGCAGATGTGCAGTTGGTACAAATGCGTAAATCTCGGGGAACGGTAGACGCTTTGCCACTCGACATCCACGACGTCAAGGGGCCGCTCCGAGTTCTCGCGGGGCCGGGCACCGGGAAGACGCGCGCGCTGGTCGACCTGTACGAGCAGGCCGTGCTCGAACACGTCGCGGGGCGCGACCAGATCCTGGCGCTCACGTTTTCGACCGGGGCGGCCGCCGAGATCGGACGGCGCATCGACGAGCGGCTGAAGGACGACTACGGAGAGGCGTGGATCTCAACCTTCCACAGCTTCTGCTGGCGTGTCCTGCGCGACCACGCGCCCGATCCGCGCCGGATGCTGCTCAACAGCTTCCAGGAATCGATCGTGATGCGGGACGTGCTCGCGCATATCGATCCAGGGGTGCTCGGGGAGTTGATCGGCGTCCGCGGGTCGGAGGCGTTCGCTCGCGACCTGCTCGGATTCGTGGCGCTGATGAAGCAGAACCTCGTGCACCCCGACGTGCTGGTGCTGGCGACCGAGGCCCGCGGCAGCGATCGGCTGCGCGCGCTCGCGGCGGCCTACAAGTCCTACCAGCAGCGGCTGAGCGCAGCCGGGATGGTCGACTTCCGCGACCTCATCACCGGCGCCATCGAGCTGCTGCAGTCAAACGACGAGCTCCGCGAACAGCTCCGATCGAAGTTCCGCCTCATCCTCGTGGACGAGTTCCAGGACGTCGATCCGGCGCAGTTCCAGCTCCTTCAGCTGCTGGCGCCGCCCGCGTCGCGTCCACGCCTGGTGGTCGTCGGCGACCCGGACCAATCCATCTATGGATTTCGCGGCACGGTCCCGCGCTTGCTCGGAATCGACTTCCCTGCCGTCTACGGCGCCGCCACCGTCACGCTCGACGAGTGCTGGCGCTGCTCACAAGAGGCGCTTGACGCCGGCGAGCGCTTGCTCGGGGCCACCCAGCCGGGCCGCGCCCGGCGCGATCTCCGTTCGGTGGCCGTGGTCTCGCCTCCATCGGTGGTCGTCGCGCACGAAGGAGACGCGCTCGACGAAGCCTTCTTCTGCGCCCGCGAGATCAAGCGGATCCACACGGCGTTCCCCGACCTGCGATACGACGACTTCGCGATCCTCCTTCGCAGCACGACCGCGTTGGGGGCGCCGTTCGAGGAAGCGCTCCGCGCCCTCGACCTTCCTTATGAAGTGCGCGGATCGGGAGCAACCGCCCGCAACGAGGTCGTCCGTTTCCTGGTCGGCTACCTCGAATCGCTCGGCAAGCCGGACGACCCCGCGGCGTTCGAGAGCGCGCTCGCGTCGAGCCTTGGCGGCGTCGGGTCGCGGACGGTGAGCCGCTTGCGCGCTCATGCGTTCGAGCAGGCGCGGCCCCTCACCCGCGTGATGCGGCGGCTGATGTACGTGCTCGCTGCCAAAGATCCCCAGCGCTATCCCCTCCCGTGGGGCGGCGAGGCGCCCACCGAACCACCAACAACGCTGCCCGATTACTACGAGTACCTCACCGAGTCGGAGCTGGATGCTCTGCACCGGGCGATGTCCGCCCGATACCGCCTGCTCGAACGGGCGAAGCGGCTGCCGCTGGCGAGCCTCGCGTACTCGGTGCTCATCGAGGACGGCGCTATGGGCAAGCTGCTCGCGCTCGAGCTCCAGGCCGAGCAGCGCACCGAGGCGATGGCCGACCTGCGCGCGACCATCGACGGACTGGAGGCCGTGGAGGAGGTGCACGAAAGGCTCCACGGGTCGAGGCCGCTGCTGTCCGACCTCAGCGGGTCGCTGGACGCCCTGCTCTCAGGCGCCGCCGACGACACCGAGCCGGCATCCGCTCGGCGCGACGCCGTGCAGGTAATGACGGTTCACCAGGCCAAGGGTCTCGAATTCCAGGTCGTCTTCGCAGCCGGATTCGCGCACGGCCTGTTCCCCTCGGAGGCCCGGCCGCATCCACTGCTGGACGTGGGGGACCGGGCGTGGCTCGAGGGATTCAAGGTCGGCTTCATGCCTTCGTGGCCGTCCGACCCGGATGGGCATCTGGCCGAGGAGGCGCGACTCGCCTTCGTGGCCATGACGCGCGCCAAGCGCGTGTACATCGCCTATGCCGATACATACCTGCGTCAGGCAGGCCCATCTGTGTTCCTCGCCATGGCGGCCCCCGACGCGGAGATGAAAGAGCTCACCCGCGCCTCGGCTCGGCTCGAGCCGGCGGACGTTCTGCTCGCCCGCGAGGCGGAGGTGCTGATCGCCGCCCACCGCGAAACCGTCACCGACGCGATGGCCGCGCATGCGGCGGCGCTCGGCCTCGACGTCAGCTTCATCGCAGATCGCGACGCCGGCGAGCCCTTCGAACCATATGGCGGCGAGCGCAATCCGGACCACGTGGAGATCGATCACTTCAGCCCGACCACCCTCAACGACTACCTGAAGTGCCCGCGCCTCTACTGGTACAACCATCACCCCGGCCTCGCCGAGGAGCCCAGGTCCGTGGCGATGGAGCGCGGCGGCTTCTTGCACGAGGTGCTGGAGGACTTCCACGCCAACGAAGTCGAGTGGCGGCCGCTCGAGGCGGAGGGCCAGAGGCAGTGGCTCGAGACCGTGCTGCAGAAGCAGCTCGACGGCTACTTGTCCCGCATGGAGGGAACTCTCGACCGCAGGCGAGAGGAAAAGCAGGTGCGTTCGCTGCTCGAAAACTACATCCGTTTCGTCACCGGCATGCAGCACATCCGCCGGCTGGGGACGCTCGCGCTCGAGCAGCGCTTCCACCTGCAGCTGGACGGGGCGGACATCGTCGGCAAGATCGACCGGGTCAACGACGTCGGCGACGGCGAGGTCGAGGTCATCGACTACAAGACGGGCGCGGGCAAGGCGATGCGGTGGGCGTACGAGATGTACTTCGGCCCCGAGATGTACGACGTGCAGCTCGCCCTGTACTACCTGGCGTGCAAGT
>Ga0209648_10002733_pt1 | contig 14672 bp, 10 predicted proteins | sample GraSoi2013_115cm_FD_185830 | JGI IMG/M metagenome (GOLD analysis project Ga0209648, IMG submission 185830) | Grasslands soil microbial communities from the Angelo Coastal Reserve, California, USA - Sample 9_17_2013_115cm (SPAdes) (version 2) | ecosystem: Environmental > Terrestrial > Soil >...
TCGCTTGTCGGGCGGCACGCGCCAGCCGAAAATCATCCGGATACGAGCAGAGTTTTTGATTCCCCGCGTCCGTGATCCAAAAATTGTCTTCCAGTCGTAAGCCGCCGCCGCCCGGCCAGTAGATCCCCGGCTCAATTGCCAGAACCATTCCCTTTCGAATCGTGCCCGTGCCGGCTTGATGCGCATAGGGCGGTTCGTGGGCGCGAGCTCCAACACCGTGACAGATCGGATGCGATGGCTGACCGGGATAACCAGCCTCGGCAATCCGCGATCGCGTCAAGCGATCCAGTTCCGGAAAGCTTGCCCCATCCTTTGCATGGGAAGCCGCTTCGTTGAAAACTTTGAGCAAGAGATCGAGCAAGCGGTGATATTCCGGTGTCAGCTCACCGGGACAAACATTCTTGGTCAAGTCCGTCCAATAGCCGTCCACACAAACCCAGATTTCCAGCAACGTAGGCTCGTGTTCCTGAACGGCGCGGTCACCGGTAGCGGTAAAGGTCGCAATTCCCTTTCCCGACCAAACGAGTGTAAAAGCGCGTGCCATTTCCACTTTTCCCTTGTAGCCAACACCCACGCCATGCACAAAGCCTTCGTACATCGCGCCGACTTCGCTTTCCTTCATTCCCGGGCGAATACGATCGCGGACATGCTCCATGGCCAGCGCAGCCAATTCATTCGCCAGGCCCATCCGCTCAATTTCCTGCGACGTTTTGATTGCGCGCACCTCATTCAGCAACGGCGTAGCGTCAACAACTTCGCCAGCTACTTTTCGGAACGAATCGAAGAAAATCTGTGTCGGCGTTGTCGGTTCGCCTACCATGCGGTCGGCCGACTGTGTTCCCATATTGAGTTCAATGCCGATCTTTCTCGTCAGGTCGCGCTCTTTCAAGACACTGATTGCCGAATCAAGAGAGCGAAATTGCGGTGGTCGCGGATCCTTTTCGTCGTAGCCTTTGAACAACCGAATGTCTTTGGCCCAGGAATTACGCTGCGCCTCGGCAAGCTGTGGTTCGAGGGCGACCAGCGTAGGTTCGCCTTCGCGCGGGAAAACCAGAGTGTCATAGCCCTTCATGCACCAATAGTTCGATAGATAGACGACATTATCAGGCGCGCGGACGACGAGCGCATCCAGATTTTGCTCCTTCATCAGCGCGCGAACGCGGCTGAGTTTGGCGATATCAGTGGGCCACGCCATTTTCCACCACTGCGTCCTTATTTTCGTCCTTGTAGGTCCAGGAAGCTTCCTTGCCTCGAATCAACTGGTAGACCGCTGTGTGCAGCGGAGCAGCAACACCGGCGCGCCGCGCCTCGCGGGCGATTGCTCCGCTCAAGAAGTCCACCTCGGTGAGCAACTGATGGCGCACATCATAGAGCATGGATGGCGGATGATTCGTCATTGCTCCAATCTTGTTCATTTCCCAAGGATCTTCGTGCAACTCAACTCCGGCGGCCTTGGCTACTCGTTTCCCCTCGTCGATCAAGTCGCGAAGCAAGTGTCCCACGCTTGAATCTCGAGTTTCATCGGCAAAATGCGGTGAGTGCGGCAATCCGGTAAGAGCGGAGACCGCGTTGACGGAAGCGTTGAAGATCAGCTTGGACCACTGTGCAGGCCGAGCGTCGTGGAGCGCTTCGGCCTTCAATCCGCCTGCTATGATCAGGTCGGCGGCCTCCTTGACCACGGAAAAGGGCGTGTGGCGCGGTTCAAACGGGCCCATCCAGGTAGCCGTATCCAACTCGTATTGAACGTGCGTATCACTGTGTCGCGTGCCGCTCATGAAGGTTGTGCCGCGAATCATCTGCCCGCGCGTATGTTCGGCGATGATTTCTTCACTGCCCAGGCCATTCTGTGCGGAAAGCACAGCCCCTTGATTGAAGTGATGTCCGACGGGTGCAAAGGATTCCTCGACTTGCCGCGCTTTCGTGGCAACGATGGCAAAGTCGCAGTCAGGAACTTCCGCCGGGCGCGACGTGGCCTTGAGTGAAACGTGAAACTCGTGTTTGCCGCTTACGCGCAATCCATCGCGATTGAGCGCCAGCGCATGTTCTTCTCGGCGGACGAGTGCCCAAACCTCCGCCACGCGCGCGAGATGCGCCGCATACAGCGAGCCAATGGCGCCACATCCGACGATGCAAACTCTCTTCATATTCGCTAAGCGTTACGCCCGTTTCTCGATTTTCACCAGATCACCCGCCTGGTAAATTTCTTTCGCCACGATCGCGCGGTACAGAGTGTCCGCGTTGTTAAAAGAATCGGTGACCACAATCCCGCTGGAAAACAGGGCATCTTGAAGCGCGGCGGAGATCGTGTGAATGGGAGCGGCGCCACCCTCTCCCATGCCCTTTGCGCCGCTGTAACTGTGCGGCGATGGCGTCTCGATATGCGCGTATTTCACGTTCGGCATGTTCATGGAGGTGATCGGAGTGTAATCGCTGAACGTCGCTGTGAGCATGTTGCCAACCGCGTCGTAGACGCAGCTCTCCATCAATGCGGCGCCGATTCCGTGCGCTGTTGCGCCGTAAACTTGACCCTCGACGATCGGGGGATTAATGACTTTTCCGCAGTCGTCAACCGCCACGTAGGCCAGAATCCGCGGGATGAACGTGTCCCGGTCGATCTCCACGACGGCAATGTGAAGCTGAGACGCGTACGTCAGCGTCAAACTGCCGTATTTCTTTTCCGTGTCGGGAACTTTGAACGGGGCGCGCCAGACGTAACGGCAATTTAGTGTCAGTTCGTAGAGTTCGGCGGGAAGAACGGCAGAGTTCACGTTGACGATGTTTGCCAATCGCCAATAGTTGACGGACTTCCCGCTGTCCTTCGCGAGAATCTGCGGCCCCTGCTGCCCCACGCCGAATTCAAGATTTTCTTCCTTTGTTTCAAGGAGGAAAGCTGCCAGACGCTTCATCTCGGTTTTCAGCTTCTGTGCCGCGCCGTGCACGGCGGACAAACCGGAAACCGCAAACTGACTCGCGTACGTGCCCGAAGCCCCGGTGTGTACGTTGCGTTCGGTATCGAATCCCGTGCGCACGGTAACAAGGTCCGGGTGGATATTGAGGACATCGGCGACGACTTGCGCTGCTGTGGTCTCGTGACCCTGCCCCTGCGGACAAGAGCCGACAGCCACGACGACCTCGCCATAGATATCCAGCTTGCAGTTTGCACCCTGAGAATTCCCGGAGAATGGCGCATTGGGATTGACGATCTGCGACTGGCCAAAATTGTTCGTTCCGGAATCGAGCGTGGTACCGATCCCGATACCCAACCATCGTCCTTCCGCTCGCGCTACGGCCTGCTTCTTCTTCCAGTCCTCCCAGCCGATTTGTTCCTTCGCCACCTGTAACATCTTGGGGTAGTTCCCGGAATCGTAGACGCAGCCATTTGGCGTTGTGTATGGAAATTCCTCCGGACGAATGTAGTTGCGCAGCCTCATCTCGTCGGGAGGAATGCCCAACTGGTGCGCGCAAATATCGACGACCCGCTCGAGGAACCACAGATGTTGCATCCGCGAATAGCCGCGGTTCGGACCAACGGGACACTTGTTGGTTACCGCCTGGCTGAAATCGATGCGCGCATTCCGGAAGCGGTAAACACCCGGAAAAACCTGCGCCCAGATCACGCAGCCCAGAGGTTCATAGCGTGGATAAGCTCCGCAATCGTCGATGTGCCGCGAGTCAATCGCGGTGATGACGCCGCTTTTATCCAATGCCACTCGCGTGTCGCGGAACGTCCGCTCGTTGCCGTGTGCGCTCGAAACGTTGTGCTCGGAGCGCGTTTCAATCCACTTCACCGGGCGGCCACCGGCTTTTTTCGAAGCGAGCGCACAAACCGCCATCTGGGGGTAACTGGTGATTTTAATGCCGAAGCTGCCGCCGATATCAAAGGTCTGAACGCGAATCCTGTCGATGGGGACGCCGAGGTGCGCCGCGATGAACTGAATCGCGAACGACGGAAAGGAATTGTTGCACCAATAATAGATGTCTTCGTCTTTCGGGTCCCACTGCCCGATCACCGCATTGTTCTCCAGCGGCGTGCTGGAAAAGCGGTGAAAATGCATCTTGTCGACGCGCACGATGTGCGCCGCTTCACGAAACGCCTTTTCAACGTCACCGTATTCGAAGATACCGCGCCACACACAGTTTGTTCCCGCATCTTCATGAAGCAGGACGGAATCTTTCAAAGCTTCCTCGCCGTCGACCACCACGTCGAGAGCTTCGTACTCGGCTTGAACAAGTTCCGCGGCATCATCCGCAATCTGCGGCGAGGTCGCGACGAGGGCGGCCACCGGCTCTCCTTGATAACGCACTTTGGAGACCGCTAGCGGATAATCCTTGATTCTTGCGAACGGGTCCGGCCCGATCTCGATGAAAGGATTCGTCACTTTTGCGATTTCCACACCGGTGAGAGTGCAAATGACGCCCCGTACAGCTTCCGCTGCGGCAGTATCGAGGCTGGTCAATTTCGCATGCGCATACGGAGAGCGCACGAACTTCAGATACAGCATATTGCGCAGCTTGATGTCGTCGATGAACTTGCCGCGGCCACGGAGGAGCCGGTTATCCTCCTTCCGCGCCAGCCCCTTGCCGACCCAGCCTCCGCCATTGGTTCCTACGCTCAAGTTAGTTCAATCCTCAGTCGTCCGAATCTCTTGTTAACGAAGTGCTGCCTGCAAGCCGTCAATCAGCTTCTGTACATTCTTCTTTCCGAGTGGCTCGAGCAATCCGCCCGCAACGGAAGTCAAGCGCCCAAAAATTTGCGCTTCGCCCTGCCAGGCAACCCGCGTACCAACACCGGCGGGAGCAAGATCAAAACCGGCCGTCAGGGACACGTTCCCGCCCGCGACGCTCCCCTGTCCTCTATATTGGGCGCGAACCGGACGGTTTGCTTCGGCAAGCTCCATTTTTACATTCGCGGTGCCCTTGATGTAGGAGACGCCTACGCTCACCTTCACCGCAAAATGACGCTCATCCTGAATGTCCATGCCTTGAAAATCCGGCAGTAAAGGGGCGAACTTATGAGGGTCGGTCAGGAAGTCGTACACTTCTTCTGGAGAGCGCGCCACCTCGAAGTCTCCGCCAAATTTAATCGCCATGACTTGTGCCCCGCATTCTCGCCGCAGCCGTTTCGATCGCTTTGAAAATATTCTGATAGCCGGTGCATCGGCAGGTATTCCCAGCAATCGCCTTGCGGATCTGCTTCCGGTTGGGGTTCGAATTTTCCTTCAAGAGCTGCAGCGCAGAAAGCATCAGTCCGGGTGTGCAGTATCCGCATTGGAGACTGTAGCAGTCAGCAAAGGCTTTTTGAATCGGATGAAGTTCGCCCTCTTTCTCAAGACCTTCGACAGTGGCAATTTCCGCGCCGTCGGCTTGCAGCGCGAAGACCGTGCAGGATTTCACCGCAGCGCCGTTCATCAACACTGTGCAGGCTCCGCAATACGTCGTGTCGCATCCGATATGCGTGCCTGTCAGTTCAAGATCTTCTCGAATGAATTCTACCAGCAACTGCCGAGGCTCGACTTCACTGGCGTGCAACTTGCCGTTGACGCGAAGCTGAATGGAAGCTTTTCGAGCAGCTTCAGGCATAGATGTGACTGACCTCCGCCTGTTCTCCGCGAGCCCGTTGGAACGCCGCTTCGGCTGCGCGCTTAACAAGCGCCCCCACTAGCTGCCGCTTGTATTCCGAGGAGCCCCGCATATCCGATTGAGGATCGGCGGCGGAACGCGCGGCATCCGCTGCGGATTCGATGAGCTTGGCAGTGATCCGTTGGCCGCGGAGCGCTAGTTCTCCTTCTCGAACCCGAATCGGCAAAAGACCGACACAGCCTATCGTAATGGCAATCTCTCTGCAGCGCTCCCCTTCCACGGTCACTTGCACGGCAGCGCTTGCCGTGGGATAAACTGGCGCCGTCCGCTTGAAAGCGATGTAGGCGCCACCGCTATTTTCCGGTGGAAGTTGGACGACGATTTCTGAAACAAGTTCGTCGGGGGCAAGCGCGGTTATATAAGCGTCTTTCAGGAATTCACTCAGTTGAAAAGAACGTTCCCCCGCTATCCCCGAGCATCGCACTTCGCAAGAGAGCGTCAGCAGCACGGTGGCCCAATCGCCGCTGGGGTCGGCTTCGGCAAGCGAACCGCCGATCGTTCCTCGATTTCTGACCTGCACGTCCGCGATTCCCGCGGCGCAGTCCCGCAGGATTGGAATCTTTGCGGCGGTAGGAGACTTCTCGATCTCGGCATGCCGCGCAAGCGCGCCGAAATGCAGAGCGCCATTCTTTTGCTGGATATGAGAAATTCCCTCGACAAAGTTCAGGTCGACGAGATGAGCGGGGTTGGCAAAACGCAATTTCATCAGTGGAATCAAGCTTTGGCCGCCGGCCAGCAGTTTCGCGTCTTCTCCTAGCTGAGAGAGCAGCGACGCTGCATCCTTGAGCGAGCCAGCTCGATGATAGGTAAAAGCCCGGGGATACATCTTATATCAGTCCTCGAACGACCGCTCCATCTTAGGATCGAAGGAATGTCAGTTAGGTCGCCTTCGCTTGAAGCTGTCTAGAGCTGCTGGCTCGGATTCGCAACCTCGGCCAATTAAAACTAGCTGGCCGCCGCTTTTGCGATTTGCTGATCCATGACGGCAGTCAATCGTGTTTCTGAATCTCGCAGGTGCTGGGCAAGGAGCGTCGCACACTCTTCCGTCTCTCCACCGGTCAGCAATTGGTAGATTCTACGATGAACAGGAACCAGGCCGCCCGGATTATCGTGCCTGAGATCCACGAGAACCATCCCCATCCGCAATTCACCCAGAAGTTTCTCGTAAAAGGACTCCAGGCGGCGGTTGCGGTGAAAGCGAATCAGCAGCGTATGAAACTGCAAATCAAAGCGGACCGCCCTCACCCAATCTATGCCCTCAACCGCTTCCTCATAACCTTCCAGCGCTCTGAGCATTTCCACAAATACATCGGAGTCTTCCACCCTCGCGGAGCGTACCGCCGGAATCTCCAATAGATGACGTAGGCGATAAATTTCGGCGACATCTTCCAAGGACAGTCGTGCGACGGCCACACCGCGGTGCGCGCTTCGCTTCAGCAGACCTTCCAGCGACAGGATGCGCGTCGCTTCCCGGACGGTATTTCTTGATACTCCAAGCGATGCCGCCATCGGCACTTCCTGCAGGGCAGTTCCGGGGGGCAATTCTCCATCGAGGATCCGCTGCCGAAGAATCGAGGCAACTTGGTCAGCGACGGAGATGCGGTTTATCTCGGCAAGTTCCATATTTCGTCTCGACCCTCGCGGGCAGTGCGCCATGTTGCCCCCAAACCAGGGCAGAGTCAAGTGTTCAACAATTCCCAGATTCAAGTGGTCTCCTCTTTCTTCTTGACATGTTTCCGTCCCACGCTTAGGCTACCGTTCCATTCGGGTGTATCTCTGTCGCGGTGGGGGCGTGGGATGGGGCCAGCTCTAATTCGGCGCCAGGACATCTTGAACAATTTGTCCTTCCCGGGCGTCTTTCCAATCGTATTCTCACTCCGGATGCGTCTTAACAAGCTATGGTGCCCTGCGGCCCCGTTCGTTACGCATCTGCCTGAGTGGGCGGAAGGCTGTTCTCTTATCCCCAGCCGAGTCAAGGCCGCAACTATCGAAGGTGCGGCTGAAAAAGGATCTCGACCGCAATTCGGACTGCTCGTTCTGTGAAAGTCAACTTTGGGGGGTGCACTGTGATTCGCAGCAAGTGGAATTTTTCGCTCCGGATTCTTCAGCTCATCTTGTGCGCGGCTTACCTCTTGAGTTCTCCGGACTCTGCCCGGGGCCAGGCAGTAAATGCCACGCTCTCTGGAAAGATAACCGATGCTACTGGCGGCAGCATTGCCAAAGCTACAGTGACCGCTTCCAATGTGGCCACGGGCTTCTCTCGTTCCGCGCAAAGTTCCGATAACGGCGAATACTCTATCCCCGCGTTGCCGGCTGGCGAATATAAGGTCACCGTTGAATTCTCGGGATTTGGAAAACAGACCAAGAACATCACGCTCCAGGTCGGTCAAGCCGCGGAGCTTGGCTTTACTCTCTCGCCTGGGGAGATAGTTCAGAAAGTCGAAGTCGAAGCAACTTCGGAGCTGGCAGAGCCGACGCGGACGCAAGTCAGTACGGTGATCACCGAGAGTCAAATCGTTAATCTCCCCGTGAACGGGCGCGAGTTTATCGATTTTGCGCTGCTTTCTCCGGCTGTGACCATCGGTGAAACAACGTCCGGCAGTACCGACGTGATTGTGGAGCCGGTGACCAAGCTTTCCTTCGCGGGCCAGAACATTCACTTCAATTTCATCGCGGTAGATGGCGCGGACGATATCTCCACCGCCTCAGGCATTCAGCGCGGCACGCCGCCCCAGGAATCGGTTCAGGAGTTCCGCGTCATCAATAGCGATTACTCTACGGAGTTCGGCCGGGCAGTGGGCGGCATCGTGAACATCATCACCAAGAGCGGAACCAACGACTGGCACGGCACACTCTACGAATACTTCCGCAACAACAAGCTGGACGCGACCAGCATCCTGGCTGCACCCGGCTTGAATACTCTGCGGCAGAACCAGTTTGGCGGGACCATAAGCGGGCCGCTGAAGAAGGACAAGACCTTCCTCTTCACCAACTATGAGGGACAGCGGCGGGGCGAGTCGCCTTTCTATAATTCAGTCGTTCTGGCCAACATTGCAGCCATCAATAACGTGAAGACGACGGTGTTTGGCCTGCCCGCAGAGCCGACGGGCTTGAGGGTGCTGCGCACGGGCGACTACGACAACGGCCTGGCCCGGCTCGATCACCACTTTTCGGATCATCAGTTGCTGATGGTGCGCTATTTCATCAACCACGCCACGCTGCTGAATCAGTCTCCGTTGAATGACGGGTTCGACCTGCCATCGGCGTTCAAAAATAATCGGATCAACGACCAGTCGCTGGCAGGCAGCCTGACCTCTATCTTTTCATCGAACGTGGTGAATGAACTGCGGGGACAGTTCGCGCGGCGAAATTTCGACTTCAAGACGGCGACGACGCAGCCGCACCTGGAAGTGGCCAACACGTTCACCGTGGGAGTGAATCGCGGCAACCCGGACTTCTATATCGAGAAGCGCGGCGAGATCGTGGACAACGTTACGCTCAACTTGGCGAAGAACACGGTAAGCTTCGGAGGGAATTTCAACTACGTGGTGACCACGGAGTCCTTCCCGCTGTTTTATCCGTTCGAGGGCGATTTTGGCGGCCTAGGCGCGTTTCTCGGGACCGACGGGGGTGTTGCAACTCCCGCATGCGCGAACGCGGCCGCAACGCAAACAATTCTGGCCGGCTGCCAGCATCCCTTCGTGATCTTTTTTGAAAGATTCCAGGCTCCGAATTTCAACGAGGGCACGCTGCCAAACTTTGCACAGGTCTATGCGGGCGGGGCGATTCCCTCAAACATCCGAAATCAAGCCAAAGGGACGCTGAACCATACCTACAACGGGCTATTCATTCAGGATAAATGGCGCGCGTCGAATAATCTAACAGTGAATTACGGCTTGCGCTGGGACTTTGAGACCTGGCCTGCGAACGCCCTGAACAACCAATACAAGAATTTTGATCCTCGTCTGGGAGTGGCCTATAACGTGGGCGGCCCGTGGCACCTCGTAGTCCGCGCTGGATCAGGATTGTTCCATGGGATCGTCCCCTCGCCGTTGCTGGCTTGCCAGATTCCGTCCTGCGGTGGAGAAAACGGGTACCCGGGCCATCCCGAGTTGGACAATTTGAACAGCACGACGAAACTGTTTGCCTTTGCGAGCAGTCCTGGCTTTAATGCGTTCGCTCTCAATCAATTGCTGACCAACGGCACCTATCCCGATGCGACCACAACGCCACCTCCAGGGCTTCCTCCCGGAGCATGCGTTCCTATCTCCACCTGTGGCTTTTTTGGGCCGTCTACGATCGTACGCTTCGACAAGAACCACAAGAACCCTTACGGGGTACAATCCAGTCTCGCAGTCGAATTCAATCCGTTCAAGGACACCACGGTCAGCGTCAGTTATCTGCGTGTCAAGGGCGTGCACCTGGGAAGCTTTTACAACATCAATCAACCCAAGCCCCAAGGACAGGTGTTCGTGCACAACTCTTCGGGGGGCACAGGATGCAAGAACGTATACTTCGCGATGCCCAATCTTGCCCCTGACCCGACCTGCGGCTCGACTTACAATAATCCCTTTTTTGACGGTATCCCGGGTACGGCCTGTGAGTTGAACGGGATCGCCTGTCCGGAGAACTACGCTGTGTACTTCGAGGCCACGTCGCGCTGGAACTCCAATTGGAACGGACTGCTTCTCAACGTGAACAAGCGGTTCAGCCAGCATTTCAGCACGGAGCTCAGCTATACCTATTCGCACTCAATTGACGACGGGCCGAACCCGAGCTTCGTGCTCATCCCCCAAGACAGCGGGAATTTCCGGACTGAGAAGGCCAATTCCGCCGACGACCTCCGTCACCGCTTTGTGGCTAACGGCACGGTGGCGTCGCCCACGACGGGAAGCATGTGGCTGCGGGATTATCAGCTCAGCACCATCATCACGCTGCAGTCGCCCGAGTTTTTCACCAAGTTTGCGGGCTTCGATGCCAACGGCGACATTTTCGGCAATAACGACCGAGTGGGGATCGAAGGCCGCGATACGTTCCGAGGCAAGAGCATTTATATCGTCGACCTGCGCGGTTCGCGCACGTTCCATTTCCGCGAGCGCCAGTCGCTGCAGTTGATCGCCGAAGCCTTCAACCTCGCGAACCACGTCAACATCAGATACTTCAACACCGTGTACGGCTCGGCGGATTTTTGCAATGTGACGCCGGTGCCCGCTGCCTGCGGCTCTGGACCGTTCTTTACCGAGGGCTCGCCGAACCCGAATTACGCCACGCCACGCGCTGTGTTCAATCCACGGCAGATTCAGTTGGCACTGCGGTATAGCTGGTAGCCGTGCACGAGTTGCAGGTGGCGCGAGTCGCCCTACATTCCATTGGCTGCGCAGTTCGACTTCTAGCGCACTCGAGAGGCTGAGTTTTTTTGAGCAGCCCGTCGGTGTGGTTTGCGGCGCGGACAAACTATTCTGTAACGATTGTTTGTCTGATCGAGAGTGTCAGCGCGGAAATGAATCGTTCCGCGCGCGAACGAAACCAAGGAGCCAGCACACGAACATGCGATTCGGCATCTACACAGAAATGCAGACGCCGCCCGGTAAATCCCACGCCGAGATGACTTGGGAAATCTTTCGTCAGATCGAACACGCCGACCAGGTCGGCTTCGATGTCTACTCCGTGATCGACCATCATTTCTTTCAGAAATTTTCCATCTCTGCCAATCCGCTGGCACTTTTCTGCGCCGCGGCCCAGCGCACAGAGCGCATTCGTTTTCGCGTCGCCCTGTTCACGCTTCCCCTCGAAAATCCAATGCGTCTGGCCGGACAGATTGCGGAAGCCGACATCCTCACGCGAGGGCGGCTCGAATGCGGGTTGGGACGCGGCCACGCCTGGCTCTTCGGCCCCTCCAACGTCCCGCTTGAGGAGAGCCGCCCACGTTACGACGAAGCCATCGAAATTCTGATTGAGGCCTGGACGAAGGAAAAGATGTCCTTTGAGGGCCAGTTCTACAAAGTGAAGGGTCTTGCTGTCGTCCCCAAACCGGTTCAGAAACCGCATCCTCCTCTATATACAGGCGGAACAAGCGATATCACCTATCAAATGGCCGGCGAGCGTGGGTGGGGAATTTTCGTGCCTCCCCTGCTGCCTTGGGGTGCACTGGAGAACCCGCTCGCCATCTATAAAAAAGCCTGTGCCGAACACGGACAGGACCCGAACATCGTTTACATCCGGCCGGTTTACTTGGACGAAGACGAAAAACAAATTCGCAAGGAAGTGGAGGGCGCGCTGCTCAATTTCCTGGCGTTCAATGCCTCGCCGATTGAATCATTGCAGGAGGACGCGAAGAAGGCGGAACTTCGCGCCAAGGGCTACGGCTTCTACGCCAGCGGGGCGCTCGAGTCCCTGACTAAACTGACCTACGAACAAATCGTCGACCAGGAGATTGCTTTTATCGGGACGCCGGACAAGGTGATTCGCCAAATTCAAAACTTGCAAGCCAAAGGGGGAATCGGCGAGTTGGCCATCGTCTCCAATTTTGGCGGGCTCGAACACTGGAAATCCATCAAGACGCAGCATCTCTTTGCCGAGCGCGTGATGCCCGCCTTCCGAGGAATCGCCGCTTCCTCTCAAGTGGGCGCATGATCACACATGGAGACTTTCCGTCGCCACGGGACGAACCGAATCGATGAGTTCCTCGCGTAAAGCAAGCACCCCCGAATCGGACATGCTTTCCGAACGGAGCCTGGCGTTTGCTCCGCTAAGCGCGCGGCGGCTGCTCCTCCTAGGCGGCATCGGCCTGATCCTGATCGGAATGATTTTTGGCGACATCTTCGCCGTATTTATCCTCCACCAGAATGCCGCCCGAGTCGGAGCGAGCCTTTCGAATGCGGCGCATGCTGCTCTCGCGGGTGACGGCGCGTCCGTCGTCAAGAATTTTCAAGAAGTGGGCAGCTTCCTCGAAAACCGCGGCACCAAAGTTGACACCCACGTCCACATGATTGCGTTTGGTTACCTGGCGTTAATGCTTGCGCTTGTAGCGCCGTGGATGGCGCTCTCACCAAACACAAAAAAATGGTTGGCCTGGCTGTTTCTATGCGGCGCCGGATTGCTGCCTCTCTGCGTGTTCCTCATCCATTATGTTGGGCTGGCTCATAGTCCGCTAAAGGCCATCGGCTGGGCCAGCATCTTCGCGGATCTCGGCGGCTTGTTTGTAATCGTTGCGGTGGCTGGCTATCTCACCGGGCTTGTGAGGCACTTTCTCTCCGGTGAGCGCGCGGCCGTACCAGACGATCTGCTTGCCGACTCGAGTGTCCCGGGACGCTTGCTGCTTGCTGGAGGCGTGTTCCTAGTGTTCCTCGGATTCCTCCACGGCAGTTATTACGCCGCCGTCGATCTCTATCGTCACGAGGCGCTAGACTTTTCGATTCTTACGCGAATCAGCGACGGAGCATCATCTCAAAACGCCGCGGCTGTTGAGAGCGGACTGGCCGCGTACGGCGAACTGCAGGGCGACAAGGCAGTGAAAATCGCCGCACACGCTCACATCATCGAGTTCGGCCTGCTTTCCATGTTGCTCGCTTTCTTCCAACCCTATGTGAATCTGCGCGAGATCTGGAAGCGGCGCTGGGCCATTGTGCTCTTGGTCGGATCCGTGCTTCTGCCCGTTTGTGTGCTGCTCGAGTTGAAGTTTGGGTTGGTCGCAGGCGGATTGGCGGACCTGGGAGGCCTGCTGGTGATCGTGGCGCTTCTGGCCATGTGGATCGGGGTCCTGCGTTACACCGGCCGCCTGGACGGGGGAGGCGCAATGTGAGCGACGCGCGCCGGCTGCTGCTCGCAGGCGGGATTGTCCTCGCTGTATGGGGCATGGGCTACGGCCTGTGGTACGCGGTTTTTGCCGAGCACCAGGCACTTGAAGCGATCGGCTCATCACTAGCAGCAGGATTCAGAGGAGCTGCAGGTCGGAATCCGGTGCTCGCCGGGAGGGCGCTTCAGCAATACCAGCAAGCAAAATACGTTTACGACCGGCATGTTGATGTGCACGGCCATTGGATCGGCCTTGCGATGGTCCTAATCGTATTGGGGATTGGCCTCGATCGCCTCGCGTTCTCGGAGCGGATCAAGACTCTTCTGTCCATCGGCGCAGTGCTCGGTTCTGTTCTCTTCCCGCTGGGTGTTTTGCTTCAGACCCTGAATCACGGCAACGGGCCGCGCGCCCTCGCTGTCTTTGGATCGGCGCTCGTCGTCCTTGCCCTCGCGGTTTTGGCATTGGGCTTCGCTCGCAAGCCATCAAATTCGAAAGAATCTCGGCATAAATAAAAACGGTCTGGCCGGGGAACTCCCCTGTTGCCCGCTATGTCGCCGAAGAAGCGCGCGATTGTCCGCAAAAAAGTACTAATAGGCGCGAGCGAAGATCGCCCGCTCCGTGGCGGGCTGGGCGCAGCAAACGCAAGTCCCGCTTCCACCCTCCTGTTCCAGGGGAATGCAGCGCATTGTGGCGCGGGTTTCTTCCTTGATTTTGGCTTCGCAATCGGCGCTCCCGCACCAGAAGGAGTAGGCAAAGCCATTTTCAACGGCTTTCTTCAGGTCGTCGTATGTTTCCGCATCGTGTGTGTTGCTCTTGCGGAAGGCCAGCGCCCTGTCGTGTAGCGATTGCTGGATTTCCGCCAGCAACCGTTCGATCGTTGCAGGCAGATCGGCAAGTGAAGCGCTGATTTTTCCTTCCCTGCCTGGGCGGTCACGGCGAGCTAGGACGGCGGCTTGTTTGGCAACGTCCTTCGGTCCGATTTCTACGCGCAATGGGACTCCGCGCATCTCCCAATCATTGAATTTCCAGCCGGGACTCGTGCCTTCGCGTTCATCGAGCGTGACCCGGATGTTGGCTTTGATCAGCTCAGCCTTCAGTTTGCGCGCGGTATCGAGGACCAGCGCCTTTTCTTCGTCCAACTTGAAGATTGGGACGATGACGGCCTGATAAGGAGCAAGCTTTGGCGGCAGGACAAGACCCTGATCGTCCCCGTGGACCATGATAATGGCGCCGATGA
>Ga0209648_10002734_pt1 | contig 14671 bp, 9 predicted proteins | sample GraSoi2013_115cm_FD_185830 | JGI IMG/M metagenome (GOLD analysis project Ga0209648, IMG submission 185830) | Grasslands soil microbial communities from the Angelo Coastal Reserve, California, USA - Sample 9_17_2013_115cm (SPAdes) (version 2) | ecosystem: Environmental > Terrestrial > Soil >...
CGCGACCAATGGCGGCGCAGGTTGCTTCTCCTGCCACAGCGGCCCCATGCTCAACAAGCAGACGAACGACCCTGACGTGACCGGGACCGGCCAGTTCGTGGAAGAGAACTTCTTCAACATCGGGCTGTCAGACCACCCGGTCCAAGCCTTGAACAGGTCGGCGAGAAATGATCCGAACTTCATCGATAATGGACGGCGGGAGATTACGGGCCGTGACAGCGACGTCTTCAAGTTCCGCGCCACGACGATGCGGCAGCTCAAGGGCAGCAGGTTCTTCTTCCATAACGGCGCCTTCACCAGTGTGAGAGACGTGGTGGAATACTTCAACGCCGGTGTGCCGCAGAACCCTGTGACCGGCGCCGCCAGTACGCTGACGCCTCGCTTTACCAACCCGCGCGGACCAGGTTCCCCTCGCGGTTTGGGGCTCACCGAGGATGAAGTAAACGCTATCACCGATTTCCTGGAGAACGCCCTTTTCGATCCCGCATTCGTCAACTTCGATCCGAACTCAACCACAGATACGATGCAGCCGAACGCGCGAGACCTGACCTATTCGGTCTATCGGCCGGACCTTGCGGCGCTGGGGGCGAAGGACGGGTTCATGCCGAGCGGACGCCCCATATCAAACAATGACCCTCTTTCACGGCGTGATGCAGGTCTTGAGTTCCTGGACGTGACCTCCCAGGCGAGAACTGAACTGACCGGCTCTACCAGAACCGGCAATCGGCAGCAGGACGTCTATACGATCACCAACACCAACTCGGCAACCTTTAATTCGGCCGCAAACACCGCCTCGTTAGGTGTTATCGACACACACCTCCTGATAATAGTCCAAGGTCTCTCCAGTCAGTTCCGTCTGGAGAATGCCAGCGGGACCACGAGCGGCGGCGATCCCTATATCCGCGTGTTTCTGCCCCATGGTGTCCTGCTTCCAGGCCAGAGCATCTCCCAGACCTTGCTCTTCACCCGGCACCATGGCTCGCCGCCCACTGCTGGGCCGGTACCGGTAATTCTCAATCTCCTGTCGGGACAGGGAAACCCATAAGTCGTCCCACACTCATCAGAAAGTGTGCAACACCGGGGCGGGTCCGGTCTGGGCCCGCCTTGAATCATCCCACTGACGGAAAGGCAAGAACTCAAATTGGTAAAACATGCATCCGGGTACTTGGTCCGGTCGAGGACTGGCGCCGTGCCGTCGCTTCGGCCTAGGTGTTGCTCCCTGTTTCCTCTAGGTTGGGATATGAGTTCGGGCGCGCCGGCCTTGACGGTGGAGGGTTACCCGTCCTCGCCCCCTCGGTCTGCGAGGAGGTCGCAACTCCACCACGCTAAGAAATCTTCTGAGCGCGCGACTTCTGCTGAACTCTGGGGGGAAAGATCTGATTGCTTGCGATTTGCCCAATGAGCGAAATGGGCCTGCTTGGACTAGCAAACGCTCAGGTACCGTCGCTTCGAGCTGGCAATCCTGCAGCGGACACGTGCCTTCGAACCAATTCCTCCAGTTCCCCAAGATGCGAATACGGCGCTAGCACGCAATTTGCGTGCGTGTTTCCGGTGATCAGGAGAGAAATCCTGCGCTCAGCGTCCCGCTCAAAAAAAAGGATGGTCTTCTTGGCGGTCGCTCCAAGCAGATAGCCAGTCTCAAAACCCAGGCCGAACGAGGAGCCGGTCACCTCGGCGACGAACAGGTCGCACTGGGCGAGCCAGTTCATATCGCGTGCAAATATTTTCTGAGGAGACACGCTCCGGTCGGCCTCCCAAGCATCGTCGCTGACCAAGTGGCTTGTGAGCACTTCATGACCCAGAGATTGCAGAACCTCTAGAATTTTCTTGGCTGCCTCAATCGAGGAACGACTCCCGGCAACGGTGAAGCCCAAATAGATTTTCATACGGCAACAGAATACTTGATGCGCCACTGCCCGCCGCGCGGTTAATGAGATTCGCGACATCGCGAAAAGTTCCAGAGCCAACACGAGATAGCTCACTGCAAGCTGCCCAAATAAATTTGTTAACGCTTTAAAGGGAACGCAGAACTTCCGAGCGGCGGAGAAGCAACCACGTATCGCGCCCCAAGGCATGAACTGCGGGGCCGACCAGGTTTGGAAACTTCGTCGCGACATGCACATCTCATCGTTTGTAAGCATTGCGAGGGAAATCGTCCGTATAAGCCAAGGTGGATGCGATGCAAGGAATCCTGCGAAGAATGATGAGACCAGCCGTCCTGGGCGCGTTGACACTGGGTACCGCCCTAGCGCAAAGCCCCCCGCCGACGCCAGACCCACCAAAAGCGGAAGGTTCGTCTGGGCAGTTACAGGAAAGGGAGCAGCAACCCGTCGAGCAACAGGACACCGTCCACCCGAAGAATTCCAAAGATGATGTCGAGGCGATCGGGAACCGGAAGGTGGGCAAGGGTCCGAACTTCTACTCGTTGGAAAAGGAAATTGCACTCGGTAAGCAGTTGGCGCAAGAGGTCGAGCGCTCGTCCAAGCTTATCGACGACCCGGTCGTCACGGAATATGTAAATCGCGTCGGACAAAATCTCGTGCGCAATTCGGATGCGCGAGTGCCATTCACGATCAAGGTGATCGATTCCGACGAGGTCAATGCCTTCGCGCTGCCGGGAGGATTCTTTTACGTAAATAGCGGGTTGATTCTACGCGCGCAAGAAGAGTCTGAGCTCGCGGGTGTCATGGCCCACGAAATATCGCACGTGGCCGCGCGGCATGGGACGAAAAACGCGACCAAGGGCCAGATACTGCAACTCGCCACGATTCCCTTGATACTCCTGGGTCCTGCCGGACTGGCCGGGTACGGACTCTATGAAGGTCTGAACGTCGCGCTTCCGGTGACGTTCCTGAAGTTCAGTCGCGACGCGGAGCGCGAAGCGGACTTCCTGGGTTTGCAATATATGTACAAAGCCGGGTACGACCCGAACGCGTATGTCACTTTCTTCGAGAGGATTCAGGCTGATGAGAAGCGCCGGCCAGGCACCATCCCGAAAGTGTTTTCGACCCATCCACCGACGCCTGAACGCATCGCAAATGCGCAGAAAGAGATCGCGCGGATTTTGCCGAACCGGCCAGAATATATCGTCACAACTTCAGAATTTAACAATGTTAAGGAACGGCTGCGGAACATCATGTTGGCCCGGAAGGCGCAGGACAACGGTTCCGGTAAGCCAACTCTGCGTACACGGACAGAACAAAAGCAAAAAGGACAAACGCAGGGGACCACCGACACCACCGATGATGATCGGCCCACCTTGAAGCGCCGCCCGGATTCTCCCTGAGCTGATATTGCAGTTGTCAATCGGCATGCGGGAACCAGCCACTCATTTACCTGTTTAGCTGAAACCTTTGGGTTGACAGTGAATCCAATTTTTGACTTGGGCCAGACCCAAACTTTACATCCCGGGCGCCGGGGGCCGGCCAAGTCCAAAGCCAGGAGCTTACTCACATGAATTGGGCTGCATATAGGCCGCCCCCGGGCGTGTCACCCGACGGTTCCACCGCAGTGCTGTGAAAATCACTGGCGTTCCGTCGAATAGGGGAGGGAATGGGTCGTGACAGTGCGGGATTCTAACCAACGACAGGGCAGGGTTCTAACCAACTGAACTACGTCCCCAACCGTGGAATCAACAACTTACGCTAAATCGTTGCAACTAATGGCGTTGCAAGATTCGCATACAGCGCACTGGTCGCCTGGATTGCCTACAATAGCAGTCCTTCCTGGAAGAACTGCCCATAAACTGCCAGTAAAAAATCAGTGCGCTCATGCGAGTTTCATACTACAGACGCGGGCGAGAGGCGAACGACTATTCCGAAGGAATCCCGATGAATCGAAGCAGACGATGCGGAATCGAAGTTGCAGAGTGTGAATTGACTAAGAAATGGAATCTGTCGCAGAACCTCGAATCGAGGAGTGAGATCGCAAGCTTCCCAAGCTTCCCAAGCTTCCTGTAGTAACCCCTAACACGCTGAACTGGCGGCACTTAACCAAAACAGGGTCCCTGGCAATTGGAAAATGATGGAAAATGCGGTTGGATTTCTTGGGAAGGACCGCACGTAGCCGATAACCTTTTTTTGTGCTCGTGAACAAACTGAGTTTTTTCTGAAACTTTGGCTGGTCGGACAGCATCAGACGCACGTGGAAGTAATGCATGCTTCCGCCAGCTGTAGTCAGTCCTAGTCTATGAAGTTCATCGTTTATTTTCGACTACTACTCGTTGTCCTCCTGTTGGGAGGGCCGATTATGGCGTGCGCCATTCCGGACGCACAGCTCACGGCTGCTGAGAAGCAGTGTTGCAAAGAGATGAGCGGGGATTGCCAACAGGATGCGTCAGGCATGCCGATGCCTCACTCCTGCTGCAAAACATCGGTTCAACCGCCTCACGATTTCCGGCCTTCTTCAACCTTTTCGCCCTCTGCTCCTTATTTGGTAACCAGCGCAGTAGAGTTTCTTTCGATCCCGTCTTTGGCCGAGCAGTCCGGCCAATTCGCTCCCTGGCTGTCGCGGGCACTCTCGCCTCCACTTGCGACGCTCGACGCTTTCGCTCCCCTGAGAATCTAGCGCTTCGCTCCATTCCTGTTTGGAACTACGCATCGGTGTCTCTGATTGAAGTGCTCCTCATTGGAGGAGAGCTGTGGGATTTCTACCCACAGATTTGACACCGTGCCGTTTCCCGGTCTGCGGGCGCGCACGGATTCTTGCGTGAGTCTTGGGAGAAGCAACGATGATCGACCGCATTATTGAGCTTTCGCTGCGAAACAAGTTTCTAGTTGTGCTGCTTTGGATTGGAATTGCGGGCTGGGGTCTGTGGGCGATGCTCCGCGCTCCGATTGATGCCATTCCCGATTTGAGCGACAACCAGGTGATCGTTTTCACCGACTGGTCCGGGCGGAGCCCTCAAGAAGTCGAGGACCAAGTCACCTATCCACTCACTGTCAACCTACAAGGCTTGCCCGGAGTCAAGGTTGTACGCTCTTCGTCGGCCTTCGGCTTTTCGATGATCTTCGCCATCTTCAATGACGATGTTGACCTTTATTTTGCCCGGACCCGCGTCCTGGAGCGCCTTAACCTTGTCAGCAAGCAACTTCCGGCCGGCGTCGTGCCAACGCTTGGCCCGGATGCGACCGGTGTCGGTCACGTGTTTTGGTACACGGTGGAAGGCGGCGGACTCAGCCTGCGTGACCTGCGTTCGCTGCAGGACTGGTATGTGCGCTACCAGTTGAACTCAGTTCCCGGCGTCGCGGAGGTGGCAAGCGTCGGCGGCACGGTGCAGCAGTACCAGATTGATGTCGACCCGAACCGGCTGCGCTCTTACGGCGTTCCTCTGAGCATGGTGATGCGGGCGGTGATGGCGAGCAACTCGAATGTGGGCGGCAATGTCATCGCTGAGAACGGCTCTTGGTCTATCGTGCGTGGGCTGGGCTTGATCGAAAATCTCGATGATATCCGCAATATTGTGGTCGGTGAGCATAACGGCACGCCCGTGTTCGTAAAGGATCTGGGCTCGGTCAAAATCGGTGATGCATTCCGGACAGCGGCCCTAGTGAAGAACAGCTCCGAAGCGGTTGGCGGAGTGATCGTGGCACGGACAGGCGAGAACACGAAGGAAGTCATTGACCGGGTAAAGGAAAAGATCAAGGAGATCGAACCCGGGCTGCCTCCGGGTGTGCATATTGTTCCTTTCTATGATCGTTCGCAGTTGATCGAGGCCACTGTCGATACCCTTCGCCATGCACTGCTCGAAGAGATCATCCTGGTCACGCTCGCCCACGTCATCTTTCTAATGCACTTCCGTAGCATCCTGGTAGTCACGCTGCCGCTGCCACTCGCCGTGCTCTGTTCCTTCCTGCTGATGCACTACGCCCATGTAACGTCGAATGTGATGTCGCTTGCGGGTATTGCCATCGCTATCGGAGTGTTGGTGGATGCGGGGATCGTCGTTACCGAAAATGCCTTTAGACATCTGGAAGGCGTGGATACCAGCGATCGAGGACGCGTCTTCGAGACGGTCTTGCGCGCGACCAAACTGGTCGGCCGTCCGACGTTCTTCTCGATGGCGATTATCATTCTCGCGTTTGTGCCGGTGTTTGCGCTGACAGGGCAAGAAGGAAAGCTCTTCCACCCGCTCGCTTTTGCCAAGACCTTTGCGATGGTCAGCGCAACCGCCATTGCCCTGACGCTTGTGCCCATTCTTTGCGTACTCCTGCTCCGCGGTAAGTTCCATTCGGAAGACCAGAACCCAGTCATGCGTTTTTTACAGCGGGTCTATCGTCCGGCATTGTCCTGGGCACTGGATCATCGTGCCATCACACTCGGCATCGCGGTTGTCTTTCTCGTCGGCGCGGTGGTTCTGGCTTCCGGAATAGGCAGCGAGTTCATGCCGCCGCTCAATGAGGGCGACATCATGTTCATGCCCATCGCGGATGCGAGCATCTCTTTGGCGCAGAACACCGCATATGCGAAGAGACAAGACAAAGTGCTGGAGAGCTTTCCCGAAGTCGCCTATGTCGCGGCAAAGATAGCGCGTGCGGAGACTTCGACCGATCCGGCAGGGTTGAACATGACGGAGACCATCGTGCATCTCAAACCGCGCGATCAGTGGCGACCGGGCATGACCCTTCCGAAGCTCAAGAGCGCGATGGACCGCGCTGTTTCCTTGCCTGGCGTGGCGAATATCTGGACACAACCGATCATCAACCGCATCGATATGCTCACAACCGGTATTCGATCAGAGATTGGCGTCAAGCTCTTTGGTTCTGATCTGGCAGAACTTGAAGCGAAGGCCCGTGAGGTTGCTGACGCTGTGCGGACGGTGAAAGGCGCGAGCGATATCTATCCAGAGCAAGTGACCGGCGGGCTGTATCTCGACATCAAGCCGAACCGGGAGGCGGCTGCCCGCTACGGCATCGATGTTGGCGAGGTGCAGACTGTCATCGAGACGGCCATTGGCGAAAACAATCTAACCACTACCATCGAAGGGCGGCGGCGATTCCCGGTGCGAGTTCGCTACGCACCGGAGTTCCGGCGCGACCCGGCAGACCTCGCGAACGTGCTCGTCACGGGAGCGAAGGGAGCACAGATCCCCCTTGGACAGGTTGCAGATATACGTCAGGTATCCGGGCCAGCTCAGATCAACAGCGAAAATGGACTGCTGGAAGTTTCCGTGCTGATGAATGCGCGCGGCCGGGACGCCGGTAGCGTCATCGCTGATGCAGACAAAGCCATCCGTGCGCGAGTGAAAATGCCTCCCGGTTATTACTACAACTGGAGCGGGCAATTTGAGAGCGAAATTCGCGCCAAGAAAAGGCTCCAGATTGTCGTCCCGATTGCCATCGGGATCATCTACATCCTGCTTTATCTGACTTACCGCTCCTTCCTGGAGGCCGCGCACGTTTTGCTGGCCGTGCCGTTTGCCCTCACCGGAGGGCTCTATCTGCTCTGGCTGCTTCACTATAACTTCTCGGTCGCCGTCTGGGTCGGATTCATCGCGCTCTTCGGCACGGCGGTGCAAACCACGGTGGTGATGGTCATCTATCTCGAGGAAGCAGTGGAACGAAAGCGGCACGAACGAGGGACGCTGACCATCACGGACTTGCGCGAAGCCGTGATGGAGGGGGCGCTACTCCGCCTTCGCCCGAAGCTTATGACCGTCTCGACCATCGTGGCGGGATTGCTCCCGATTTTCTGGAGCAGCCGTGTGGGATCGGAGGTGATACGACCCCTAGCCACGCCAGTCCTTGGCGGCATGCTCAGTTCGCTCGCGCACGTGCTGATCGTCACACCCATCATTTTCATTTGGCTGCATGAGCGTGACCTGCGCCGTAGCCCGTCGGAAGTTGCAGCTTCGCAACCACCGCAAGGCCTACAAACATTTCCAACCTCACTCTAAGGAGAAACTCTTATGAAAACTTTTTATGCGATCGTGTTGACGTTCATTTTTGCCGTAGCCGGCTGCAGCGGAGACAAAGTCAATCTCTCTGCCCTGAAACCGGCAGCGAGCAAGTCTGCCGGAAAGCTCACCATCGTCCTGCTGAACAAGAGCGGCGACCTGATGCAAGGTCAGAACGAATTTGTCGTGCAGTTCAAGGACGACCAGGGCCAGCCCGCCGATGTCGGCGATGTGCAGATTGGCTCCAGTATGTCCATGCCCAGCATGGCCCCCATGTCGGGGGATTCCGAGATCACAGCCACAGGTCAAACGGGAATTTACAAAGTGACTTCCAACTTCGCGATGAGCGGGGCATGGCACTTCACGGTTTCCTGGAACGGGCCATATGGCCAAGGCCACACAACCTTCAACAGCAACGTGAGGTAGGGATCATGAAACGAATGCTCGGTATTTATCGATCGTGGCTGTTGATGACGGCAGTGTTGGCAGGTTCGCTGTCGCTTTCCGCGCAGGAGGCCCACCCGCGGCCCGCGAGTGATTTTCTCGATCCCCGCGGGGGAGTCACTGAGGAAGAACTCGTAACTCGGGCTTTGGCTTCCAATCCCACCTTGCTGGCGGAACGTCAGCAGATCGCTATGGCGAAAGGAGACGTGACGCAGGCGCGCCTCCGGCAAAACCCGTCGCTGACTCTTGGTGGACTGAAAGAAGTGAATGGCGGCGATAACGCGATTAACGTCAAGGGCTCGCTCCCACTGGAGCTCTTTGGCCGCCGTGCACGTCGGACGGAAGTCGCGGAGAACAAGGAAGAAGCCACGCAGCAGGGCGTGGCGGATCACGAGCGCCTGCTCACCGGAGAAGTTCGGATGCGCTTCGGTCAAGCTCTTGCTGCCATACGCGATCTGACGTTTGTCGACCAACTTCTCCAGGTTAATCGAGATTTTCTTCGATTGATGGAGGATCGTGCCCGCGAAGGCGCGGTCCCTGCGCTCGATGCGGATGAAATTCGTGTCGAAGCGAACCGCGTCGAAACGCTACGAATTGACTATCAGGCCAAGGCAGAGGTTGCCTTGCTCGCACTCAAGGAAACAGCGGGAATAGACCCTGAGGAGTCGATCCGGTTGAAGGGGGCGCTGGAACTTGCTCCCCAGGACTATGACCGGAAACAACTTCTACAATTGGCGATAGATCATCGACCCGACCTGGGTTTTCAGCGGGCGAACGAAGCGCTCGCCCATGCAGAACTTCGTTCCGACCGGGCAAAAGGAAAACCGGACGCCAGTGTCTTCGGCGGTTACGAACGTCCGGACTCTGGCTTTTCTCAACGAGCCTTCGATGCAGCGGGAAATCTTGCACCGATACGCCAGACTTTCAACCACATTGTTTTCGGCCTCGATATCAACTTGCCGGTGTTCAATCGAAATCAAGGTGCGGTCGTCGCGGACACGGCGGCCATCCAGGCGGCACGCAGTCAGATTGCAGCGGTTGATCTGAACCTTCGGCACGAGGTCGCACAGAACCTCATCCGGTTCAACGGAGCACAGGCGCGGGTTACGGCATATCGAAGCGGTGTGCGCGACCAGGCCGCTCACAACTTGGATGTCGTCCGCCAGACTTACAGTTACGGCCGCACGACGTTGTTGGATGTCATCGCGGAACAGCGCCGTTACATCGATATCGAAACTGGGTACACGAATATCCTGCTCGACGCGTATGCGGCCCGCATTGCTCTCGAACAGGCAGTCGGTACTAACCTGCCATGAAGGGTGAAGCCATGCAAAAAACAGATATGAAGGAAACGACACCTGCCCCACGTCGTCGACTGATGTGGGTCGCCTTCGGTGCAGTCACAGTCGTCGCTATTGCGGTCGGGCTTTGGTTTGCTACACAACACGGCAGCCAGCCCAAGCCACGCCAACGCACCGCCATGTCGAGCATAACCGATATGTCAACTCCCTCGAACGATAAGTCAACGGACTCGACCGCAGCCAACGCTGATTTACAGGTCGAGCTTGGCCCCGACGATCTGAAAAAGGCGCAGGTCCAAACCGTCCATGTGGAAGTGAAGAAGACCTCCAGCACACTGCGCGTTCCCGGAATCGTCAACCCAGACGAATATCGCGAGGTGCATGTCACTTCGCTCGTCGGCGGTGTCATCAAGCAGGTTCCTGTGGTGCTTGGCGACCACGTCAAGCGCGGGCAGCCCTTAGCCGTCGTCTTCAGCGGCGAACTCGCGGAGGCGGAAACACAGTATCTTTCTCACTTGGCCGAGTTGGAAGCCGACCACAAAAAACTGGTGCGCACGCAAAACCTGGTCAAGCTCGGAGCCGCCAGTCAGCAAGAGGAGGAAGAGGTGGAGGCGATGCATGCCGGTCATGAATCGTATGTACGTGCGGCTCTGGAAAAGCTGAAATTGCTGGGTGCCAGCGACCAGCAAATCGCTTCGCTCAAGCAGGCCGAACAGATCGATCCGAACTTTGTCGTGCCCGCGCCGATCAACGGAGTAGTGCTTACCCGCGCCGCAAATCTTGGATTGGTTGTGAATACGGCGCAGGAACTCTTTACCGTGGCCGACCTGTCCACGGTCTGGATCATGGCCAGCATCAACGAGAAGGACTTCGCATCCGTCCGCGTCGGCACCGCCGCATCCGTCACTGCTCCAGCATATCCGGGACGTCTGTGGAAAGGGCGCGTCATCTACATCCAACCTCAAGTAGACCAGAATACGCGGACGGCCCAGGCTAGGATCGAGGTTGCCAATCCCCGTGAGGATTTACGCATCGACATGTACACCGATGTCGACTTCACATCTCCTGGCGCTCCTGGTCCAGTCGTGCCAGAAGCGGCGGTGCAATCGATCGGCGAACGGCGGTTCGTGTTTCTTCCGGTCAAGGACAATGACGGCAGTTTCGCGTTGCGCGAGGTGCGGCTTGGTTCTGCCGCGGGCGGGTATTACTCGGTATTGGAAGGGTTGAAGGTGCAAGACGAGGTTGTCACGGATGGAAGCTTCATCCTGAAAGCCGAGGCCCTCCGCCAGCACCCCGAGTTGCACTGAACCCGAATTGCGGTTCGCTGACTCGCATAAACGTCATCTACGTGGCTTGGAACATCGGTGGAGTATGAACGAGCGGGATTGGAAACAGCCAGACGATAGATCGAACCCATTGGCGTCCTCTTCGAAGCCCGCAGTCAATCAGGCGAGAGACGTATCCACAGGAACGACCGTCAGGATCAAGTACAAGCATTCATTGGCGATCCGCTGGATGCATTGGATCAATTTCCCATTGCTTGTCGTGATGATCTACTCGGGTCTCCTCATTTATTGGGCCGATTCGCAGTACGAGGGGCTGAATGCACACCGGGTCTATCGCGTCGGGTTCGGTAGCTGGACACTCTTCCGGCTCTTTCCTACGTGGTTCTACAACACTCTCCACCTCAAATTCCAGCTTGCGAAAGGTCTGGGCTACCACTTTTTCTTCATGTGGTTCTTCGCACTGAACGGAGTCGCCTATGTCCTGTACACCTTTTTCTCTGGTGAGTGGCGGGAACTCGTTCCAACGCGGCGTTCGTTTAGGGAAGCAATCGAGGTGACGTTGCACGATCTGCGGTTAAGCAAGCACCATCCACCGCATCGGAAATTCAATGGAGCACAACAGGTGGCCTACATAGGTGTCATTCTCATGGGGGCGGGTTCGTTGCTCACTGGCCTTGCTATCTACAAACCAACTCAGCTGCATGTGCTTACGACTTTGCTCGGCGGCTACGAAATGGCACGGTGGTTCCATTTTTGGCTGACGATGGCCTATGTTGGCTTTTTCTTAGTACACGTTGCGCAGGTTATCCGCGCGGGCTGGAACAACTTGCGCGCGATGATCATCGGGTATCAGATTTTACCTGGCGAGCTGGGGAAGGACGACAAGGTTCCCGATGAACAAACCATCTCAGCGAGTTGAGCGCGAAACGCTTGCGGGGCTCGAGCGCCGCTCGCGCCGTGGCTTCCTAGCCGCCGCTGTTGCCGCCGTGGCGGGCGGCGGCATGTGGAAATGGCTGAATGATCAGCCCGGAGTTGACGGACTCGCTTCGCCCTTCCGCAAGGCGATGGAATTAAACGCTGGAATTGCTCGCCGAATCTTTCGCGAACGAACGCTGGCGCCCGAATTCGAAAGATCGAAAGCGGTGAGTTCCTTCCGTCGTAACGGCGATATGGGACTCTCCGAGATTCGGCCCGAGGACTGGCGCCTGCAACTTGTCGGCGTCTTGAACCCTGCGTCCTACGCACGGTACAGCAGAGACGTGTCCTCTTGGACCTACGGAATGAATCCCTTGGACGAAGGAGCTCCTAAACCTGATGTCAATTTGCCTCCGAAGAAGCCTACGATGCACGAGGACGACTCCAAAGGTGGTGCTGTAAGGATGAAGCCGATGGAGATGCCCGAACGGGCGCATGCGGCTGTTCCCGGGTTGCTACTCACCATGGCGGATGTGCAGAACCTCTCGCATGTAGAGATGGTCACGGAGTTCAAGTGTATTGAAGGTTGGAGCGAAGTAGTTTACTGGGGCGGCGCACGCCTGCGCGACTTCCTCGCCGCCTATCCGCCACTCAACGGGGGCCGCAATCAGTCTGATTCCAAGGAGCTGTCGAGTGGCATTCCGAAGTACGTCGGCTTCGAGACGCCGGACGGCCAGTATTATGTCGGCATCGAGCGCGAAGTGGCGTTACATCCGCAAACGCTGCTGGCCTATGAGCTGAACGGCCAGCCATTGACACCGGATCATGGCGCCCCTCTGCGTCTGGTCACCCCACTCAAGTACGGTATCAAGCAGCTCAAACAGATTGGCCGAATCGTCTACACCGACGGGCGCCCGCATGACTATTGGCACGAGCAGGGATACGACTACTACGCCGGTTTATGAGATGGAGCAATGGAATTGAGTACCGAACACCAACAAAAGCGAAGACCATCGGACTCCAACATGGACTACATGACACACAAAGATAACGGACAAGAGTCCGACCCACAGGCTGGTCACAAGATGTCATACATCCAAGCGACCCACGACCGTCACGCCGGACACTCCGTGGCGATGTTTCGCGACAAATTTTGGCTGAGTTTCGCCCTCACGATCCCCGTCGTATTTTGGTCAACCGACGTTCAACACTGGCTGGGGTACACTGCACCCCCGTTCCCCGGGTCAAAATTCATTCCGCCCATCCTCGGAACGGTTGTTTTTGTTTATGGAGGCCTCGTTTTCATCCGCGGGGCATGGGGCGAACTTGCCGACCACAAGCCGGGCATGATGACGCTCATCAGCCTCGGGATCACAGCTGCATTTGGAACCTCCCTCGCTGGGGCATTCGGCCTATTCGACCTTGACGTGTGGTGGGAACTCACATCATTGATCACGATCATGCTCCTCGGTCACTGGCTCGAAATGCGAGCCATTTCTCAGGCCCGCGGCGCCCTTAATGCGCTCGCGGCCCTCCTGCCGGACACCGCTGAACGCGTAAAGGGCACAGACACTGAATGTGTTCCACTCTCTGAGTTGCGCGTTGGCGACATCGTTCTCGTGCGGCCCGGGGCCCGAGTTCCGGCAGATGGTACGGTTGTTGAGGGTACTGCTGACGTTGACGAGTCCATGATCACCGGCGAGTCCAAAACGGTGCCGAAAGGAGCAGGCGCCAAAGTCTTTGCGGGAACAGTTGCCAACCGCGGAAGTCTTCGCGTCAAGATTAGCGCAGTCGGGGACCAGACCGCTCTCTCCGGAATCATGCGGCTCGTCGCCACCGCCCAGGCTTCTGGCTCTCGCGCGCAAGCTCTTGCCGACCGTGCAGCCGCGATCCTTTTTTACGTGGCCGTCGTCGCTGGCGCAATTACTTTCGCCTACTGGTGGTTTTCAGGCGACAAGGAACACGCCCTGATTCGAACGGCAACGGTCCTCATCATTGCTTGCCCGCATGCCCTGGGACTGGCGATTCCGCTCGTAATCGCGATTTCAACATCGCTCGGCGCCCAAAACGGGCTTCTTGTTAAGGACCGACTCGCGCTCGAACGCGCGCGCAATCTGGACATCGTCATCTTCGATAAGACCGGAACCCTAACACGCGGTTCTCCAGTGATTTCGGACGTGGTGGCTGCACCGGGCAGTACCGAAGACGATTTGATTGCACGTGCTGCCGCCGTGGAGTCCACCTCCGAACATCCGCTCGCCAAAGCAATCGTCGCCGAAGCCAAGCGCCGAAATGCGGAACGATTGGGAGCGACGAATTTCGAGGCCCTGCCTGGTCGCGGAGCAAAGGCAGTCGTGGAAGGCCAGAGTGTTGTCATCGGCGGACCACGCATGTTGACCGAGGCCAACACGACGTTACCGCCAGAGATTGAAGAACCGACAACCGCATGGGCATCCGATGGGAAGACGGTCCTCTATGCCGTTGAGGAAGGCCGACTGCTCGGTGCTTTCGCAGTTGAAGATGAGATTCGGCCCGAAGCTAGGGAAGCCGTCGCCGAACTTCATCGGCTTGGTATCCGGGTGGCCATGGTCACTGGAGATTCGAAGGCGGTTGCCAATTCGGTCGCCCGCCGTATTGGGATCGATGAGGTCGCCGCAGAGATTCTACCCGCTGACAAGGCTGCGGCGGTAAAGCGCTTTCAGGCTGGTGGCAAGAAAGTTGCCATGGTTGGCGACGGCGTGAACGACGCACCGGCTCTGGCAACTGCGGATGTGGGAATCGCCATCGGCTCGGGAACCGATGTGGCCGTTGAGTCCGCGGGAATCGTGCTC
>Ga0209648_10002735_pt1 | contig 14670 bp, 8 predicted proteins | sample GraSoi2013_115cm_FD_185830 | JGI IMG/M metagenome (GOLD analysis project Ga0209648, IMG submission 185830) | Grasslands soil microbial communities from the Angelo Coastal Reserve, California, USA - Sample 9_17_2013_115cm (SPAdes) (version 2) | ecosystem: Environmental > Terrestrial > Soil >...
AAATAGAATAATAATTTATAAGTATCTTTAATATATTTATTACCTCTACTTTTTTCGCGCCCCTCCAAATTTGGAGGTGGGCCAAATTTATTTACTTGATTTAAAGAAGAACTAAATTTATATTCTATAATTTTATTATAATTGATAAAACTACCAAATTTTCTTCCTTTATATTTATTTAAACTTAATTTAGTTCTACCTCCCCCCCCCCTTATGGGCTCCAAATTTGGAGGCGCCGAAGGCAGTGCCGCCTCCCTGCCATCCTTACCCTGCCCTAGGCCTTTTAGTATAGGCACTCCGTGGTAAAGGGCGCCATTGGCGCCATTGGCAAGGGAAGGTATATTAAGATGATTTGGAGTCCCTCGCTTTGCGAGCCCAAGAGTCCTAAGGGAAGATATGCAATTTTTTAAATAAGAATAAAGAACATAGTTTTTAATAGGTTTATCTTCCAATACTTCACTAATTTTTCTTATTTTTTTTTTTAGAATAGAAGATAAAGTAGATTTTAAAAAATTATATTTCATATTTCTTAATAATATATTTTTACTAATAATATTATTATTACTAAATATTTTTTTATTTTGTTTAATATAAAAATATTTATTTCCCCACGTAGTGCCGCGCAAGCGAGGGGTAGTGCCCTCCAAATTTGGAGGGGTAGTGCCCTCCCTAAACAGGGGCCAAAGGCTATTGTCTTTATTTGTATCTAATTTAAGATTAAAAGGAGTTATAGATGCCTTAGCTGGTGAAGGTTTTGGAACCCTACCTAAGCAAGGATTTACGCTAGCGAGTATCTTAATCTTATCTAAAATTAATTTTCTTTTTTTTAAATATTTTCTCGCGCCCCTCGCTTTTGGCGCCCTTGGCAGGGCTGCCTTAAATGGTGCCCCACTCCCCCCCGCGCAAGCGAGGGAGCAAGCGAGGGCAGTGCCTCCCCTCCCAGCTGGGAGGGAGAGCGCTGAGGCGGAGTGCTTTAGGGCGGCAGGGTAGGCTCCCCTATTAGGTTTACCTAAGGACTGGGCAGGTGCAAAGCAACCAAAAAAAGGACTGCTTCTTATTTTTTTTCCTATTAGATTTATGTATTTAATTAATTTCCATTCATCTCTATTTAACCTAATATATCTTATTGCTCTTAATATTGCACTAAATTTAAAATTTTTTATATTTTTAGTACTTCTGCGCGCAAGCGCCTCCAAATTTGGAGGGGTAGTGCCTGCCTTAAATGGTGGCCCCTCCAAATTTGGAGGGCGCCCTCCTTTAAGAAGGGCAACTCCCTCCCATATAGTGCCCGCCTCCCTTAGGACTAAGGGAGGCCGATTGCCTCCCCACTGAGACAGGGAGAGGGTAGCTCCCCCACCTGCCTTAGCAGGTGAGGGGCCCTTAGGATTTTTATTCTTATTTTTATTTTCTGTCTTAAATGCGCAATAAGAATTAGGCCTAAGGGCTCCTAAGGAGGGCGCTTGCGCGGGAGGACTTGTCCTTAAGAAACTAGCCTTATTACCCTTCCTGCTTAGGCTGTGGCTATCTCCATTAGAGTCAGGGGATGGAAGGTGCATAAGTTGAGATAAATTAGTATTCAAACTTTGTACTGAATTAAAACTTGAATCAAAAGATGAATTTTTAAATATCTTTATATTTGTTTGATCTTTTTTTAATTTATTAAAATATTTTAGATTAAATAGATTGTTTCTATTGCCTCCCCACGTAGTGCCGCGCAAGCGAGGGGTAGTGCCATCCAAATTTGGAGGGGCAAGCGCTGTACAGGAGGGGCTGTTTGAGCCGTGGAAAGCAGAATTAATTTTAGCCATTGTAATTAGTTTTTTGTTTTTTTATTTATTATTAAATTTATATTATTTAATTTACTATTAATTTGTTGCGCTGCAACCTTCTTGTTTTTACTAGACTCTTTCTATTTGTATGGTCCTTGATTTGACTAAGTAACTTATTAGAAGTTAGTAGCCCCCACTCCACTAGTGCCTGCGCCTCAGCGCCTCGCTCGCTTAATTGGAGCGAGACTTAGCTTAAGGGCGCTGAGGCGTAGGACCGGTGTGAAGGGAGGGAAAGATAGCTAAATATGTAGTTAAATTAAAATTAAAAATTAATCCACAACCTCGGCGCAAGCGATTCCTAAGGACGACCCTCCAAATTTGGCGCCTCGCTTAAGCGAGGGCCCCCTGCTAAGGCAGCGCTTGCGCGGAGGGTGCCTAATTAGGCAGAGGTCCATTACCCTTATTAAAAGGGAACCTAAGGCTGGAGGAATTAAATTAAAATTTATTTAAACTTATGTATAAAAATACAATTTGAAATTAGCTTCTCTTTTATATTAGACAAATAGTTATTATCCCCCACTCCTGCTTAAGCAGGGAGTGCCTGCCTTAGCAGGGGCAAGCAGTTTTGTTTATTCTGGTTCGGTCCTAATAGGTAGGGTTTTTTTTTAATTTTGTGTAGTTTATTTGTTTGATCCTATTGGTATTTGTTTATTTAGGTTAAATCTAATGAGGTTGCTACTCCCTCAAACTTAGGCAGGCAGCGCCTCGCTTAAGCGAGGGCTCCACTAGTGCTGCTAAGGCAGGGGGGGGTTACTTAGGTATTTGTTTATTCATGTTCGACTCCAAATTTAGTTATTAGATTATTAGATTATTGGGTTAATTCTCTAGATATTTTTTTTTAAAGGTACGGAAACAAGGGTTAGGGATTTAGGAGGCTGCTAATCCTGCCTCTCTGCTTGCTATTGCTTAGGCAGGGCGCTGAGGCGGAGGCCGCCCTCCCTGCGCGCCCTCCAAATTTGGAGGCGCCCTACAAATTTGGAGGGGCAGGGAGGGCCTGCCTGCCTAAGCAATAGCAACTAATAGTTCTCTAATTTTTAAAATAAATTTAATAATTACCCTGCGCCCTCCAAATAGTCCTTCGCTTAAGGCGTCAGCGCAGAGGAGGCCCTCTCCAAATTTGGAGGGAGCGCCCCTGGCTTTGCCGATTGCCTATCAGTCGCCTGCTTTCAAAGCGAGAGACAGGAATAAAAATGGTTTTATTTTTTCTTGTTTAAATAGTGAAGGATTAAAGTTCAATTCCTTACCTTCAGTATAGCGAGATTACCTATCAGGTTTTTACTATTATTAAAGCTAGGTTATCTTAATGGCGAGTTCAGGTTTCTGAGACTTATTTAGACATGATGATTCTGTAGAAATAAGGGGTACAACCTCAAAAGTGATCAATTTGAAGGGCGCCTCCAAATTTGGAGGGCGCGTGGGAAGATACTAGCATTAATTTGGAAAAGAACCTAAAATTTTATATTCCATAATAATTAAAAATGTATAAAGTAATTTTAAAGTATAATCTATAGTTAACTTCTGGCTCGAATCCAAAATTAAAAATAAAAAGGTATCTACTAATATGCACCCCCGCCTCAGCGCTGCCTGCCTAAGCAAGGGAGTAGCAACTGCCTGCCTTAGCAGCGCAAGCGCCCTCCCTCGCTTAAGGCGTCGAGGCAGCGCTGAGGCGGAGGATTAGCAGCAGCGCAAGCGCCAAATTTGGAGGGAGCAAATGGGCCAATTAATCAAAAGGGGGGCGCTGGCGCCTTGCGCGGGGGGTTGTAATTAGTGTATATAAATATTATCCATTTATCAGTGTAATAGTATTAACAAATATTAATGGTATTATAGCTAATATAATAAAAACGTAATTTATAAATATATAATAATTTTGAAATTTAATTCTCAATTGAATGATTTTACTTAATTTTGGTAATTTTTGTTTTAATGAAAATTTATTTATTAAATAATTACCTGAAATAGATAATAAAATAGTTATAATACAAGTAAATATAAACACACAACTTGTAATATTTATAATTAAACAAATCTCAATACCAGATAAAGTAGCCAAATACTCTTTATAATCTGTTATTATTTTTGCTTAAAAATAGGATTATCCTCCATAAATTTTTCTTTTGTATTATTTAAAATATCCACAATTTCATTAGCTTTGGTATTAGCCTAATTAAATGTATTATCAATTTCTTCAAAATATTTATTATACAAATCTTTATATTAAATTTACTTAATATTTGATATAAAGCAATACAATCTTTTATACAATATTTTATACTTTCCTCTCGAAAAATCCAAATTTTTCCTTTAAATTGTTCCTTATAACTATCATATTCCTCGCTTAATTGGAGAGTAATATTATTAAAATATTTAATATTTGGAACACTACCTTGGTAATTTATATTATTTAATAAAATTGGAAATAAGTCTTTTGGTGATTCAATATTAAAACTTTTACTTAAATTTTTTAATGAACCTTGTAATAATAAATAACTATCCAAGAATGTTATATTTCCAAAATCTTTCTTCCAATTTGGTTTAAAAGAGAATGATATAATTTTACCTTTATGGATAACTGGTTCACATTCACCAATAGTTATTAAGTATTTTATTAAAAATATACCATCAAATTTACTAAAATTATGTAAGTAGATCTTATACCCTTTATATTTCCTAATACAAATATCTTTCATTGCTGAGTAGATCATATTCTTAATATTTCCACCGTTAATAAAATATGAATGAGACTTATCTCTTTTTCCATCATACCAACTTAATAAATATGGAGTTAATGTTTCTCCTATATCTTTATTTATACTAATGGTTTCCAAGTCCATTGTAATAAACATTTCATTTAGGTCAGAAGATAATTTCTTCTTAGTTATAGGTTTACTTTTTTTTAATACTTTTGTCCAGATAATTTCATTATCCTTCCAAAAAATAGTAGTCTTTCCAATTTCCCTAATTAGAGAATTATCTTCCTTTAAATAATCTGTCCACTCATAAATTAATTTACCATTCTTAAAATATTTTATATGGTTCTTATTACTTTCCTTTTCTATTATTAAAGTTATATTTTTCTTTAAAGAAATAATAGTTTTATCTCCCGAACTATCTATAATATCACCATATTCTTCAGCATTTAATGCTATTGGTAATTTATGATTATAGTAAATATGATATTGTTGAGTTTCTTCTTTAGATAATATAGTTGGGGTAATTTTCCCTTTTCTAATACCATAACTAATAATAAGTGCCTTAATAGGTGAATTGTTATAATTATTATTAGTTAAATTTATAACATCCATTAAATAACTAATGATATTATTATTTTTATCATTAGTTATTTTTAATAATTTGGTTACAGTTTTAATATCATTATTTATTAAAACTATTCTAAAGATAAATAGGATATGTTGATCTTCAGTAATAATTTTAACTTCAGTTTCATAAAACTCATTTATAAATTTCTTAAGTATATTTTGGTTAAAGATATTATCCTTTAACTCCTGTTTAATATTATTCCATAATTTTTTTTTCATTCTTGTTTGATTTTGTTAAATATCTTAAAATTTGTTCCATTAGAAAGATAAAAGTCTCTGCTAAATCCTCTTGCCTTTGCAAGGCTTCGAGCAAAGGTTAGCGTATTTTACTAATATCTTATTCCCTATTTTTCCAAAGCAATTAAAGGTTTAAGATAAAAAATAAAATTATAAATGAGACTATAAAAGTTTTATAATTTAAATTTAAATTTAAATTAATAAATTTTTCTAAGTAAAGTTTTATTCACTCTTCTTTTATTATTTTTATCTTTCTTTTGGTACCGAAACAAATTGTTATAGTTTTACTAAATTGGGATACAAAAATGACCTATACTACTACTTATGTCCCGTAAAATTTAATTAAATAAAATAGAAAAATGTCCAAGTAAATTGAAATTTAAGAATTTGAAAAAAACACCTTTTTAAACAACTTAGATTTTTTTTATAGAAATTGTGAACCCCAATTAACTTTATTGAAATAAGGCTTCTCAGGATACAAAAATGTCCTATCTACTACTTTTTTTATTAAAACTTAATACATTATCCCTCAAGCTTAGTCCTGCGCGCAAGCGCCCCCCGCGCAAGCGCCCACACTAGTGCCGCGCAAGCGCCCACACTAGTGCCGCGCAAGCGCCCCCCCCCGCGCAAGCGCCCCCTCCCTGCCTAAGCAGCAGGGACCCTCGCTTAAGCGAGCCCCCCACTAGTGCCGCGCAAGCGCCCCCACTAGTGCCGCGCAAGCGCCCCACTCCTAAGGGAGTGCTGCCTCGGCGCCTCCAAATAGCGAGCCCCTGCTGCTTAGGCAGGGGGAGCAAGCGCCGCCTCACCGCCCGCGCCTTACCGCCCGCGCAAGCGCCTCGTATTTGCGAGGGAGGGCGCTCCCCTGCCTCCACTAGTGCCGCGCAAGCGCTGCCTCGGCGCCTCCAAATTTGGAGCGAGGGAGGATTAGCTTGAGGGGGCTGCTAAGGCAGGTTTTATACAATAACTGTAATTCAATTCTTGAAAACATTTGGAGTTGAACCAAAACTTTCCCCTTAAAAGGGGGACACTCAGCCACTCGAGTTCTGCTTTCTTTATTTTTCTAAAAAATATTCTCAATAAAGTTATTAGGGAGTTGCTTCTTGCAAGGCAACCGCCCTTTCTCTCTGTCTCCAAATAGCGAGGACCGCCTCGCTTAAGCGAGGCCTCGCTTAAGCGAGCGAGGGCGCTAGGGAACTTAGAGAAGGAGTGTCTGTTTTTTTTTAATCTTTATTATTATAAGATACAAATAAGGGGGGGGGGGGAGATGCAGGGCCGCTCCCCGCGCAAGGCGCCAGCGCAGAGGGACCATCGCTCGCTTAAGCGAGGCGGCCCTGCCTTTTTATTCTTATAATTAGAATCGCTGGCGCAATAATAATAAGCAGGGAGGGCCTTAGGCAGCGCCCTCGCTTTTAACTTTAATTTTTATATTTAAAGTTAAAGTAAAAATAAGAATAAGGCTCCTCTGCGCTGACGCCTTAAGCGAAGGACTATTTGGAGGCGGGCCATTTCTTTATTTTTAAATAATATAAATAAAAATTAAAAAGGGCGGAGTTGCTAGGGAAAGCTAGGGACAGGAAAATATAATTTATAATTAATATATCTCCTTTTATTAATTTAAATTTTAATTTAATTCATTTTTATTTTATTACCTCGGGAGAGAATTGAACTCCCATATCTATATCTTCAGAATAGCGCTTTGACCACTAAGCAACCGAGGCTTAAATTGTACAATAAAATAAAATTTATCTTTTTAAAAATTTTTCTTCGTATATTAGAAACCTCCACTAGTGCCGCGCAAGCGCCCCCACCTTGTGCCTGCCTAAGCAGGGAGGGCTCTCTCTGCCTCGGCGCCTCGCTCCAAATTTGGAGGCGCCGAGGCAGCGCTGAGGCGGAGGGACCCTCGCTCGCTTAAGCGAGGCCTCGCTTAAGCGAGGCGGCCCTGCCTTTTAATCCCATTTGCTTAGGCAGGGGGGGGGGATAAGCTGGAGAGTGGAGAAAATTAAAGTTGTGTTAGTGTAATTCTATAGCATCTCTTAAATAAGAACAAACTAATAGTGTGAACACAAAAGCTTGAATTAAAGAAACTGCTAATTCTAATCCTACTAATGCTAAAAAAATAGCAAAAGGTATTAAAGTTAATATAGCAATTAACAAATTACCTGTGAATAATTTGAATAAGTAAGTACTTAATATTTTTAATAATGTATGTCCTGCTGTTATATTAGCAAATAGTCTAACCCCTAAAGATACTGCTCTAGCTAAATATGAAACTAATTCAATTAAAACTAATAAAGGTACTAAAGCTAAAGGAGTACCATTTGGAATAAAGAAAGAAAAAAATTTAATTCCATGTATTGATAAAGCTAAGATAGTAACACCAATAAAAATAGTTAAACTTAACCCTAAAGAAACTACACCACTAGCTGTAATTGCAAAAGAATAAGGAACATTTGAAGTTAAATTAGCAATTAAAATATAAAAAAATATTGAATATATAAATGGGAAATAAATTTCCATATTAGCTCCTATTTGTTCTCTAACCATATTATTTAAACTTTGAAAAGATGATTCAAAAGATATAGACCAATTATTAGGTACAATTTTATTATCGTTATTTGCATATATATGTAAGCCTAATATAGTTAAAAGTACAAAGATGGAATATAAACTTAAGTTTGTTAAATTTAAATGTAAATTACCTAATATAGGTGCATTAACTCCTATTAAATTAGTTACTTCAAATTGACTTAATGGAGAAAAAATAAATAAATTATTCATTTTTTTCAAATAATTATGTTTGGTTTATTTTTGTTTTAATAATTATATTTTTATATACGAGCGTGCTTAGATTCGAACTAAGAACATTTTAATTGACAATTAAACCCTATACCAATTTAGATACACACCCTTGCTTTGCTACCCTTGCTTTGCTTCTCCTAATTATTATTGCCCCGCGCAAGCGCCCTGCCTTAGCAGGGGGCAAGCGCCAAATAGTCCTTCGCTTAAGCGAGGAGCCCCTCCAAATTTGGAGGCGCCGCCTCACCCCCCCTGCTAAGGCAGGGAGCAAGCGCCCCCCCCCCTGCTAAGGCAGGGAGCCCTCGCTTAAGCGAGGCGCCAAATATAAGCTAATTCTTCTTTAAAACTAAGCAGGGGGGGGGGAGTTAAACAATTATTGAATGGATTATTATGAATATAATAATAAGAATGCCATCATTAATGCGAATACATTATAAATTTCTTAATTTCTTTTTATATTAATATTATATAACCTGCCTCCTCCATTATAGTGGACTGCTTTTGGTTGAACCTCTCATGTTTGCATCACCCCCATAAAGGAGGCTAGAGGGTCTACGAAAAGACAGAGGTAGGCAGGGGAAATTGTATTTATTACAACAACTCACGCTGTTGATTAGACTATGTCATCATTAAATTAGAATATTTTATTTAATGCTGGGCGCTTATGAAGGATTATTGTTAACATATACTCGCCTTCTAGTCGTTTAACGTTCAGAACTCTCCTATTTATTAACAGGACATATAATTTATCTATATAATGTTGAGTTAAGCTTCGCTGCAAATTTATTTATAAAATTATAAATTTTTCTTGCAATTCACCCAGTTTATACTGGACTATTCGCTAATCCAGTTGCTTCAGCTAACGCGAATCCTAAGATTGCATAAGTGAATAATTGTCCTTTTAATTGAGGATTTCTAGCAACTGCTAAAATTAAAGAACCAAATACAGTACCTATACCTGCACCAGCTCCAATTAACCCTGAGCAAGCTACTCCTGCTCCTATGTATTTTGCCGCAGCTAACATTTAAAAAATGTTAAAATTTTATAATAGCGTCTAACATATTAATTTAATAAAATATAACTTATCTCGCCTTTGTCTGCTAAAGCAGAGAGTGATTTTTCTTTTCTCTTAATTTTCTTCCAAATTTATATTGAAAAATATAAATCTGGTAAGAAAGAAGAAGAAAAAATCAACTATTTTTAGTTAAAAAAAATAATATTTAACTATATAATACTCTTTTAGTTTTATTCCTTCCCACCTCAGTCTAAGGGTCGACACCCTAAGGGTATGCAGGACGCCCTCCACCCTACCTCTCTTTCGCTTCTGCCTCCTCCCATTTTCTTAATTTTATTGTTAATTAAATAAGAATAAAAAAGAGGAGTTGCAAAACTGCCTGCCTTTTTTATCTTTATTTATTTAAAGAGTCAGTCGCTCTTGCCTCGCTTTAGCGAACCCTAATGGTTGCACCAATCCTAATTCTTTATTTTTATCTCTACCCCTCTCGCAAAGCGAGGGTAAATAAAGATAAAAAGGGAGAGGGCGCTAGACTTAGCCTAATTTATTAGAAAAGAGAATAGAAGGATGCGTAGCAGCACTAGCATAGATTAACCTCAAATAATGAGAGGGGGGGGGGGGTAGTTTAAAATTTATATTTGTTTTTTAATCTTTAACTCTAAAGAATAGAACTGGTGGATAAGGTTGCTGCGTAAGAACAATTAAAGCTGAAGTAATATAAATAATAAATAATCTTATTTCCTCTAAGCTTTGTGGATTATTTACCCCTTCTCCAGCCAAAGGCAGGGTGGATAAATAATTAGTAGCCAATGCTAAGGCAGGAGAAAATAATATAAATAATAAAGAAATTAAAGCTATAGTTATATATAAAGAATAAGTAGTAATAACTCCAGTATCTAATTTAGCTAGATTTTTTCCTGCATTATAAAAATAATTTGATAAACCGTAAGGTCCTAATAATTCAATAGCACCTCTATCAATTTCTTTAGAAATATTATAACCTAAATTTAAACCCTTTTGAATAATAAAATGATTATAAATTACATCAAAAAAATATTTACCATTTAAGAAAGCATAAATATTTTTTCCTATTTTATTGTTAGTTAAATTAATTAAAATTAAACCCTCCTTTTCTAAGGGTTGGCTCTTAGGGTCTCCTCGCGCAAGCGACTCCTTTAAGGGGGAGGAGAGGAGCTGTAAATGATATAAAATAAAAGCAGAGAAAGCACCAGTGAAACTTAAAATGGCTGGTAATAGTTTAATAAAAATATTGTTGACTTGCGATAAGCTAGTCTCCCCATAACCTGCCTTAACTGGTCCCATTAGAGGATCTCCAAAGGAAAGAGAAAATTCTGCTTCTATTAAAGAAATATTTTTAGGATGCATAAATATAGAATTTTTGAAAAAATCGCTACCTATTCCTACAAATAAATCAGAGAAAACAAAACCAAAGAATATACTAAATAATGCTAATAATAATAAAGGAAAAATTACAATTAAATTAAGTTTTTCAGCACCTCTCCTTTGCCTCTCCTTTGCCTCTGCCTGTATGGCACTCGGCCAAAAGGGAGAGTATGGCACTCGGCCAAAAGGGAGACCCACCTCGCAAAGCGACCAAAGGCAGTCCTGCCGCTCCAAAGGAGCGGGGGAGGAATTAATATAAGATAGTTTATTTCCATTGGGGTAAGTTAAAAATACTAAACTTATTAATCTAAAACTATAAAAAGCAGTAATACCTGCAGTAATAGAACCTAAAATATAAGCATAAATACCACTAAAATTATATTGACCATAAGCTAATTCTAAAATTAAATCTTTACTATAGAATCCTGTTAAATAAGGAGTAGCCAATAAACTTAAAGAACCAGTTAACATTACAGAGTAAGTAAATGGTAAAAATTTAATTAATCCACCCATTTTTCTAATATCTTGCTGATCAGCAAAAGAATGAATTACAGCTCCAGCTCCTAAAAATAATAAAGCTTTAAAGAAAGCGTGGTTTACTGTATGCATTAGAGCTACATTATATTGACTAAGTCCAATTGCCATCATCATATCAAAAAATATAATTACTTTCGTAATTATTTGGACTATATCTTTTCTTAATAATAATATTTTTGCCCTTTTTATTCTTATTTTTTTTTTTATCTTTATTTATAACTATAAGATACAAATAAAGAAACAATAAAAATAAGAATTAGGGCCTCCTGCCTTAGTTTGTAACTCCTTTTTAGTTTTCTCCTGTCTCTTTAAGAGACAGGAGACACAAATAAAGACAAGAGGTTTCACCTCACCTTGCGTAGCTACTCTCCTTTTTCTCAATTTTATTCTTAAAATCTGTGGCTTAGAATAAAAAGGGAGAAGGCAAGCGACCTGCCTCTAGCTATTTCTTAATTTTACCTTTAAAAATGGGTGAAAAGCGAGGCAGGGTTTAGCTATTATATCCTGATAGTAGCTACCCCCTTGTGTAGCAACACCCTGTCTAGGCGAGGGGGGGGGGGAGCATAAGGGATGGGAAATAAATTTACAAGCAACCCTATTCCTTTTCTTAAATATTTGGATTTTTTAAAAAAGTATAATTTGCTAAGGCAGAGCGCTATAAATACAAAAAAAAATTAAGAATTTCACGTGTAGTCTCTGAGAAACCTACTTTTATAAATATAATTTGGTTTCCTGCTGATTACCCATTGTATCATACTTGTAAATTTTTCTATGGTTATTAAATATAACTGGAGTTTTCAAGTCTTTAGGGGTTTCCAGCATATAGTGAAATTTTATTAGATCATATGATGAAAATTATTTAATACTATTATAGCTCTTTTTTATTTATTGTTGACTCGCGCAAGCGCAGTCGAGCGGACCCCTTAGGGGGTCAATAACAATAATTTATAATTTACCCCATTAATACTACAAAAAAAGGGTTTATTTTTATCCAGTTTTTGTCTTATATATGCATTATTTCTATTTATATTACGTTCCATTATACGTATTCCCTCAAATACCAACAAAGAATTTTAGTTTCCCTATCATAACAATAAACTTTTTTTATGAGCACCTAAAATATGATTTGTTTTTTCTGTATCAGATTGTATTCTGCCTTTAAGGCTTTTACTAATCTTAGATCGGATAGAATCAGATACTTTTGTACCAAACCTTTAGTGATTTATACCTGAAAAAGGATTTAAAATAGTTTGAATATTATATGATGGATTTATAATACTATGCCAATAGTTTTCTCTAATAGATAATAAATCTCCTCCTCGCTTAAGCGAGCGACCCTGGCGGCATAACAGCTGGTCCCTTAGGAGTGAAACTAATTCTGGTTTTTCAATTATCTCTAAAATATAAAAAGAAAAATTATTTATACCGTATTTATAAATAGTTGCACAAATAGCCATTTTTGCTTTATTTTTAAAAATGTAAGAATTAGAAAGATAATTTTTATTTAATCTATTTAATAGATTAACAGATTTACCAACATAAGATTTATTATTTATATTATTAACCCATAAATAAATCCCTGTTTTATTGTAATATTTTTCTTTAATTATTTTTCTCTTTAATAGAAAATCACTCCCTTAGGACTTATCTAAATATGTCTTAGCACTATTAGATAAAAATCTATCAACTTAAGAAGATAAGGCTAATTTAATTTTCTTAAAAATTACAATATTTTCACTTTTATTCTTAACACCAGTAGTGTATTTACGAATACCAGTAAATTTATTAAATTTATCATCTTTTATAGCTCCTGTCTCCCTAAAGAAGAAGCGAGCACCCCTCTCTCTGTTTCTTAAGGAGAGGAGCCTTTTTAATTTAAAATTGAATGGAATAATGGTATTGCCTATCCTTTGGTTGCATAGCCGCCTTAGTCTCCCTTTTTAGAGTGCCTCGCAAAGCGACTCTCCCTTTTTTAGAGTGCCATACTCTCCAAAGGAGAGGCAGAGGCAAAAGAGAGGCAGAGGCAAAGGCAAAGGAGAGGGGGGCTGTATAATTTTATTATAAATAGAAATATGTAAGTCAATCTCCTCTCTTATTTTAAGAATAAAAATAAGAATAAGCGAGGGTTGCAAGCAAGTGAGTGGGAAAATTATAATATAATAGAAAAACTAATAATATTAATAATAAAAAATAACCTAACTGAGAAATAGTACTAAATGCAATAATTCTTTTTAAATCATTAGCTAAAAGACCACTAGTTGCAGCTATAAATGCAGTAGTTGAACCTATAATAGTTATAACTAATAAAGCTGTGCTACTGTATTCTAAAATTGGCGATACTCTTATTAATAAATATATTCCCGCTGTAACTAGAGTAGCTGCATGTAATAATGCACTAACTGGTGTGGGAGCCTCCATACTTCCAGGTAACCAAGAATGTAAAGGAATGTTGGCACTTTTTGCTAAAGCACCACCTAATAAAAATAAAGATATTATAGTAATAGTAGTTTCATTAATAAAAGGAACCAAACTAAATATTTCAGAATAATTTAATGAACCAAAAATAGAAAATATTGCAAAGAATCCTATACTCATTAACATATCACCCCCTCTATTCATTGTAAATGCTAATATCGCTGCTTTATTGGCTTGTATTCTAGTAAAATAAAAGTTAATTAATAAATATGAAGCTACTCCTATTGATTCCCATCCTACAAACATTACTAAAAAATTACCACCGCAGATTAAAACTAACATTCCAGCAGTAAACGCAGATAAATAAGCAAAAAATCTTTGAATGTGAGGATCTGTAGATAAATAATCTACACTATAAATATGTATTAAAGTGGAACAATATATTACTGCTAATCCTAATGATACCGTTAACTGATCAAAATAAAAAGACCATGATATATTTAATATTTCTATATCTAACCAATTTATTATTTCTATTTTTACGGGTGATCCACATATCCCTACTTCATAAAAGGCTATAGTTAAAAAAACAGATGTAACAATTAAACTCCCACATGTTATTATTTGAGATCCTGTTACTCCTACTTTTCTACCTAGAAATCCACTAACCAATGAACTTAATAATGGTAAGATTATTATAGATAAATACATTAATTATGTAAAGATATAGTCCCTCTTAATCTATAATATGCTACTAATATACTTAAACCTATTACAGATTCCGCACCAGCTATAGATAAAATATAAATACTAAAAATTTGACCTATATTATCATCAAAATTATAAGACATTATTAACACTAAAAGTGTTACAGATAATAACATAATTTCTATAGCTATTATCATTAATATAATATTTTTCCTATTTAATACGAATCCTAATATTCCTATTATAAATAATAATATAGAGATATTCATTTCTTTTGTTGTTACAAAATTACTAGTCATTTTTGTTACATTTAATAAATGCTATTTTTATTTCTATTTAATAATTACTTTTCTTTAATTAAACTAATTTTTACCCCCTTAGGGTCCCCCTTTTCTTATTTTTTTATAA
>Ga0209648_10002736_pt1 | contig 14669 bp, 8 predicted proteins | sample GraSoi2013_115cm_FD_185830 | JGI IMG/M metagenome (GOLD analysis project Ga0209648, IMG submission 185830) | Grasslands soil microbial communities from the Angelo Coastal Reserve, California, USA - Sample 9_17_2013_115cm (SPAdes) (version 2) | ecosystem: Environmental > Terrestrial > Soil >...
GCGCTTTCGAACGAAACTGAGAATTTTTTCAAGCGCATGGGTTATGCGGTCGTTCAAGGGTACGGCATGACGGAGACGGCTTCTTTGATCAGCTTGAATCATCCGTTTCGCGCGACGGAGGGCTCTGTCGGCAAAGTTCTGCCGGGCCGTGAATTCAAGCTTGCGGAAGACGGGGAAATACTGGTTCGGGGCGAGAATGTCTCCAACGGTTACTGGGAACAAGGAGCCGTTAGGGCTGCGGATCAACAAGGCTGGCTGCGCACTGGCGATCTCGGCGAACTCGATGCCGAAGGCAATTTGCGTTTTCGTGGGCGAAAGAAAAACGTCATCGTTACGCCCGCCGGTCTCAACGTGTATCCCGAGGATCTTGAAGCCGCACTGCGCAAGCAGCCTGGCGTGGGGGACTGCGTGGTTATTCCGCTCGAACGCGGTGGCAACGCCGAGCCCTGCGCCGTTCTTCTCCTAAAGAATTCTGAAGGAACTGCGGCAAGCGCGGCCATCGAGAACGCCAATTCCTCGCTTGCTGAATATCAGCGGATGAGAACGTGGCTCGTTTGGCCCGATTTTGACTTTCCCCGCACACCGACCGGCAAGCCACGCCTTTCCGTTATCGCCGCCCGCGCGGCGCAAATTCTCGATGGCCGGCAAGCTAGCGGCCTGGAAGGTGCGGAGGCGGACTTCAGTTCGTCCTCCTTTTCACGTGGAGCTCTCGACCAACTCCTGGAACGTTTCAACATGGGGAGAGGCGGAGGATCGCGCAGCAACAGACAGCTGGAACAGGAGCTTAACCTGTCCTCGCTCGACCGCGTCGAGTTGCTGAGCGCTCTGGAGGAAAAGTTCCACGTGGAACTCAATGAAAGCGCTTTCGCCAATGCTAGAACTGTCGCCGACGTCCAGCGCGCCCTGCAAGAACCCGCCGCGCGCCGCACCGAATACACGTATCCGCGCTGGACGCAGCGCGAACCCATCCGGTGGTTGCGGCTTGCGGTCTACTACGCGGTCGCCTGGCCCGCCACGCAAATCCTCGGCCACCCGCGCATCATTGGCCGCGAAAATCTTCGCGGGTTGCGTGGACCGGCGCTCATCGTTTCGAATCACATCACGCGCCGCGCCGACATCGGACTGATTCTCGCTGCGTTGCCGGCGCGATACCGGCACCGCCTTGCCACAGCGATGGCTGGCGAAACGCTGCAAAACATGCGCAATCCCCCGCGTGATTGGTTCTTCGCCAGGCGCTGGGCCTATCAGCTCGGCTACTGGCTCGTGACGTTGCTCTTCAATATTTTCCCTCTGCCGCGATTGTCCGGCTTCCGCGAGAGCTTTCGCTTCGCGGGCGAATCCGTTGACCGCGGCTACAGCGTGCTCGTTTTTCCCGAAGGCGAAGTCAACAACTCCGAGGATGGCCGCATGGCTCCGTTCCAGAGCGGCATCGGCCTCCTGGCCGAAAACCTTGGCCTGCCAATTATTCCCATGCGCCTCGACGGCGTCTGGCAGATGAAGCGCGAAGGCCGCCGGTTGGCCCACGTTGGCGAAATCACGGTACGCATCGGCGCGCCAGTAACGTTCCCGGTCGGCACATCCCCCGATGAAATCGCCGGCCGTCTCGAATCGCTGGTGCGAGCTTTATAAGAGCGCTCAGGCGCGCCGGGCGACGCCCAAATGCTCGGAACCATGCGTCGCGTGCGCTTTTGTAATTCTGCCCCTCCGTGACGCATCTAAGAATGGGAAGTAGACGCGAACAAGACGTCCCGCACACCTGCAAGCAGGCCGTTGGCTTCTGTGGCAAAATAGAAGGTTCATAGAGCTGGATTTATGGCACACCGTACAACTCTCGAAGAAGAGGGCCCCGCAAAATCGCCGAAGGCGGCCAGGAAGGTCGCTTCAGACGCCCCCGCTAATACAAACGAAGAGCGGGAACGCACATTTGACGCCTTCCGCCGCTGGGGGTACCTGGAAGCGACTCTCGACCCTCTTGGCATGTTTGAGCCGCTGAAGCACCCTGACCTGCACGCCCTGACCGGCGCGACCGCCGAGGAAGCCCGGGCCATCTACTGCGGCACCGTCGGCGCCGATTTTATGCATCTGCCGGAGCCAGAACGCCGCCGCTGGATTGCCGAGAGGCTTGAGGCTCCGCCGAACCAAGTGGATCAGCAAAAAATCCTGGAGCGCCTGATTCGCGCTGATCTTTTCGAACAAGTTTTGCAGGCGCGTTACCTTGGTACGAAGCGGTTCTCGCTCGAAGGCGTCACCGCGCTGATTCCGCTACTGGACTCGATTCTTGACGCGGCGGGCGAGCACGGCGCGGAATCCTCGATCATGGCCATGAGCCACCGCGGGCGCCTGAACGTGATGGTTCATGCCGCCTGCAAAGCACCGCACGAAGTTGTCTCGGGATTTGAAGACGTAGATCCGCGAAGCGTCCTGGGTGCGGGCGACGTGAAATATCACGTCGGAGCGACCGGCACTTACGTCACCACCAGCGGCAAGGAAATCGGCATCCACCTCGTTTCGAATCCGAGCCACCTCGAAGCCGTTGATCCGGTCGCGGTCGGCCGGGCGCGGGCGAAGCAGACGCGCTTTGGCCTGCGCGGACCCTACGTCGACCGTTCGCTGGAAACGCTGAATAAAGTCGTTCCGATTGTCATGCACGGTGACGCGGCTTTTGCTGGGCAAGGCATCTGGGCGGAAACGCTGAACTTCGCGGACCTGAGAGCTTACACAGTCGGCGGCACGATTCACGTCATTGTGAATAACCTGATCGGGTTCACGACACGGCCGGCGCAGGAACACTCCTCGCGCTTCGCTTCGGACTTGGCCAAGCGCCAGTCGGTGCCCATCTTCCACGTAAATGCGGAAGACCCTGACGCGGTCGTGCGCATCGGCAAAATCGCCGCAGAATATCGCGCGACGTTCGGCAGCGACGTCGTCGTGGACATCATCGGCTACCGCCGCCACGGTCACAGCGAAGTGGACGATCCGACCATCACGCAGCCGCTGCTCTATGAACGCATCAAGAATCATCCGCCGCTATGGAAGATTTATGCCGAGCGCACCGGCATTGACTCGACGCAGATCGCGGAAGTGGTCCGCAAGGAATACGAGGAAGAACAGACCAAGGCGCGCGCACTGAAGAAAATTCCGCAACTACGGAAGTTGCCGGAATACTGGGCGCCGTATTCGCATGGCCGGTACAAACCGGAGTATGAAGTGGATACCGGGCTCACACGGGAAAGGCTGGCAGAAGTCACCGATGGACTCGTGCGCGTGCCGGAGGGCTTTCATGTTCATCCGAAGATTGTGAAGCTCCTCGAACAGCGCTCCGAGATGGGCCACGGAAAGCGCGCCGTGGACTACGGTTTCGCGGAGGCGCTGGCCTTTGGCTCCATCGTTCTGGAAGGCAATCCCGTCCGCCTGACCGGGCAGGATTCGCAGCGCGGCACGTTCAACCAACGCCATGCCGTGCTGGTAGATACGGTAAACGAGCGCGATTACCTTCCGCTCTCTCACCTTTCGCCCAATCAGGCCTTTTGCGAAATCTACAACTCTTCGCTTTCCGAGGCGGGCTGCCTCGGCTTCGAATACGGCTTCAGCCGCGACTATCCCGAAGCGCTGGTTTTGTGGGAGGCGCAGTTCGGCGATTTTGCAAACGGCGCGCAGGTGATCATCGACCAGTTCATCAGCGCGGGCGAAGATAAATGGAATTTGCCGGCGGCCATTGTAATGCTCCTTCCGCACGGCTACGAAGGCCAGGGGCCGGAGCATTCCAGCGCGCGCCTGGAGCGCTTCATGCAACTCGCCGCCGAGGACAACATGCAGATTTGCCAGCCCTCGACGGCCGCTCAGTATTTCCATATGTTGCGCCGTCAGGTGCGCCGCCCATGGCGCAAACCGCTCATCGTCTTCACACCCAAGAGCATGTTGCGCCATCCGGACGCCAGCTCCAGCATCGAGGAGTTCACGAAGCCGCGCTTCCTGCCGCTCGTGCCCGACCGTGAGGTCCAAGATGCCAAACGCATCCTGATCGCCAGCGGAAAAGTCGGTCACGAACTGCGCGCTGAACGCCGCCGCCGTAAGGACACGACGACCGCCATTTTCTTTCTCGACCAGCTCTACCCGCTGCCGCGAACGGAAATTGTCGCGGCCATCGAGGAGCATCCCAACGCGCGAGAGATCGTCTGGGTCCAGGAAGAACCTGGAAACATGGGCGCGGCAGGTTATGTTTTGCCGCGATTCGAACGCCTCGCCAAGGCAAGGGGGCTCAATTTCCGCTCAGTGAAACGCTCCGCCAGCGCCAGCCCGGCGACCGGCTCCGCAAAGGCCCATGAGCTGGAGCAAAAAACGCTTCTGGCGCTCGCTTTCACAATTTCAAGCAGCGACTAGGCTTTCAGCGCTTTAACACGAGATTCACATGCGTGTAAACAACACGTTACCTCCCCAAAGCAGGCATCTGCGACAATCAGACGTGTTGCGTCAAATCCCGAGTGATCAAAATCATCCCAATGCCTATCGCAACTCCTTGCCGTACGGTAAACTGTCCTCAAGCCGGCGGTCAATGCGATCTACCAGTATGAAACGCGTCCTGATCATCGAAGACGATCGCGATATCGTCGAGCTGGTCCGCTACAATCTCGCGAACGAAGGCTTTCAGGTCAGTTCTGCCAATGACGGCAGCACGGGCCTGAGCACGCTGAAAAAGACGCCACCGGATCTGCTGCTTCTCGACCTCATGCTTCCGAAACTTTCCGGCTTGGAAATTTGCCGGGAGATTCGCAGGGACGACTCGCTGAATCGTTTGCCTATCCTTATGCTCACAGCCCGCGGCGAAGAAGCCGACCGCGTCGTAGGGCTGGAGATGGGCGCCGACGATTACGTGACCAAGCCCTTCAGCCCGCGCGAATTGCTGGCGCGCGTCAAGGCGCTGCTCCGGCGCGCCGAGCCGCCCGCTGACGCTCCGCGCACCATTGAGGTCGGCAAGCTGGCGATTGACCCGGCGTCCTATCGCGTGAGCCATTCCGGGAAACCCGTGGCGGTTAGCACGCTCGAATTCCGGCTGCTCTATTACCTTGCCTCGCGCCCAAACCGCGTCTTTACCCGCGATCAATTGCTCGATGCAGTTTGGGGAACGGATCGATTCGTGACGCCGCGCAGTGTGGACGTGTACGTCCGCCGCTTGCGTGAGAAAATCGAGACCGATCCGGAAAACCCCGTACATTTGAAGACGGTCCGCGGCGCGGGGTATTTGTTTGAAACCCGTGCGGCTTAATCTCTTCTGGAAACTCGGCTTCGCTTTTTTCGCTCTGCTGATCGCGGTCCTGCTCCCTGTCGATTTCTACGCCGAGCGCGCCCTACGGCGCGACTATGAACGCGCAGGCTTCGAACAGCTTGCCGCCGTTGCGCGCATAGCGCTCGCAAATCCGCCAACGCCCGCATCAGTCAGCAGCAGTTCTGATCCCGCCGATCGCGCCGCTCTGCATGATTGGGTCGAAAAAATGGCGGCCAGCGGCGTTCGCGTCACTGTCATTACCGCCGGAGGACAGGTCCTGGCGGACTCACAATCCGATCCGCAAACCATGGAAAATCATGCTGGGCGTCCTGAAATCCAGGATGCTTTGGCAAAGGGCGAAGGCCGATCCATTCGGCGCAGCGTCACCGTCAAAAGCAATCTCCTTTACTATGCGGTTCGCTGGTCCTCTGCTGGCGCGCCGCCTGTGGTCCTACGTTTTGCTCTTCCTTTCCAGACCTTGGACCAGGCGATCTGGGAATTCCGCCGGCGCCTCTGGCTGGCATCACTGGTCGTGCTTCTTGTTACGGGCACCGTGTCTCTGCTCATCTCGCGGTCTTTCTCGGATCGCGTGGACCGGCTCACGGAATTTTCGCGCCGCGTCGCTCAAGGCGATTTCCGGCCGCTCTTTGCCGATGCCGCCGGCGACGCACTGGACAAGCTCGCGATATCGTTAAGCGAGACGGCGGCTCGCCTCGACGTCACCATCCGATCGCTCAGGGATGAGCGCAACCTCTCGGCAGCGATCCTCGGCAGCATGGTGGAAGGCGTGGCGGTGGTGGACGCCGCGGACCGCGTGGTTTTCTCGAACCCTGGCTTCGCCGAGATTCTTGGCCTGGACCTGCCGCCAAGGATCGGCAGCGCCCTGGTCGAATCCGTCAGGCAGACGGAATTGATCGAAGCTGTGCACAAGGTGCTCCACGGCGAGCCGGCGGTGCATGCGGAAATCGTGACCGGCACGTTGCGGCAACGATTTTTTGCCGCAACCGCCACGGCCGTGCGGGGTGGGGAAAAGTCCGGCGCGGTGCTCGTTCTGCATGACATCACCGAACTGCGCAAGCTCGAGCGCGTGCGCCGCGATTTCGTCGCCAACGTTACCCACGAATTCAAAACGCCCCTCACCGCAATTCAGGGCTTTGCCGAAACGCTGCTCGCCGGCGCCCTCGATGATCCTCAGAATCGCGTTCGCTTCCTCGAAATCATTCTCGAGCACTCGCGGCGTCTCGCGCGGCTCACCGACGATCTGCTCAAGCTTTCGAAAATGGATGCCGACAGGCTGGAAGTCGAGATTCGGCGTCTGAGCGTCTCTCAATTCGTCGAGGGCTGTATCGAAACCACGCAGCGCCCCGCCGCGGAAAAGGATCTGCGGATTTCCGTGAACCTGGAAAAGCACATCCCGGACATCGCCGCGGACCGGCGCCGTCTGGCCGAAGTGCTGCAAAACTTGCTCGACAACGCCATGCAATACACTCCTGCCGGCGGCAAGATTATGGTCAGCGCTTCGGCCGACGGCCCTGAAGTAATTTTTACAGTATCTGACACGGGCATCGGCATCCCGCGAGCCGACCAATCACGCATCTTCGAGCGCTTTTATCGCGTGGACGTGGCGCGCTCCCGCGAAGTCGGCGGCACCGGACTGGGCCTCTCTATCGCCAAACATCTCGTCGAAGTTCACGGCGGGCGGATCTGGGTCGAGAGCGAAGTGGGCCACGGTTCGCAGTTCCATTTCACCGTTCCCATATTCGACCCTGACCGGGCCGCCCTCCGCTCCGTGCGCTGATCCAGGCAGCGGAATTACAGCGAAAGTCTGGCTGTTCTGTAAACCTCTTCTTTTGCACCATTTTCACAATTGTGTGAACAAACTGTAACCATTTCCCAGGCAGAATTTTGCTTAGGAGCGAGAGTGTGCCTTCCAGCCCTCGGCTCCGAAGGAAGGCCAATGGCAACAACCGCCGGACTTACGGAAGTCGTGCTGTACGACACGCTTGTGAACTATCTAGTTTCTATGGCGCGCACTGTCGAAGGTGCCATGAATCGCGCGCTCGATGCCATCGTCAGCCTGGAGAGCCCCAGCACCACCGCTCTGCCCAGCGAAGTGTTTCTCCTCGAGCCGCGCATCAACGAGATGGAAATTGTGATTGATGAGCATGCCATTCGCTTGCTCCGCCGCGGCTCCTTCACGGACGACGAGATGCGGCTCATCGTCGCCGCTCTCAAAATTACCAATGACCTCGAACGCATCGGCGACCTCGCGGTGAATCTCGCGGAGCGTGTCGTCTCCCTTCGGGAAATCCAGGGCGCGGAGGTGCCGGAAGAGCTGGCTCCGATGGCCTCCGCTGTGCGCGCCATGGTCAGCAAGAGTCTCGGCGCGCTCATTTTCCGCAACGTTGAGATGGCCACTCAGGTTCTCGAAAGCGATGATGTCGTTGACCAATACCGGGATCGTATTTTTGAGCAGTTGCTTCAGCACATGACCCAGGAGCCCACGCTGGTGAGCCCGGGCCTGCAATTTATTCTGGCCACTCGCCACCTCGAGCGCATCGCGGACCACGCCACCAACATTGCCGAAGACATCATTTTCTGGGTTCGCGGCCTCGATGTTCGCCACGGGCGAGGCCTCACAGTCCGCTCGGAGCAGACGGAACAGGCCGATTCCGCTGCGTCAGGGGAATCCGTCATCACCGAGAATTCACATGTCCTTCATTCGGACGTGACCGCAGCCCCTGACACTGGGCGTGCTTGATCTTCAAGTAGAGTCCTACCACGGGGACCGGTGCACCCCTGGCTCCGGTCCCCATCTCCCCCTTTCTGAATAGCTGACTGTCTTCTTGCTCCCAAAGGGGCAGTGGCATTTGCGCAACACAGTACTTCTCTCCCATTGTGGAGAGCCGTTCTGCGTCGGACGATAGAATTGGAAAGTCAACCTCAATACATGCGGCCGTTTAGCGGGGAGAAGCCGAAAGACGCAATCCCCGAGTCGCGAGAGAGAACGGAATGGGCACGCTGAACCGCACAGAATTGGATCGTCTCGAACGCCGCGAGCTGCAGCTCACGATTCTCGCCGCCTCCTTCGTTCTAGTGCAGGCTGCCGGCTTGGCAGTATTCATGTATCCGCTGGTGTTCCTCCACCCGGTTGGAAACAAATGGACGCTGCGAGCTGCGTTCTTCGGGTTTTGCGCGCTAACGCTGCTCTTTGCCGGCTACTTGCTGGACCGCCAGAGGACGGTACGCAATTTGAAACAGCAAATTCTTGCTGAGCTGGAACGCAACGTCACCTTGCAGCATCAGGCCAGCGTGGACTTGCTCCAGACCATGCCCGATCAAAATCACTTCTGGGATCGCCTGACCATGGAATTCCGGAGGGCTATGACCATGCAGAAGACGCTCTCCATCTTGCTCGTGAAAGCCAAGCCCGTATCCGCGTCCGCGAAGGATGACGCCAGCTCGGAAGCCTGGAGCGACGCCGCGAAAGCGATGTCCCGCAAGCTGCGTCCCACCGATTCGATCTACCGGCTTGCGACGGACACATTTGCTCTGGTTCTTCCGGAGACCGACGTGCTGAACGCCAAGCGCGTCGCCGTCCGCCTGCAGGAAGAACTGCAAACCATTCGCGCCAAGCACAACGTATCGTTCGACATTACCGCGCATAATTATCCCGAGCACGCGAAGAGCGCGCATGAACTGGAAGATATTGTGAAGTCCTTGCTCCCGGCGCAGGATGAATGGACCTCGCCTGTGCTGGTGGAAAAGTCCTAGATAAGAACTTAAGCGAGCGCCTGCTTTAAATCTTCGATTAGATCCTCTTTGTCTTCTAAACCAATCGAAACGCGCACAGTTCCCGGACTGACGCCCGCGCGCCGCAATTCTTCGATCGTCATGTTGTAGTGCGAACTGTAAATCGGAAGAATCACCAGCGACTCCACCCCACCCAGACTTGCCGCGAGCAGGAATAAGCGCACGCGGTCGCAGAACCGCCGCGCCGCGGGCAGCCCGCCCTTCATGTCGAACGCCAGCATGCCCCCGAATCCCCGCATCTGCTTACGCGCGAGTTTGTGGTCTTCATGCGACTTCAATCCGGGATAATGCACGCGCTCCACTTTCGGGTGCTTCTCAAGAAACTTCGCCACGGCCATGGCGTTTTCACACTGGCGCTCGACGCGCACCCCAAGTGTCTTGACGCCGCGAATCAAGAGATACGCCGCGCCCGGGTCCATCGAGCCGCCCAAGTAAATAATCATGTGGCGCACGCGTTCCATCCAATTCGAATTGCCCACTGCGACTCCCGCGATGATGTCGGAATGGCCCGCAAGCGCTTTCGTGGCGCTGTGCACGACCATGTCGTATCCAAGTGCGATGGGATTCTGCAGGACAGGCGTGGCGAAAGTATTGTCGATGATGGAGACGAGCTTGTATTTCTTGGCAAAGGCAACGGCCTTGTGAATATCCACTAGGCGAAGCGTGGGATTTGTCGGCGTTTCGATGTAAAGAACTTTCGAACGCGGCGTGATGAGACTTTCGATGCCGGCGAGATCGGTGCCAACCTGGCGGACGATGATACCCATATTGGGGAAAACATCGCGCATCAAGCGATACGTGCCGCCGTAGGTCTGTGCCGTAGTGATGACTTCGTCGCCAGCCTTAAGCGCAGCGAGCAATGCCGAGGAAATGGCGGCCATGCCGGAAGAAGTGACTACGGCGGCTTCCGCGCCTTCGAGGGCAGCGATTTTCTTTTCGGCCACGGAGAGTGTGGGATTGCCGTAACGCGTGTAAATGTAGGCTTTGTTTTTGCCCTCGGCCCACAGTTTCATTTCTTCCGTGGAAGAAAACGTAAAAGTAGAAGAGCGGATAATTTCGGTAACAATGGGGCCGTTAACGCCGCGGCGGTTCGGTTCTCCGCCGTGAATGGCTTGTGTCTGCGGGCCGAGTTTTGCTGGCTTGCTGGTTTTCATGAGGGAGAGTGTGCACCTTGCGTGCCAGCAAAAACAGCTTCCAAATTGGCACCGGCCCGGACAATTTGGGCTGATGGAAATTGGAAGGACGAATCGTTGCGATTGGGCCTTCGCCTACTCCCTTCACCGGGCGCCGACCCCAGTTTGAGCGGTCGAGTTAAATCTCTGGCTGGCGACAACCTACGGAAGTTTGGGTGTATACTCCCGGCTACCCGAAAAACTAGCTGGTTCTTCACGGGAGGAGTCTCGCTGACGGGAACACAAACCTTTATTTGAGCCCGGCCGAGCGCTGGGGGGCAGTGGAGCGGCCGGCACTCAGTTAGAGAGGGTGCGATGAAGCAGACCTTCGCTATCGGTATCGGAGGCGCGGCCGGACAGGGGGTTGCTACTCCGGGCGACATTTTTGCAAAGATTTTCAGCCGGCGCGGCCTGCATCTGAATGCCTACAACGCCTACCAATCCATCATCCGCGGCGGCCACACCTTACTGACGATTCGCACCGGCACCGAAAAAGTCACCAACATGGGTGACCGCATTGATCTGCTCATCCCCCTGAACCAGGACACGATGGATCGGCACTTGCAACTGCTCACCGCCGGCGCGGCCTGTATTTACAATGCCGACACAATTAAGCTTGGGCCCGCTGCCGACGGCGTGCAGCTTTGCCCGCTCCCCGTCTCCGAGTTGGCGGACATCAGCAGAAATAAGGTCGCGCAGAACACGCTGGCCATGGGAGCCGGCCTTCGCATGATGGGGATCGGCTTCCAGTCGCTGGAAGAAGTCCTCCGCGAGCAGTTCAAGAAGAAAGGCGAAGCCGTCGTAGCTGAGAACATCGGCGTTGCGCGCGCCGGCTATGATTATGCCGCTGCGCACTTTTCGGATTTCCCGAATCCCCTTCCCAAGACGGAGAACCGCTACGCGATTCTCAGCGGCAACGTCGCTATGGCCATGGGCGGCGCGGCAGCCGGTGTGAAGTTCTACTGCGCCTACCCAATGAGTCCGTCGACGGGCGTTTTGCACTGGATGGCCGCGCACGCGCGCAAAGCCGGCATCATGGTGCGCCAGGTCGAGGATGAAATCGGCGTGATCAACATGACCATCGGCGCGGCTCATGCGGGTGTCCGCGCCATGTGCGCCACGTCGGGCGGCGGCTTCGCTCTGATGAGCGAAGGTTTGGGCATGTCCGCCATGATCGAGACTCCGGTAGTGGTCATCAATTGCCAGCGAGCGGGACCGTCCACCGGCGTTCCCACGAAGACCGAGCAGGGCGATCTCTGGCAGATGCTCGGCGCCGCTTTTGGCGATTATCCGCGAGTGATCGCTGCCCCGCTGGACATCGGCGATTGCTTCAAGCTCATCCCCGAAATCTTCAATCTCGCTGACCGGTTTCAATGTCCGGGGCTCGTTCTTTGCGATCTGCTCCTGTCGGAAGGTCGGCTAAGCGTGCACCCGAAGGATTTGGATTTCAGCCCGCCCATCGACCGCGGCGAACTCATCATGACGAATGGCAATGGCAACGGAGCGCATTCCGCCGCTGCCACGAACGGCGACTACAAACGCTACAAGATCACCGACAGTGGCATTTCACCGCGCGCCGTTCCCGGTGTTCCCGGCCATATCCACACGGTGGCCACAGATGAACACATGGAAGACGGCGTGCTGATCAGCGATGAATTCACCAATCCTGTCAAGCGCCGCGCCATGATGGAAAAGCGGATGCGCAAGGTGACGGGAATCGAAGCCGCCGTGCCGCCGCCAACGCTGTCCGGCCCCCGCGACGCCCATGTCACCTTGATCGGCTGGGGTTCCACCAACGGCGTAATCGAGGAAGCTTGCGAGATCCTCAATGACGACGGAATCTCCGCCAATCACCTGCAGATCCGCTGGCTCGTGCCGCTGCATGGCGAAGCCATCCTCGAAATTCTGAAAGACTCGCGGCACACCATCATCGTTGAAAATAATTACAGCGGCCAGTTTGCGCGCTACCTGCGCAGCGAAACCAGCTTTGTGCCGGACGGCCACATCCGAAAGTACGACGGCGAACCTTTCATGCCGCACCATATTGTCGAGGCCGTGAAGGAACAACTCGCCGGGCAGACGAAACTCTCTGTTCCCATGCACGAGATTATGGTCTGAGGAGGAGACGCAAATGGCGACGAGCGTACAACGTGCCAGTCAGCAACTGACCATGGCGGACTTGAAAGGCAAAGTCGACCCCGACTGGTGTCCAGGGTGCGGCGATTTTGGCGTCCTCGCCGCCGTACAAAAAGCTCTGGTCGAGCTGCGCATCCCGACTCACAACGTGGTCACCATCAGCGGCATCGGCTGCTCCTCCAACTTCCCCGGCTACATGAATACCTACGGCATGCACACGCTGCATGGCCGCGCCTTGGCAGTGGCCACTGGTCTGAAGCTCGCCAATCACGAGCTGACCGTCCTGGTGACGGGCGGCGACGGTGACGGTTTCGGGATCGGCGGCAATCATTTTGTTCATTCGATGCGCCGCAATGTGGACCTGCTCTACATCGTCATGGACAACCAGATCTATGGCCTGACCACCGGCCAGACGTCGCCAACCAGCCGCGTTGGCATGAAGACAAAAAGCATGCCCTTCGGCAACATCGAAGCTCCGGTCAATCCGATTTCCCTAGCTCTGGCCGCAGGCGCGACTTTCGTTGCCCGCGGCTTCAGCGGCGAGCAAAAACATCTCACCGAGCTGATCAAGCAAGGTATCGAGCATCCGGGCTTCTCGTTCCTGGATGTTTTCAGCCCGTGCGTCACCTACAACCACGACAATACTTACCAGTGGTTTCGTCCACGCGTGAAAAAGCTCGAGGACGATTCCGGGCATGACCCCGCCAATTGGATGGCCGCCATGGAAAAATCTCTGCTCTGGGGAGAAGAAATTCCCATCGGGAAGTTCTTCGAGCGCACCGACGTTTCCACGTTGCACGGCGCCGAGCCCGTTCTAAACGAAGGCCCGCTGATCCACCTCGATCCTCGCGTGCCTCCCGACGTGGCCCGTTCGTTCATCGAAGAGTTGATGTAACCACCCTAAATCCTGAGAGGCTTGCATGCGCATTCTAGTATCACTGGCAACGGCGGTTCTTTTTTTCTCCTCGGCGTTCGCCCAGCAAACTTCGCTGTCTCCGCAGACTCCACCCAAGGCGCTCCCAGACTTGGAGCATTTCAATACCGCAAACGTGGATGCGAAAGCTGATCCTTGCGAGGATTTCTACGGATATGCGGACACCAAGTGGCTGGCGGCCCATCCCATTCCGGGCGACCAAGCAGCGTGGGGAGTGGCCAGTCCGCTCAATCTCTGGAACGAAACTGTGCTGGTACTCGCCCTGGAACAGAACGCGGCCGACGATCCCAAGCGCACGCCCAACGAGCAGAGAGTCGGTGACTATTACTTCGCCTGTATGGACACCAAGACCATCGAGGCACGCGCAGCGGAATGGCTGAAACCCGAGCTGGAGCGCATCGCTCGCATCAACAGCAAGTCAGACATAGCAGAGGAACTCGCACATCTGCACCAGACAGTTCCGGGTGCCTGGACGCCGAACGACAATGAGACTCCCGCTGCCTTGTTCGGCTATTCCGGCCAGCCCGACTTCGATGACGCTTCACATAACGTTGCCACGATTGACCAAGGCGGTATGGCGCTGCCGGGGCGAAGTTTCTATCTCGACCAGGACGACAAAGCCAAGGAAGTCCGCGCAAAGTATCTACAGCACGTTGCCAACATGCTTACGCTGGCAGGCGAGAAACCAGAGCAGGCCAAGACCGACGCCGGCGTGGTACTGGAAATGGAGACGGACATCGCGAAGGCGGCCATGGACCCTGTCGCGCGCCGTGACCCCAAGAACCTCAACAACAAGATGTCTCTGACGCAGGTGAAAGCGCTCGCACCCTCCTTCGATTGGGACCGCTACCTGAAACTTGTTAAGACGCCTTCGACTCCTCACTACCTCGTGACCTCCCCGAACTTCTTCAAGAACGCGGAGGTCATGCTGAACCGGCATCCGCTCGAGCATTGGAAGATTTACCTTCGATGGCAGATGCTCCACGGCAGCGCCAATTCGCTGAGCAATGCTTTCGTTGACGAAAATTTCGATTTTTTCTCCCGAACACTCTTCGGCGTAAAGCAAATGCAGCCTCGCTGGCGGCGCTGCGTGCGCAACGTGGATGGCAATCTGGGAGAAGCTTTGGGGCAAGTCTATGTTAACCGGGCCTTCCCTCCTTCCAGCAAGCAGCGCGTGCTCCAGTTGGTGAAGGATGTCCAGGCCGCTTTGTCAAAGGACATCATGGCCGCTGAGTGGATGGCCCCGGAAACCAAAAAACAAGCGCAGGAAAAACTCCACGCTACTCTCGATAAAATAGGTTTTCCTGACCAATGGCGTGATTACTCAAGCGTGGCCATCGGCCGCGAGAGC
>Ga0209648_10002737_pt1 | contig 14669 bp, 15 predicted proteins | sample GraSoi2013_115cm_FD_185830 | JGI IMG/M metagenome (GOLD analysis project Ga0209648, IMG submission 185830) | Grasslands soil microbial communities from the Angelo Coastal Reserve, California, USA - Sample 9_17_2013_115cm (SPAdes) (version 2) | ecosystem: Environmental > Terrestrial > Soil >...
TGGGCGGTGCGCACGGAAGCCCGTTACCTGGGAATGATCGGAAGCAAACGCAAAGTTTTGTCGGTGTACAAGGCGCTGGAAAACGATGGCTATAAGCCGGAAGAATTCGAACGCGTCTACGCACCGATGGGACTGGAGATTGGCGCGCTCTCGCCAGAAGAAATTGCCGTAAGCATTGCCGCAGAGCTAGTGGCGGTGCGCCGGAATGCGCTGGCCGCCGCGCACAAGAAATTGAAATACGAAGCACACGCTGCGCCCATTTTGCAAACGGGCAAGCGCTGAAAAGGGAGCAAATGCTCGCCGCCGTTATCCTCTCCGGCGGGGTCTCGAGCCGAATGGGCTCGCCGAAAGCGCTGCTTCCCTACCAGGGCCAGCCATTCCTCGAACATCTGCTGGAAGTGACGGCGCACCGGGAAATTGGAGTGCGCCGCGTTGTGCTCGGCGCGCACGCGGAACCCATCGCGAAAGCAGTGAACCTAAAAGCCGATGAAATCGTAATCAATGAAGACTGGGAGAAAGGACAACTGAGCTCGATTCAAGCGGCGCTGCGAAGTTTGCCGCCCGGGACCGACGGCATGCTGCTCTGCCTGATCGATCATCCGCTGATCAGCAGCGCGCTGGTTCAGGATTTGATCGAACAGTTTTATAAGACCAAGGGCCCCATCGTACTGCCCGTTTATGAGGGCCGCCGCGGACATCCGGTCATTTTTTCCGCAACTTTGTATGACGAATTGCTTCACGCGCCGCTCGAAACGGGCGCGCGTGCCGTCGTATGGGCGCACAAAGGCGAGATCGATGAGGTGCGCACGAATGAAGAAGGCTGCGTGCTGAACCTCAATGATCCGGAAACGATGCACAAAGAGTTGGGCGGCGCTTGAACTGATGCGACTGACTGGAGAAAATCCCTAGCGCGATTTGTCGATCAGAGCTCTCAGCCCATCAATGGCGAGCTGCGCACCGTGAAATGTCGCCGGCGGCAAGCCCCCAAGAGATTTCGCGAGAGATTCCGGACTCAGGTTGCCGGCCTCGGTGAAGGTGTGCCCGCAGATTTGTTCTGTCAGGAACGATGCGCAGGCAATGGCGGTGGTGCAGCCGCGGCAGAGGAAGCGCGACTCAACAATACGCCCATCCACGATGCGCGCGGAAAGCTTTAGGATGTCGCTGCAAACGGGATTGCTCACCTCCACAGTTACAGTTGCACCGGACAATTCCCCTGCGTTGCGCGGGTTACGGAAGTGATCGAGAACGGCTTCGCTGAACATCTCTGAAAGTATCGCAAAGGCCGTGCCGCAACTGCAATGCGCCAAGAATCAAGACAACTTAACGCGGCGAACACAAAGCTTCTTGGAGCATAGGGAACAGGCAAGAATGCCTGTTCCACAACATCTTACTTTTTCGGGGGCAAATACTTTTTCTCGATGGAAGCAACCACTACGTAGTTTGGATCAACCATCTCGGTAAGATGGATTTTGCCGACCTTCGAAAGCAGCTCGTAGGCATCGAGATTCGAGAGGCCATACTCGGCGTGAATCCAGCCTACTAGCTCGGTGAAGGCGATGCGCACCGCGTCGTCAACAGGGCGGTAGATGCCGGCGGCCATGATCTCTTTTTCATTCTCGAAGCGCGGCCAACCGGTGTGTTTCCCCTTCACGAGATCGAATTGCAGCCGCACCTTCATGGGAACTTCAATGGCGCTGCCCGCAATTTCGCCGTCGCCCATGGCGGCGTGGCCGTCACCAAAGTAAAACAGCGCTCCGGCTACATTCACAGGAAGATAGAGTGTGTTTCCGACAGAGACTTCCGGAGCATCCATGTTGCCGCCGAATTCCGCGGGCACGATGGAGCTGCGCGCTTCCCCGTTCGCCGGCGCGACACCGATGCAGCCAAGAAAGGGATGCAGCGGGATCTTCACCTTGTAGTTCGAATCGAGGGCTTGAAACGTAGCGGTTTGGTCCGCGTGGTCAATCGGGTAAAACCAGATTTTTTCGGGCAGCTCTTCTTTTTCGAGCATCGGCGTGTAATGCGTGGAATTGATAGCGCCGAATCCCGGAGAAAATGTCCCCACACCCTGTTTGCCATCGACCTGCAAATCGAGAATATGAACAACCAGGGTGTCACCGGGCTCCGCACCTTCGATGTAGAAAGGACCGGTGAGCGGGTTATCGCCTTTGACGAGCGCAAAACTATCTCCGGGTTTTTGCAGCGCGTTGCCAAAACAGTCCAGGGAGTTCGCGTCAAGGATATTGCCCGGTTTCAGGTGCGCGACCGGGGACGCGACGCCGAAGACATATTTCACATTGTCGATTGTCGCGTGATAGTTCACGACTTCGGCTTTGGATGTCCCAGACGGAGTCTGAGCCACAGTGGAGAGCGGCAGAATCAAGCTGAGAGCAAAGAGATGGGCGCGCACGATAATCCTCCGAGAATTACGAAAACGAAGTGCAACACACTCTCAGAGCGGAGTCAATCGGCATACTCAAAGCAGGTGAACCAAGCCGGTCTGATATCCTCTGCAGGTAGCCATGAACACCAGTCGAAGACCGCCATTGCGCATTGTTTCGCTAGCGCCAAGCGCGACTTCGATTCTGTGCGCCATTGGGGCGAAGCGCGCTCTGGTCGGTGTGACAAAATGGTGTCGTGACGTTGCGCCAGTCGGTAAATTGCCGACGCTTGGCGATTGCTGGCACATGGAGTCAGTGGATGAAATTCTGCGACTGAAGCCGACCTTGGTGGTCGGTTCCGTGCCGTACAAGCTGGAGACGGTTGCCAAGCTCCTCGAACACCCTTTCCCTTTTCTGGCCATGAACCCGCGGACGCTCGCGGGCATCGAAGCCGACATTGGCTTATTAGGCGGGATTACGCAACGGGCGGCTGCTGCCGAAACGCTGGTGAGAAAGATGCGCAGCGCGTTCTCGCAAATCGAGAAGAAGACTCGGCGATGCAAAACGCGGTTGCGCGTTTATTGCGAGGCGTGGCCGAACCCGCGAATCAGTTCCCCGCCCTGGGTGGCGGAGCTTGTGAACCTCTGCGGAGGCGAAATGATTGTTTCCGCCGGGGAGAAGATCACCGACGCCGAGGTGGCGGCGGCAAGGCCGGAAGTGATTGTCCTTGCGTGGGCGGCGACGGGAACGAAAGCGGATCCGGAGCAGGTGTATCGAGTCACGGTATGGAAAGATGTACCGGCGATTCGAAACAGGAAGGTCTTCGTGATCAGCGATGAATTGCTGAACACGCCTGGGCCGCCGTTGATCGAGGGCGCGCGCGCATTGTGGAATGTGCTGCACTCCCAAATCAGAGCAAGCAAGATGAGAAGAAAGAGATAAAGCGGAGACGCTGAGAACGCGGAGGGACGCAGAGGAATGATAACCGTAGTAGCGGCGGTGATTGAGCGTAGCGACCGGCGACTTCTGATCGGCCAGCGCCGGAAGGGCGATACTTCCCCGCTGAAATGGGAATTTCCCGGCGGAAAGGTTCGAGAAGGCGAATCGCCGGAGGTCGCTTTAGCACGGGAATTGCAGGAAGAACTCGGCGCAACGCTGCTGAAGGGCGTTGAGCTTGGCCGCGTGCGTCATCAATACGCGCAGACTCTCGATGAGCTGGAGATTCGCTTCTTTGCTGCAGCGATCGCGGAGGCTGATTTGGAACCGCGTACGTTTGAGCAAATCGCCTGGGTCTTGCCAAAAGAATTGGGAACCTACGATTTTCTAGCCGCAAATGTAGGCTTGGTGGCAAATCTCGCTACCGGGAAAATCAAGCCGGGCGAGATTCTTGAAGAAAGCTAGCTAGTGAACTTCCACACAGGTCGCGGCACTCTCGTTAGCGCACGATGTGGGAGGTGGCGGAGGCAATGAACAGTGAGAATGCGCAGCTAGATACTGGGCAGCGGCCGGATTGTGTTTCTTCTCCGCGATTCGCTGGGCGTTTTCCTGATCCCATTCATTGTTTATTGCACAAGGATCAGCCCCTTTAGCAATTAGGAGTTCGAGCATTTGCGTGTCTCCCGAGTACGCCGCTTTCATCAAAGGAGTCTCGCCACTTAGACTGTTGTGCGTGTTGACATTCGCACCTTTGGATAGAAGAAAGGCGACAACGTCTGCTCTTCTCCCCTTTATTGCACTAGAAAGAGGAGTATCGTCCGATCCCGAATCGCGATTAACGCTATGACCTTCTGCAACTAGTCTTGTAACTTGGCCAAGGTTACCAAGACGAGCCGCTTCGAGAAGGAATGCATCCCCAAGAGGACCGGAGCTGCAAACAGTCATATCAAAATGCTCCCACACGCGGTAAGGCACAAATAGAAACGAAAAACTGACCAAGAGTGCTGCCATGAGCACCCACTCGCGTAGGCTGAATCGAAGCCTTTTCACAGCGCCGAAAACCAACGCTACGAGAAAGAAAAGCGCACCGAATGGAAGGAAAAGCAGTCCCAGGAGAAAGAAGCTGTGCCCTCCGTGAGCCATCGAGAAACCGACCATCTGCGGACCATCGACGCACGTCAGGACGGTTGATTCATATACAATCCGGCTTATGAATAGTGTTTGACCGATGAGAAACAACCAGCCGCAAACGCGAGCCCATGCAGGAAGCAAGCCAGGGTCGCTCGTTAATGCGCCGTTTGCCACGGAGAGTATTCTAAACGAATCAGTTCTGACCGCACTACGAGATGATCGGGTTAGGTTTCTCGGGGTTGATGCCGAGGTCTTTGATGGCTTTATCGAGGACGGCGCGCTCGAGCTTGCCGTCCACGAAAAGTTCATGCAGCGTAGCCAGCGTGATGAAGCGGGAGTCGACTTCGAAGAAATCGCGCAAAGAAGCGCGGCCCTCGCTGCGCCCGAAGCCATCCGTGCCAAGTGAAGCCAATCGCCGTGGCATCCATTTGCTAACCATATTGGGCAAGGTCTTCAAGTAATCGGAAGCCGCCACCAGCACGCCGGGAGCGTCCGAGAGGCACTTAGAGACGTATGGCACGCGCGGCTTCTCGCCCGGGTGCAATCGGTTCCATCGCTCGGTCTCAATGCCATCATTGTAAAGTTCCTTATAGCTGGTCACGCTCCACACATCGGCGGCCACGCCATACTTGGTTTCGAGAATCTCCTGCGCGCGCAACGCTTCATTAAGAATCGCTCCGCTTCCAAACAATTGAGCGCGCAGCTGTGCATTCCCGTTGGCCGCAGGCCGAAAAAGGTACATTCCGCGCAGGATGCCGTCCTTCACATTCCCCGGCATTGGCGGCATGGCGTACGGCTCATTCATGACCGTGATGTAGTAGAAGACGTTTTCACCGTCTTTGTACATGCGCCGAATGCCATCCTGGATGATGACTGCAATTTCATAAGCAAACGCGGGATCATAGGCTTTAATGTTCGGAACCGGCAGCGCAAGAATCTGGCTGTTGCCGTCCTGGTGCTGGAGGCCTTCACCGGAAAGTGTCGTGCGTCCTGCCGTTCCGCCGAGCATGAAGCCGCGCGTGCGCATATCGGCTGCGGCCCAGATGAAGTCCGCAATGCGTTGGAAACCGAACATCGAGTAGTAGATGAAAAACGGAATCGTGTTGATGCCGTGCGTGGCGTACGCCGATCCCGCAGCAATGAACGATCCCATCGAACCGGCTTCGGTGATGCCTTCTTCCAGGATTTGTCCGTCCTTCGCTTCCTTGTAATAAAGCAAGGTGTTCACATCGACAGGTTCATACTTCTGGCCGACGCTGGAATAAATTCCGGCGGTGCGGAACAGCGATTCCATACCGAACGTGCGGGCCTCGTCCGGAACGATGGGCACGACGAGCTTGCCGATTTCCGGATCCTTCAACATCTTGCGAAGCATACCGACAAAGGCCATAGTGGTAGAAACTTCCCGGCCATCGCTGCCTTCGTGAAATTCCTTGAAGAGTTCGTCGTGGTCTGCGGCCAACGGCTTGGTACGAACGCTGCGCTTGGGAACGTAGCCGCCCAGCCCTTCGCGCCGCGCGCGAAGATATTGAATTTCAATGCTGTCGTCGGGCGGCCTGTAGAAAGGAACTTCGATGCAATCCTCGTCGTTCAGGGGAATTCCGAAACGTGAGCGGAATTCGCGCAACTCGTCTTCGTTGAGTTTCTTCTGCTGGTGCGTGACGTTTTTCCCTTCGCCAGCTTCGCCCAGGCCGTAGCCCTTAATCGTGCGCGCGAGTATGACCGTCGGCGAGCCCTTGTGCTCCACGGCCGCCTTGTACGCAGCATAAACCTTGCGCGGGTCGTGCCCGCCCAAGCGCAGCCTCCGCAAACTCTCATCGGACATGGGTTCGACAAGCTTAAGCAGACGCGGATCACTGCCAAAGAAATGTTCGCGGACGTACGCGCCGGAGGAAACGACCAGCTTCTGATATTCCCCGTCCACCAATTCGCCCATGCGCTTGACCAGCAGGCCCTCGGTATCACGTTCGAAGATGGGGTCCCACTCGCTTCCCCACAAAACCTTGACGACATTCCAGCGAGCGCCGCGGAACGCGGACTCGAGTTCCTGAATGATCTGTCCATTGCCACGCACCGGACCGTCGAGACGCTGCAAATTGCAATTGATTACAAAGATTAGATTGTCGAGCTTCTCGCGCGAAGCCAGGGTGATCGCGCCAAGCGATTCCGGTTCGTCGGTCTCACCGTCACCCAAAAACGCCCACACTTTGGCGCCCGTGACGGGTTTCAAGCCGCGGTCTTCGAGATAGCGATTGAAACGCGCCTGATAAATGGCCATCAGCGGACTCAGGCCCATAGAGACCGTGGGAAACTCCCAGAAATCAGGCATCAGCCAGGGATGCGGATAGGAGGAAAGCCCGCCGCCGGGTTTCAGTTCACGGCGAAAGTTTTCCAGTTTTTGCGCACTGATGCGGCCTTCCAGGAACGCGCGGGCATACATTCCCGGTGAGGCGTGCCCTTGAAAATAAACCGTGTCGCCCTCGAACTCCTCGCTGCGCGCGCGGAAGAAATGATTGAAACCCACTTCGTAAAGCGTCGCCGCCGATGCATACGTGGAAATGTGTCCGCCGATGTTATGCTCCACGCGGTTTGCGCGCACCACCATGGCCAAGGCGTTCCAGCGGATGAGGCTCTTGATGCGGCGCTCCAGTTCCTGGTCGCCGGGGAAAAGTGGTTCGAGGCGTGGTGGAATGGTGTTGGCATACGGCGTGTTCGCGGTGAATGGGAGATCGATGCCGTTGACGGTGGCGTGAGCCCGCAGACGTTCGAGAATCTCCGCAGCAACTTCCGGACCACTGGATTCCAGAACGGAGTCCAGCGACTCAAGCCATTCCTGAATCTCCACGTCTTCCATGCCATGCGGCTGGGTCGATATTTCGTTATCCATAACTCCGGTCAGTTCCTCGTCTTTCGATTTTTCCGCAGATTCCGCGGCAAGCGCGGCTAATTTATGTGAACGATTAGAAGAATAGAATACACCGGGGAGACGCTCTCTGCACGGCCGGGCGGAAACTTTCTTAAGCGGTGTTGAGAAACGACAAACGCCTGGCCAACCTTTCCCGGCCCCTCACAACAGCGTGCGCCCTCCATCGACAACAAGAATCTGGCCGGTCATGAATTGCGATTGCACGAGAAATACTACCGCATCGGCAATATCTGAGGGAGCGCCAGTCCGGCGAAGAGGTGCAAGCTTGATGAAATCAGTCTCCCATTCCGGAGGATCACCAGGCATCGTGACCGTGCCCGGGGCGATGGCATTCACGCGCACTTCCGGTGCAAGCGCCTTCGCCAGGACTTTCGTCAGCATCACGACTCCCGCTTTTGAAACAGAGTGCGCAATGTAGCCAGGCCACCCGAGCAGCCCGCCCGTATCCGCAAAATTGATGATTGTCCCGCGTGTTCGCCGCAGCAGCGGCGCCGCCGCTTGCGCGCAGAAAAAGTGCGCCTTCAAATTCGTATCGAGTGAGGTGTCCCAAATTTCCTCTGTCGTCGAAACGATACTCGAAGGAAGAAAATTGGCCGCGCTGTTGACCAGGGTATCTAGCCGACCGAATTGTTTTGCCGCTTCGTCAAAGAGCCGCTTGATGTCGGTGACGCTGGTTAAATCGGCGGCGATCGCGTGGCCACGTCGCCCAAATTTCTCAATCTCAGCGACAGCCGACTGCGCCTCCAGCGCTGAAGTACGGTAGTGGATGACGACGTCGGCACCCTCTTCCGCCAGCCGCACTGCTACCACCCGCCCCAGGCGCTTCCCGGCCCCAGTCACAAGGGCAACTCGCCCTTGCAACGACTCTCTCGATTTTTGGCTGGATTCCATAATCTACGAACCTGAAACCGTAGCACATTCCCGTAGGACAGGCATTCGTGCCTGTCCTATTTTCCCCTGCACCACGCCATAGAGGGCAGACAAGAACGTCTGTCCTACCCTACAATCACCACACGCAGGAGGAAGAATGAATCTCGATCTATTGGCCATTGCCGCGCACCCCGACGATGTGGAACTCACTTGCGGCGGCACGTTGCTGAAGATGGCGCAGCGCGGGTACAAGACCGGAATCCTCGATTTGAGCGCCGGCGAAATGGGCACTCGTGGTACGCCCGAGATCCGCGCCAAAGAAGCCGCCAAGGCCGCCAAGCTACTCTCCGTCAAATGGCGCGGCACTCTGGGAGTCCCCGATTCAGACGTGCAGCCAATCCGACAGCACAAGCTGCGACTCGCCGCCGTTATCCGCGAGCTCCGCCCCAAAACCGTTATTCTTCCCTACTGGGAGGCGCGTCACCCCGACCACTACCACGCCTCGACGTTGGGCTATGAGGGCTGCTTTCTCGCAGGACTTAAGCAACTGCCCATCGAAGGCGAAGCCCACCGCCCCTTCAAGATTCTCTATTCCATTTCCTATGCCGACGTTCGTCCCACCTTCGTCGTGGACATCACCTCGCAATACCAGCAGCGCCGCAAGGCTATCCTGGCCTTTGAGTCGCAGTTCCGGCCACCTAAAAGCGAAAAGAAGGGCAAAGTCCACCTCGCCATCGACAGGCTGGAAGCCGAAATGAATCAGCTAGCCCGTCACTACGGCCAAATGATTGGCGTGGACTACGGCGAGCCATTCCTGCAAAAGGAACTGCTGAAAGTCGAAGATATTGTAAAAATGGAGGTTCAGTCGATCTGAAGCTTCAGGCTTCTAGTCGTCCTGTGCTGGGGAGAACCCTGGAATGGTTTGCCCTGCCCCGGCGCGCTCGACCCGGACGCGAATTTGCGCTTCGTCCTCGGCGCCGGACTTGCGCAGGATGACCATCGTATTCAGCGCCTCGGAATACAGCCGCGTCACCAGGTAAATCTCCTTGGTGCCGTTCTTCTTCCAAAGCTGGCCGATTTGGATCTTTTGGCCGCTCATAAACGACTAACTTTGACTGTAGAGTGCGCCGCGAAGGGTGTCAACTATCCCTCAAGGCGGGGGCACGCGCTCGGTACGCCAAGGTTTGATCTTGCCTCACCTAACGGCTGCTACCGCGCTTAAAACAGCTTCCCCCTTTGGATTTTCGTCCGCAGGGCTCTCGGGAATAGAAAACCTTCCTGCGCCGTCTTACATCATAGTCATAGAAGCAACATAGGTGCCTGCCCAGGATTGCGGGTGTATAATCCAAGGTAGGTGGAGGTACACCATATGGAAGCGATATTGCGGCATACCCTGAAGCTGGCGCTAGTTGGAGCACTTACAGCGGGTTCGGCCCTCGCGGCACCGCAGAGTCAAGATCCCCCGCCACCGGCTCAGGATCCTGCCAAAACCCCACCGCTGGCCCAGCAGCAGACCCCGCAGCAAACAGGTTCCCAGCCGGTCCAGCAGAAAGAAACTGTAACTCCCAAGAATTCCAAGGAAGACGTCGACGCCATCGGTAATCGCAGTGTCGGTAAAGGCGTGAACTTCTTCTCGCTGGAGCGGGAAATCTCCCTCGGCAAGGCATTGGCTCAGGAAGTCGAACGCTCTTCCAAGCTGATCGATGACCCAGTAGTCACCGAGTATGTGAACCGCGTGGGCCAAAACCTGGTCCGTAACTCCGATGCAAAAGTTCCTTTCACCATCAAGGTCATCGATTCGGATGAAGTAAACGCCTTCGCGTTACCTGGCGGGTTCTTCTACGTAAATAGCGGCTTGATCCTCCGCGCTCAGGAAGAATCGGAACTTGCCGGCGTTATGGCCCACGAAATAGCGCACGTAGCCGCGCGCCATGGCACAAAAAACGCCACCAAGGGCGAACTAACGCAAATTGCAGCCATGGTTGGGAGTATTTTCATTCCCTATAGCTATGCCGGCTATGCGTTGTACCAGGGCCTGAACCTCGCGATTCCCTTGACGTTTCTGAAGTTCAGCCGCGACGCGGAAAAAGAAGCCGACTTCCTTGGTCTGCAGTACATGTACAAGGCCGGCTACGACCCGAACTCCTACGTGACCTTCTTCGAGCGCATTCAGGCCGATGAAAAGCGCCGTCCGGGCACCATCCCCAAGGTGTTCTCGACGCATCCCCCGACTCCCGACCGCATCGAGAATACACAAAAGGAAATTGCGCGTATCCTGCCCGCAAGACAGGAATACCTCGTCACCACCTCGGAATTCGACTCCGTGAAAGCTCGCCTGCGCAACATCATGTTCTCGCGCAAAGTTACGGACAACGCGCCCGGCAAGCCCACTCTGCGCACCAAGACCGAGCAATCCAAAAAGCAACCGACTGGGAACGATCCGAATAGTAGCGACGATGATCGCCCAACGCTCAAGCGTCGCCCCGATTCTCAGCCATAAACTTGTAGTGACAGGTCTTCATACCTGTTCTTTTTCTTCACCGGGCGACGCCTAAGCCGCCCGGTTTTGTTTTGTCCATTGAATCCCCGGTGTCTGTCTTTCGCCCGGAGTCATGTCTTCAATACTTGGAGGAACGATTCCTCAAACGCCGCTTGCAGCTTCTCTAGCCTTTCCGTGATCGCTTCCAGTTCGCAGCCGCCAAGGTCCGCATGACACACGGTTTCCTAAGCGGGGGATCATTCCTCGATCCCATAGCAGCACTACTTGGACCGCCGCTCTTCTAATTCTTCCAGAGACCGCGGCCAGTCTTCGCGCAACAGTCGGCTAAGGGCTCGATCCGCGAGCAGTTTCCCTTCCGTCTGGCATTGTGGGCAGTAGTTGGTCTCGTTCGATGCGTAGCGAATGCGCTGGACCTTCGTTCCACAGCGCGGACAAGGTTGCCGGTAGCGCCCGTGCACCGCCATCCCCGGACGGAACGCCGTGACTTTTTCCGGAAACCCACCCTTACTCTCTTCTCGCAACTTCTCTGTCCAAACCGTGAGGGTTTCCTTCGTGGCTTCCCACAGGCGGCTGATTTCTTCCGGTTTCATTCGTTGCGTCAGCATCACCGGCGAGAGCCGCGCGCCATGAAGAATTTCATCCGAGTACGCGTTACCGATGCCGCTGAACAAATGTGGGTCCGTGAGCGCGCGTTTCAAGGTGTGATTGGCATAAGTCAGAACCGTCCCAAACTGTTCGCGATCTGCGGTCAGCACATCAATTCCTCCAGGATCAACCTGAGCAAGTTCAGCTTCTCCCGCTACTACGTGCAGTGACGCCCGCTTCTTCGTGCCCGCCTCGGTGAGAGTAAGCGTTCCAGTATCGAAATGGAAAGCGGCCTCCACGCGCCTTCCATCCGGCACGACGCGCCGCTCCTTCCAATGCAACCGTCCCGCGATCATCAGGTGAAACACCAGCCAAATGTCATTGTCGAACCCGACGGCGATCCGCTTCCCGATTCGGCGTATGGCCTTTACCGCGTGGCCCTGCGCAGAGTCGATAGGCGGTATCGCCGTTCGCAATAGAAACGGCCCGGCAACCAGCAATCGTTCCAAAACGTGGCCGAGTATCCGTCGTTCCAGCGCTTCGATATACACGACAATGTCCGGCAACTCTGGCAATGGCGACTCCCTCCATCAACATATGCGTGTGATCACGTCAAAACTCAGCCCCTTTATTCGTAGGGGCACAATGCAACTTGTCCTGAGCCTGCCCGAAGGATTCTGCCCTTTCCACTCCCGCCTATTCTTCCCTTTGTAGGGGCGACTTTACGTCGCTCTTACCGTCCACGCGCAAGATCTCCGCCTCCATAATAACGTTTCAAGCCTTTCGGCATAACCGAAACCCGCCCGCCTTCTCTCATCGCTGGTTATTTTTCAGAAACATTGAATTGCCGATGGCCGCAGCGTACGATTTCACGTCCGCTCAAGGAGCGTCCCATGAGAGCAAAGCCATTTTTCACGAGCACTTTTGTCTGCATTGTTGCAGTCGTAGCCGCCTTGACCACGCATCTCAGGTCTCAGTCTCCCCCAGCTTCCGTGTCGTGGCCTGCGGTGTCGCCGCTCGGCGCTCGCAACGATCTCCCCAATCCGTATCTCGCTGGCGTGAGCTGGGGCCAACTGCCCGATGGAAGAAAGTGGGGATCGACCGCTGGGGTCGTCACCGGCCTGGATGGCAACATCTGGGCTATCGATCGCTGTGGCGTCTCCGGGTCGCAAGGTACAAACTGCGCCGGCTCACCGCTTGATCCCATCCTCAAATTCGACCTGTCCGGCAAGTTCCTCAAGGGTTTTGGTCAGGGGCTGTTCGTTAGCCCTCACAAGATCACTGTTGACCATGATGGCAATCTCTGGGTCGCCGACAACGGTATTAAAGACGGAAAGGGCCAACAAGTTTTCAAGTTCAATCAGGATGGCAAAATCCTGCTCACGCTCGGGAAGGCTGGGGTGGCTGGCCCCGGTCTGGACACCTTTGACCAGCCTACCGAAGTCGCCATCGCTCTCAATGGGGACATCTTTGTAGCCGACGGCCACGGCACTGCGCCGACCGCCAACGCTCGGATCATGAAATTCGATAAGAACGGAAAGTTTATTAAGACCTGGGGGAAGAAAGGCAAGGGCATCGGCGAATTCGACGTCCCGCACACGCTGGCGTTCGACTCCAAGGGACGCCTTTTCGTGGGCGACCGCCAGAACAACCGCATCCAGATCTTCGACCAGGACGGCCGTTTCATCGCCGAGTGGAAGCAGTTCGGCCGGCCGAGCGGGATCTTCGTCGATAAGAACGATGTGCTGTACGTCGGCGATTCCGAATCCCGAGAAGGCCAACAAGGGTACGGCTACAACCCCGGCTGCCGCCGCGGCATTCGCATCGGAAGCGCCAAAGACGGCTCGGTGAAGTACTTCGTCCCAGACCCGGGGCCCTACCCGCCCACGGAAGGGTCCACTTCAGCGGAAGGCGTCACGGCGGACGCGCGCGGAAATATCTACGGCGCCGAATTCACCATGGACGTGAAGAAGTACGCGCTCAAGTAACCTACCTCGGGCTCGCTTGGACGGTGGCCCGGGCGCAGATTCCAAGACGATTTCGGGTGCCCCGTCCTCGGTTTGTGAGGGTGGGGCTTTTTCTTTGACTTCTTTCAATTCGGGCGGTGGCCCGGATGACGAATTCAGGACCTTTCAAACTCCCATTGATCTCACGAGGCAGCTTTCGCACGCTCGCAACTCAAAGCAACGCGGAGGGTGCCTCAGGTTCGTCTTTTGAACCTGGGCCTTGGGTTGCTCCACCGACAACTGAAAACTGTAGACTGAAAACCACTTCCGAGAGATTACGATCGATGCCGGTCGTCAGGCGCGGCGGCAATGCCCCCGCGGCGAAGTTCATCCTGATAATATTTTTTGTGCAGGACGTCCCACTCCTCGCTGCCTTCCAGGATTTCCTTTTTTTGCGAAGTGATTCGCTTGCGCACTTCCAGTTCGATTTTCTCTTCGTCTTTCAGTGTGGCCGTCAGAATCTGCACCACCTGCTGGCGAATCGTGTCGCGGTCATCGATAAATTCCACTTCCTGGCTTTCTACAAGCACGTCCGTGATCTGGTGCGACAGCCGTATGATTTTTTCGCGAGTGAGGCGCATCTTCCCTTTCTCTGTTTAAACATGGCGAGTGCGTATTCCGGCAGCTCGCAGCCGACCCATTTTCCAATTTCAACTTTCCAATTTTTATCGCAGGATCAGCTTGCGGTCCCTCGCCAATTGCTGCTTCACCTTTTTGTACATCTCTTGATAAGAAACGCTGGTCCGCCGCATTTCATCCTGATGGTCGATCAAAATCTGCCGCACTTCCTCGTTGAGCCGGTCTTCGACCGTGAGTTCTTCCAGCATCCGCAGGCGGACGCGGTTCGCCACCGCCGCGGCAGCCTTGGTTTCGATCTGTCCGCCTTCGGCCAGCCGTTTCACAACTTCATTGGCCATGTGCGCTACAAAATCCCGTACGAGAAGCATCTCTGTGCGTTTCCTTTACACCAATACAAGAGAGTGAGTTTACTGGCTGTGCCAACAAAGTGCAAGGAAAGGACCGAAATCACGTAACTATTCTCGCCTTTGCAGGCGCAGCTTTGTTGCGCGGGTCCGAAGAAATCCTGCGAACGACTCGAATGCCAGTGCAAACTTGAGAGACTGTTCCGCAACAAGAACAGCAGCATTTGCCTGCGCGTTGACCCTTCTGGCCGCTTCTTGTACGATGAATTGTATTGGGCGCTTAGCTCAGCGGTTAGAGCGTTCGGTTTACACCCGAAAGGTCGTCCGTTCAAATCGGACAGTGCCCACCATACCCGCTTGTTGCCGGAACGCGCGTTGATCAAGTACAACTACGGGTGTGAAGACGAGGGC
>Ga0209648_10002738_pt1 | contig 14666 bp, 12 predicted proteins | sample GraSoi2013_115cm_FD_185830 | JGI IMG/M metagenome (GOLD analysis project Ga0209648, IMG submission 185830) | Grasslands soil microbial communities from the Angelo Coastal Reserve, California, USA - Sample 9_17_2013_115cm (SPAdes) (version 2) | ecosystem: Environmental > Terrestrial > Soil >...
CGCGGTCTTCGAATCGATACAGCTCTTTGGAGACGGCATCGGTGTCCTCACCTACGCGTTCGATAAGCTCGACGTGCTCGATGATCGGGGTCACGATCTCCTGGTAACCGAACCGCATCGCGACCTCGGCTGCCGCCCGCTCGGTGGCGCGCCACAGAGGTCGGTCGCGCGGAAGAATGTCGCGAACGCCGCGCACGGCCTTGATCGGTTCGGAGCGAGGCATGGAGCACGATTGTATGTACGTCCGCGAAACCACTAGCCCGCCCGGCTAGTATCTCTGGCGCAAATGCCGTCCGACGTAACAGCAATCGTGCAGCTCGTTTCCTTGATACTCGCGGGGCTCGCGCTGGTAATGGGCGCCTATCTGCTCATCATCGGCAGGCGGCCATGGCGCGGTGAACGGGACGAAGGCGTTGCCCCTCGCGTCCGGCTGCTCGGCTTGAGCTACATCCTGGTTTTCGGCTCGGCGATGATCCAGATCATCGTCCAGCCTCGCGCCCTCGAAGGCGAGCTCCTCGGTGGGCTGATGGTCCTGGGCGGCATGATCGTCATCGTCGTCGTGCTGCTCGAGGCTCGCGCCTCACGACAGTCCGCTCGCGAAGATCAGTCCGACCGTCTCGACAGACGCCTCGGTAATCGGTAAGCCCGGGCCCGACTACATTCCCTTCGGTGTCGCGCGCCAGCCGGCGGCCGCGCTGAGCGACTCTGAAAGCTCGTCGAGGTGGACCGGCTTGCTCATGTAGTCGTCGAAGCCAGCCCTCAAGCATCGCTCCTGGTCGCCCGGCGCCGACATCGCTGTAAGCGCCACCAGCCGCGGGCGCGAGCCACGCGGCCAGCGCCGGACGATGGCCTCCGCCGCTTCGAGCCCGTCCATCTCCGGCATGAGCACATCCATGAGTACCGCGTCATAACTCTCTCTGGCGACCGCGGCCACCGCCTCGCGCCCGTTTGTGACCACATCCACGTGGTGACCCAGCTTGGTGACGAGCCTGCGCAGCGTGTTCTGGTTGAGAAGGTTGTCCTCGGCAACCAACACCTTCAGCACACCTGGCGCCACAACCGGGTGCGGCTCCGGCGCCACTTCCTGGTGGGCGCCGACTTGCGCCATCACGTCGTGCAGCTTGTGCGGGGGTACCGGCTTGGTGAGGGTCGCCTGCACCACACCGCTGTCGGCGGCGCCCGCCTCCTCCTCGCCCGGCAAAGCGGCCGTGATGAGAACGATCGGAAGCTGTTCTGGTGAGCGCTGAGACCGAAGCGCGATGGAGACCGCCAGGCCGTCGATGGTGGGGCGCCGGTGTTCGACGATCGCGATGTCGAACTCCTGCCCCGCTTGCACGAAGGCGAGGGCGTCGGCCACAGTCGCGGGAGTCGCGGGCGCGCCCCAAAGCTCCGCCTGCAGCGCGAGCACGCGACGCTCAGTCGGATCGGCGGCCACCACCAGCACTCGCATGCCCTCCATGGTCTGCTGCGCGATCGCGATGGGCGCATGCATCACCTGAGTGAGGCCATCCATCATCTCCACGAGCCGCCGGGAGATCGAGAGGCTGACGATGGCCAGCGCGTCGCCGGGCTCATCCAGATCGGGCAGCGAAGCATCGTCGCTCAAGCCGCCCCGAAGGATGCGAGCCGGTACGCCGCGGCCGGTGTCGCGGACCCGGAAATGGAGCTCGAGAAGGTCACCGCGCTGCTGGCAGCTGAGCTCGACGCCAACTCCGCCGCGCTCCGTGCGCTCGATGCTGCCGTGGAGCAATGCCAGCATCACCTGCTCGATGCGGCGCGAGTCACCGATGATGACGCTGGGCACGTCGGGTTCGGCGCGAAAGGACAGGTCGATGCTCTTGGCTCCGGCTTCTTCGACGACCATGCCCAGGCACGACTCGACGCTTGCGCGGACGTCGAACGGGTGAAGGGCCAGCTCGAAGTCTCCGCTCTGAATCACGGCCGCATCGAGGATGTCGTCGAGGAGCCTGGCGACGCGATTGGCGCCGCTCTCGGCGACTGCCGAAAGCTCGCGCTGCTCGCTGGTCGTCGCGATCGCCGACAGCATGCTTGCGGCCATCACGATGGCGTTGAGCTCGTTGCGCAGCTGGTGCCCGAAGTCCGCCAGCAGCTCTTCGCGGCCGACGGTTGAAAGCGGGGGCGCGGCGCCCGGCATCGGAATTGCAGATGAGGGCGGGTTCGTGTCTGAACTGCTGTCTTGCACGTTTCGCGCGTCCATCAGTAGAGCTGGTCGGGCTCGGGCTGGGCCGCTGGCACGAACATCTCCTCCGCGAGCTCGACCCCGTTGCTCCGGAAGTGCTGCTGGTACGCCGACCGTGCGCCGGTCGCCGTGTGATAGCCAACCGCGCGCCCATCGGCGGAAACGCCGACCTGCCGGAACGCGAACAGCTCCTGAAGCGCGACCTCGCCGTCTTTCAACCCCAGCACCTCTGCGACGCTGACGACCTTGCGCGATCCCCCGCGCAGCCGTTCCGTCTGCACGATGACGTTGATCGCTGACGCGATCTGTGTACGGATGGCTCTTGACGGCAGCTCGGCGCCGGCCAGGAGCACAAGCGTCTCGAGGCGGTTGGTGGCGTCGCGCGGGTTGTTGGCGTGCAGCGTGCTCATCGACCCGTCGTGACCCGTGTTCATGGCCTGCAGCATGTCGAGCGCCTCCGGTCCGCGACATTCGCCGACGACGATTCGATCCGGGCGCATGCGAAGGCAGTTGCGAACCAGGTCGCGGATGGAGATGGCGCCTCGGCCCTCGACGTTCTGTGGTTTGGACTCGAGGCTGATCACGTGCACCTGCCGGAGGCGCAGCTCGGCCGCGTCCTCGCAGGTGACGATTCGCTCGTTGCCGGGGATGAATCCGGACAGCACGTTGAGGAGAGTGGTCTTGCCGGAGCCCGTGCCGCCGGACACGAGGATGTTCAATCGCGTCCGCACCGCCGCATCGAGGTAGCCCATGATCGCGGCGGTTGCTCCGCCCGAGGCCACGATCTGCTCAGGGCTCAACACCTCGCGTCCGAACTTTCGAATCGTGAGACACGGACCATAGATCGCCACCGGCGGGATGACCACGTTGACGCGTGATCCGTCCTTGAGCCGTGCGTCACACATCGGCTCCGACTCGTCGACGCGGCGGCCGATCGTCGACACGATGCGGTCGATGACCCTGCGCAAGCTGCGTTCGTCTTCGAACGCAAGGTTCGTAAGCTCGATCTTCCCTCGCCGCTCGACGAAGATCTGCTCTGGCCGGTTGACCATGACCTCGCTCACATCGGGGTCGCGCAGGAGGCTCTCGAGCGGGCCGAGCCCGATCACCTCGTCGAAGAGGATCTCGACCAGGCGGTCTTTGTCGACGGCGGTGACGAGCGCTGCCGGCGGCTTGGTGCGGAAGTGCTCTTCGGTCAGCTGCAGCAGCAAGCGTCGGATGCCGGCGCGGTTGTTGATGTCGATCTGCGCCGTGTGATGAGCGAGCAGCTGGGCGTGGATCTCGGCCTTGGCGGCCGCCATGGCCGGGCTCAATGGGGCGGCATCCCCGAGCTCGGTTGGAATCGTGAGGACTTCCTGGGTCTCCACGGTGTCAGGCGGTTTGACGACCTGTTGGGGAGCCGTGACCGGCGCCGGTGCCACCGTGGCCGTCATCGGCGACTGCTGGTAGCGGCGGTCGAAGCGCTCCGAGAGCTTCATGAGACCCGCTTCCTCATCGCGGCGCTGATGCGCATGCGCGCCCGCACGGCCGCTTTCTGGACGTCGGAGTCTGGATCGGTGCCCAGAAGGCGAAGGGCGTCGGCCCCGGCGGGATCACCGATCATCGCCAGCGCCCGGCAGGCGGCCACTCGGATGTCTGTATCGCATTTGCGGTCCTGCGCCATTCTGACGAGAAGGGGCGTCCTCAGCGCATCTCCACGCAATCCACATGCCATGAGGACCGTAACCGTCGTCTTGACATCGCCGCCATCTCGCAGCAGCGCCTCGAAATCGATGTCGGATGCCGCCTGAGCAAGCCCTATTGCCACCCGGTAGGTCGGGAGGCGGCCGGCACGGGCCATCAGGGCATCGACGGCTCGCTGACCACCCGCCCGGCCCAAAGCACGAACGGCGGCCTCTCGCACGGCCGGTTCAGGGTCGTCCAGCATGTCCGCCAGCCAGGGCACGGCATTCGGCAGCCGAAGCGCGCCACAAAGCCGCGCGCCCGCGATGCGGACGGCGGGGTCGGGGCTGACCAGCGAATCCAGGAGGTCGGTCTCGAGGCCGCTCCGGCGAAACGTTTGCGTCACCGTCAACTGAGCCGCCAGCGCCATCCCCGCGCGCTCCATCGCGGCGGTGATCACCTCGGCGACCGGAGCCCCATCGGCCAGGAGCTCCGCGGCTTTGGCATCGATCAGGACGCGTGGGTCGCCCGAGAGCGCCGTGGTGAGAGCCCTGTCGATCTTGGCGGCCAGGCGTGACCGGGGAGCCTGCTGCCGCATGGCAACCGTCCTCCGGGTGGTCCGCCGTGAATCAGCGTCAGGAGGGGGTTTGTTGCTCAAGCTGTGCTGGGACGCGGGTCGATCTGGGGGGACGTTGGTACATTATCGGCGTTTTGAACGCCCGCGAGGTTCGCGAGGGACCCGGGGCGGGGGAGGAAGGACCACAGGTGGCTGCGAGCGGCGAGCTCGAGGCGGACAAGCCGTCCGTCCTGCAGCTTCGCGTGCGCGTCCTCGAAATGTCGTCGGTTTTCGCAGAGCTGTCCGACGGCGCGCTTCGTGCCCTGGCCCGGCGCATGCAAGCGGTGAACCTCGCCCCGGGCGATACTCTGCGGCTCGGAGGAAGCGGCGGCGACGTCGTCATGTTCCTGGCGTCCGGGGTGGCTGAGCAATCGATCACCGACTCGTCGGGCAAGCTCCTGCTCACCCGCCGGCCGGCGCCGGGCGACCTGCTCATCCTCCCTGCCCCCCGCACCGGTGACCGTTATGTCACCAGCATTCGCGGCCTCTCCAACTCGATCTTGCTCACGCTCGATCGAGACGGGTTGCTGGCGGGCATCGGCCAGGATGTCGAGCGGGTAGCCATAGCCCTGGACAAGCTCTGGGAACAGCAAGTCGCCGCCGCTGCCGCCACTGAAGCGCAGAGCGCCTCCCGAACGTCGGCGCCGATTGTCGCCTTCTTCTCGGCCAAAGGCGGTTCGGGCGTCAGCACCCTGGCGGTGAACGCCGCCGCCGCACTCTCGAGTCGCATGCCACGCCAGGTGCTGCTGATCGACCTCTCGGCGCCGTTCGGGCACGCCGCCCTCTTCGCCGACCTGGTCGCCACCGGCTCGATCGCGGGGGCCTCCAAGGCCGCGCCGGCCGACTTCGAGAAGAACCTCCGGGGCGCCATCGTCTATCACAAGACGGGGATGGGCGTGCTCCCGGGAACGCTGCGCCCCGAGCAGGTCGACCTCATGACGGCGGATCTCACCGGCCGTGCGCTCGACGTGGCGACCTCGTGGCACAAGTTGGTGCTCGCCGACCTAGGGACCTCGCTTGGGGAGGCGGCGCTGGTCGTGATCGAGCGGGCCGAGCGACTGGTGGTCGTCGTGCCGCCGGAGATCGCGGCGATGACCGATGCCAGGCGGGCCCTGGCGGTGTTCCGCGACATCATGAACGTGCCCGACAACCGGCTCGAGCTGGTCCTCAATCACCGCGTGCCAGGCGCGCCCCTGGACCGGAACGCGGTCGAGTCCATCCTCGGCCACAAGATGTCGCTGACGATCAACTTCGACGACTCGCGGCCAGAGGATGCGACGCTGGCCGGCAACCTGGTGCTGCAGCGCGATCCCTCTTCCCAGGTCTCGCGCGGGGCGAACGAGCTGGCGCGCCTGATCGTTGGGAAGTTGAAGCTCGATGCGTAACAAGGCAGGTCGCTCAACAGGTCAAGCGTTGGTCGAGTTCGCGATCGCCCTCCCCATCCTCATCCTGCTGGTGGCGGGCGTCCTCGAGCTCGGCCGTGCCTACTCCTATGCCGTTGCCACCTCGGACGCGGCCCGAGACGGCGCCCGCTACGTCGCCGGCAAGACGGCGACCACCAACGGGCCGGGCCTGGTCGCGATGTGCAACCTCATCACCGCCGACTTGCTCGCGGTCGTGGCGCCCCCGTCCAGCATCAGCTGCGCGACCCAAGTCGGCCACTCACCGCCGTTCGTGAAGGGCGTCGACTACGCCGCGCCCACCGGGGGCCAGGCCGTGGTCGTCGTGTACTGCGGCGCCAGCGCCAACTGCACAGGCACTCCCAGCAAGCTGATCCAATCGGAGGTCGACGTCTACGTCTACTACGGTTTCAACGACTTGAATCTGCTCGGCGGCCTCGTCACGATCTCCGGCTCGAGCAAAACGACCACGTCCTGGTGAAACGAAACTCGGGACAAGCCCTCGTCGAATTTGCGCTGGTGGCGCCAGTCCTCCTGCTGATCATCGGAGCGACGGTGGACATGGGTCGCGGCCTGCTTCTCTACTCGCTACTTTCGGGTGCGTCACGGGACACCGCCCGCCAGGCCACGCTCGCTTACTACAGCGGTTCCAACACTCGACCGCCGGCCTGCACAGCGCTCGCGACGCCGTGCTCGTTGAGCCCCTTGACCAACAGCGCCCACCTGCTCGATCCGCTAGGAGTGCTGGTCGTTTATCAGGACTCCACCGCGATCAGCGCCGCACCGCTCGCCATGGGCACGTACACGGCCAACCTCAATCCATCCCTGCCCGGCACCATCGCACTGGCCGCGGGAACCACCACAAACACTGTCTACGTCTTCATCTACGAGCTCGACTCGTCGGGCGGTCCGACTCCTCGATGGAGCTGCCCGACGTGCGCCGGCCTCAGCGGCGCCTATGTGCGCACGTCCGGGCACAACCGCGTCGTGGTCGATCTCAAGCTCAAGTGGCAGCCTGTGCTCGCTCGCCTGCTCGGCCTGCCTACGACCATCACCTTCGACTCGCAGTCCGTCCAGCGGATGGAATTCTGATGGAGAACGGCAACCCACGCCCCTCTCGCTTTCCCTCTCCCCGCAGGGCAGAGGGAGGGCAGGTGCTGGTGATCGTCGCCGTCGCGCTCCTGGCGCTCATAGGCTCAGCGGCCCTCATCCTGCTCGCGGGATCGGTCGAATGGCAGAAGGACCAGCTCCAGGAGCTCGCCGACGCGAGCGCGCTCGACTCAGCATTGAAGATCGGCATCAGCTGCAACGCCCCCAAGGCGAACGCGATCATCACCGAGGCCGACAACTTCCTCGCCACTCGGCGAACGCGCACCGGCGCCCTCGGCATCATCCCAGGCACTTGCGCAACCCCTTACAAGGGCACCGATACGTTCGCCGGCGGCCTGACCGCTACCTACAACTACCCATATCGGTCCCACCAGCAGCAGGTGGAGGTGATCCTCAGCCTGAACCTGCCGATCTCGTTTGGCGCGGAGCTCGGGAAGACCAACACGACGGTGACGCGCCGGGCGGTCGCTCAGCAACTGGCGGGCTCCGTACCGGCAATCTCGGCCACGACGCTCTCCTGCACCGGTGGCCAGGTCAACGTCGGCGGAAGCATTGTGTCGCAGAACCTGATCGCCATGGCCGGCGGCTGCGCTCTTTACGCTCACACTCGGTTCGACGTCGCCTCCGGGACCTACTCCGATCTGGGGAACGCCCTCGTCTACACCGACGCTCAGGGCTGGGTCGGAGTCGGAGGCGCTTGCGTGGCGGGGCTCAATGTGGGCTCGAGCAACGCCATTTGCGCCGACGGCTTCGAAGAGTCCGGTCACATCGCGCCGGCATGCGGAACCGCGGGCACGAGCGCATTCCTTTCCCCAGGAGCCGTCGCCATCGACCCGAACCCGTGCGCTCTCGGCGTCGCAAGGCCCCCCGTCCCCCCTCGCCCAGCCACGCTGCCGCCCGACCCCAACGCTGACCCCGCCATCTTCGCCACCCTTCCGGGTGGGGTCCCATGCTCCGCGGTCGGCGTCTATCCCAACATCATCGTCGGCGGGGTAACGGTTGCCAACGGCCTTGCGCCCGTTCCCATCAAGGATGCAAGCGGCTTCTACCACTTCAAGCCGAGCTGCTACGGGTACATCAACCCGGCCAGCCTGAGCGGCATCTCCAACGTCCAGGCGGGCGCCGAGACGGCGGACGCGCGGCATTTCATCACACCGACCATGGCGGCAGCTAGCCAGGTGGGCACGCTCCTGGTCGCGGAAATCCACACCGAGGCCCCGGTGGGATCGATTACTTTGCCGGGCTGGGTACTGGCCGTCACAGCCAGTGGCCCCTCCGGACGCAGCGACATCTGGTACCGCGCCAACAACCCAGGCGGCATCGCGAGCGCTCCGTTTGTCGTACTTCCAGCCGCGATCGACGCGGTCGGCCAGATGAGTGAGTGGCGGAACGTGCTCGCCATCGCTCCCCTCGACAGGCTTGGAACGTCGATCGCCGCCATCAACCAGCCGACTGCGACCATCTCCACCGCCGGCGCGACCACCGTCGCCAACGAGCTCGTCATCACCAACGACGGCTTCACGCCGAAGGCCGGCCAGACGATCACCCAGGGAGCGAGCTGGAACAGCCTCAACAACGACGCGGAGAGCGGTTTCACCTCGGAATTCAGGCTCGATCTTGGGGCCGCGGTCGCGACTGAGACGGTCGCCAGCTCTGTGCCCACGACGTGGGCGCTCGCGATCGCGACGTTCAAGCCGGCGCCCGGTGGGAATGCCGGGGCCGTCCTCGACCCCGGGTTCTACTACTTCAACGGATCAGGCTTCGCGGGCGGAGGCGGCATATGTCTCAACGGAGGCAAGCTGCTGGGACGGGACGTCACGATGGAGTTCGTCAACCGGGCAGGGTTCTCGTCGGGGACTTGCGCCCCCGGCGGCGGAGCCAACTGCGGCGCACCCTGCCAGTTCGGATCGGTTCCCTGCTCGATCTCGACATGCCCGCCCAACGTCGCCGCGGATCCGCCCAACAGCCTGACCTGGCTTGCGGCGCCGTGCTCCAACGCCCCAGCCGGCGACGCCGCGAGCTGCCTGGGAGCAGCTTCCTGGTGCCCGGCCGGCGACCGCTCGTGTCAGAACCTGTTGATCTACCAGCCGGCTGGAATCCTCAATAGCGGGCAGATAGCGATCAGGGGAGCCGCGGCGAAAGCGTGGATGTTGGGGTCGGTCTTCTGGTCGGCGACGTGCACGTACGCGGTCAACGGGACCAGTACGGTCGACGGCTCCCTTGCCTGTGGCAGCCTCTCAATGTCGGCCGCGGCGGGGGCCGGAATCGGGGTCGGAAGCGACTACGGGATCAACACCGCCACCGTGGAAGCGATTCTCGTGGAGTGAAATAAACCCCACGAAGTCTGCGACTTCGCGGGGACCCCTAGTAGGTGCAAATCGCGCATCATGTGCACCGTGAAAATTCGCGGGGGGGACAGATGTCCCCCGCCGCGGAACCCACCCCTCTCCTCGGCCACGCTTGGAGGCGCTTGGAAGGTGGCACGTTTGGGGGACGGCCGGAGTAAATCCGGCCTTAAGCCCCACCTGGCGCTCCCCTGAATTTGCTCCGCGAAATCCCTGCTCCTTGTCGAGGACACCTGAAATCGCGTGCACATCGCGCATCATGTGCACCGTGAAACGCCCGCTTAACACTTTTCCAGGTCCCCCAGATGGCCTCTGAGATCGGTCGGCCGCGGCGGGGCCGGACCTACATCATCATCGGGACCGTCCTGGCCGTCCTCGCTTTTACGACCGCCGCCGGGGTCGCCAGCATTCCCCTCTTGTTCCCGTCCGGTAGCACCGGCACCAAGGTTGTGGTGGCCAAGAACTCCATCGGCGCCCGCACCAAGATCCAGGCGTCGGACCTGATGTTGAAGGCGGTCACCCCGGTCCCGCCGCAGGCGTTCTTCGATGTCAACGTCGTCGTCGGAAAAGGCGCGCGCGTCGACATCCCGGCCGACTCGCCGGTCACGGCCAACCTGATCGCGCAGTCGCCGGATCTGCTCAGCAGCAGCGACGTCACCTACCTACCCATCCCGTCTGGCTTCGTCGCGGTAACGGTGCCGACATCCGAGCAGGAAGGCGTGGGTGGATATGTCCAGCTCGGCGACCGCATCACTGTGCTCGCGACCATCAACACATCGGTGTTCGGCGTCAGCCCTGGCGCGCCGGTCGTCCGGACGGTGTTCCGAAACCTCGACGTCATCAGGGTCGGGCCCGCGTCGTCCAGCAGCGGCGGCCAGCAGTTGACGAGCAGCCTCACGCTGCTGATGACGGCGTGCGATTCGGAGTTTCTGTTCTGGTTCCTGAACAACGCCGTCCTCAAATACAACCTCGAATCGTTCAAGGACTACCAGCCGACGCCGAACCAGCCCGATCCGTCATGCCCGCAGCTCTCGGCGGCGACGGGAGTCGGACCGCACGAGGTGGACGCCAAGTGGCACTTCACGGGCACCTAGCGGTCGTTTCCGGGAGGCCGTAGACGTGACCTGGCTGATCGTGATGGTGGCGGTAGCCGCTGCGTTCGGCGTGATGCTCGTCGTTTACGGAATCGGCGCCCGCGACCGCGCCATCACGGAGGCCGAGACCGGAGGCCCGACCGCCCGGGTTACATATCGCACCCTCGCCGATGTGAGGGAGCAGCTGCGCCGCCGGTTCGAGCCCACGGGAGCTCCGGTCTGGATCGCGACGCAGCAGACTCCAAGTGCGCTGGCAGCGGATCTCGCGAGTGCGGACCTGCAGCTGCGCCCGTATGAGTTCCGTATCCTGCAGGTCGGCTCGGCGCTCGTGTTCGCGCTGATCGCATACGCACGCTTCGGCGTCAACCTGGCGGTGCTGGTGCTGGCTGTGATCGGCTACCTGCTCCCCGCCTTCTACCTGCGCAACCGCCGCGGCCACCGCCTGCGTATGTTCGAGGCCGGCCTCCCGCGTGCGATGGAGCTCATAGCCAACTCAATGAAGGCAGGCCAATCGGTGGCGCAATCGCTCGGTGCGGTGACTGAAAACGCCGGACCGCCGGTTGACGAGGAGTTCCGGCTTGCGCAGCGCGAGGTCGAGCTTGGAGCGTCGGTGGAGAACGCGCTGAGCAACATGGTCATGCGCATGGGAAGCTCCGACCTTCGTCTGATCGTGATGGTGATCACGATTCAGCATGCCGTGGGCGGTGACCTGCCCGCGATCCTCATCACCCTCGCCGACACCATGCGTCAGCGAGCCGAGATGCGCGAGGAGATCATGGCGGCGACCGCCCAGTCGAGGGCGTCGAGCCTGATCATCACGCTGCTGCCGGTCGCCGCCGCCGGGTTCTTGTTCTTCATCGTTCCGGATTATTTCCGGCCGATGTTCATCAACCCGCTGGGATGGGTGATCCTGGGACTTGCCGCCACGTTGCTCGTGATCGGCAACGTCATCATCAGACGGATCACGGCGATCGCATGAACGTTATTCCCATCATCGTCGGGCTGGCCGCCGCGGTTGGAGTGCTCCTGGTCGCGACGGGAGTCAGGAGCTCCCGAGCGAGCGATGCGGCCACGCTGGCGCGCCAGCGCTTGGCCCGTCAGGAGCTTGGCCTCGGACAGAGCGCGATCGCGCTCGAGCTCGAAAAGCCTCTTGGCGAAAGGCTGACGGCGCCCATACGCCGCTGGCTCACGAAGCAGATGAACAGGCTGACTCCTGCCGCTCAGGCAGCAAACTTCCAGCGCGAGCTCGATTTCGCGGGCAACCCTTTCGGGCTCGACCCAGCGGGAGTGCAGACGCTGCGCATCGCAGCCGGCGCGGCGGTGGGCACCATCGGTGTCGCATTGGGGGTGGTCGCGGGGTCCACCTTCGCCATCGGTCTCTTTCTGCTGGTAGGGGTCGGGATCGGCTTCTACCTTCCGGTGCTCTGGCTCGACCAGCTCGTCCGTGCGCGCCGCTCGGAAATCGAGGCCGCGCTCCCCAACGCGCTCGACGTCGTGGCGATCAGCATGGAGGCCGGTCTGGGCCTGGATCGGGCGCTGGAGCAACTCGTCCGGCACCAGGAGGGACCGCTGACGCTCCTGGTGGCACGCGCCCTGCGCGAGATGGAGCTCGGTCGGCCCAGGGGTGACGCCCTGATCGAAATGGCGGAGGGGACCGATGTCGAGGACTTCACCGCGCTGGTCCGCTCCATCCTGCACGCGGAGCGCACGGGCGTGCCCATTGCTCGCACCATCGCGGCGCACGCCGCGCAGATGCGCGTCAAGCGGCGGCTGAAGATCCGGGCCGAGGCGGCGCGAGCCTCGCTGAAGATCCTCCTCCCCACCGTCGGCTGCGTTTTTCCGACCTTGTGGCTGATCCTTCTCGGCCCCGCGCTGCTCGTCGTGCTGAGCATCGCCAGCCACAAATAGATTCGCGGGGGGGACAGATGTCCCCCGCCGCGGAACCCTCCCCTCTCCTCGGCCACGTTCGGTGGCGGCTGGCAGGTGGCAAGCTGGGTGACGGCCGGAATAAATCCGGCCTTAGGCCCCACTTTTGTCTAATTCAAAAAGGGGTTCGTCCGGCGCTGCTGACCGATGGTCGTCGAAGGCCCATGGCCGCTGTAGACCTCGATTTCGTCCGGCATGGACAGCAGCTGGGTCCTGATCGCCTCTAGAAGCGCCCGGCCATCGGAGTTGCGGAAGTCGGAGCGACCGACCGAGCCGGCAAAGAGCGCATCGCCCGTGAACACTGCGTCACCGATCCGGAGTGAGACACCACCCGGGCTGTGGCCTGGGGTGTGGAGGACGTCGACCTCGATGGAACCGGCCTTGAATGCTGTGCCCGGGCTCAGGCTCACGACGTTGTCGATGCGCGGGCCCTCGACCACGAACTCGCGGCGCAGCGAGCGGCCTTCGACGATCACATCGCGCTCCGCGTCGTGAACCGCCACAGGAACTGGACCCAGTGCTTTGATCAGTTCCGGCAGTCCCGCGATGTGGTCGACGTCCGTGTGAGTGAGGAGGATCGCCCTCACCTTTGCACTGCGCTCGCGGATCAGCCGCGTCATCAGCTCGGGCTCGAAGTTGGCGTCGATTACCACCGCATCCTTGGTCTCCTCGTCCTCGACCAGGTACGAGTTGGTGCCGAACCTGCGGTCGGCGGTGGCTTCGATCCGGATTGACAGCTGGCTAGCTCGCTTCGCGCGCGACCGTGTGCACGTCCTTCACGCCCTCCAGCTTCTCCATCAGCCGTGACAGCTGTGCCAGGGAATCGATCTCGACAGTCGCCGAAACGACGGCCGTCTTGTCGTCGTAGACATGCACCTCGAGCGCGGACATGTTGACCCGATTCTCAGCTACGACCGTGGCGATGTCGCGCAGCAGGCCCTGGCGGTCCCAGGCCTCGATCTTGATGGCGACCGGATATATGTGGGTCGCTTCGGAGTCCCAATCGACAGGCACCACGCGAGCCTGGTCCTGGGCGTTGACCGCGTTGATGCAGTCGACCCGGTGGACCGTAACGCCCCGGCCGCGCGTCGTGTAGCCGACGATCGCGTCGCCCGGCACCGGCTGACAGCACGGCGCGATCTTGGTCAGGATCCCCTTCTCCCCCCGCACCAGCACGCGGGGCGTGGGCTGCACGTTCGGGATGAGCGGGATGGCCCGCAGGTCGCCGCCGGCGCCATCCGGCGTCAGCGACATGCGCATGACGACCGAGTGGGGCGACAGGTCTCCGTATCCGATCGCAGCGAGGAAGTCGTCGACGCCCGGGAACCTGTGCATGGCGGCCATCTCGACCAGCTTGGTGTCCGGCAGGTCCGCGAGGCTCACGCGGTGCATGCGGTGGAGCTCCTTGTCGAGCAGGTCGCGACCCTTGGCGACGTTCTCTTCGCGGCGTTGGCTCTTGAACCACTTGCGGATTCGCTCCTTCGCCGATGCGCTCTTGACGAAGTTGAGCCAGTCGCGACTTGGGCCATGGGGCCCCTTGGAGGTCAGGATCTCGACGATCTCTCCGTTTTGCAGCTCGTAGTCGAGCGGCACCATCCGCCCGTTGACCTTGGCACCTATGCAGCGGTGCCCCACCTCGGTGTGGATTCGATACGCGAAGTCGACGGGCGTCGAGTCCGCGGGCAAATTGAGCACGTCCCCTTTCGGCGTGAATACGTAGACCTCGTCCTGGAAGAGGTCGATCTTGACGGTGTCGAGGAAGGACTCGGAATCCCCGATCTCGTTCTGCCATTCGAGCAGGCTTCGGAGCCACGACAGCTTCTGGTCGAAGCTCGCATCCTTGCCGCCTTCTTTGTAGGTCCAGTGGGCTGCCACCCCGAACTCAGCGATGCGGTGCATCTCGTGAGTACGGATCTGGATCTCGATGGGCTCGCCGGTGTGCGTGATGACGGTCGTGTGCAGCGACTGGTAGCCGTTCGACTTAGGCATCGCGATGTAGTCCTTGAATCGCCCCGGAACCGGCTTCCACAGCGAGTGGACCACGCCTAGCACCCCATAGCAATCACGTACGGAGTCCACCTGCACGCGAATCGCGGACAGGTCGTAGATCTCCGAGAAGTCCTTCTTCTCGCGGGTCATCTTCTGCCAGACCGAGTAGATGTGCTTGGGCCGGCCGGTGATCTCCGCCTTGATGCCGACGTTGTCGAGCTCGCGAGCGAGGATCTCGCGCAGGTCTGAAACCAGCGTCTCGCGCTCGTTGCGCTTGCGGGCGATCCGCTTGACAACGTCTTCGTACGCTTCTGGTTCGAGGTT
>Ga0209648_10002739_pt1 | contig 14662 bp, 15 predicted proteins | sample GraSoi2013_115cm_FD_185830 | JGI IMG/M metagenome (GOLD analysis project Ga0209648, IMG submission 185830) | Grasslands soil microbial communities from the Angelo Coastal Reserve, California, USA - Sample 9_17_2013_115cm (SPAdes) (version 2) | ecosystem: Environmental > Terrestrial > Soil >...
CTCGATCCAGGGCGAGCGGACCGACGCTCCCGCTTCAGCTTCCAGCGCGAACGAGAGATCGACGATGGTATCGCCCAGGTCGCGCGCCGCCTTCCAGTTATTGCGCGTAGAACGCGGATTGGAGGCGAAGAAGGCGAAGTCCACGCGCTCGAACTGCTCGGAACGGACGCTCTGGATAAAGCTCATCTCGTCGCCGACCGCTTCCAGCCGGCCAAGAGACTCGTCGTCGTCGAGCAAGCGGACATCGACCGCGGGAAAATTCCGTTCGCGCAGGACTTCGGCGACCTCTTTCCCCTTGAGCGTAGCCGCGCCGACGATGGCCACACGATAAAGGTTCGTGCCGCGGAGATCGGCCTGCGAACCGGCGGATTTCGAAAGGGGGGTCATCAACTTTGAGATGCCTCCCGGTACGCCGGAGGTGCGGGCGGAGTCTTGCGATGGAAGATCCACTGCAGGCGCCAGAGGACGCCGGAAGCCATGTATAGAATCGCGATCACGAAAAGCGCGGGCCGGGAAAAGTACCAGATCGACGCAATCACTATAGCGAACAGAATAATCAGGCGGAAAGGATGGCGCGAACGAAAATCGATGTCCTTAAAGCTGTAGAAGCGCCACGTGCTGACCATCAGATAACCGACCACGACAACCATCATCAGCCAGCTCATCGCGGTTACCCATGAAGTCACGGGCACTCCCGCGGAGTAGTGGACAATGGCCGCGATCACTCCCGCGCCGGCCGGAATCGGCATGCCCACAAAATATTTCTTCCCCGGACGTCCCGGATTCGAAGGCTGTGGATTCTTCGCAATGTTGAAGCGCGCCAGGCGGCTCGCGCCCGCCATGAGGAAAGCGAAGCAGGCTACCGAGCCCAGCTCGGTTATTCGCAGGCGCAGGTCGGGGGCGATGGTCATGGGCAAGAGATGGAAGCCCCACATCCAGGCGAGCAGCGCCGGGGCAACGCCGAAAGTGATCACGTCGGCGAGCGAATCGAGTTCCCTGCCAAAGTCGCTGTCAGTGTGGGTCATGCGCGCGATGCGGCCGTCCAGACCGTCGAACAATACGGCAAAGCCGATGGCAATCGCGGCAAAGTCCATGTGCCAGGGTTCACCGGAGAGGCCGTGCACCGTCTGCAAAATCGCGTAGAACCCAGCCGCAATATTCGCCGTGGTGAACAGCGAGGGCAGAATGTACATGCCCTTGCGCAATTTCCCGCGCTGACGGTCCGACGCACGACGACGCGGCGCTAGCTCTTCCATGCTGAATGAGCCTCCCGCTCCCCGGCCGCGCCTGCACTGACCGGCTGCGTAACCGGCAAAAGAGCAAGTACCGTCGCTCCTCCCTTGACGCGATCGCCGGGCTTCACTTGGATGGCGGCATCGCGATCGAATAGAACATCCACGCGAGAGCCAAATTTGATGAGCCCAACCCGCTCGCCGCGGGCTACCCGATCTCCTACTTTTAAATTGAAAACGATACGGCGCGCGATCAGGCCGGCGATCTGCTTGAAGATTACGGTACGGCCTTCGCCTTCCACGGTGACGATGTTCTGCTCGTTCTCCTCCGCCGAATGCGCTGCCATGGCGTTGAGGAACTTGCCACGCTGGTAGCGCACGTCGCGGATCACGCCGGCAATCGGCGAGCGGTTCACGTGCACATCGAAGACGCTGAGAAAAATGCTGATCCGGTTCCGCGGAGTTCCGTCCACGGTCGCCAGAGAAACATCGGTCACTTTACCATCGCCGGGAGAAACGACGGCCCCGGGGACTGCCGGAATCTGGCGCTCGGGATCACGGAAGAACCATAGGAAGAAAGCCGCCAGCAACAACACCGGGACGGCGTAGGGCCAAGTGGTCAGCCATGCGATCACGCCCGCAGCGAGAAGGCAGCCTACACCGTAGAAGTAGCCGTCGCGAACCATAGGAATTCAATCAGGGTAATTATATGGCGTAAGTCGTTTGGGTGGAGGGACGGGCGTCTCGCCGGTCCAGCAGTATGGCGGCCGGGCGGGGACGCCCGGCTTTCCACCGGCACACTTCGGTGACTTTACTTGATGCCTGCCAGAACTGCGGCATAGTGGTCGATCCAGCGCCGCTGCTCGGCTGTCTCTGGAACCGGGGTTCCGCGCGCCGCGCTTAGGGTCTTGACCGCGGTTTCTGGGGTTAGGCCTTTCGCGACCAGCAGGCAGGCCGCTACCAAACCTGTGCGACCGATCCCTTGCCGGCAATGGACGACAGCGTTCTTTCCCGCGGAAAGATCAGCATCAAGCCGATCTAGTGCAGCCGACACTTCCGATTCAGAGTTTGGCACCTGGCGATCGGGGATTGGCAACGAGGCGAACTTCATCCCCCGCACTTTCGCCTCTTGCGCCTCGCGCTTGAGATCGAGGTCCTCCTCCTCTTCGGGAGTCAGCAAAGAAAGCACGGTGTCAATGCCAGCCCGACGCCAGGCCGCCATCTCATCTTCCAGCCAGTCGCCGCCACGAGGACGCGAGGCTAAGGCGAGCTTTCCCGGCCAAGGGCCATCGACCCAATGTAGTTCCGTCCACATCGCTTAAGAGTTCCCCTTTTATGATGATCTCACGCGGAAGGGCATCAACATCCACGCCTCGTTTGCGAAGAATGTAAATTCTATGATGTCCGTCGAGTATAGTTCCATCGGGTCTGGTTTTCAGGGGTTCTTTCTGGCCTGGCAGCAGCGAATTTTGCAGGACGTCGGTTGTGCGACGTTCCATCTCTCCCAGTTTTGCAGGACTGAGCGAAGCATCCGGATGAAGTGTTCTCAGCGGAGGGTCCGAGTGCGGATTCGACATCAGGTCACCAGTTTCCAGGCCAGCCACGATACGCTACCGACTTAACGTAGATTCCGCTTAAATTCAATAAAAAAAAGGCGCTTAGAAGCGCCGGGTAGGGAGACAGGGGCCACCTTCCTGCGTTGTGAGATTTGATGCTCCGGCCCGATTACTCAGACTCGCTGGTCTCGGCTCGGCGAGTTCTAGGCAGACTGCCGATGAACCTGCATTTCCAGACTCTGCATCTGGTCTTTGAGGCGCAGCTTCAGCTTCTTCAGCCGCACTTCCTCTAATTTTTCGTCATCGGTTAGGTATCGTTTCTGGGTGAGGGATTCCAGCCGTTGGGAATATTGCGAGTGCTCCTGAACCAGCCGCTGGAACTGATCATGACCGGTCAGGAGTTGGTCTCTTGGAGTCAGCATCCTTGCAAGACCTCCTGTTGTTTGTTACTGCACGGTTAAAAAGTAGCACAGGAATCGGTAGCGGTTCAATGAGATTTCATAGAAAGATTGCCACCGTTGGCACGGGCCCTGGGATGAGCGTTGCACCGAAGATGGTGCAGAAGGTCGTGGCGTTTCGGCCAAGGTCAGCGGTCGAAGCGCAACACGTACAGAATCGCATCTTCCGCCGGATCGCTGTAATAGGCTCGTCGGCGGCCCACGTCGTGAAATCCGTGTTTTTCGTATAGTCGGCGGGCTGGCAGATTTGATTCCCGGACTTCGAGCAGAATCGTTGACGCCGCCTCATTCTGGGCGCGCTGAATCAACTCGTGCAGCAATTCATCGGCGATGCCACGGCGGAGGAATGCGGCGGCGACCACCACATTCTCGGTCTCCCACTCGCCTGCAACCGCCTTCGCGCAAATGAATCCGCAAAGGCTGCCTGCTTCTTCCGCCACCAGAACGACTCCGCTGCCTACCAAGTTTTCGTACTGCTCGGCGGTCCAGTGGGCTGCGCTCGGCGCTTGCCGCTCTATGGCGAGAATCGCCGGGACATCGTCGAACGCAGCAGATCGGACGGCAACGGTCATGGAGAGTGTCACGACGCCGGCTTCGAGAAAATTTCAGCGTCGGAACGGCGGATGTAGTTGGCTTCCAGTTCCTCGGGACGAACCGTCTCGCCACGCTGGATGCGTTCCCAACCCAGCCGGGCAATCACCGCGCTGTTCGGATACTCAATCAGTTCGACCTGGATTCCGGCGGTCCGAACCGTTTCAGCCAACACGGCATCGGGCGTGACGACGCTCCTCCCCTTGGCTTCGGGAAAACCGGCTTCGGGACGACTGGCTTCGACGAGAAACTCTTCTCTGCTCAGCAGGCGTTCGGCGGGCCTGCGGACTTGCCGCCCGAGTTCGTAGTCGCCGATGTACACATCGCCTCGGCCTGCATCGAGCGCTGCGAGAACCCGGCTATGCGCGTGGTCTGGGGCTTGGGCGAAATGATGGCCAGCTTGGTGACGTTGATGATTCCGAGGATGCGGTTGGCCTGCGCCGCTGCACGCGACAGCCTCCAGCAAGGAAACCGCGGCGATAGGTTTCTGTAGCGCCTCAGCCAGAGCCTTTATGGCAGCCAAGCCCACGCGCAGCCCGGTAAACGAGCCCGGGCCGGACGCGACCGCGAATGCTCCGAGATGATTCTTGTTGTGTCCGTGCTTTTCGAGCAGCGCGGCAATCTGCGGTACCAGTTGCGCCGAAAATGCGCCTCCCGCTAGCGGCACAACTTCGACGATCTCGACGCCGCTCTGGCCGGGCGTTACACGCGCCAGCGCGAGGCTGCCGTTTTTGCCCGAGGTGTCGGTTGCTAGCAGAAGGTGAGACATTTTGTAATCGGGTAATTTGGCAATTTCAAAACTGGTCGGGGTTCCAATTACCAAATTACCCGATTGCAAAATTACCAAATCAGACGAGATCCAAAACATTCGTGATGATGATCAGTGACCGCTCTCTACTAACTCCAGCAGCACTCCCGCCGTGCTCTGCGGATGCACGAACACATAGCGATGTCCGCCCGCACCCGTTTTGATCTCATTCGATACAAGGCGCACGCCGTCGCTCTTCAATTGTGCAACCACCACCCCCAGATCCGGGACTCGTAGACAAATATGATGCAGCCCCTCGCCGTGCTTGGCGATGAACTTGGCGATAGTGGAATCGCCCGAAGTCGCCTCCAGCAGCTCCAGCCGGCTCTCGCCCACGGGCACCATCACCAGCCGAACTTTTTCCTCCTCGACGGTTTCTTCGGCAGAAACGCTTAGTCCGAGCTTCTCGTAGATGGACTTCGCCGCCGCCAGCGACTTGACCGCGATGCCGAGATGATCGATCTGGAACATTCTGCAGCTCCTCACACACTAGGCAGCACGAAACACGTAGGCCCGGACGCATTCGTCCGGGCAAGCGAGCGGAGCTTCGCTCCGCTGGGGCGGACGAATGCGTCCGCCCCTACGTGATCTTTGCTAGTGCGCCGACAATCTCTTCCACCAGCGAATACGGATCGCGCTTATGCTCGGCAATCTCGGCCGCATAACGTTCGAGGCTGCCGCCGTGCATTTGCGCGCGCGCTTTTTCTAACATGGCGTCGCGCAGCATCTCGACCAGCCGCTCCTGCCAGTTCTCGACGTTCTTCTTGAAGACCAGGTTCTCTTTCTTCAGGTACGCCTCGTAGTCCGCAATCGCTTCCGCCAACTCTTTGGTTCCCAGGCGCTCGCTGGCGACTGTCTTCATGATGGGAGGCGTCCAACGGTCGTTCCGCGTGGCCAGCGATTGCATGGCGCGAATCTCGCGCTCTACGCGCTCGGCGCCCTCGCGGTCGCTTTTGTTGATGACAAAGATGTCGGCAATCTCCATGATCCCGGCCTTGATGGTCTGCACATCGTCGCCCATGCCGGGCACAAGAATCACGATGGTGACATCGGCCAGGCGCACAATGTCGACTTCGTCCTGCCCGACGCCAACCGTTTCGATCATGATCAAGTCACGACCTGAAGCGTCGAGTACCGTGGCGACATCAGCCGTGGCCCGCGCCAGTCCTCCAAGCGATCCGCGGGTGGCCATGCTGCGAATGTAAATCCCCGGATCGCTAAAGTGATCCTGCATGCGGATGCGGTCGCCCAAAATCGCTCCGCCCGTGTAAGGGCTGGTGGGGTCGACGGCGACGATGCCGACCGTTTGATTTTCCTTGCGATAGTGCTTGGCAAGCTGATCGACGAGCGTGCTCTTGCCCGACCCTGGGGCGCCGGTCAGACCGATGACTCGCGCCTTGCCGGTGTGGGGGAATAGCGATTTGAGCAGATCGGACCAGCCTGCAGCGCGATTCTCGACGGTAGAGATGGCGCGCGCGAGCGCGCGGGGGTCGCCCGAGCGGAGGCGGTCGACAAGAGTTGTATTCGCAGGAGCCAAGCAGGATAGTGTAACAACCCGCGCCGATCCGCGTTGATCGAACCTGGTTTGATCGAACCTAGTTTGGTCAACCTCAGCGCCCGATCGCAGTCGGATGCTTCGGCTGATAGAGCCCGACCCTCCCGCCTCCGGGGAGGGAGATCGTGGTCAGACTGCCCCAGCGAACTTCTTGCACTGGACCACACTTTACCGTCTTCCCCTTCAACGATTCCATCGTCGCCTTCAGGTCGTCGCACATGAAGTAGAGCTCGTGCAGGTCGCTCTTCTCGGCAGGATGAAACGCGGCTTCCGCGGGCGGCAGCGCAAAGATCAACCAGCCGTGACCTGCATCGACCGCGGGAAATTTGAGAACATCGCGAAAGAAAGCGCGGTCGCTTTCCGGGTCCTTGCTGTGAACGATGACATGAGCTCCGTTGATCATTCAGGTCGCTCCTCGCCTCGATGAATGGCGAGCATCTTAGTCTTTCAGCAACTGCCGCGCAATGACCAGTCGCTGGATTTCGCTCGTCCCCTCGCCAATCGTGCACAGCTTTACGTCACGATAGAACTTCTCCGCCGGATAGTCCTTGATGAACCCATACCCGCCGTGGATCTGCACGCCTTCGTTGGCGCATTTCACGGCTACCTCGCTGGCGTAGAGCTTGGCCATCGAGGATTCGAGTGTGGTCTTCATGCCGGCATCTTTCATGGCGGCGGCGCGCAAGGTGAGCAGCTTCGCCGCCTCGATTTCCGTTGCCATGTCGGCCAGCTTCCACTGGATCGCCTGAAATTCCGAAATCGCCTTCCCGAATTGGCGGCGCTCTTTTGAATACTTCAGCGCCGCACCGTATGCGCCTTCGGCCATGCCGAGCGAGAGCGCGGCGATTGAGATGCGTCCGCCATCGAGGACGCGCATGGCGTCGATAAATCCATTCCCTTCTCCACCCAGCAGATTCTCCCCCGGCACAAAGCAGTCTTCGAAGATCAGTTCAGCCGTGTCGCTGGCGCGCAGGCCGAGTTTGTTTTCTTTCTTCCCCGCTCGAAATCCCTTGGCACCCTTCTCGACCACGAACGCCGAAAGCCCGTGGGTGTGCGCGGCGCGGTCGGTCACGGCCAGCACCACTGCTACGTCGGCATAGTGACCGTTGGTGATGAAGGTCTTCGAGCCGTTGAGCAGCCATCCGCCCTTCGCCCGCGCCGCCGTCATGCGCGCGCTGCCCGCATCCGACCCGGCGGAGGGCTCGGTCAGCCCCCACGCGCCGATGTACTCGGCGGTGGCCAGCTTCGATATGTACTTCTTCTTTTGCGCCTCGTTTCCGGCCAGGAAAATGTGGTTCGAGCAAAGGGAAGTATGCGCCGCCACAATGATCCCGACCGAACCATCCACGCGCGCGAGTTCCTCGATGGCCGTGACGTACTCCACGTAGCCCATGCCAGCGCCGCCGTATTCGGGTGGGAAGATCGCACCCATCAGGCCGAGCTTGCCCAGTTCCTTGATCGTCGCCAGCGGGAATTCGCAGGCTTCGTCCCACTTCATGACGTTCGGCGCAATCTCGCGCTCGGCAAACTCGCGCACCGTCTTCTTCAGATGCAGTTGCTCATCGTTCAACTGGAAGTCCAAAGATCCTCCATTGGATCCTCCCGCCTCCGTCTAAGACTTGTCTGCTTAAGACTTGTCATCCCGAGCGGAGTGAGGGATATGTAGTTCGCTCTGAATCGTTGATTGGAAGCCGCTGCGCGGGGACGGCGTTGAATGGCGCCCAACTTTTTATTTAACCACGATCCACCGGGATCAATGAAATGTCCGTACCGACCGGTTGGTATAAACCGGTTGGTATAAATAAAGAAGATCGCGAATTCCATGACACACCAGATCTCCGCGGGGCAAAAGAGAACGGAAGTAACCCGGGGCTCATCAAGCGTTTTCCGCCGCCCTCGGCGAAACTCAATCGCCAACTAAAAATCGGGACATATTGGGTTCGGACACGCATCCAATTTGCTAAGGAGAAACGATATGCGGACGCTTCTCATAGGTTTGATGCTGGCACTCGAGGGCGCCTTCGGGCAGGCGCAGAACCCTGGCATGCAGGCGACGCAGCAGGCGCAGTTAGCGGCGCAGATTGCCCAGCAGGCAAGCGACCAGGCAATGCGCGATGCCCAGCAAGCGAGTCAGACGGCGCAGAATGCGCAGCAGCAGGCTATGCAGAACACACAGTGCTATCGGTGGGGCACGGCGACGCCCAAATTTTCCGTGAAAGCCGGTACATATTCCTCGGTGGTAACGGTGAAAATAAAAGACGCGACCCGGGGAGCAGTGATTTACTACACGACGGATGGTTGGATGCCGACTGCGGCCTCGACCCGATACACGGGTCCGATTACGATTGGTTCGACGGCCTCGCTGCAAGCCATTGCCATGTCGCCTGATGGCGGGCGCAGCCGAGTTGCCACTGCTGTATATACGCTGAAGGGAGTGCCCCCGGCACCGTCCGTGGAGCAGAAGGTAGCCTCGGCTCCCGACTCGGCCGCGGCCTCCTCCCCGCCCGCGAAAGTCCTGCTGGTGCGGGGCACGGCAGTACCGCTCGTGTTTGTTTCCAACGTGAGTTCAAAGACTGCGGACGTGGGTGACAAGATTTCTCTGACCCTTGCCGAGGACCTCAAAGCCGAGGACGTGGTCGTGGTCAAGAAAGGATCACGTTCGGTTGCAACCGTTACCCAGGTTGACAGGCCGGGAGTGATGGGCGTGCCCGGCGAAGTCTTTTTTCAGGTGGACTACCTCCAGGCAGGCAGTGCTCCCATCAAGCTGCGCGGTACCGCCGCAAAACAGGGACAAGATAAAGGGTCGAAGGCGGCCGGTCTCTTGGTGTTCCCGGTTCCGGTTGCTCTGCTGGTACGCGGCAAAGACGCGGAAGTTGAGCAAGGTACGTCCTTCACCGCATTCGTAGATGCGGACACCTTGCTACCACCCGCGAATTAGGCTAGGACGGACGGCGGGCGCGACGGGTTGCCCTAGCGTGAATCGACATTTGAACCACGCGTTCGGGCAGGCTTCTTTCCTGTGCCAAAGAATCTTCCGCGCCATCCACAGCGGCGCCACAAACACGTGCGCAGGATTGCGAGAAGGTCCTGGTCTGGGGTGTTTATACCTCCGGCTCGGCCTCGAGAAACGGTCGAGACGCTGGAAACACTATTGTCTCGGAGGGTTTTCGCCAGCTTTCCCCAGAGGCATTTCGGGGATATACTCCTTACAAAATCGGAGTGCTGGGTTCTCGAATTCCCCTCGACAACCTGAGGCGAACGCTGCCTTTGTCGCGGGACGAGGCGCGCTCCCTCGCTGGCTCTCCGAATTCAGGCCATCTGCATGGATGAGCGCGACCACCGGGACAATGATTCCGATAGCCCGACGATGCCGGGTACCCGTGCGCCCGGGGATGTCGTTGGCGCTGGAGCTCTGACGCCTCCGCCTCTTTCCAACGCACCGCTCTCCGACGCTCCCACCCTGCCACACGGGAGTCCGATCCCGGGCGGGACGCACGCCTTTCCCTCCATTCGTCCGGCTCCGCCCTCAACCAGCAACATCTCCGCTTTTCAGAGTCTGCAGCCGGGCGTGCTTTTCGGTGGACGCTACGAAATCCTGGGCGTGCTCGGGCAGGGCGGCATGGGCGCGGTGTACAAGGCCCGCGACCGCGAACTCGACCGCTTGATCGCGCTCAAGGTCATCCGTCCCGAACTGGCGACCGATCCCGCGATTCTGCAGCGCTTCAAGCAAGAGCTCATTCTCGCCCGCAATATCACCCACAAGAACGTGGTCCGCATTTACGACCTGGGTGAGGCCGACGGCATCCGCTTCATCAGCATGGAATACGTGGACGGCGAGGACCTGCGCACGCTGTTGCGCCATCGGGGAAAGCTCTCGCCCACGGAAGCAATCGCGGTGGTGGAGCAGGTCTGCCGCGCGCTCGACTCCGCTCATTCCGAAGGCGTGATCCATCGCGACCTGAAGCCGCAGAACATCATGCGCGACAAGCATGGCCGCGTCGTGGTGATGGATTTCGGCCTGGCGCGCTCGCTCGGCGATTCCGGAATGACCCAGACCGGCGCCGTCGTCGGCACGCTCGAATACATGTCGCCCGAGCAAGCCCTGGGCACTACGCTCGATCAGCGCTCCGACATTTTCAGCGTCGGCCTGATTTTCTACGAACTGCTCACCGGTAAAGCTCCCTACGAGGCCGACACCGCCATCGCCAGCCTCATGAAACGTACGCGAGGACGCGCGCTCCGCTTCCGACGTCGAAGCCTCCGTTCCCAAGTCCCTGAGCGCCATCGTCAGCCGCTGCCTGGAGCGCGAGCCGGCCAACCGCTATCACTCTGCGGTCGAACTGTTGCAGCAATTGACAACCTGGGAAGCCAACCCTGACATCACCGCCGAAACACTGTCGAAGATGATTGCTCATCCGATCGTGCGCCGGTCGCGCTTCAGCGTCGATCTTCCGGGAAAAAGCTGGATGTGGATCGCCGGAGCTGTGCTCGTCATCGTGCTGGCAACCTTTGCCGGACGCACGCTGCTGACTCGGGCGCCCGCCGCGACCGAGAACGCAGGCAGAGGTATCCCGCCCCTCAGTCGGGGCGAGTACGTTGCCATCCTGCCCATGAAGGTCCTTGGGGATGAGAAAGCGCTCGGCTACGTGGCGGAGGGAATTGAAGAGGCACTTGCAGCGAAACTATTCCAGCTCAAAGAGGTTCACCTCGCCTCCGCGGCAACGGCGGAGGATGCTGCGAAGAAGAATCTTCCGCTGGCGAAGCTGGCGCGGGAACTCGGCGTCAATCTGATTGTCCAGGGCAATGTGCAGGGCAACGGAGACAAGTTGCGAGTGGTACTCACCTTAACTGACGCCACCAGCGGGGGCAACGATGGCCGTCTACGCTGGAGCCAGGACTTCCCGGGAGCGACTGGCGATGTGCTCGCCCTCGAAGACCAGATCTACGCCACCGTGGCCTCCGCGCTTGAGCTCAAGCCAAGCGACGAAGAGCAAGCGCGTGTCGGCGCACATCCCACCGAGAACGTGAAGGCCTACGATCTCTAATCCTAGAAAAATATTGGATGACATGCAAACGGTTGCGCACCGCCCACCCTGAACTGTGCAAACCTCTGCACGTTTCTCGTTTGCCATGCGCATCGGATCGCGCACAGCCCGATTGTGAATGTGGGATAAAAAAGAGCGCGCCGAAGCGCGCCCAGGTTTCATGAGGAACAAAGTTCAAAAGCAACAGCGTTAAGCAGGACAAACTCAATCTCATCCCAATCTTCAGCGTCCAAAGCCAGTGGTCTGCATCGACTGCCGCGAGATGTCCGCCGTCGACGCAATGCCCTGCATCCGCAGCTTGAACTCATCGGCGTTCGAGGCGCACTCCAGAGCGGTCTCGTAATTCACCAGCCCCGCCTGGAACAAATCCCAGAGCGACTGATCGAAGGTCTGCATGCCGTACTGCGACGTGCCGGCGGAAATCGCGTCGCGGATGGCACGCGTTTTCTCGGGCACCAGAATGCATTCCCGGATGTAGGAGGTCGTCACCATCACTTCGACCGCGGGCACTCGGCCCTCGGCGTCAGACCGCCGCACCAGGCGCTGGCTGACGATGGCGCGCAACACCGCCGCCAACTGCAGGCGGATCTGTTTCTGCTCCGGCGGCGGAAAAATGGCGATGATTCGGTTGATGCTTTCCACCGCATCCAGCGTGTGCAGAGTGGAGAAAACCATGTGACCGGTTTCCGCGGCGTGCAGCGCGGTACCGATCGTTTCCAGATCGCGCATTTCGCCTACCAGAATCACGTCCGGATCCTGGCGAAGAGAAGCGCGCAGCGCCGCCGAGAACGATGGCGTATCGACTTCCACCTCGCGCTGGTTCACGTATCCTTTTTTGTCGCGGTGCAGAAATTCGATGGGGTCTTCGATGGTAATGATGTGCTCCGCGCGAGTCGAGTTGATGCGGTCGATCATGGCGGCCAGCGTCGTCGATTTGCCCGAGCCCGTCACGCCGGTCACCAGCACCAGACCGCGCGGCATGTCGCAGATCTGCTCGACCACTTTCGGCAGAAAGAGTTCATCGAGCGCGCGGATCTTCGTCGGAATCACGCGCAGCACCAGCCCCACGTTGCCGCGCTGCTGAAACACGTTCACACGGAAGCGTCCCAGGCCCGCAACGCCATATGCCATGTCGATTTCCGTGGTTTCTTTGAATTTTTGCTTTTGCCGCGCCGACATCATGCTGAAAGCCATGTTCAGCATGTCTTCCGCGGAAACGCGCGGCTGCTCGGTCAGCGGCACCAGATCGCCATCAATCCGCAGGTGAGGATAGTTCCCCACCTTTAGGTGCAAGTCGGAAGCACGGCGCTCCATGGCGATGCGGAGCAAGTCGTCGATATTCATGCAGGCAAGACTCCAGCTACCGTGGCTATCATGACGCGAAGCGGTCCCCGGCACGAGATGACGGAGGTAATGAGACCTTTAGGTTGTAGCTGCTGCCGAGGGTTGGGGTTTGGGACGATAGAAAAGCCGCCCCATAGGGCGGCTGATTTGGCGGTACAGGAACCAGGCGAACTCCAGTCAGCTCTTCAAGCGGCTGCCTGAAACGGCTCGTCGTAACTGCCTCCGTAAATCGACGGCACCTTCGATCCCATGGGACGCAGATAAGTCGCCAACTCGCCCCGATGATGAATGCTGTGATTGTTCAGGAATCCCAGATAGAACGCCGCCGGTAAGTTGAAGACGCCGAAAAACTCGATCGGTGTCTGCAACTGCGCAGCCGTCAGGGCGCGAACCCGATCCGCCGCGCGCTTCATATTTCGGTCGTACCAATCCACCACTTCGGCGATAGTCTTAGGCTTGTCTTCCGCCGCTGGATTCGCCATGTTGAACTTCAGATCCGCGATCCCGTCCAGGAACTGGACGTCGGTGTTTGCGAGGTGCCAGGCCAGTTCCCAGGCCGTGCGCGCGCAGGGGTCTGGCCGGTAGTCCTTTTTACCGTCGGGGACAGCAGCCAAGACTCTCTTGGTCGTTTCCACTTCTCGGGCAAAGTCATCGAGCATCATGTCGCGATAGGCCAGGGCAAATTCGGGCGTGGGAGCAGACATAGCAGTTTCTCCTTCGGGCTGGGGGTTAATGGAAATAGTTAACGAAAAGGAACGAGATCGCCTGCGATCAGGCGGCCTTTACTATAGTTCAAGGGAACGGGAAGCGCAAACGGCCTCGCAGAGCGAGGCGGGCTGCGCGGTCAAAGGGGTGCCCTGAGCGAAGCCGAAGGGATCGCTATACCTGTTGGGGCTTATAATGACGCGCACGGATGCTGAACACGTCGCGCCGTTGACCATCCTGCTGCATGCCGCGTCCGGCAGTCCGTCGCCTTAAGGACGAAGACCCCGAAACAAAGTTACACGCCCACCGGCTGCTTAGCTCCCACTGGAACCGGCGTCAGCCAGTTATATTTGTCCGCCTGCTCGCCGCGCACGATGCCGTAAAACTCCGCTTGCAGAGACTTGGTCATGGGCCCAAGTTTGCCCTTGCCCACAGTAATTTTATCGACCGAGCGAATCGGCGTGATTTCGGCGGCAGTGCCAGTGAAGAAAACTTCGTCGGCGATGTACAGAGACTCACGCGGAATCTGCTGCTCCACGATCTTGATGCCGAGGTCGCGCGCGATCTGCAACACCGAGTCCCGTGTGATGCCTGGGAGCACGGAGTTGCCGAGTGGAGCAGTATGCAAGACGCCATTGCGGACGACGAACAGATTCTCGCCCGAGCCTTCGCTGACGTAGCCGTTCACATCGAGCGCGACGCCTTCGGCGTAGCCGTTGACGATGGCTTCCATCTTGATGAGCTGCGAGTTCATGTAATTCGCGCCAGACTTGGCCATGGCGGGTAGAGTGTTGGGAGCGATCCGCGTCCACGAAGAAATGCACACGTCCACTCCCTCGCTGGCATCCGCCCCCAGATACTTCCCCCAGGGATAATTCACGATATAGATTTCGGTGGGGGAGTTGAAGGGGTTGACGCCGGCTTCCCCGTATCCGCGGAGAACGATGGGCCGGATGTAGCACGGCCACACGCCATTGTGTTTCACCAGATCGACCATTCCGCGCACGATCTCGTCACGGGTGAAGGGGACATCGATTCGGTAGATGCGGGCGGAGTCGATGAGCCGCTGCATGTGTTCGGTGGCGCGGAAAATCGCGGGGCCGCTGGGTAGCGCGTAGCAGCGAATGCCTTCAAACACCGAAGAGCCGTAATGCACGACGTGAGACATCACGTGGAGCGTGGCGTCGTCCCAGGCGATGAACTTGCCGTTGTGCCAGATTTTTTCCGTCTTCTGAATGGCCATGCGTACTCCTTCGGTATAAAGATTCGCGGAAGCGGGCCGGGGATTCTTCGATAGTTCAACGATCGAAGAAAGCTCTTCCTGAACGGAATTATAGCGTGGAAGCGGGTTTGCTCGGTTGATTTCCC
>Ga0209648_10002741_pt1 | contig 14659 bp, 14 predicted proteins | sample GraSoi2013_115cm_FD_185830 | JGI IMG/M metagenome (GOLD analysis project Ga0209648, IMG submission 185830) | Grasslands soil microbial communities from the Angelo Coastal Reserve, California, USA - Sample 9_17_2013_115cm (SPAdes) (version 2) | ecosystem: Environmental > Terrestrial > Soil >...
CGGCTCGGCCGAGTTCTGGCCGAGCTCGTTCCCGAGGAGCCCGAGGTGCACGGCCTCGTGGCACTCCTGGAGATTCAGGCGTCACGGTTGCGCGCGCGCGTCGGGCCGGCGGGTGAGCCGATCCTGTTGGCCGATCAGGACCGTACGCGCTGGGACCAGCTCCTCGTGCGTCGCGGGCTGGCGGCGCTCGAGCGGGCCGAGCAGCTGGCCGGCGCCCTCGGTCCGTACACGCTCCAGGCCGCCATCGCCGCTTGTCACGCACGCGCGCGCACCCCGGACGAGACGGACTGGACCCGCATCACCGCGCTGTACGACGCGCTGGCCCAACTCACCCAATCTCCCGTCGTCGAGGTGAATCGGGCGGTGGCGTACACCATGGCGTTCGGTCCGGCGGCCGGGCTCGAGATCGCCGACGCACTCCTGCGCGAGCCCGCACTCGCGAATTACCATCTACTGCCGACCGTGCGCGCCGATTTCCTCGCCAAGCTCGGCCGCTTCGAGGAGGCGCGGGGCGAGTTCGAGCGGGCGGCGTCGCTCACGCGCAACGCGCGCGAGCGCGGACTGCTCCTCGCGCGCGCCGCCGCGTGCGCGCGTGGACCGGCACCCAACCCTCCGGAGAAACCTTGATGCCCCCTACCCCAACGAACGGCAAGATCTGCTACGTGGAGATTCCTGCCCTCGACATCCCTCGTTCCGCTGAGTTCTACGCCAAAGTGTTCGGCTGGGGGATCCGGCGGCGCGGCAACGGATCGACCGCGTTCGACGACACCACGGGCGCAGTGAGCGGCGCGTGGGTGGTCGGCCGACCGTCGTCGCCGCAACCGGGCCTGCTCATCTACATCATGGTGGACAATGTGGCCGCGACGATCGACGCCGTGGTGGCGCACGGCGGCGTGCTCGTGCAGCCGATCGGCGGAGACGCGCCCGAAATAACCGCGCGGTTCCGTGATCCCGCTGGGAACGTGATCGGCCTGTATCAAGAACCCGCCCGTTAGACTGGCAGCGGCGCGATGATCGTTCATCTCATCGACGGCACATATGAGCTGTTCCGCCAGTTCTACGGCCGCCGCCGCGCGAACCAGGGCAAGGATACACGCTTCGGCGCGGTGATCGGCGTGCTGCACTCCGTATTAGAGATGATTGAGCAAGGGGCCACCCATGTCGGAGTGGCGACCGATCACGTTATCGAGTCGTTTCGCAACGCCCTCTGGCCCGATTACAAGACCGGAGAAGGCGTCGAGCCCGCATTGCTCGCGCAATTCCACCCACTCGAAGAAGCGCTTGTCGCCCTGGGCGTGGCGGTCTGGCCCATGATCGAGTTGGAGGCCGACGACGCCCTGGCATCCGCGGCGCGGCTCGCCTCGCAAGACGACCGCGTGCAGCAAGTCTGCATCTGGACGCCCGACAAGGACCTCGCGCAGTGCGTGCGCAGCGATCGCGTGGTGCAGGTCGACCGCAGGGGACAGAAGATCCGTAATGCGGCGGCGGTGCGCGACAAGTTCGGCGTCGCGCCGGGCCTGATTCCCGACTTCCTCGCCCTCGTGGGCGACGCGGCGGACGGCTATCCCGGCATCCCGGGGATCGGAGCCGTCACGGCGGCTCGGTTGCTGAACGACTACGGCCCCATCGAGGATTTTCCCGCGAAGGTACTAGGGGACCGGCGTGACCGGGCGCTGCTCTTCAAAGACCTGGCGACGCTCCGAACGGACGCGCCCCTGTTCGAGGACGTGGATGAGCTCAAGTGGCGCGGACCCAGCGACGATTTTGTAGCGCGGACCGAGCGCTTGGGTGACCCTCGCCTGGTGTTGCGCTGCAGAGCGATCCTTGACACGGACTCGGCAGCCGGAGCCCGGCCGTCGACCCTGGATGCGGAGCGGCAGACGTGACCCACGCGTCCAAGCCGCTCGACCGCTCCATCGTCGAGGGCCCGATCCCTCACGCCGTTTGGATGATCGCCTGGCCCACGATGCTCCAGAACCTCATCGGCGGGGTCCAGGGCGTGGTTGACCACGCCCTGGTGGGTCACTTCGTAGGGTACGCCGGGAACGCCGCGATCGGCGTGGCCATCCAGATCTTCATCGTCGTCATTGCGTTCGTCATGTCGGTGTTCAGCGGGATGGGGGTCCTGGTGGCCCGGTTCGCCGGGGCGAACGATCCCGAGAAGGTCAATCGCACCGTGTACCAGGCCTTCCTCGCCGCGGTGGCGCTGTGGGGATTCGTGCTGGCCCCGCTCGGGTGGATCCTCGCGCCGCCGCTCCTCGGCGTCGTGCACGCCGCGCCTGCCGTACGCGCCGAGGCGCTGCCCTTCCTCCGCATCATGTTCGTGGGGAGCCTCGGGATGCTGCTCTTCTTCATGGTGAGCGGAGCGTTGCGGGCGGCGGGGGACGCGCGCACGCCGCTGCGCCTGGGGATCCTCCTCACGGTGTTGAACATCGCGTTCAACGTGGCGTTCATCACGGGCCTCGGGCCATTTCCCCGGCTCGGAACGGCCGGCGCCGCCGTCGGCACCGCGGTCGCGGGTCTCGGCATGAGCGGCGTCGCCGTGTACCTGTTGCTCTCGGGAAGACTGTCGGTGGTGTGGCGCCGCGGCATGGATTGGCGGCCGGACTGGGGCGTCATCCGGGCGCTGTTCCGGTTCGGCCTTCCCACGGGCGTCCAGGGGATCGCGATGAACGTCGCGGGCGTGTTGCTGCTCCGCTTCATCGGCTCGCTCGCGCAGAGCGCCCAGGCGCAGGCGGCCTACGCCGTGGGCTACACCGAGCTGTTCTCCTTCATTACCTGGACGTCGGTGGGGTTAATGGGAGCCGCCGCCACGGTCGCGGGTCAAAACCTCGGGGCGGGCCGTCCCGAGCGCGCGGTGCACGGCGTGCACGTCGCCGCGGGGCTTGGTGTCGCGCTCGCGGCCGCAATCGGTGTGGTGTTCCTCACGTTCCCGCGCGCCCTGCTCGGGCTGTTCGGCATGACCGATCCCGTGGTCGTCGGCCTCGGGGTGCAACTGCTCGGCTTCCTCAGCGTGTCAGGGTTGTTCGTCACCGTCGCGCTCACGTACTCGGGGGGACTCCAGGGCACGGGCGACACCCGCTCGCCGCTCTACATCTCGATCGCGTCCCAGGTCGTGGTCCCGCTCGGTCTCTGCGCGTTGCTCCAGGCGACCCGGGGACTGCGCCCCGCGGACATCTGGACGGCCATCCTGCTCGGCCACATGACGCGCTGCGCGCTGAGCGTCCTGCGGTTCCGCCAGGGACAGTGGCGCAACATTCGCGTGGAGATGGAGCCGGCGCGCGCCGAGCCAGTGCGCATCGGTTGAGGCACACGGACCGACGCAGGCCGACCCAGCGAGGGTGAAGCCCACCCCTTCCGACGTGCGTCAGTCGTACGCGCGCTTCCACGCGCGCCAGTCGTCCTCGACGGCGTCCGTCATCCGGCTCGCGGCCTCGTACAGCCAGTGCTTGTCGCGGTGCTTCAGATCGGCGCGCACCGCGTTGGTGCGTGGCGTGCCGAGGTGCACGTTGGCGGTTTCCCAGCCCATGGCGTAGAGCAGCCGTTCCTCGTCGCGCTTGCGTGGTAGCGCATTCAGGGCGATCCGGGAGCAGTCCGGTGCGAGCCGGCGCACCAGCCAGGGCCCGCGCACGGCTACGCAGGGGTCGGGGCAGCGAACCCCGCGGCGCAACAGATCTTGGTAGTAGATCCTCTGCGCCCCGCCCGCGAGCGCCCAGCGGACGGCACGCTGCATGACGAGGCTATAGGAGAATTTTGTGCCCCGGCCGGTTTCCGCGAGGCTGCAAACCGATGGAGCCAGTGCCTTCGCCTCCCGCGCGATCCTGCCGCCGCGCCAGGTGGTGAGTGCGACGAAGCGCTGCCGGCCGAGGCTCCCGAGCCCCGCCACCCGATGCACGATCCGCGTTTCGAGGCCGGGCTCGGGGAGCGCGCGTCGCAGGGCGATCATGACCGGACTCGGCACCGGCGTGCGCACGGCCGGCAGCGATTCCAGCTTCCCCCAGAACGTCTCCGGGTCGTGGAGCCGGTGGACCGCCATCTCGCGCAGCGCCGTATGGTGCTCGGCCAGCACGAACGCGCGCCCGGCCGCGTCCAGAGCGTCGCGATAGCCCTCAAGAATCGCGGCCGCCGAGTGCTTGGGCTCGATGGCCATATCATGGTACCCGATCGCAATCAGGGCGCTGGTGGCGAGGCGCACCAGATCGTTGGTGTAGGGCAGCGGCCACGCCTCGTCGAAATCGTTCACGCCCCACACGAGACGCCCTTCGGCGTCGCGCCAGGTACCGAAGTTCTCCACGTGCAAATCGCCGACGGAGAGGACCCGCGGCGCCGTGGCGACGTCACCCACGATCGCCTGCCACGTCTGGGCCCACCGGTAATAGGTGGCGCGCAGGAAGGGAAAGCTCCCCGCCGCCATCGCGCGGTGCTTCAGGTCGAGGTCATGTTTGATGAGGGGAATCTGGCCCGCAAGCCAGGACTCGTAGAGCGCCGTCGCCTCAGCGATCCCAACCTCGGGGTGGCTTGGGCGTCCCACCTACGCCGCGCCTCCGCTGACCCATCTCACAGGCCCGGCGAGACCAGCGTCACCGTCGCTCGCTCCTTTGTGAATCGATTCTCGTTACTCATGCGATGCTACCGCGGACCGGGCGTCGTCTCGCACCGAGTGAAGCACTGCCTCGCGCGCGGTCCATCACGACGCGACGGCCAGCGCCGGCGGGCGCTGGCCGTCGTGGTGTGGGAGCGAACCGGATGCCCTGGCCCGGATTCGAACCGGGACGCCTTACGGCACTGCCCCCTCAAGACAGCGTGTCTACCAGTTTCACCACCAGGGCGCGCGCAGAAAGCTAGAATCGCCGCGCGGGGGGGTCAACCGGCGCCGCACGAGCGTGCATCACGCCGCCGCGGCGCAGCGGCGCGCCCGCTCGGCCTACACTAGATTGGTGGCCAATGGAGCTGTGGGTGGCATTCGGATTCGGCGGCCTCGTCGGTGCGTTCATCGGCGTGCTGATCGGGAGGCATCGCGCCGGGCGGCGCGCGGCCGCCACGCCGCTCCTCACCACGCCGGTCCCTGCGGCGCGCTTCTCCCCGCCCGAAGTACAGCACGTCGTGCTCGACGAAGGTTCCGCGAACGTGCTGAATGCGTTGAACAACCGCCTCGCCGCGATCGGAGCGCTCGCGGACCTGCTGCACGGCAGCCCGCTCGACCCCGAGCGCGCCCGGGCGCTGATGATGTTGCACGGCGAAGTGCGGCGGGCGGCGGAGATCACACAGCACTTCCTCGAGCTCGCCCAGCATCCCATTGGGGCGGCGGAGCCGTCGGACTGCGCCATCGTGTTGAACGGCGTGCTGGCCGAACGCGAGGGGACGCTCAAGGAGCTGGGCGTGAAGCTCGTGCGGAAGATCCCCCATGACCTGCCCATGGTCGCGTGCCCCATGGCGCAGCTCACCGAGATGTTGATGAAGCTCCTGGATTTCGCCCTGCGGCGGCTGCGCGACAGTCAGCCGCCGCGCGAGCTGCGGATCGCGGTGAGCGACACCGGGCCGGCCCTCACGATCTCCCTGTGGGACTCGGGCACGCCGCTCTCGGTCGAGGCCGAGCAGCGGTTGGTGACGCCGTTCCGGTTTACCCAGAGCGCGGGCGGTGGCGAGATCGAGTTCGCCCTGGCGCGCGCCCTCGCCCAATCGTCGGGTGGGACGCTGCGGCTGCGCCCCCGCACGGGCGGCGGCGCCGAGGTGGTCGTCACGTTGCCGAAGAGCGTCCTCGCTCCGCTGGCGCGCGCCACGGCCGCGACGCCGTCGCTCCCCAAGCTCCGGATCCTCGTCGTGGACGACGACGCGGTGAACCGCCAGGCGATGCGCCTCTTGCTCGAGCGCGAGGGGCACGAGGTGGTAGCCGTCGAGAACGGCCTCGAGGCGATCGAGCGGCTCGGCCCGGCCAGCGATCGCTTCGACGCCGTGGTCACGGATCTCCAAATGCCTCGGCTCGGTGGGCGCGCGCTGTACGAGCAGCTGCGTGAGCAACGGCCGCAACTCGCGCAGCGCTTTGTCTTCGTCACCGGCGACCGCGCGCGCGACGAGACCCGCCGTTTCCTCGACGAATGCGGCCAGCCGTCGGTCATGAAGCCCTATGACTTCAACGACCTGATCAGCGCAATCGGAGACGTCGCGGTGACCAAGTAGCCGCAGCCCTGGATCCCCACCGGTGCCGCTGGCCCGGCGAGGTGTGTCTTGGGCTCACCCCACGACCTCGGGCTCGTATTCCAGGCGAATCCCGAAGCGTGCCGCTACACCGCCGCGGATCGCTTCAGCGAGCGCCAGAAGCTCAGTGCTCGTCCCACCGAGGTTCACGAGCGCGAGCGCATGCCGGCTCGAGACCGCCGCCCCGCCCTGACGGTAGCCCTTGGGGAACCCGGCGCGCTCGACGAGCCAGGCCGCCGGCACCTTGATCGCACCCTCCGCCGGATAGCTCGGGATCGGCGCCGTCTCACCCCCACTCCGCCAGCGCCGCTCGAGCTCGGCGAACGCCGCCGCCGAGAGCAGAGGATTCATAAAGAACGAGCCCGCCGACCGAGCGTTGGGATCCACGGGATCGAGCAGCATCGACTTCGCTCGGCGCAGCCTGAGCACGGTCTCCCGGACCATGCGCACGGCGGCCGCGGGGGCGAGCGCGTCCAAAGCGGCGGCCTGAGCGACGGCGGCCTGGAGCTCCGGGTAGCGAATGCTGGGCGGGGCGTCGCGTCTGAGACGGAGGGTCACCTGCAGGACGACGTAGCGACCGCGATCGCGCTTCTTGAAGCGGCTGTCGCGGTAGCCAAATCCGCACTCCGCGGCGCCGAAAGTGCGGCGCTCGAGCGTGACTCGATCGAGGCAGGTGACGCTCGTGAGCGTCTCGGCGATCTCCTGCCCGTAGGCGCCGACGTTCTGGATCGGCGTACCGCCCACCGTGCCCGGAATACCGGAAAGGCACTCGATACCCGTCCAGCCGCGCTCCACTGCACCGCGCACCAGCGCGTCCCAATCGACCCCGGCGCCCGCCGTGACCTCAGGCGTCGCTGTCCCTTCGCGAAACGCACTCCCACCGACCGCGATGCGCAGCACCAGGCCCGGGAAGCCTGAGTCGCGGAACACCACATTGCTCCCGCCGCCCAGGATATGCACCTGCAGGCGGCGCGCCGCCGCCTGCTCCAACGCACTGTGGATCTCGGCCTCGTTCGCGCACTCGACGAGGTAGCGCGCCCGCCCGCCCAACCCGAGCGTGGTGTACGGAGCGAGCAGCACGTCCTCCTGCCACGGTACCGGGCGCGTATTCACCTTTTCGGTTGGGGGTGGGGTCGCCGGCACCACGGCCGGAGATCCTGGACGCCGTGGATGCAGAGTACCGGTAATAGAACGGAGTGCCTCTGGCAACCCCAGAGCGCGCGTGGTCCGCCAGGTGCCCCAACAGGCGAGCCCCGCGGCTCGCTCACACTCGGCCGGTTGCGTCTGCCGCTCTACCCCAAAGCGTCGCGCGGCGCGCGCACCCGCCGGATCCAATCTAGGTATGGCCGACCACGGTTTTGGGAATCGGGCTGCGGCCGGTGAAGTCGGCGGCTAGAAGAACCGTCGCACGAGGCCGAGCAGCAGGCTCAGCGCGATGGACAGGACGAGCATCGAGGCGAGCGGGATGTAGATCCGTACCGTCTCGCGCTCGACCCGGATGTCGCCCGGTAGACGGCCGAACCAAGCGAGCGCGCCGGACCACACCAGCACGCCCACGAGCACCAGCACGGCGCCGGTGCCGACAATCAGCCGCCCCAGCTCAGTTCGAGACATCGCTCTCCGCTATAATGGATCGGAGCAACTGCAGGAGAAATCCGTCACCGCCTCTGTGGCGTGGGTGGGAAGCTTCTCCTCGAGCCATTCGGCCCATCCCGCATTCATCTCTCGGGCGAACAATCCGTGCTCTACCAACTGTAGAGCCAGCCGGGCTGAGAGGTGTCAGGTGTGGCTCCAGCAGTAGGTGACGTATTGGCGCTCTGCCGGCAATACGCGTGCTGCGGCAGCCGCCTGCTCGAGCGGCACGCTCAGAGCGCCCCGGATGTGCCCGGCGCGGAATGCGTCCCGCGCACGCGCGTCGAGCACGACGAAGACGCCCTTGCCTTCCTGCACCTTGTGCTTGACGGCGTTGATTTCGACCTCACTCGCAACCTTAGCCTCGTAGTATGCCTTGAGACGAGCCAACTGATCAGGCGACGGCTTCATACCCGTTCCTCCTTAGCTGCCCACGAAAGGGCAACACCTGTGTCTCGACGGTAGACATCACCCGGTACGGGACCGCAACGCTGCGCTCCACGACTCACCCTCAGTCCCACGTCCATTCTTACGCGCACACACCCGGGTCCTTATGAAGAAGAAGGCGGGTGCTTCCGACGCTTGTCCCGGTAGAGCGCGCGGTCGGCCCGATCGAGCAAACCGGCGACCGAGCCCAGGGTGCTCGCCTTATGCGTCGCGAAACCGAGACTGATGGAGAGCTGATAGGGTCGCCCCGCGCGGCGGTTGAACTCGCGCACGTGACGTTTCAGCCGAACGGCGAGGACGGTGGCGCTCTCTGGCCCAGCGTGGCGCACCAGCACCGCGTATTCGTCGCCGCCAATCCGCGCCACCAGGTCCGAGTCGCGAAAGGTCTGCCGGAGGATAGCGGCGGCGTCTCGCAATGCACGATCACCGACCGCGTGACCCGCCGTGTCATTGACATGCTTGAGATCGTCCAGGTCGGCGAATGACACGAGCAATGTCTCATTGCCGCGGCGCGCGACGCGCAGATCCCGGGTCGCGAGGTTCAGGAAGCCCCGCCGGTTGTACAAGCCCGTCAACTCATCCACGAGTGCGAGGTCGAGGAGCGCAGCGTGGAGCCGGTTGCGTTCGATCGCGTGGCGTAGCGCGCGGCTAAGGCGCTCACCGTCGAGGTCGCTTCTCACCAGGAAGTCCTGGGCTCCGGCGCGCACGGCTTCGAGCCCGTGGCGCTCATCGTCAGAGTCGGAGAGAAACAGGAACGGCACGCTGGGCGCGAGCGTGCGCAGTTCGATGAAGGTCGCGAAGCCGCGCCGGGCGGAGAGCAGCACAGCGAGGAGCACGACGTCGACTCTGCCCCGCGCCAGCCGGGCCAGCGACGCCTGCGGTGCGGCCGCTGCCACGCTGAACCGGTCGGGGGCGGCGCCGTCCAGAAGCTCCCGCACCCGCCGTGCTTCGTCGTCCTGGTCGCTCACCACCAGCACGACGAACTTGTCGGCGTGCGGGGTCTCCCCTTGGCGCCGGCCAATAGGCCGGCGCCGCTCGGTCAGATGTCGTCGCTCGGCCCGTTCGCGCCGCTCCTCATCGAGCGAGATGAGCTCCAGGCGCCGCTCGGCGATGCGACGTTCCAGTAGGCTGCGGCGGGGCGCCAGCAGCCGCCGCTCAACCGTATAGTGCTGCCCGCGTGCGACCATCTCCCAAGCCTCCTGTGCCCAGCGCTTGGAAGATGGGGACGCTCCCTTAGGTGCACAATCGTGTACGCAGCTTTGAAAGACGCACGGCGCGCGCGACGGTTCGTCAGACGGGACTGCTGCCTGGAGGTCGAACTCGAGCGCCCCAGGGAACTCGTCTGAGCCGCAGTGAGGAGAGTCATGAGGATCTGAGTCAACCGCGGGCCAAGCCAGCAATCCAACCTTTTCGGCCGGCTGCCTATCCAACTCTCCTGGCCGTTCTCGACCTGGAACCCACGACAAGGCGGCAGGCGTTGGCCGCCTTCGCCAAAGCACTACCCCGGTCCCATGCGCAGAGGAGATCGTCTGTGAGAATCCCGAGACTCACGTTCGCACTCTGTGTGGCGGCCCTTGGGTTGCTCGCGGGGACCGCCGCTGCCCAGCAGAGCTCCACCGCTCGGTTGTTGCCCAGCGTCGTGGATTGGCGGCACGACATCGACGAGTTCGTCAACGACATTCGGCTCCTTCACCCCGATCCGTTCACGAGAACAGGGAAGGTCACGTTTCTCCGCGAGGTGAACGCGCTCAAAGCCGCCCTCCCGTATCTCACAGAAGAGCAGCGCGTGGAGAAACGTGACCTTCCCTGTTCTCGTGAACGGATCGGGCACACGCGTCTCGAGCCAGTCAACCTGACGTTCGCCTACTGGTATCCGGTCCGGCTCTATGAGTTCACCGACGGCCTCTTCGTAACCAGCGCCTACAAGGCCGTAGCGGACCTGGCAGGCGCACAGGTGTTGGAGATCGGTGGGCGTCCCGCAATCGAGGTCGTTGAGCAAGCGCGCAGGCTAATCGGTGCAGACAACGCATTCGGGAGCATGGAGCGGCTGTACGCCGTCCACAACGCCGGGTTGATGAAGGGACTCGGGTACGCGGCAGTCACTGGCGCGCTTAGGATGAAGTTCAGACTGCGCGACGGCAAGATCGTTGAGCGCACCTTGGACCCGACCAAGAGCGACGACGCCTCGTTCGAATGGCAGTACCGGACCGAGGTGTTTGGCCTCCCGTTCGGAACCGACTCTGAATGGATCAGCGCATACAGGGGATTGCCGGCCAGCGCCTTCAACTCGACGGACACGTCTCGACCGCCGCACCTGACCGACCGACTCCACTATGAGGCCCGTGCGCTGCCAACACAGGGGGCCTATTACGTGCGCACGGACTATGTGACCGACTTCGACTTCGTTCAGTTCTTTCAGCGAGTCATGCGGGAGGTGGACCAGCTGAAGCCGCGTCGACTGATTCTCGATTGGCGGTACAACTTCGGTGGCGACGGCAGCAAGCTGGCCTTTATGATTGACGAGTTCGTGAAGCGCGCGGATGCCAGGCCGTGGCAAGAGCTCTACATCCTTACCGGCCGAAAGACGTACAGCGCTGCGGTCATGGCGGTGGCCGCGTTCCTGGAGCACGTTCCGCACACTGTCGTGGGAGAGCCAGCCGGGGGGCCCCTGAACCACTTCGGCGATCCCACATCGCGAACATATCCCCGCACCGGCTTACACTTGTTGGTGTCGACCCTGTGGCATCAACTGAGCAGCTCCGACGATCTGGGCGACTTCATCTCCGTGGACATCCCGGCGCCGTTTTCGTTTGCGGATTATGCGGCCGGGCGAGACCCCGCCGTTGATCCCATTCTGCGCGGCGAGGAAATGCGAAGCATCCCTGTCATCGCACTTTCAGATGGGGGCGCTTCGGCCCGCGAAGTGTATGAGGCGCGTCAGGGCCGATCCGCCAAATACGACTGGTGGACGCCGCCACAAGAGATCGAGCTGAGACACGTCTGCGACGCGTTACGCGAGCGGGGGCGGATGACGGACGCCCTTGAGACGTGCAAGCTGAACACCGAGATCCACGCCTTTGTCTGGAACGTGTGGCTTAATCTCGGACTCGCACAGCGACGTGCTGGTCTGAAGCAGGAGGGCCTTGCGAGCTACCGCTGCGTCCTGGTGCTCGACCCGAGCAACTTCAACGCCGCGGACATCCGCCAACTCCTGGCGCGGGAGGATCCGAGTGAGGCCGTCGGGTTGGCGCCAGGGTGTCCCGGTGGCCGTTAGTCACGAGAGGCCGCAGCCAGGCTTCCTTGAGCCCCGAGCGCTCGGAGTGATTGCGTGAGTCTAATGGGCCGACTCGGAATCGAACCGAGAACCTACTGATTAAGAGTCTGGCGAGGGGCGTCAGCGTCCGCCAGCGCGCGCCAGGGCCCGCCAAATAGTCGCCATTCCCGCAGCGACCCAACCCCGAAAGGTCCCGCCACAAGGCCGTTTCCCGAGGGGTCCCACAGTTTGTCACACATGCGCAGGGCGGTGCTCCATCGGCGAGCAGCCACAGTTGCGCGGCATATAAGAACTTGTATATTCGCCTATGGCGGAGAAGCCGCTGCATTGGCTCGGGTCTTCCCTGGATGACATCCGCGCTTTTCCGAAAGAGGCCCGGCGGGCGGCCGGCCACCAGTTGGATCTGGTGCAGCACGGTCTCGAGCCGGGTGACTGGAAGCCCACGCCGACGGTGGGTGCGGGGGTTTACGAGATCCGAGTGCATGCCGGAACCGAGTATCGGGTGTTCTACATCGCGAAGTTTGCCGAAGGCGTATACGTGCTCCACGCCTTCGAGAAGCGCACCCGACAGACACGCCAGGCTGATATTGACTTGGCAAGAAGACGACTTGGTGATCTGAGGCGTCTGCGCCAGGAGAGGGAGGAGAGGCTATGACCACAAAGATCCGACGTTCTTCAGGGAATGTGTTCCGAGATCTCGGATTTGACCGGGAGGAGGCGGAGCATCTGAGGCTTCGGTCCGATCTCATGATCGAGATTCGCAAAGTGATCGAGGCCCGCGGGCTCACGCAAGCTGCTGCCGGTGCGCTGTTCGGCGTCTCGCAGCCTCGCATCAGCGATCTGGTGCGCGGCAAAATCGATCTGTTCAGCATCGACACACTGATCGACATGCTCGCCCATGCTGGCGTGCGTGTGTCATTCGTGGTGAAAGGAAAGGCCGGAGCTGCCTGACTGATCCAGCGGGACAGCCGAGCGCTTGTCGGGCAATTCGAATGGGCCGACTCGGAATCGAACCGAGAACCTACTGATTAAGAGTCTGACGAGAGGCGTCAGCAACCGCCAGCGTGCGCCAGGGCCCGCCAGCAGCGGCCATTCCCGGGGCGGGAGAACCCCGCAACGCTCCGCCAGAAGGCCGTTTCCCGAGAGGTCCCACAGTTTGTCACCCAGACGCAACCGTCCTACGACATCGGTCGCTGATCGGCTGAAGTTACAGACGGACCACGTTCGCCGACTTCCACGCCTCGTCCATGGGCCCGTTCGTTCAAGCGGTCACTGGGCCGCGCTTCTTGCGACTGGGTTTCCATTTCAGGGCAAGCTTGCGGCCGCTTGCGGCGCAGTCGCGCAAGTAGAGGTCTATCAGCGTTTGGTAGGCAATTCCCGTCTCCGCCGCCAGCTCCTTGAAATAGGCGACTGCGACCGCATCGAGCCGAATCGTCACCGATTGCTTCAGATGACGTGCGTACGGGTTCCGCCGGGCCTTCGAGAAGTCGTATTCGCGCCTCATGATGTCCACCTCGCGTCGTACTGCTCCCGCTCGCGCCTGATAGCCTTGCGAGCTGAGATGATCCGAATTGTGTCTTCATCCTCTCGGTAGGATAGGCACTTCCAGGCCGGCAAAGCGGAACAAGGCGGAATGAACCTACCCGATGACGAACCGAAAGAAGCCGACCATCGCCGGAAGAAACAGCAACCAGAACCTCTCAGGCAGCTCCTGGTGAGAAGGTCTCGACCACCTCATACATTCCCATCTCAAACCTCGCGAGCGCGACTGCCTGCTGCAGGTACGGCGAAGCAGTAGGATGGTTGCGCATCGCTTGGTAATCCTCGACACTGCGCCACTGCGCGTACATTGCCACCCTGGTGCCGTCGAGACTACGGTGGAGGCTGGCGGAAACAAACCCCGGAGCATGACCGACTGAGAACTGGGTAGCCTCGATGAGCAGGGCGACGAGCTCTCGCTGATGGGCGGGCTCGACGGTGAAGATGTTGATTAAGGTGAGTAGCTTGGCGTCCTTCGAGATCGTAGTCATAGGCAGCTCCGCCCCGATGGGGGTCGCACACCGTCATGAGGCAAGGAGGGAACGCGCGACCGTCAGCCCCTGGGCTGCGCTCGCATGCGCGAGCAGCGAGGTTGCGACTCCGCAAGGAGCGTGACCGCCAATTTGCATCGATCCATCTGCATAAAGTTTCTGCGATGGCTAGTGCCACGTAAGACCGGGTTCTCGGGTGTGCGCATGACTTATACGGTATCGCCGCGCAGAATTTCGCGCCACGCGAGTCGGAGCAGCCCAACGGCGAGGAACCTTGTGGTGGGACCACGGCAGCTGCGATCGCGTAAGTCTAATGGGCCGACTCGGAATCGAACCGAGAACCTACTGATTAAGAGTCTGACGAGGGCCGTCAGCGTCCGCCAGTGCGCGCCAAGAGCCGCCACCAGCCGCCATTTCTACAGCAACTCAATCGCGAAAGGCCGCGCCAGACGGTCGTTTCCCGAGAACTCCCACAGTTTATCACCTGCGTGCAAGGCGCTCCGCAGGAGGAGGATCTTATGTCGTTGTCTTCCCACAGGTCGCGCCACTCACGCTGGCGGGTTGGGTTGGTTGGGAAACCAGCGCTTGGCGATTAGCACGATCACTAGGGCAACAAGGATCGGCACACCTCGCGATATGACAGTCAACCAACTGAGGTGTGGGGGCTGGTGCACGAAGGGCACGCCGCTCTTCACAAGGATCGCGGCGACGACAAAAGCGCCGGGCAGAACGGTCGCTATCCAGCCGCCGCGGCGGCGCGCCCACCAAATCAGCCCGAGCATGATGCCAACTACTACGCCCACCCCAAGGACCACGATGGCGAACGCCGCAAGATCCGTGGCTAGGTCGGCTTTCGGAGGCGCAGTTCTGGCGAGATCAATCGTGATTGCGACGGTCAAGATACCAAGACCCAACGAGCACACCGCGATCCCGACGAGAATGTCGCCAAAGAGTGAACCTAGAAGGGGCCGTAGCGCACCATAAGCTGCCCCGCAGACGACACCCCCCACGAAATAGAGGACGATGAACGCCCCAAGTGGGATCGGAAGCTCGCCTACTCCGTTCGGCTCTAATGCGGTTG
>Ga0209648_10002742_pt1 | contig 14659 bp, 13 predicted proteins | sample GraSoi2013_115cm_FD_185830 | JGI IMG/M metagenome (GOLD analysis project Ga0209648, IMG submission 185830) | Grasslands soil microbial communities from the Angelo Coastal Reserve, California, USA - Sample 9_17_2013_115cm (SPAdes) (version 2) | ecosystem: Environmental > Terrestrial > Soil >...
CGCCATGCTGCGCAAAAAAGATTCGCGCCACAACATCCTGGTGACCCGAGCCGATAAGAAGATCTTTGCCGCCGTGAAGCGCGCCGGTGGAAAAGACGCGCGGAACGCAAAGTTTCACCAATTATCCGGCGTAATCTCTATCGAGCGCGACTCTGAGATCACCGGCAAAGGAACCATTCTCGTGATCTCCGCCGGTACCAGCGACATCCCCGTCGCGGAGGAAGCTCTTCTCACTTCGCGCATGATGGGCAACCGTGCCGAACCTCTCTACGACGTTGGCGTGGCAGGGATCCATCGTTTGCTCGAACACCGCGAGAGCAAGCTGGCTCAGGCTCGTGTGATTATTTGTGTGGCCGGAATGGAAGGCGCGCTTCCCAGCGTCGTAGGTGGTCTCGTTGCGGTGCCGGTGATCGCTGTTCCCACCAGCGTTGGGTACGGCGCAAGCTTTGGCGGCGTGGCCGCGCTGCTGGGCATGCTCAATTCCTGCGCCTCCAACGTTACCGTCGTCAACATCGACAACGGTTTCGGAGCCGCCTGCGTCGCTTCGTGCATCAACCGGCTTTGATTCGCGCAACGTCTCTGAGAGTCTTTCCGCTCTTTGCGTCTCAACGTTGTCTTTTTTCGCCGCCGCAGTGTTTGAACCAAGATCACGCCCTTAGCACCACTTTCATCACTCCTGGTTTCTGTGCGAACACGATGGCAGCTGGCGCGTCCGAAAGAGGAAATGTGCGCGTGACGAGCGGCGCGGGATCGATCTTCCCGGAACGAAGAAGCGCAATTGCTTTAGCGAAAGGCCCGCAGCGCGACCCGACGACGGTGATTTCCTTGACGACGATCGGCCAAGTTTCTACCGGCGCGGCGCCGTGAAACGTGGATTTCAGAACCAGCGTGCCGCGCGGCTCCGTCATCTGTTGTGCAAGCGCTAGACCCGTGGGGGAGCCCGTGGCTTCAACCACCAGGCGAAATTTTTCTCGAACCCGCTTCAAATCGCTCGCATCCCCACGGACTTTCTTTGTCGCGATCCCCGAGTCACGGCCGAGAGCCAACTTCGTTTCGTGTTTGCCATACATCACCACGCGTGGAACCGCGGAGTGCAACACCCGGGTGATGAGTTGAGCGAGCTTCCCGTCACCCAGCACCGCCGCCTCGCGAATTTTCCTTACATCTACTTGCTCGAATAATTCGCAAGCCGCGGCAAGCGGTTCGACGAACACTGCCTGCTGATCGCTGACAGCATCCGGAACGATATGGAGATTTTCCAGCGGCAGCGTCAAATATTCTGCGTAAGCTCCCGCATGGCCGATGATGCCGAGCACAGTGCGGTGCGTGCAATGCGTCTTGAGTCCTCGCCGGCAAAACTCGCAGACGGGACGGCGCCCGAGTGCCTTGCAGGAAATATTGATTTCCCCGCAAACCCGTCGCCCCAGCCATTTTTTCCTTTCCCCGGCCGATACTCCCTGCAATTGCTCCACCGTGCCCACAAATTCATGTCCCGGAACACCGCGAAAATTGTAATAGCCGTGCAACAATTCCACGTCGGTATTGCAGATGCCCGCGAGCCGCACGCGCATGAGAGCCCAACCCGGCCGCAGCTTCGGCACCGGCCTTTTCCCGGGGACAAGTCTGTGATTCCTCACCGCAAATGCGAGCATATTTCCTTGTCTTGTGAATCAGTGAAGCGCAGCGGCAAGAGTCTTGACGAGTAGAGATTCTTTTTCGGGAAAGACCGTCCGCAAGTCGAGAATGAGGCGATCATCTTCCACGCGCGCAATAACGGACACGCCGGCAGGAGCGCGGCGCAGCCGCTGTTCGAGTTTTGTCGCGGAGTAGCGCACACTGGCGATTCGAATGACTTTGGTAGGAAGAGATTGCGACGGCGTCGACCCGCCGCCCGCTAAGGAAGCGCCATCCGCGATTTCGATCTCCACTTCGTCGAGAGGCAACTCGGGACGCAGCTCGCGGATGAAATTCTCCGCGCGCCGCCTCAGCTCCTGCGGCGTCATTCGAATCATGCGCATCGTCGGGATTTCGTCCCACGCCGCGCGAAGGTAGGCCCCGAGAGTGGCTTCGAGGGCGGCAATAGTCAGTTTGTCCACGCGCAGCGCGCGAAACAGCGGGTAGCGGCGTACGCGGGCAATGATCTCTTTCTTTCCCGCGATGATGCCGGCTTGCGGTCCGCCTAAAAGCTTGTCCCCGCTGAACATTACAATCGAAACGCCAGCCTCAACGCTTTGCTTCACCGTCGGTTCGCTGACTCCATGCTCGGAAAGATCGACCAGACAGCCCGAGCCGAGGTCTTCCACCAGCGGCAAGCCGCTGCGTTGGCTGAGGGCCACCAGCTCTTCGATCGAAGGCTTATCGGTAAAACCGGTAACTTTGAAATTCGAAGGATGCACGCGCAGCAACACACGAGTCTTTTCATTAATGGCGTTTTCGTAATCCGCAAGGCGCGTGCGGTTGGTAGTCCCGACTTCGCGCAGGAGCGCGCCGCTCTGCTCCATAATTTCCGGGATTCGAAAGCCGTCCCCGATTTCGATAAGCTCCCCGCGCGAGACGATCACCTCGCCGCCGCGAGCAAGCGCCGCAAGCGTCACCAGCACCGCCGCCGCGCAGTTGTTCACGACTATCGCCGCTTCCGCCCCCGTCAAGCGCGTCAAGAGTTCAGAGGTGTGCACATCGCGTTTCCCGCGCGTCCCCGCTTCGAGATCGTATTCGAGGTTGCTGTACTGCGTGGCGCTGCGGCGAAATTCGTCCACCACTGTTTCCGGCAGCGGAGCGCGGCCCAAATTCGTGTGCAGAATCACTCCAGTGGCATTAATTACGGGCTGCAGCGATCGCGAAAGAAGGCGTTCCACTTCAGTGCTAATCAGCTCTTCGACGGACGCGGCGCTGAGGCCCAGCGCTGTCCAATTCGCATCGCCTGCGATCCGCGCACGCAAGTCCGCAAGTACCGCGCGCGCAACTTCAACAACCAGGTTGCGGTCTGCCCGTTTCGAGAGCGCCGCCAGCCGTGGCTGAGCGACCAATTCGTCCACCGACGGAATCTGCCGCAACAATTCTGCCTGCTCCGCCGATACCGTTTTCTTTCCTCGCGCTTCCACTCGAACATTTCAGCACACTGCGGACCGCCGGGCAATGCCGGCACCCTCCCCTGGCCGCGACCTGCTTTGGCCTCCGCCGTAGTGCCGTACCAGATTCGAATCGTTGCCTATTCCTTCGGTTGACGGTTTTCCTCCACACCCTTAGCATTGTGGTTTGAGGTCTTTCCCCGCGCATGGCGACCATAGACGAAGAGTTGGCTACACTCGAAAAAGATATTCGGCAGCTTAAGGTGGAGTACGATCAGTACTTCGGCGGTGGCCGGAAACGTCCGCCCACGGAAATCGAATGGCGCATTGACATGATGGTCAAGCGTTATGCGGAACGCGGCGGCGAATTGAAATTCGCGCAGCGCTTCCGCTTCAACAATCTTTCGCAGACCTACGCAAAATACAAAGATATTTTCAGGAAAAAAACCGCGCAGAAAGAAGAGGGAAAAGTCCAGCGGCATTTTGGCGCCGCTGCCAAAGAGATCGAAGCGGGTCGCCAGAAAAAAGAAGCCGAAGAGGCATCTGCGGTTGCAGGCGGAGAATCCAAGGCATTCCGCATGACCTGTTCCGAGCCCGAGCGCGAAACGGAAAAGGTCGAGCAGTTGTACGAGGCGTTTCTGCAGGCAAAACAATTGGCCGGCGAACATACCGGAAGGCTGTCGCGCTCCAGCTTCAACGAATTTGTGCTGAAAAAAACGAAGGAGCTGCAAAAGCAGAAGAACTGCAAGGATGTTGAATACGTTGTGGAAGTGGTCGCAGGCCAGGTCAAACTGAAGGCACTCGTGAAATCGTAGTCTCCTCGCGGAGTTCCCCACAGCGTTTGTACTTTCCCTATTTGCGCGAGACGCTTACAATGTTGAGTTTTTCTTTTTGTGGAGGCATCCATGGCGGTGCAGCGCGCGCTTATCAGTGTGTTTGAGAAGACCGGGATTGTCGACTTTGCGAAGCGCCTGGCCGCGCTCAAGATCGAGATTCTTTCCACTGGCGGAACCGCCAAGCTGCTGCGCGAAGCAGGAATAGCAGTGCGCGACGTTTCCGATTTCACGGGCTGGCCCGAGATGCTGGGTGGACGCGTGAAGACCCTGCACCCGAAAGTGCACGGCGGGCTGCTCTTCCGGCGAGGGCATGCGGAAGACCAGAAGCAGGCGGCGGAACATGGCATCGCTCCGATCGATCTCGTGGTGGTGAACCTGTACCCGTTTGAAGCGACGGCTGCGAAAGCGGGACTGACCGCCGAAGATCTCACCGAGAATATCGACATTGGCGGGCCGACCATGCTGCGTTCGGCGGCGAAGAATTTCGAGAGCGTGACAGTCGTGACGGAACCGGCGGATTTCGAACGAGTGGCGAGTGAAATCGAGCGCGCAGGCGAAACCACGTTGACGACCCGGCTGGAGCTGGCGCGAAAAGTTTTCGCGACGACTTCTCGATACGACGGCATGATTACCACGGAATTGGAGCGTCTCTCGGCCGGCTCCGGGCATATTGCCATCGAAGCGAAGCCGCTCTTGCCCGAGCGCGTGCATATCGTTCTGCGCCGCCAGCAGGAATTGCGCTACGGAGAAAATCCTCACCAGGCCGCTGCGCTTTACGTGCCGGGGGGCCGCGCGCCGGAAGGCTTGGCGGCGGCCAAGCAGCTCCAGGGAAAAGAACTTTCCTACAACAATCTCGTTGATCTGGAAGCGGCGCGGAGCCTGGCCGCGGAATTCAAGAATCCGGCGGCGGTCATCATCAAGCACAACAATCCTTGCGGCACGGCGGAGCAGGTGACGCTGCTGGACGCGTATTTGAAAGCGCTGGCGTGCGATCCTGTTTCGGCATTTGGCGGAGTGCTGGCGTTCAACCGCGCAGTCGATGCGGCCACGGCCGTAGAGGTCGCCAAGCTGTTTGTTGAGTGCATTGCAGCGCCCGGTTTTGCGGATCGCGCGAAAGAGATTTTCGCGCCGAAAAAAAACTTGCGGTTGCTCGAGTTGCCCCCCGGCGGTTTGGAGCCGGAACGCGAATTACAGCTCAAGCGCGTTCTCGGAGGAATACTGGTGCAGCGGCCCGACCTTGGCGAAATCAAGGACGATGATTTGCGCACGGTAACGAAGCGCGTGCCGGCTCCCGAGGAGATGCACACGATGCGCTTCGCGTGGAAAGTGGCGAAGCACGTGAAGTCCAATGCCATAGTGTTTGCGAAAGATGGCGCCACGCTGGGAGTCGGCGCAGGGCAGATGAGCCGCGTCGATTCCGTGAAAATTGCGGTGATGAAGGCGCAATCTTCTTTGGCCGGCACCGTGGTCGCTTCCGACGCCTTCTTTCCCTTTCCGGACGGAGTGGAAGAAGCCGCCAAAGCGGGTGCGACGGCGGTGATCCAGCCGGGCGGTTCGGTGCGCGATCCCGATGTCATCGTGGCGGCCGATCGGCTCGGCCTGGCCATGGTCTTCACCGGCATACGCCACTTCCTGCACTGAGGTAATTTGACCGTTTTCGTCAATCCACGTTGGTGAATTTGTTCCAAACGTCGCCTGTTGCGCCCAAATTGCAAACGTTTTACCTCCAACCCGCATCCTACTCTTCGGGGGCTACCCAAGCTCTGGAAACGTCTAGGATTTGGCTTTTGACCGCGTTTCGGCCGCATGGGATAATTTAAGTTTCTGGGGCTACGATGAACCTTCGACCGATTTGTCTTGCCGTTGTGTTGACATGCGTTTCGGGTGCCGCTGCCACGGCGCAGGGGCCCCAAGAGCAGCTTATCGACCCGAAAACCGTTCCTGGCGTAAATGAATCCTCCCGCGCCGAGGCCTATTACAACTTCACGATGGGCCACATCTTCGAACAGCAGTACGAAGCGACTAGCAGCGCCGAATATGCCACCAAAGCGATCGAGGCCTACAAGAAAGCCTATGCCCTCGACCCCAAATCGCAGGTCATCGGCGAACGGCTGGCGGAAATGTACTGGAAGGCGCAGCGCATTCACGACGCGGTAGTCGAGGCGCAGGAAATTCTGAAGCGCGACCCCGACAACGTGCAATCGCGGCGGCTGCTCGGGCGGATCTATTTGCGAAGTCTGGGCGATGTCAGCGCCAGCAATGCCCAATCGGAAACCGTGGGCAAGGCCATCGAGCAATACCGCGAGATTAACCGTCTCGATCCTTCAGATACGGAATCGGCGCTCTGGCTGGCGCGTCTTTACCGGCTGAAGAACGACCACGACAAGGCTGAACAAGTTCTGCGGAGCATCCTGAAGACCGATCCCGAAAACGAACCGGCTGTCGAGCAACTGACGCAGCTGCTGATGGACGAGGGCAAGTCCGCTGAAGCCGTTACGCTGCTGGAAGCAATCACTGCCCATTCTGCCTCTCCAGTGCTGCTGGATCTTCTGGGCGATGCGTACACTCAAGCGCATGATCTAGAGAAGGCGGAGAGGGCCTACCGCAAGGCCGTGGAACTTGATCCTTCGGAGCTGAGCCATCAGCGCGGGCTAGGGCAGACCCTGCTGGCCGAAGAAAAATATGCCGAAGCGTTGAAGGTATACGAAAAGCTTTCCGATGTGATGCCCGACGATTCGGATGTGTACCTGCGAATCGCCCAGATTTACCGCGAACTGCGCCAGCTCGATAAAGCGGAACAGAATCTGGTGAAGGCCCGGCAGTACGCACCCGGCAGCCTGGAAGTCATGTACAACGAAGCCATGCTTTACCAGGCGCAGGGGCGCTACGAGGATGCCATCCGTGTTTTGTCGGATGCGGTGACCGGCATCAAGGGGCAATCGCCCGCTCTTTCCACGCGGCGTCGCTCCCTGGCCATCCTCTACCAGCAACTCGGACAGCTTTATCGCGACACCCAGAATTATCCCGCATCGATTTATACCTTCGAAGAGTTGGGACATCTTGGCGAGGAAGAGGACCGCCGCGCGCGAATGATGATCATGGACACCTACCGCGCCGCAAAGGATTTGCCTAAAGCGTTGCAGTCCGGCAAGGAAGCGCTGGCGAAATATCCTGCCGATCCCGCGATTCGAACCAGCCATGCGCTCTTGCTTGGCGAGAACGGACAGACCGAAGACGCCGTCAAGATGTTGCGGGCGCAACTCCACGGTGATACGCGCGATCGCGAGACGTATCTGAACATCGCCCAGGTTTACGAGCGCGGGCGGCGTTACAAGGAAGCCGAGGAAGCGGCCCGAGCCGCGGAAGTGCTGCCGGGGCAGCCGCGCGAAAACGAAATGGTGTGGTTCCTGCTGGGAGCGATCTACGAGCGGCAAAAGTTTTTCGACAAAGCCGAGGAGCAGTTCAAGAAAGTTCTTGCCGTGAATCCGAAAAACGCTCCGGTGTTGAATTACTACGGCTATATGTTGGGCGACCTGGGGATTCGACTGGATGAAGCTGAAGCGTTGGTACAAAGGGCGTTGAAGGAAGATCCTTACAACGGCGCATACCTGGACAGCCTTGGCTGGATTTATTTCAAGGAAAACAAGCTTAGCGCTTCAGAGACCACCCTGCGCAAGGCCGTCGAACGCGAACGCCATGACGCGACCATTCATTCGCACCTCGGCGATCTCTACGCCAAGATGGGACGGAGCGAACTGGCCGCCGCGGAATGGGAAAAGTCGCTTGGGGAATGGCGGCGCTCGCTGCCCGCGGACATGGAAGCCGACAAGGTCGCCGAACTCGAGAAAAAGCTTTCGCAATCGAAGCATCGCGTGGCGCAAAAATCCACCACCAGCGTCGCGAAGCCGTAATTAGCGCATGCCCGAAGTTCGCATTCCCGCATTCGCAAAAATCAATCTCCGCCTTGATATCCTCGGGAAACGCGCCGATGGATTTCACGAATTGCGGACAATTTTTCAGGCCATTTCTTTGCACGACGAATTGTGGTTGCGCGCGTCACCCCGGCCAGGAATTGCGCTGAGAGTCGAAGGGAACCAGCCGCTCTCCGCGGAACCGGCCGGGGAAAATCTTGCCTATCGCGCCGTGGATGCGCTGCGCCGCGAATTGAAAATCGGCAACGGCGTGGAAATCAACTTAAAAAAAACGATTCCTGCGGGCCGCGGGCTGGGTGGAGGATCGAGTGACGCCGCCGCGGCGCTGCTGGGGTATCTGCGGCTCACCAAGAAGAAATTAGCGCCCGCGCGATTGCTGGAAATCGCTTCTTCCCTCGGCGCGGATGTCCCGTTTTTTCTGTTAGGCGGGCGCGCGCTTGGCGTGAACAAAGGCGACGAAATCTATCCTTTGCCGGACATCCCCAAGCTGCACTTTCTGGTGGTTTCTCCCCAAGAGATTCATGTCCCGACGCCGGACGCCTATCGCTGGCTGGAGGCCAAGCCGCTCGAATTGACAAACTCCGCCGTAACCTCTAAACTCTTTGAGTTCTGTGCTCTATGCTGGAGCGCGCAGGGAAGCGGCCTTTCGAACGATTTCGAGGGTCCGGTTTTCCGGCGGCATCCCCGGCTTGGTCAAATCAAGCGGGAGTTGCTCCAAAGAGGAGCTGCAGAGGCCTCGCTGGCGGGTAGCGGTTCGGCGGTGTTTGGAGTTTTCCCGAGCCCAGCGATGGCGCGCCGAGCCGCTGTTGGGTTTCCGCACGATCAGGCCTTCGTTTGCGAGAGCGTCTCGCGCGACAGGTACGCTCGTTTGATGCGCACCGCAGAGTAGTCTGCAAGCGTGTCGTGGATTCTGCCTCAGCGTCTCCCAAGAAGTTAACAGTCGATAGGTAAGAAATTCAAAATGGGGACAAGTACGATGCTCGTTAAACCTTTCCCCATTTGTGTTCTTTACTGTTAACTTTCAACTGTCAACTTTCAACTAGGTCCAGGCAGGAATTGCAAAAGTTCAGGTTCAGGGAGCGCCAGCGTCGTGGACGACGACCGATTTAAGATTTTCTCAGGGACCGCGAATCCAGTCCTGGCGGAAAGCATCTGCCGTCACTTGGATGTGCCGTTGGGCAAGGCGCTGCTTGGGCGCTTCAGCGACGGCGAAATTTATTTTCAGGTTCTGGAAAATGTTCGCGGAGCGGACGTATTCGTCGTGCAGCCGTGCCATGCTCCAGTCGACAGCCACCTCCTGGAATTGCTGTTGATGATCGACGCGTTCAAGAGAGCGTCAGCATGGCGGATTACGGCAGTGCTGCCATATTACTGCTATGCGCGGCAGGACCGCAAAGACAAACCGCGAGTTCCGATCTCCGCGAAACTGGTCGCGGACTTGCTGGAAACCGCGGGCGCCAGCCGGGCGCTCACATTGGATTTGCATGCGCCGCAGATTCAGGGCTATTTCGACGTGCCGGTGGATCATCTCTATGGCTCGCCAGTGCTGGTGGAACATTTCCGACAATTGAATTTGCCGAATTTGACGGTGGTTTCGCCGGATGCCGGGGGCGTCGAGCGCGCCCGGTTTTTCGCGAAGAAGCTGGATGCGCCGCTGGCCATCGTGGACAAGCGCCGCGTGGACGTGGACGTCAGTGAAGTGATGAACTTGATCGGAGACGTGCGTGGACGCAGCACGCTCGTCGTTGACGACATCATTGATACGGCGGGAACTCTGGTCAAGACGGCGGACGCGCTGCTCCGGGAAGGCGCGACCCAGGTGTTTGCGGCGTGCACCCACGCGGTGCTCTCCGGTCCGGCCATTGAACGAATCCACAAGTCAAACATCACGGAGATTGTGGCAACCGACTCCGTGCCGCTGAGCGAAGCGGCGAAAAAAATGGGGAAAATCAAGATACTTAGCGTCGCGGATTTGCTGGCGCGCGGAATTCGCTCGATTCACGAAGAGACTTCGATCAGTGAGCTGTTTATTTGATTTTGTAGGACAGACATTCCTGTCTGTCCCCTGAGAACTAGCTAGAAGACAGGCAGGAATGTTTATCCTGCAGGGAAGGGAAGAAGGACATGGCACAGAAGGCAGAAAAGGCAGAGAAGATTGTAGTGCAAGGTTCCCCGCGCGCGACGCGCGGGAAGAATGAAGCGCGGCGGCTCCGGCAGTCAGGAAAATTACCGGCGGTGCTGTACGGCGGCAAGGGCGAAGCGATCACGCTATCGGTGAACGCCAAGCAGGTGGGCGCAATTCTGCGTTCCGAGAGCGGGCACAACACCCTCTTTCAGGTGGATCTTGGCGGCAAGCACGAACCCGCGATCTTAAAGGATTGGCTGGTTGATCCCGTCACCGGCAACCTGCTGCACGTGGATTTGCTCCGCGTCGCCATGGACGTTCGCATGAAGGTCATGGTTCCCGTCCATACCTTTGGCGAGCCTTCCGGCGTGAAAGTGCAAGGTGGCGTCTTCGAAGTCGTCACTCGCGAAGTGGAAATCGAATGTTTGCCCGCGGATATTCCCGCGGAGTTCCGCGTGGATGTAAGCGGCCTGGCGTTGAATGCGCAGTTGCGCGCCAGCGAATTGCCGCTGGACACCACCAAAATGAAGTTGCTCACGGAACCGGAGCGCGTGCTCGCCCACGTCGTAACGCTGAAGGTGGAAGAAGAGAAGCCCGCCGAAGTTGTGGCAACGGAAACAGCGACGCCGGCCGAGCCCGAAGTCATCAAGAAGGGCAAGAAAGAAGTGGAAGGCGAAGAAGGCGCCGAAGCGGAAGCCAAGCCCAAAGCGGAGAAAAGCGACAAAGGCGAGAAGGGCGAAAAGAAAAAATAACGCTCGTCGTCCAAATGGCGGACGGCTGGAAAAAGGTCTATGCGGCTCATTGTCGGACTTGGGAATCCCGATCCGGAGTATCAGTGGACGCCGCATAACCTGGGTTTCATGGCAGTGGATGAACTCGCGAATCGCAGCGGGATTCGCGTCGAGCGGCCTGAAGGCAAGGCGCTGGTGGGCCGTGGAAAAATCGCCGGGAAAGAAGTCATCCTAGCGAAGCCGCAGACGTACATGAATCTCAGCGGCATCTCTGTAAGAGATTTGCTGGGAAAGTACGAGCTGGATGTCCCGGATCTGCTGGTGATGTGGGACGAAGCGCAACTGCCGCTGGGCACGATTCGAATTCATCCGGATGGCAGCGCGGGAAGCCATAACGGTGCGAAGTCGGTGATCAGTGCAATCGGGACGCAGGAATTCGCGAGGCTGCGGCTGGGTTGCGGACCCGATCATCCGTTGAGCAGCCGCAAAGAATATGTGCTGCGGCCGATGAAGAAAGCGGAGTTGGAAGCAGCGACGGAAATGATCGGCGAAGCCGGAGACGCCGTGGAGATGATCCTGAGTCAGGGACTCGACGCGGCGATGACGAAATACAACCGGCGGAAACCGGCGGAACCGGAAGATCCGGAAGAAAAGTAGAAGCAGTTTTTTCAGTTTGCGCGATTGAAAAAGATTTGAAGCGACGCCGATTCGTTCGGGGTCAAAAGAAAAAGAGGTCATCATGGAAGAACGTTATTACGATTTGGTTTTTATCGTGCGGCCGGCGACGCCGGAAGATGAAATCAAAAAAGTCCTTACGGTTATCGAGCACACCGTCGCGGAAAAAGGCGGCAAGATCGAGAAGACCGAGCACTGGGGCACCCGGAAGCTGGCGTACCGCGTGGCCAAGCACCGCGAAGGAATTTACGTACACCAGGAAATCCGCACCACGCATGGCGAATTGATTGCCGAGTTGGAGCGGCGTCTGCGCGTGCAAGACAACGTAATCAAATACCAGACCGTGCGGCTGGATGAAGATTTGAAGCGCCAGAAGAAACTTTCGCAGAAGCGCGAGAAGCGCGCCGCGCGGCGTCCGCGCCGCACCACACCGGCTCCCGCGCCAGCAGCGGCAGCGCCGGAGCAGGCCGCGGCAACGAGCTAGCTTCGAGCGGCGAGAATATTTTTTGCATTGAGCTAAGTATTTCCGGTTTCAGAAAATATTTGATCCCGATCCGATCGGGCGATCAGTGAAAGGGTGGAAGGTATGGCAGAGGAACAGAAACAAGCACCAGCGCCCGGCGGAGCGCCGCGGCGTGAAGGCGGCGGTGGTCATGCTGGCCACGGGCCCGGCGGGGGACACGGCGGTCCGCGGCGCGAAGGCGGGCCGGGTGGCGGTGGCCCGGGCGGTCCCGGGGGACGGCCCAGGGGCAAACGCCAGTATTTTCGCAAGAAGAAGGTTTGCAAGTTCTGCGTCGAGAAGATGGACTTCATCGACTACAAGCGCGCGGACATTCTTTCCCAGTTCGTGCAGGAACGCGGGAAGATTCTGCCTCGCCGCATGACGGGCGTTTGCGCACGGCATCAACGCTGGCTGGGCGTGGCCATCAAGCGGGCGCGCAACATCGCCCTCCTGCCATTTGCCGGCAGCGCGGCGGGCACTCAAGCACCGCGCGTGGTCGTTCCGGGAGCGCCGGCTCACGCTGCGCCCGCGCATGTAACTCCAACGTCGGCTCCGGTTACTCCGGCGCCGCCAGCGGCCGAAGCGCCGAAGGCATAAGCCCTCAAGGGAAGAAGAAACAGGAGCCAAGAGAATACTCATGCAAATCATTCTTCAGGAAGACGTAGAAAAGCTGGGCCACCGCGGTGACGTTGTCACGGTGAAGCCGGGTTATGCGCGCAATTTTCTATTGCCTCAAAAGCTGGCCGTCGAGGCGACCGCTGGCAACTTGAAAGCCATCGAACGGATTCGCACTTCGCTGGCCAAGAAAACCGCCACGGAGCTGGAGGCAGCGCAGAAGCAAGCCGAACTGCTGAACGGCGTCGCGCTAAAGTTCACGCGGAAGACCGGCGAGAACGATCAGATGTTCGGGTCAGTCACTTCCGGCGACATTGCGGAAGCGCTCGGTGCGCAAGGCTTCAAGATCGACAAGCGCCAGGTTCAGCTCAGCGAACCGCTCAAGACCATCGGCGAATTCCCGGTGACCATCAAAGTATTCCGCGACGTCACCGCGCAGATCAAAGTGACGGTCGAAAAAGAATCATAGCTCCTTTACCCACATTTTTAGCTCGCCGCTGCTCAGGACTTGCAGCGGCGAATCTTTTTGGACAATGGCGAATCGCTCATCGGCCTATCACCTTCGCCAACAGGCCGTTCAGCAGCACTGTGAGGCTGTTGAATGATAAGATTGACGGAGGAGCAAGATTGGCCCCGCTTAGTCCGGGGCTCGCTCGGTAGTTTGAGGTGCCCGCATGGCTGAACTGGGAACCCCTGAATTACATCAGACTACGGTTGCTGAACGGTTCCGGAGTCTGGCTCGGAATTGGCAAGAGGAAACCGCGCATCTTTCTTCGTTTACAAAGCGAATCCTGAATCCACACTACCAGCAAATCATTGGAATGGGACCGGCTGTCGTTCCTTTCTTGCTGCGAGATCTTGCCCGTGAGCCGAAAGATTGGTTTTGGGCGCTTTTTTCAGTCACAGGAGAAAATCCCGTGTCGGCGCAAGACGAAGGCGATATCGCAGCTATGAGCAAGGCCTGGTTGAACTGGGGCAGGCAGCGCGGAATGATCTAGAATGACCGCCGACCTTTCGCGCATTTTTCCTCATCTGGAGTCAGGCCCTTACGAAATAACAAGTGCCGGGGACGTCCGATACAATTGCGTCGCCTGGGCAGCGGGGCGGACCGAAGTTCGCCGCAGGTGGTGGCCTGCTCCTTCGCCGTTCTACTATTGGCCTGTTGAGCCGCGTGAAGAGACAGTTGCAGGCTTCATCAAGGCGTTTGGCCAGCTTGGTTACGCGGTTTGCGATACTGGCGATCTAGAAGCAGGCTCTGAAAAGCTAGCAATTTACGCGGATGACGCCGATACTCCGACGCACATGGCCCGCCAACTGGCTTCCGGACAGTGGACGAGCAAGCTGGGCGAACTAGAAGATATTCAGCATATGACGCTCGATCAATTGAGCGGCTCCGATTACGGTCGAGTCGTGCAATTTCTGAAGCGAAAGCTTACATAGTTAGCACGACGCGGAATTCGGCTTTGCCACTCATCATCCGGGCGTAGGCTTCGGCGGCTTTCTCCAGGGGAAATTTTTCGATCATGGGGCGCACGCCGGCCATTTCGGCGAAGCGCAGGGTGTCTTCGGAATCCGTGGGAATGCCGCCAGGCCAGCCCTGGACTCTCCTTCGCCCCACGATCAGCTGAATCGGGGATGCTTCAATGGGGCCCTGGCCCGCGCCGACAACCAGCAGCGTTCCGTTTAAGCCGAGACCGCCGACCAGGTCGGACATGGATTTTGAGTCCGTGGCAGTGGCCAGAATCACGCGGGCGCCGCCGAGTTTCTGGAGCTCTTCCGCGGCATTGCTGGCTTTGCTGTCAATATATACGTGCGCGCCGAGTTTCTTGGCGAGAGCGGCTTTCTGAGAACCGCGGCCGACGGCGGCGACTCTGTATCCGAACTTGCTGGCAAACTGAATTCCGAGATGCCCGAGGCCGCCGATGCCTTGCACGGCCACGAGGTCCGAAGGCATTGCGCCGCTGTGGCGCAGAGCGTTAAAGGTGGTAACTCCCGCGCAAAGGAGCGGGCCGGCTTCCACGGCGTCAAGACTCTCCGGCATTGCGGCGAGCGCTTCCACGGGAGCGATCATGTATTCTTGATAGCCGCCATCGAAGCTGATTCCGCAAATTTTCAGGTTGCGGCAATTGGCGAAATCTCCGCGGCGGCACGGGAGGCAAGTGCCGTCCTGGCCGC
>Ga0209648_10002744_pt1 | contig 14651 bp, 12 predicted proteins | sample GraSoi2013_115cm_FD_185830 | JGI IMG/M metagenome (GOLD analysis project Ga0209648, IMG submission 185830) | Grasslands soil microbial communities from the Angelo Coastal Reserve, California, USA - Sample 9_17_2013_115cm (SPAdes) (version 2) | ecosystem: Environmental > Terrestrial > Soil >...
AGAGGCTCACCGCGGGCGGACCCGTTCACCACCACGCCACACCGGCCTTCGATGCCAACGACCGTCAGCGGCGCGGAGCGCGGACAGGCGCAACCCTTGGCGCATCCCGACAGATGCACCATTGGCGTGTCAGCGCCGGCGACGGCCACCTTCGCAAGGCTCGGTGCGAGCGCGCGCGTGGGAATTTCTGCTGAAGTGCAGATCGGCGCGCCCGCGCAAGCGACGACCTGGCGGCGCGGATCATCCACGCGCACAATGAAGCCAAGCCGTTGCGCGATGTTCGCCAGATGCCCGGCGGCATTTTCAGTGACCCCCACGACGAGGAGCGCGCGGCCCGGTGCGGTACGATAACCCGTCGCGCCCGACTCCGCCGCCGCGCGTGCGAGCTCCTCGAGTGCGGCGGAATGCGCATGACCGAAGGCGAGACCAAGGCCGATCGCCAATCGGCCGTCGCGCAGCGTATGCGTGCCGAGAGGGTCGGCTGCTGGCCGCCGCAGCGGCCCCGGGAGATCGACGAGGATATCGGCGATCTCCCGGCGAAACGCCGCCGCGCCGTTCGTCGCGACGATGTCCCTTGCGCGCGCCGCGGGTCCGCCCGCTGCGATCACGCGCAGCATGCGCATCGCTGCCTCGACCGCACGCTCGGCGGCGACGGCGCCGATGGGGGTCGCGGTCTCAGCATCGCCGCCGACGGCGACGTGAAGCCACGCATCCGTCGCTTGCGCCCGCATCCGCACGTCGGCCGCCACCGCGTCGAGGTGAAGCGTACCACCGCCATCGATCGCGACGGAAACTTTTGGACCGATGTCGGCGGCGAAAGACGCTACCGCAATCGCGCGCCGCAGGTTTGCGGCGATGGCGCCGGCATCGACCGCTTCCTGGGGAGCGAGGCCCGCGAGAGGATCGCTCAAGACCGGCGGACCTTCGCCAAAGGCCAGGTCGATCCCGGCGACCGCTGCCGCGAAGCTTTTTAGCGAGTCTTCCGTCAATCCGCGGATCTGAATGCTCCCGCGCGAGGTGATCTCGATGACGCCGTTGCCGCAGTGGCCGGCGGCCGTGCACAAGGCGGCGAACGCCTCGCAAGACATCGTTGTGCCCTTCGGCGTGAGCCGCACGAGCAGGCCGTCTCCAGTCGCCATGGGTTGCGAGAGACCGGGGCAAAGGCCGCGTCGCAGGTGAGCGCTCACGGCGCCGCCTCTTTCGTAAGCATTCGCAAGCTTGCGTCGACGTCGTTGCGCCGAGGATGCCAAAGCCCGCGCCGGCGCGCGGCGTCGAGACGGGCCGCGATGGCGGCGGCTGCCGCAGGATTCTCCCGCACAAGGAAACTCCGAACGCCGTCGTCCGCGACATAAGCATCGTGCAGGAGATCGAAAAAGTGGCTCGCGACGGTGCCCGTCGTCTCCGCGAAGTCGACGAGCCGGTCGACGGTTTCCGCGAGCTCGGCTGCTCCGCGCGGACCATGCCGCAGCTGGCCTGCGATGAACTTGGGGTTGGCCGCGCGCGAGCGCACGATCCGCGCCAGGGCCGCGGACAACGAACGCGCGCGCGGGCGGGCGGGGTCGGTCGTGTCGAGAATGATAAGGTCAGGCGCACGGCCGAGCGCGGCCGCAGCCGCGGCGAAGCCGCCGACGAAGGCAACGTCTTCCGATCCTTCCAACAGATCGCGCGCGGGATCTTCGGCGCAATGCACGAGCAAGTCCGCGGTCGCGACGCGGGCTTCGAAGGCGCCGGGAGCGAGCGCCGCATCTCCTTCCACGCCGCCGTAGGCGTGCGTGACAGCCGCGAGATAAGCGCTGCCGAGTTGCTCGCGATCGATATCGCGCCCCAGCAGGTCCTCGACACCGGCGCCGTAGGCTCCGGGCGCAGTGCCGAAAATTCGCGCAATCGACGTGCCTGCGTGCGCGGACGATACGCGGCAAGCGGCGGCAAGCGGGTTCTCGTCGGGCGCCTCCTCGCGCGCGGCGACCGCGCGCACGGCGGCGTCGATGAGCGCAATCTGGGCGGGGAACAAGTCCCGGAACAGACCTGAAATTCGCCAGGTCACATCGACCCGCGGCCGCCCGGCACTCGCCGTGGGCAGAACCTCGACGCCGGTGACGCGACCGGTTGCCTGATCCCACGTCGGACGGCAACCCATCAAGGCGAGCCCCTGCGCAATCTCCTCGCCGCCGGTGCGCAAGGTGGCACTGCCCCAAAGATCGACCACGGACGCGCGCGGCATCTCGCCGTGGGCTTGCGTATAGGCGCGGATCACCTCGTCGGCGGCGAGCCGGCCGAGATCGGTCGCCGTCGGCGTCGGCAGCGTGCGCGGATCGGCGGCGAACATGTTGCGTCCGGTCGGCAGGACGTCGCGGCGACCGCGCGCAGGAGAACCGGCCGGTCCCGGCGCGAGACGGCGAACGTCCAGGGCGGTCAGGATCGCAGCGCGTTCCGCTTCGGCGCTCGCCCGCCAAGCAGGATCGCCAACGTTCATGGGCTCGCGCCCATAGACATGAAGTCCGTCCTTGACCGCAAGATCCTTGAGATCGCAGAGCCAAGCATCGATGCGCCGCAACGCATCGTCCGGACTATCGTCGGGCTGCACGCGCGCTTCGACCGCAAGCCCGCTCCGCTCGGCCTGTTCCAGGATCAGTCGCGCGAGCCGTTCCCGCCGGCGCCGATCAAGGCCGTCCGCCTGCGCGTATTCGTCGACAAGCCGCTCGAGCTCGCGGGCGTCTCCCGCAAGGCCTGCGTCGATGAGGGGCGGCGGCAAGTGGCCGATGGTCACCGCGGCGATCCGCCGCTTTGCCTGCGCGGCTTCCCCAGGGTTGCTGACGATGAAGGGATAGATCACAGGCAAGCAGCCGACCATCAATTCCGGGAAGCATGACTCGGTCAACGCGACGGCCTTGCCAGGGAGCCATTCGAGCGTGCCGTGCGCGCCCATGTGGACGAGGGCATCGACCTTCGCAACGTGCCGAAGCCAAAGGCCGAACGCGAGCAACGCGTGGCGCGGCGGCAAAGTCGCGTCATGGTAGTCGGCTCGACGATCAGTCGAGCGTCCTCGGTCCGGAGGGAATGCGACGAGGATGTTCCCGAAGGTGCGTGCGCGAAAACAAAATGCGCCGTCACGCGCGTCGCTGTCGTTGCCGGCGTCGCCCCATGCGGCCTTGACGCGCGCGATGGCTTCATCGGGAAGGGTCGCGACGAGGTCGCGATAGCGATCGAGCGGGAGGGCTACATCGTTCGACGGCTCAACCAAGGCGTCGAGCAATGCGCGCGAAGTTTTCGGCGCACCGGTAACGCCATAGTTCGCCTGTCTCATGTCCGACAGCAGCCCGACAACGCTCGCCGGAACATCGAGGCCGACGGCATATCCGGCTCGACCCGGCGCGCCTGGATAGTCGGGCAGCAGCACCGCCACGCGCCGCTCGGAGCGCGGTGTGGCCTGAAGCTTGACCAGCGCCGCAATGCGATCGGCAAGCATCGCGACCCGGTCTGCCTCCGGCAAACTCCCGAATGCGCTGAAGCAGAGGTCGTCCTGTGCCGGCAGCGGCCCTTTGAAAGCGAGCACGCCCTGCAGCACGCGCCCGTCGAGCTCGGGCAGCACGACGTGCATCGCGAGGTCGGCGGGTCCGAGGCCGCGCGGACTTTGCGACCAGGCCGAACGCCTGGTGGTTGCGATCACGGCCTGCAGCACAGGCACATCGGTTTCGTCGAATGGCGTCGGCTCGCCGGCAGCCGCGGCCGCGGCGAATGCAGTCGCGGTGATGATGACGGCCGGCTTAAGCCGCGCCAGCGCCGCGCGCACGAACTCGGCTGCTGCGCGATCCTTCAGGCTCGGGACCACCAGCGGAGCAGGTGCGAGACCCCGTTCCGCCAGCGCTCGACACAGCGCATCGATCGGTGCCGTGTCGGCCGCCAGCAACATCGCGCGGTAGAAGATGATCGGCACGCAGGGACGGCCGCGCTGACAGGACGCGACGAGTCGCTCGAGGTCGACGGCGCCTTCACCGGGGATGTATCCGGCCGTACGCGGCACCGGGCGCGGCTCGGGCGTTTCGATGCGCGCTCCCGAATGTCGCGCAAGTCGCCGAAGCAGCGCTCCCAAGTTCTCTTCTCCGCCTTCGCGGAAAAAGCGCAACAGCGTGTTGAGTTCGTGGGCCGGCAACGTGGAGGCTTCGGCCAGGCGAGGGTCATCGCGATCCTCGCCCGGCAGAACCGCAAGCGCGATGGAGCTTTCGCGCGCGAGCGACGACAGCCGCTCGACGCCGTAACGCCACCAGTCGAGCCCGCCAAGCAGGCGGACCACGACGACCTTTGCGTGCCTTCCCACGCTGTCGAGCCAAAGATCGACCGAGAGTGGATGGCGCAGATCCCGCAGGTTTGCGAGCCGAACCGTGGGAAGCACATCGCGCTGCGCTGCCCAGGCAGCCGCAAGGCCGGACAGATCGCTGTCGGCGAAAGACAAAATGACGATGTCACCGGGTGACTGGCGCAGATCGACCGCTTCGACCAAGTCGTCGATGGAAGCCGGAGTGGACGCCAGCAGATGCATCCTTCACCCTAGCAGCGTTCGCGCTACGCCGTCGCGATCGAGCCCCCGCAAACCGATGACGACAAGCTGACCTTGCCGCTCCTCCGCGGCGTTCCAGGCGCGATCGTAGTGGTGGCTGACGCGCGGACCGACGGCCTGTACGAGCAGGCGCATCGGCTTGCCGGCGACAGCGGCAAATCCCTTCACGCGCAGAACGCTCGCATCCGCCGCCGCAGCCGCGATGCGAGCCGCGAGGCGCGCGGGATCGGAAATCTCCGGCAGCGGCAGGACGAAGCTTTCAAAATCGTCGTGATCGTGCTCCAGCTCCGCGTCATGGCGTGTGCGGCGATTGGCGATGTCGTCTTCCGTTCCGATGCCCAGCCCGAGCAATGCCGCCGGATCCACTTTGCCGTTGGCCACCGGCACAATCTTCACGGCGCGCGGCAACGCCCGCACGATCGCGGCGATTGCTTTCTCGGTGCCTGGGGGATCCAACAGGTCGCGCTTGTTGAGCACCACGAGATCGGCGCAGGCAATCTGATCGTCGAACACCTCCTCGATTGGATCGTCATGATCCAGCGCGGTGTCGGCTTCACGCTGGCGCGCGAGCGCATCAGGGTCGGCGGCGAGGCGGCCCTCGGCCAGCGCGGCGCCGTCGACCACGGCGACGACGCCGTCGACCGTGACCCGGCTCTTGATCGCCGGCCAGTGAAACGCCTGGACCAGCGGCTTCGGCAACGCCAGGCCGGACGTCTCGATCACGATATGCTCGACCACGGGTTTTCGCGCCAGGATCGTGTCCAACGCAGGTACGAAGTCGTCCGCAACCGTGCAGCAGAGGCAGCCGTTGGCCAGTTCGACGATGTTCTCTTGCGGACACGCCTCATCGCCGCAACCCTTGAGAATTTCGCCGTCGATGCCGACGTCGCCGAACTCGTTGACGATCACGGCCAATCGCCGCCCGTTCGCATGGGCCAGGACGTGCCGGATCAGCGTCGTCTTCCCGGCCCCGAGGAAACCGGTCACGATGGTGCACGGCACGCGCGCGGACGAAGTGCTCATTCGAGTTCCTCGAAGTTGACAGGCGGCACGCGGGCGATGAGCCCGCGCTTGAGCGGTTGCGGCCTTCCCCGCCATGGCATGATGCCGTCAGTCGCGCACGCCAGCAGGCGTGCGCCGTCGACGAGTGCCGGCCCGCAGGCGACATCGAGGCCGCCGAACACGTAGGTCCAGCAGCCATTGCAGCGCACGACGGCGCTCAAACCGCGCGTGCAATTCGCCAAGCAGCGGACTGGTTTGATCACGACGCCGCTGCCTTCGGCAGCTTTCGCCGTCGCCGCGGCCAAGATTGCACCGGGGGGCGGTTCGCTCTCCGATCCGCCGGGATGTCGGCAGGTTATGCACACGTAGACGGTCGCAGCGTCGGTGGATACTGCGGGATCGGTCACGCTTTGCTGCCGGACAGAGGTCACCCGTGTCGCTCCGCAGGGGCGATCGCCCCGACGCGGGTGCTGATGCGGTTCGACCGGCCCCGAGGCACCCCGCCCGGACCACGACCGAATCAACGGCAGGTCTCCTGGCTCGCGGGTCGCCGCCCGTCACCGCCTTCCCGGGTTGTCCCAGTGGCAATGTGGCACGGGCTCGCCGCTTACAGTTGCGGGGGCAGCTGCGGTCTTGGAACTTTCGCTCCGCACCGCATTCCCTGTTCGCTCTCGCTTGAGAGACCGTCGATCGCCGCCACTTAACGGTCGCCATCCGCGCTTTGTCAATGCCGCTGCGCCGTTCCGCTTGCGGTCGATTCCCCGGCGGCTATAGTCGTGCGGTCGTCGATGCCCACCTCGGTGGGACGAAAAAGGGAACGCGGTGAGGGCTTTGTCCGAAGCCGCGGCTGCCCCCGCAACTGTGAGCGGCGAGCTTCACTCGGTCAGCCACTGGAGCCTACGGGATGCTCCGGGAAGGCGGAGGAAAGCAGCGACCCGCGAGCCAGGAGACCTGTCGACGATGCCAACCTTAACCACGCCTTCGGGTGGAAGGCGGATGGGGGATGTCATGACTTTAAGTCTCCTTTGCCGCACGGCGCTCGTCGCGGCTCTATCACTCTTCACAACGTCGGCATTCGCCCATCACGTGATGGGCGGCAAGACGCCTTCGACATTCGTTGAAGGTCTCTTGTCCGGAATTGGCCATCCGGTCATCGGCCCGGATCATCTGGCCTTTTTGTTGGCGATCGGTATCGCGGTCGGCGTCGGCGGCCTCAATCTGGCGCTACCGGCGCTGTTCGTTGTTGCCTCAGCGGTCGGTGTCATGCTGCATGTCGACGGCATCAATCTTCCGGGGGCCGAGATTGTCGTTGCGGCCTCGGTGCTGCTGGCCGGCTTTCTGCTCGCGCGTGGTCGCGCTCTATCGGTCTGGATGTGGGCGGGGCTTTTTGCCGTTGCAGGCATCTTCCACGGCTATGCCTTCGGCGAATCGATTTTCGGCGCCGAGACGTCTCCGCTCCACGCGTACCTTCTGGGCCTCATCCTGATCCAGGGCGCGCTCACGGTCACAGCGGCGCTGTTCGCGCGACGCAGCGGCGGCGTCTCCGAACTCGCACCGCGGCTTGCGGGAGCGGCGATCATCGGTGTCGGGTTGACAGTCCTGATCGGGCAACTCATTCCCGGCGCGTAGAAGTCTTGGCGACGTCCGCTGCGCCCGGCAGCGCCCGGCTTACGCTCGTCTTAGGTGGTGCTCGCTCGGGCAAGAGCCGCTACGCCGAGAGCTTGATTACGGCATTGCCCGCGCCGTGGATTTATGTGGCAACGGCCGAAGCATGCGACACCGAGATGGCGGAACGCATTGCCGCTCACCAAGCTCGACGTGGAGCCGGGTGGAGAACGCTCGAAACGCCGCGCGACGTCGTCGGCGCGCTTGCCGCCCATGGAACGGCACCTTTGCTCGTCGATTGCTTGACGCTGTGGCTCTCAAATGCATTGCTTGCGGGTGAGGACGTCGAGGCGGAGATTGAGCGCCTTGAAGCTGCGTTGGCGAAAGCCGCAGCGCCGCTCGTGCTGGTCGCCAACGAAGTCGGCTTCGGCATCGTGCCCGATAATGCTCTCGGCCGTCGATTCCGCGACCTGCAAGGCCAGCTCAACCAACGGATTGCCGCACGCGCAGATCGCGTCGTCCTCGTCGTCGCTGGGGTGCCGCTCACCATCAAGGGGAGCCCGTGATGAAACCGATCGACGAGACTGAGGTCGAACGCCATCGCACCAAGACGGCGAAGCGCAAAGCGGTGCAGGATGCCGAGGTCGCCGGCAAGACCATCGAGAAAGGTCTCCTCATCGTCCATACCGGCCCCGGCAAGGGGAAATCCACGGCCGCGTTCGGGCTCGCGCTACGCATGCTCGGCCGAGGCCATCGGGTCGGCGTCGTGCAGTTCATCAAAGGCGCATGGCATTCGGCGGAGCGCGATGCGCTTGCCGTGTTCGCCGACCAGGTATCCTGGCACACCATGGGCGAGGGCTTCACCTGGGAGACGCAGGACCTCAAGCGCGACATCGCCGCAGCGGAGCGTGCCTGGGCGAAGGCGCTCGAACTCATGGCTGATCCGACGTTCGGGCTCGTGATCCTCGACGAACTCAATATCGCGCTACGTTATGACTATCTCGACTTGCACTCCGTCGTCACCGCATTGAAGGCGCGCAGGCCCGGCCTTCACGTTGCCGTCACCGGCCGCAACGCCAAGCCGGAGCTGATCGCTGCGGCCGATCTCGTCACCGAGATGACGCTGGTGAAGCACCATTTCGCCGGCGGCGTGAAGGCCCAAGCCGGAATCGAGTTTTAACCTTGGCCGCCCGCGCACTCATGTTTCAGGGCACGGGCTCGGATGTCGGCAAATCGCTGATTGTCGCGGGCCTCGCCCGGGCTCTGGCAAACCGCGGGCTCAGGGTTCGCCCGTTCAAGCCGCAAAACATGTCCAACAACGCGGCGGTCACCGCTGACGGCGGCGAGATCGGCCGTGCGCAGGCGCTGCAGGCACGAGCCGCACGCACGCCGACCAGCGTGCACATGAATCCCGTGCTGCTCAAACCACAAAGCGAGATCGGCGCCCAGGTCGTGGTCCAGGGCCGCGTTCACGCGACCGCCAAGGCTGCTGCCTATCAGCACATGAAGCCCGATCTGGCACGCTTCGTGCTCGACAGCTACGCCCGCCTCAGGAGCGATGCAGACATCGTGCTCGTCGAGGGTGCCGGCAGCGCGTCGGAAGTGAACCTGCGCGCAAATGACATCGCCAATATGGGGTTTGCGCGCGCGGCCGACGTGCCGGTCGTGCTGATCGGCGATATCGATCGCGGCGGCGTGATCGCTAGCCTGGTCGGCACCAAAACGGTGATCGACGCAGGAGACGCAGCCCAAATTCGCGGCTTTCTCGTCAACAAGTTTCGCGGCGATCCGACGCTGTTCGCGGACGGCATGGCGACGATCGCGCGCGCTACCGGATGGGAGCCGCTCGGGCTGGTGCCGTTCTTTCCCGACGCTCGGCTGTTGCCCGCGGAAGACGCTCTTGCGCTCGACGGCGCCCGAGTTACCAAGCCAAACGCAAGGATCAAGATTGCCGTCCCAATCCTGCCGCATGTGGCCAACTTTGACGATCTCGACCCGTTGGACGCCGAGCCGACGGTGGATCTCGTCTGGGTTCGGCCCGGCAACGCCCTTCCCGGCGACGCCGACCTCGTCATCTTGCTCGGCGCGAAGGCAACGATTGCCGATTTGACGATGCTGCACCAGGCAGGCTTCCACGTCGACATCGGCGCGCACGTGCGGCGCGGCGGCAGCGTTTTAGGACTATGCGGCGGATATCAGATGCTGGGACGCACCGTACGGGATCCGCACGGAGTCGAGGGACCGGCTGCTGCCGCGGATGGTCTCGGCCTGCTCGATGTCGAGACGATTTTGACCGCAGACAAGCGCCTCGAGCCGGTCCGCGGCACGACCAGCGACGGAATCCCGTTCTCCGGATACGAGATGCACATGGGCCTGACCGAAGGGCCGGACCGCGCGCGGCCTTTTGCTCGGCTTTTCAATGGGTCGTCGGAGGGGGCAGTTTCGGCCGATGGACGCGTCAGCGGAACTTACATCCACGGCCTATTCGCCGACGATCGCCAACGCTCTGCGTGGCTCCAACGCTTTGGCGTAGGTCAGACAGCGATCGCGTACGACGCGTTGGTTGATGAAACCCTGGATCGGCTCGCGGCACATCTTGCAGCGCACATCGACCTCGATCGCTTGCTCAGTCTGTCGCGATGAGCGCGGCGGCCAGCATGGCGACAAGTCCGATCAAGATCGCGTCGGCACGACGGTAAAGTCCGAGCGCTGCCCGAATGTCGTTGGTTTTTGCCGCATACCGTCCGTTTCCCATGAAAGCATCGTCGACATGGACGCCGGCGTAACTACGCGGACCTGCGAGCGCCAGACCGAGCGCTCCTGCCATTGCCGCTTCCGCGTAGCCCGCGTTCGGCGAGCGGTGGTGACGGGCATCGCGCCGCACCGCGCGCCAGGCGGCCGATGCCGAAGTCCCTTTCGTTGCCGCAGCCGCCGCGATAATGAGCAGAGCCGAGAGCCGCGATGCCGGCAGGTTGAGCAAGTCATCGAAGCGTGCAGCCGCCCAACCGAAGGCCTGGAAACGCGCGTTACGATGCCCGATCATGCTGTCCGCCGTGTTGACGGCCTTATAAATAGCCGCGCCGGGGAGCCCAGCGATGATCATCCAGAGGACAGGCGCAACCACCCCGTCGGAAAAATTCTCCGCCAGGCTTTCGATTGCCGCACGGGCAACACCTGCTTCGTCGAGTGCGTCGGTGTCACGACTGACGATGTGCGATACCGCTTCGCGCCCGCTAGCAAGGCCGACGTTATCGAGCGCGTCGGCAACACGCGCGACGTGTTGGTGCAGACTTCGCTGGGCGATCAATGTGCTGGCGATAACCCCAACACCGATCAACCCGAACGGCAGAATCAGGAGTCCGCGCTCGATGATGAACGCCGCCACGGCGACAATGCCAACGAGCAGAACAACTGCGACAGTTCCGAACCTTCGTCGCAGCGCGGGAGCCATGGTTTCGCGGTTCCAGCGGCGCTCCAGTACCGCGATCAAGCCGCCCATCCAGATCACGGGATGCCCAATTGATCGCACCAGGCGATCCGGATAACCGGCCATAGCGTCGATCAGCAGGGCGAGAAGCGTGAGCGTGACAGCCATGATCTTCCATTCGGATGCCGGGTCGCTCGAGCATGGCGGCGACCTCGCTGCGGCGCGGCGGCTGTTTCCCCATGCGCCGCAACCTTTCATCGACCTGTCAACGGGAATCAATCCCTATCCCTACCCCCTGCCGTCCCTTGCCGCCAACGTGTTCACGCAACTGCCCGATTCCGCGGCGCAGATTCGGCTCCGCGAGATCGCCGCGCGCACCTATGGGGCTCCATCGGCCACGCACGTCGTGTGCGCGCCGGGCACGCAGATCCTGTTGCCGTTGTTAGCGGCGCTCGTGCCCCCCGGCCGCGCGGGCGTTCTCGGTCCGACCTATTCCGAGCATGCGCGGGCCGCGGCCCTCGCCGGGCATGCCGTCATCGATGTCCGCGACATCGATGAGCTGCGCACAGTTGACCTCGCCGTGGTCGTCAATCCGAACAATCCGGATGGCCGCATCATCACGAAAGAGAGGCTGCTGGCGTTGTCGCACGATTTGAGCGCCGGGGGTGGCGTTCTCGCCGTCGACGAAGCGTTCATGGAGGTCGGGCCGCGAGGGGGAAGCTTGGCCCGCGAAATACACCGCGGCAATATCATTGTCTTGCGGTCCTTTGGGAAATTTTTCGGTCTCCCAGGGCTGAGGCTGGGCTTCGCGCTCGCTGCGCCGGATCTCGCAGCAAAGCTCAACGCGACCTTGGGCCCGTGGGCGGTATCCGGTCCTGCTATCGCCGTCGCCGAACAGGCCCTTGCAGATCATGCTTGGATCGAGGCCACTCGTATCCGACTGGCGAGCGCCGCGGGAAAGCTCGACCGCCTATTGGCGGAGGCAAGAGTCGAGGTTCTCGGCGGCACAGCGTTGTTCCGGTTGGTTCGCACGCACCGCGCCCATGAGATTTTTCAGCATCTTGGAACCGCCGGAATAATTGTGCGCGCCTTCCGCGAACGACCGACATGGCTGCGGTTTGGTATTCCGAGCGAATCCAGCTGGGATCGCGTGCGTTCGAGACTCGAAGGCTACGGCAAGCCTGCCGGCACGGCGACCACGCCCTGAAGGCGCATTGAATGGGGCTCCGCCCTCCTTCTCGGCCGAATATTGCCAACGGTAGGCAGTTCTTTAAGAAAACGATAACATCGATTCGGATGATTCGTTGCGTTGGCGGCTGGAGCCGGACGAGAGATGGGCACGATCATCACGGTGGCAACAATGAAGGGCGGTAGCGGCAAAAGTACGCTCGCAAGCTGCCTTGCGGTTCATTGGCATCTTGATGGACGCCACCCGACGATCATCGATGCCGATCCGCAGCGCTCGATCGCCCGCCTCGCCGCGCGCGAACGGGGGCTCGGCGGGGTGCCCGTCGTCGAGGATGCGACCGAGCACGCCTGCGAAGCGGCCCGCCGTCTCGCCGTGGCGGGTGGCCCCGTCATCATTGATACTCCGGGCTTTCGCTCGGAGACGACGCTGACATGTCTCGCTGCAAGCGATTTTGTCCTCGTCCCGGTCAAGCCTTCACCATTTGATGTCGATCGCATGCTCGATACACTCAACATACTCATTAATGGTGCGGGCGACTGGCGACCGATCTTCCGCTGCCTGCTTACCCAAACAACGCGCGAGTCCATCATCGCCAAGCACATTCGTTCCGAACTCGCCGCGGCCGGCTTCCCGCTGCTCGAAAGCGAGATGACGAACCGTGTTGTCTATGCGGAAGCTGCACTCTGGGGTGCGACGCCGAGTCTCATCGACCGTGCTGGACCCGCTGCGCGCGACATCGCGGCGATCGCGGCGGAGGTCGACAACATTGTCGCCATCAAACGGGCTGCATGAGCGTGAGTAAGAAAAAACTTCCCAACGCAATCATACACCCGATCGATGGGATGCGTGAGGCCGTGGCCGCTGATCGCTCAAGGGAGTGGCGAGGCGCGCTCACCGCCACGACGGCGCCGAATCAATCGGCAAACGGAGAGGCTGTTACGGCGCCTATGGGCGAGGTCATCGAGAAGACGCAGGCCTCTGCAGTGCCCGTCAAGGCGACTTCAACCCGCGGAGCGCGAACGTTCGCTGAGACCAATCTGGCAAAACGACAAGCACAAGCGCGTGCGATCGTAGCGCGCCATGCCGCCTATTCGGCGGTTGGCGGAATTCTCCCGCTCCCAGTGGCCAGCGTTGCCGGCATTACGACCATTATCATCCGCATGGTGAAGATGCTGAGTAATCTCTACGGCGTGCCGTTCGAGCGTGACCGAGCTCGCGCCATCATCGTAGGACTCGTGGGAGGCACCGTGCCCACCGGATTCGCGGCAGTCACAACATCAACGCTCTTTTTCGTCGTGCCGTCTGGCGCCCTTATGGGACTTGTGGTCTCCTCGTTCACGGCGATTGCCTGCACCCGCAGCATCGGTCAGATTTTCATCGAGCATTTCGAAAGCGGGGCGACGTTGCATGATCTTTCGATCGAAGAGAGCTGATGACCTTTCTCGGCCTGATATGCCAGCGCCCCAGCCGTCGATAGCTTGGCCTGGAGCACTGCCGCCCTCTTCTGGAATGCCTTGAGGTAGTAGATAAAGTCGAAACGTCACGAAATGACTATGACTCAGACGGATTTCCTTTTTGTTGCTGGCTTGCGGATGATTCCTTCATACTTTTGATGAGGCTGTTGGGCCGCATATCGGTCCAATTTTGATTTATGAATTCGAGGCAAGCGGCGCGGCTGTCCGACTTACGAATGATGGTCCAGCCATCGGGGACATCTATAAAGCTTGGCCAAAGGGAATACTGTCCTTCGTCATTGATCAAAACATGGTAGATGCCGTTTTCGTCTTCAAATGGATTAGTCATATTGTCCTCCTTTGACGCGGGGTCTCGTGGCCGCTCGCCGGTTATCGAGTTCAGTTGTCAGTATCCGACCGATCCTCGCGGCCGGCAGAGGATCCATCATCGCCTCGTGGGCGCAGTCGATTTGATGGACCTTAATCTCGCCGCCGACATATGGAGTCCAGATTTCATGCGGTGGCTTGGCTTCGCCTTGCGTGGCCACGAAAAGCAAAATATCGCCATGAAACTGCTGTGGCAAGAACGTCCTCATGAGACGAACGCTGTTCTCGTAGCCATTGATGATAGCCTCATAGTGATGTTCCTTAAGTATGGAATGCAGATGTCCGTCGTGACGCAAGGTGTCCACCATCGTCCGTATCGGATCGGCGACCCCGGCAAAAAGAACCTCTCTTTCGCGCTCCTCATGGCGGCGGCGTAGCGAGTACTCACGATCGCTTGGATAGCTGTCGAGAAGGGCAAGCAGTGCGACCTCCTCCCCTACGGACTGGAGGTGAGTGGCAATTGCATGAGCCACTAAGCCGCCAAAGGACCAGCCAAGCAGGTTGTAAGGCCCCGCAGGCTGAATCTCGCGAATAAGGTTGAGATAATCTACGGCCACTTCCTCGATGGTATTGGGCAGCATTTTCGGCTGAGTGAGATTGCGTGCCTGTAAGCCGTAGATCGGGTAGTCCGATGGAAGATGACTGATGAGCCTTGAATAGGGCCAACTGAATCCTCCCGCATGGTGGATGCAGAACACAGGCTGCATGATTCCATGGGGTCTAATCGGCAGCAGAGCTTCAAGGTCCGACCGGGGCGGAGAGCCTTCGTCAAGACGTTCGACCAGTCCAGCTACCGTCGGCGCTTCGAACAGGCTGCGGATCGAAAGCTCAGCATCAAGGCTCGAACGGATGCGGCTGATCAGACGCGTCGCCAGCAGCGAATGCCCGCCAAGCGCAAAAAAGTCGTCGTCAATCCCAACACGCTCCAGACCCAATACCTCGGCAAACAACCCGCACAGCAGCTCCTCACGCGGATTGCGCGCAAATCGCAATACAGAAGCCCTCACCTCAGGCGCAGGCAGCGCCCCGCGG
>Ga0209648_10002748_pt1 | contig 14646 bp, 9 predicted proteins | sample GraSoi2013_115cm_FD_185830 | JGI IMG/M metagenome (GOLD analysis project Ga0209648, IMG submission 185830) | Grasslands soil microbial communities from the Angelo Coastal Reserve, California, USA - Sample 9_17_2013_115cm (SPAdes) (version 2) | ecosystem: Environmental > Terrestrial > Soil >...
CTTGGAGTCAGGCGGTACGAGCCAGCAGTGCGGTGGAAAACTGGCACAGCATTGTGCGTCCCCATCTGGCCGTTCACCGGACGCTCTCAGCGGGTCTGTTGGCGAGGCTTTCCGTCTGGCACAATTATCAGGTAGCTCCACGAGGGCTTCACATGGGGATGTCCCCTTTGCAACGCAGTGGCATCATCCATCAGGAAACCGATTGGCTCCTGGTTTTGGGCTATGTGCCACTGGTTGCTTAGGTTCTCATTTGTCACGTTCTTTTGAACCATGCCTTAGCTTCAAATCCCACGAAGGGGGGAACTCTGCCTGTATCCAAGCAAGAGCGTACCGCATCGCAGACCACCCTTTCAAAAGCGGAGCCATCTTCCCAACCGATGCCAGAGCAGCAAGCATTTCAGCAGCATCTGCGTGCCCTGGCTCAAAGCGCCGTGCGGACGGTGATCGAACTGGTGATGCGCGAGGAGCTCGCTGCCTTCATTAGGAGCCGCCTGGGGAACTTGTAGTCCCCAACGCAAAGGCTATCGCAACGGCACCTACACCCGTGATCTGGTGACCTCGACCGGTCGGCTCGAGGAGATCAAAGTCGGGGAAGTGGCTCAAACGCTGATGGGAGTCGCGCCCAGTGCCAGTGGGCATCTGGGATCAGCCGACAAAAGAGAAGGCCTTGACTCAAGGAGCCTCGTGCGCCAACGTACCGATCAACGGGAAGTCGAGCTAACAACTTGGTTGTCTGGGACCTTTCTTTGCCGTCAGGTCAGATGGACAGCTCGTACCGGTCTTCCATCCCTGCCCGTTTGCTTGCTTTCTTTCCCTCGTTACACAACTTTCGAGATGGCATCCGTTCTGAAATGAGAAACTGTTAAATATTTGCGCAGGATTAGGACAATTGTGTAATGAAGACCATTTGAAGTTATGCTTTCTTGTTGCAGACGTTAAATTTAGTTGGACAGATGAAATTCATATTTATTGTTATCGATTTTACAGGAGTAATGCTGACGATGCCTATACCTCTCGTGGACCTGAAAGCGCAGTATGAAACAGTAAGGAAGGAGGTGAGTGCTGCAATTGAGGATGTACTTCAGCATATGAATCTTTTCTTGGGTCCCCAATCTCGGGCCTTCGAACAAGAATTCGCGGCCTACTGTGGCTGCGCTTATGGGGTCGGTCTCTCATCTGGAACGGATGCGCTCTTGCTTGCTTTACGCGCTTGCGGCATCGGTCCAGGCGATGAGGTGATCACGGTTGCCAACTCCTTCATTGCGACAGTGGAGGCGATAGCGCTCGTCGGGGCCAGACCTGTCTTCGTCGACGTCGACCCCGTAACCTACACCATAGACTGCTGCCAGCTCCACTCGGTTCTCAGCGCCAATTCGAAAGCCATCATCCCTGTCCACCTCTACGGCCATCCCGTCGAGATGCAGCCTGTGATGGAGTTTGCTCGCAAACACGGGCTGTTCGTAATCGAGGACGCTTCGCAGGCGCATGGTGCCACTTACTATGGGCAGCGAGTGGGCAGCTTCGGCGATATTGGCTGTTTCAGCCTCTACTATAGTAAAAACCTGGGAGCCTACGGTGAGGCGGGGGTATGTGTGACCAATAATGAAAAACTGGCCGAGTCGATGCGTATGTGGCGCGACCATGGCTCGTGCATACGCTACCAGCACGAGCTGCTGGGAGCCAATGCGCGCCTGGACGAATTGCAGGCCGCTATCCTGCGGGTGAAGTTGCCCTACCTCGATCGGTGGAACGCAGCGCGTCAGGCGCACGCGCGAGCCTACACAGAACAGCTCCAAGGGGTGGTCGAGTCGGTGCCCTTGCAGCAATCCTGGGCATCTCATGTATTTTATGTCTATGTTGTCCAGATGCGGGGGCGCGATCAATTCCGCCGGGTGCTTGAGCAAGAGGGCGTAGCGACGGGTATCCATTACCCCATTCCTATACACTTACAGCCAGCTTGCTCGGCTTACGGGTATAAGCAGGGGATGCTGCCGGTGACCGAGGCTGCTGCGAAGCGTATTGTCTCCTTGCCCATGTACCCGGAGCTGACCGAAGAGCAGGAACAGGCGGTGGTCGAGGCTGTCAAAAAGGCAGCCATGATGCAAGTGTAAGAACAAATTCGAGTGTATTCTTTTGTGCCGTCTGTTAACGTCTGATTGCAGAGGGGAGATGAATCTAATGCGAGACCTACGTTTTGGGGTCGTTGGTTGGGGGTACTGGGGGCCGAAGATCGCGCGCAACCTGGAGAGTTTGCCGCAAGCCACCGTGACGATGGTCGCAGATGCTGACCCGCATCGCCTGGCGGCCCTTGCTGGCAAGCAGCCCTGGATGAAAACTACGACAGAGGTAGAGGAACTCTTTCGCTCCGACGTCGATGCGGTGGTGATAGCTACTCCGGTTCGCACGCATTATCAGCTAGCGAGAAGAGCTTTATCGTACGGAAAGCACGTGCTCGTCGAGAAACCCCTGACAGCTGATGTGGCGGAGGCCGAAGAGCTGGTGGAGCTCGCAGAGCAGCAACAACGCACGTTGATGGTTGGCCACACCTTCCTGTACAGCCCGGCGGTCAATGAGCTGCGCAAGCTGATCCTGGGTGGCGACCTGGGCAAGATCTATTCTTTAGAAGCTGAGCGATTGAACCTGGGACTCTTTCGCAGCGACATCAACGTCATCTGGGATCTCGCTCCGCACGATATATCGATATTCCTCTATCTGCTCGGCCAGGCACCTGAGCGGGTCAATGTGCAGGCCAATGCGCATCTGCAAGCGGGCATCCACGACATCGCCCATATCGATCTGAATTTTGCCGGAGGCATGACCGCGCATATCCATGTGAGCTGGCTGTATCCCTGTAAAGTGAGGCGCGTGACGGTAATCGGTGACGTCCGCATGGCGATCTACGACGACACTAATCCGGCTGAAATGCTGAAAGTCTATAACAAAGGGGCCGACGTGCAGACCGATCCCGTTGTCTCTTACCGCTTTGGAGCCATCAGCATCCCACATATTGACTGGATCGAACCGCTGCGCCTCGAATGTGAGGATTTCGCCCATGCTATTCGAACGGGAGCGCAGCCACGCGCTGATGGGCGAGTTGGCGTGGAGGTGGTGCATGTGCTGGCGAAGGTACAGCATGTCCTACAAGTGCAGGAAAGCCGCGTGACGGCTATCGGGGAGAAGCACCTGATCGACGCGGGAACTCTCAGTTTTTAGAGTCAGGAGCGAATATAAGTGGTCTGCTTGTCGTAGGGAGCATCTGACTGAATAGAATGGGAGGAAATTTATGGATACTTGTAATAAGTTAAGCAGCTTCATAATTGGAGAAGGAACTCTTCCCCTTCGTTGTGCCCAAATCCTGCTTGACCGTGAGCATACGATCTACGGTATGATCTCCTCTGACGTAGCAGTTCATGACTGGGCAGAAGAGCGAGGAATACCTCACATCAATCCAAGGGATCAAGATATCGTCGCATTTTTGAGCCAGCGTCCCTTCGATTACTTGTTCAGCATCGTCAACATGTCTATCTTACCCAAACGGGTTTTGGAGTTACCTCACCGAGGTGCCATCAACTTTCACGATGCTCTCCTGCCAAGATACGCCGGGAGCTATGCAACGTCCTGGGCCATTCTGCACGGTGAAAGGGTGCATGGTGTCACGTGGCATGCCATGACTGAACTGGTCGACGCGGGCGATATTTATCAGCAGGCTCGCTTTGAGCTTGCTGATGGGGAGACGGCCTTTACCCTCAATGCCAAGTGCTATGATGCCGCGATCAGTTCCTTCACCGGACTGATCGACGATCTCGCCTCTGATCGTGTCTCAGCACGGAAACAAGAGCTCAATGAGCGCACCTATTTCTCTCTGGACAAGAGGCCTTCCTCAGGATGTCTGCTTTCCTGGCATCGTTCTGCCCGCGAGATCAGCGCTCTCGTGCGGGCCCTGGACTTTGGCTCTTACCCCAATCCGATGGGCTTTCCTAAGCTTGCCGTAGGGAGGGACTTCCTCGTTGCCTCGGAAATTGAAGTGCTCAACTCGAGCTCCGCGGTCCCGCCCGGGACGGTGACACACCTCGCTCCCGGTTTCGTCAGTGTTTCGACCATCGACGGTGAGATTGCGCTACGCAAGCTGCTCACTATTGATGGCCAGCCATTGCCGATTGCTGACTTTGTCGCGACGTTGGGGCTGTATCAGGGATATCAGTTCAAGGAACTCGACCAGGAGGCAGCAACTCGCATCACGACCTATCATGCTTCGATTTGCCGGCATGAGGCATTCTGGGCAACGCAACTCGCAACCCTAGAAGACATTACGCTCCCCTATGGGCATCGGAAAACACCGCACAGGCAAACCGCACGATGCTTGTCTGTACCGATGCCTGTCCCAGGAGAGATTCTCAGCCCTTTAGAAAATCGCTATGCGACCGGGCGGAGCGGGGATGTGCTCCTGGCTGCTTTTGCGGCGTATCTTGCCCGTCTCGCAGGAGTGTGGAGTTTTGCTCTCGGGTACAGCGACAGCGAGCTGTCGAGCGATGTGGCGGGCTTGGAGGGCATCTTCGCGGCGTGCGTGCCTTTGCATGTAAGTATGGAGCATCGGCAGAGCTTTGAGGAAGTTTTACACGCCGTAGAGGTGCGGGTGCAGCTGGCAAAACAGCGCAAGACGTATGCACGAGATATCATGGCGCGCTATCCCTCATTGGGCGCGAAGGCCAATGTGCAGGGGCCATACCGACCATCGATCTGCGTCGAGCGGGTAGAGGCACTGCATGACTACAGGGCGCCGCACAGCAGTGAGCTTACTGTGGTTATCCAAGAAGATGGGGGAGCATGCCTGTGGGTCTACAATGCCGAGGTGCTCGACGAGGAAAGCGTAGTAGAGATGCAACTGGGGTTTACTGCTTTTCTGCAAGGGATTGTCTCGGATCCTCAGCAGCGCATCTCGGATCTCCCGCTAATGGCGGAGCAGGCGCGCCACCGTTTACTGGTCGAGTGGAATGCCACCTATGCCGAGTATCCCACGGACACGTGTCTCCATCAGCTGTTTGAGGCGCAGGTGAAGCGTACTCCCGATGCGGTCGCCGTGGCCTTTGAGGGCAGGCCGCTGACCTACCGGGAGCTGAACCGGCGGGCCAATCAACTGGCGCACCACTTGCAGCAGTTGGGAGTAGGACCCGAGGTGCTGGTCGGCCTTGGCGTGGAGCGATCCTTGGACATGGTCATCGGCTTGCTGGGCATTCTCAAGGCAGGGGGCGCCTATGTGCCGCTCGACCCTGCTTTCCCACCTGAGCGTCTTGCTTTCATGCTGGAGGATGCCCAGGCACCAGTCCTGGTCACCCAGCAGCATCTGCTCACCCAACTGCCTGCTCATGGCACCAACGTCGTCTGCCTGGACGCCGATGCGGCCGTGCTCGCCCACGAAAGCGAGGCCGACCCGGTCACTGCGGTCACGTCCGCTCACCTGGCCTACGTCATTTACACCTCGGGGTCCACCGGACGACCCAAGGGTGTGCAGATTCTGCACCGCACCGTGGTCAACTTCTTGCTGTCGATGCGCCAGCAGCCGGGCCTCTCGGCGCAGGATACCCTGTTGGCCATCACCACCTTATCGTTCGACATCGCCGCCCTCGAACTGTTCCTCCCGCTGATCGTGGGGGCGCGCGTGCTAGTGGCCAGTCGGGAAATCGCCGCAGATGGGGCCGCGCTGGCCGAGACCTTGACCCGGGCGAGCGTCACTGTGATGCAGGCCACACCGATCACCTGGCGCCTGCTGCTGGCGGCAGGTTGGCGAGGGAAAGCCGATTTGAAGGTCCTGTGTGGGGGAGAGGCCCTCCCCCTGGATCTGGCCGAGCAGCTCCTGCCGCGGGCTGCCTCGCTCTGGAACCTGTACGGTCCGACGGAGACCACCATCTGGTCCACCCTCTGCAAGATCGAGCCCGGCGAGGAGCTCGTGACCATTGGCCGGCCGATTGCCAACACGCAGATCTACCTGCTCGACGCCCAGTTGCAGCCGGTGCCGGTCGGGGTGCCAGGGGAACTGTACATCGGGGGAGATGGCCTATCTCGCGGGTACTTAAACCGTCCCGAGTTGACGGCTGAGCGGTTTCTCCCCCACCCCTTCAGCAACGAGCCCGGCGCGCGCCTGTATAGGACGGGGGACCTGGCCCGCTACCGACCGGACGGGACCATCGAGCACCTGGGTCGCCTGGACTTCCAGGTCAAGCTGCGTGGCTTCCGCATCGAGCTGGGGGAGATCGAGGCGGTGCTCGCCCAGCACCCGGCGGTGCGCCAGGCGGTGGTGGTAGCTCGCGAGGATGAGCCTGGCGACAAGCGCCTGGTGGCCTACGTGGTTCTCCGCGAGCAGCAAACCGCCACGGTCGGTGACCTGCACAGCCATGCGACGAAACACGTGCCAACCTACATGGTGCCCTCGGCTTTCATGCTGCTGGAGGCGGTGCCGTTGACACCCAACGGCAAGGTCGACCGCCGCGCCCTCCCAGCACCTGAACATACGCGACCCGAGCTACGGGAGGCCTTTGTGGCGCCTCTCACTCCGATCGAAGAGGTGGTGGCGGGCATCTGGTCTCAGATTCTCGGTATCGAGCAGGTTGGCACCCACGATGACTTCTTCGCGTTGGGGGGAGACTCCCTGATGGCCATGCAGGTGATTTCTCGTCTTCGTAGGGTCTTACAGATACAACTGCCTCTGGCTCGCCTCTTCGAAGCTCGTACTATTGCCAACCTGGCTAAGATCATCGAACAGGTGAAAGCTGGTGACGCTCAGCTTCAATTGCAAGTGCTAGAGCCCGACTCTCGAGAGGCGCATCATACGCAATTGTCTTCTATCCCACCGGTACAGGAGAGCGGCAGTTCTCGCGGAGCCAGCGCTCTGCAGAGGCAAGAAGAGAAAGGTTCCGGGACTGCCGTGGTGGCAGTGCAGACCGGTGGCTCCAGACGACCGTTTTTCTTTCTGCATGGAGACTTTTTACACGGCGCTTCCTATTGCTTCCCCTTAGCACGTCATCTAGGGCCGGACCAACCATTTTACGCGCTCGAGCCGTATAAGTTTGATGCGCTGGGGGTCCCTCCCACCTTAGAGGCAATGGCGGCGGCCCACCTCGAGTCGCTGCGTGCCGTTCAATCAAAGGGCCCGTACCTGCTAGGCGGCTTTTGCAATGGTGCCATGACTGCCTATGAAATGGCCCGGCAACTGCATGCGGCAGGAGAAACGGTTGACCTGCTAATTTTGATCGATCCCAACCTTATCGGTCATAGCAGGTCGATGCGGCGTACCATTAATCGCTTTGGCAGGGTGATGCGTCTTGACCAAGATAAGCAATTAAATTTGTATCTCTGGCTACGGCATATGTATAAATATCTGCAACACGTCTACAGCTATCTACGATTTCCCCACTATAGGAGATGGATAGCCATGCTTGATAGCGCGCGAGCGGACCTGAACGGCACGGTCCTTCTATCGTTGCCGCATCGTTTGGGAAGCGACGAACGGAAGGAATCTGGACATAAAGGTAACGAGGCGGGCTTTACCCTGCAGAGACTCATTGATCTATTCCCCGATGCTTTGTTCCCAACAGTCGAAGCCCTGCGGGCCGACTGGGAGGGCATATTTTTCTGGATCTTTTCCGAGTACGAGCCTGGCTTTTATCCTGGAAAGAGCACCTTCTTTTTCACAAAGGACAAACAAGAGATCGGCGAAGACGTGCGGTGGTGTAAAGTAGTTGAAATGGCAAATAAAGAAGTGGAGGTCCACCACCTTGTCGGTGGTCATGCCACCTGTAAGACTCTACATCTCCAAGATTTTACTGAACATTTACATATGTGCCTCAACAAGGTGCAAGTGGCTGAGCCGGTGTGAAGCGATGCATGTTAATGTCAATGATCAGCATAGGCTGAGGTGAGGACGTCAGAGAGAAGGAAGAGCAACAAGTACGCGTTGAAATCCGAAAACACCATCACAGCCGCACAAAAGAAGGAGGACTATCGATGGCTGACAACACCCAGCGCGTTTCAGAGCTAACCTATTTACCCTCTGCTCAACGAGGAGATATGGTGGAAGACGAAAGCAATGGGGCAACCAGGCACATGGACTTCAGCTTGTTTTACTTTGCAAGCGCAGATGGCGGTGAGTCTCCCGAGAAATATCGGTTACTTATCGAGGGTGCAAAGTTCGCGGATACCCATGGCTTTGCAGCGGTGTGGACGCCCGAGCGGCATTTCCATGAATTCGGAGGCTTATATCCCAACCCCTCGGTAACGAGTGCCGCTCTCGCAACCGTGACAGAACGCATTCAGCTCAGGGCTGGAAGCGTGGTGTTGCCGTTGCATGACCCGCTGCTCGTTGCTGAAGAATGGGCGGTGGTCGATAACTTGTCGCATGGCAGAGTAGCCATCTCATTTGCCTCTGGCTGGCAACCGAACGATTTTGTCATCGCACCGCAGAACTATGCCACTCGTAGAGAGGTCATGCTGCGTGGGATCGAAACCGTGCGCCGGCTCTGGAGGGGGGAGAAGGTGCGGCGCCGCGATGGCAACGGAACCGAGATTGAGGTGGGAATCCTGCCGCGTCCCATCCAGCGCGAGTTACCGGTGTGGGTGACAGCCTCAGCCAGTCCGGACACCTTCCGCCTGGCTGGTGAACTCGGTGCCAACCTGCTCACGCACTTCCTCAATCAAAATATCGAACAGTTGGCAGAAAAAATTGCGCTGTACCGAAGGGCATGGAGGGAGCACGGGCATGGTCCCGGCACGGGGCACGTGACGCTCATGCTGCATACCTTCGTGGGGAGCAGCGTCGAGGAGGTCCGCGAGCAAGTCCGGGGGCCGTTCAGCGATTACCTGAGAAGTTCCGTCGACTTATGGCTTGCTCGTAGACCTGGCCAGGATATCAGAGATTTCACCGAAGAAGAGCTTGCAGATCTGGTGTCGTACGCCTTCGACCGGTACTTTGAGACAAGTGGGCTTTTTGGAACACCGAGCACGTGTCTGCAGATGATCGATCGCCTGAAATCGATCGGTGTGGATGAAGTGGCCTGTTTGATCGATTTTGGCGTCGATTTTGACTCGGTACTATCCAGCTTGCATGATTTGGACACACTAAGGAATCTCAGTAATGCAAGCAGCGCGCGTGAGGGAAGGCACAAAGTATTGTGAGCGGTCAGCCCACCCAACGAGGAGTAATTCAATGGCAATTGAAAAAGAGTTCTTTCGGCAAGTGATGGGCCGTTTCCCTACAGGGGTCACGGTAGTAACGACGAGGAGCCAGGAGAGGCTGGCGGGCCTGACGGTCAATGCATTCTGCTCAGTTTCGCTCGATCCACCATTGATCCTCATCTGCGTAGGCCTTACCAGTGCTACATATCCGGTTATCCGAGAAAGTGGGGTATTTGCTGTCAATATGCTCACAGAGAAGCAGGAAGAGCTCTCACACTGTTTTGCGACCGCTTCCGCGGAGCGCTATGAAGGTTTCTGCCATGCCAGTTACCATGTTGTGGCAACAGGAGCGCCGATCATTGACGACACCCTCGCCTTTCTTGATGCCCGGGTGGTAGCAGAGTATCCTGGCGGCGATCACGTGATCTTCCTGGGTCAAGTGGAAGCAATGGGTGTCCCTGGTCTGGTGGTCTTTGCTCGCGAGGCAGAGAGGGAGCACATTATGGTAGGAGCGCATGGAAGCAACGGTAGAGAGAAGGCTCCTCTTGCGTACTACCTCGGACAATACCGTCACCTCTCCAGTAGTTATCAGAATCCCAGCCTTTCAGCCTCAGCGGTATCTGTTCACAAGCATGAGTCATCCTAAAATTTGAGGTAACTGCTCAGGAGGATTGCCGAGGCTGCTGGAATACAGCTATGACAGCAGAAGAACGGATCAGACAACTGGAAGCGGAGAACGCAGCCCTGCGAGAGCAGTTAGCCGAAGCGCTGGAGTAATTAACCCAAGCGCTGGGGCACCCAAGAAGTTACAGGGAATTTAAGGCAAATGCCACATTATGAGAGACAAAATAATCAAGCTGCAGTAATCGAACTCCTGCCCTCCTCAGAACAAATTGAAGCAGCTAGTAAATGGCAGGACTTGGAACTAACTATTGGAAATGCAGGCTTAACAAATTCCTGGCCATGGATAAAAACGTGGCTTGATAATTACGGCGAGACCGTGTTGCCTACCTTCGCATTTGGTAAACAAGGCAACCAGACTATCGGAGCTGCATTAATAACAAAAGCAACGTATAGAATGAGGGGTATTCCAATTCCTGGGGTTACTGCTGTACATCTGGGTACAGCCGGTGAGCCGGGCAAAGAGACAACATGTGTAGAATATAATCGGTTGCTTGTCGCTCCTGAAAATCTGGATGCCTTTGCGGCGGGACTAATATGTACACTCCAGCAACAGTTTTGCTGGTCAGCGGTTCAGTTAGATGGGTTTGTCCCTGAACACGCAGTTGCCTTGATTAGAGCTGGTGCCAATGCCGGTTTACACTTTAGGGTAGACGAGAGAAAGTCTCCAGCGTTTGATTTTCAAAAGGCGGCGGGTGAAGGATTTCAGGATGTCATCTCGGCACTGGGAAAGAATACACGAGCTAATATCCGCCGTAGTTTGCGCTTATTCGATAGTCACTTTGGCCAACGTAGCATAGAGTGGGCAGAAGCTCCAGAACAAGCAAGGGATATTTTGCGAGAATTAATACATCTTCATGAAAAACGCTGGAAACGCGTTGGAAAGTCTGGCGCTTTCCAAACTGATCGTGTCAGACGATATCATGAGGATCTTCTTGATGCCCTCTCGCTTTGGCCTCAGGGCTCTTTAATTGTTTTTCGCCTAAAGCAAGGTGAGACGACAATTGGCTGTCTTTTTAACTTCGTCGAAGATGGACGTGTGATATTTTATAAAAGCGGTCTTCCTTTGTTTGAGGATAATAGGTTGAAACCTGGATTAGTCACTCATGCACTCTGCATAGAGGAGTGTAAGCGACGTGGCCTTTCAGAAGAAGAGTCTAGGGAACGCCGTCTTTTAAAATATGATTTCTTAGCAGGGGAAGAACTGTATAAAAAACAATTATCTAACACGGGGAGTGTATCAACTTGGGCAACAGCTCAACGAGGTCCGCAAATGTGGCTAATTGATAAAGCACGTCAATCCGTAAAACTTGTTAGTACAACGGCTAGCAAAAGAGAGACGAATGCGAAGGGTAGGAGAACGCGAACCAACTCGTGATCCTGTCGCTATTGAAAGGGGGTTGATACTATTGGCAGCCCGGAGTCTGTACATGTCCTCCAGGGTATTGGAGTGGAGAAGTTCGTTCTCCATCGTAAGCAAGGAGGTGTTAGATGCCAGAGGCAAGCATTAGCTCCATTCGATTTTTATTACTCATTCCCACCAGCCTGTTTCATGGTGATATCCTCACCCTGCTGGTAGGTGGTACAGCCGCTTTCGTGTTTGCCCTCGCGTTCACCTTCGTGATCAAGGCGTTCTGCTACAAAGTTGGATGGCTGGATCGGCCGGCGGCGCGCCGGGTGCACAAAAAGGCGGTGCCGCGTCTTGGCGGCCTCGCCATGTTCCTAGCTTTTATGATTGTTTCCCTGCTCTTCTATACACCGGGCACGAACTCCAACCCCACTGAGATCTCTATCTTCTGGCTATTGCTGGTCGCCTCTCTTTTTATCGTTATTGTCCATACCTTCGATGATGTCATTGGACTCAAACCTCGCACCAAACTGATCGCTCAGACCATCGCCGCCATCATCGTGATGGGTCCCTGGATACACACCTTTCGCGGCGTGCTGCTTTACACCTTTAGCAATCCGTTCTATCACCTCCACCCGTCCTGGTTCAATGAGCCGAATATCTTTCTCTTTATGCAGCATGCCGATTTCAACTTCGCTGCTATTCCAGCGGCGCTCTTCACCTGGTTCTGGATCGTCGGCATGATGAACACCGTCAACCTGATCGATGGGTTGGATGGACTGGCAACCGGCGTGGTGGGCATCACCGCGCTCTTTGTTACCATCATCAGCTTCATTCTCGGCCAGCAGAGCATCGCCATCCTGGCTGCCATTTTCACCGGGGCTGTGTTTGGCTTCCTGCCGCTGAACTGGAATCCGGCCAAGATATTTATGGGCGATAGCGGCTCGATGTTCCTGGGGTTGGGGCTGGCTGTCCTTTCGATCATGGGCGGTGCGAAGTTAGCCCTGGCTTTGATGGTGCTCGGACTGCCCATCCTTGACTTGGCGGTCGTGGCCATCAACCGCATCCGACGCGGACAATCTCCTGGGCATTACGACCTCACACACCTGCACTACCGCCTGTTAGCCACCGGGTTGAGCGTCAAACAGATCTGCCTGCTCTTCTACGGCCTCACCATCATGTTCGGGGTGCTGGCATTACGGCTGAACCGCGTTTACAAATTTGCAGGATTTGTGCTGGTGGGGCTTGCCATGCTCTGCCTGATCCTCTGGGTTGATCGCCGTTTGCGCCAACGAGGAGTGCCGATCAAACCAGAGGGTCCGGAACCGCAGCCAAACGGGGATGCGAACACCACTCCTGACAATACGCTCAAAGACGGAGGAGCAGATTCCTCACATATTGAAAGCGGCGAGATTCAGATACCTGTCATTGCACCTTGAACGGGCACATACTCACCCTACTAGGGCACCAGGCTCGACTTACTTAAGGAATGCGGAAAGCGAAACAAGGCAGTGCTGGAAGTGCTCTAAGGACAAAAACGATGGCACAGATTTGCCGCGAGTATGGGGTCGCCGACGACCTGGTCTGCCATTGGAAGCAAGTGTTCCTGGGAGTTTTCGGTGGAGCTGTTGTGCAGGGTGGCCGCCCTGGCACCCAGTAGCTATTATTACCAATCACATGGCCCGGCTGATCTGGAGTTGCGTCAAGCCATTGAAGCGATTGCCGTGGAGTTTCCGCGCTATGGCTATCGGCGCATCATGGCAGAACTGGAGCGACGGAGCTGGCAGGTCGATCACAAGCGGGTGCTCCGGCTGATGCGGGAAGGCAGTTTGCTGGTCGAGGTCCGGCGCTATTGTCGCACGACCACGAATAGCCGCCATGCCTATGGCCGCTATCCGAATCTGCTCAAAACGCTGGAGATCGTGCGACCTGATCAGGTGTGGTGTGCCGATCTGACGTACATTCGCTTGGAGCGCGAGTTCATCTACCTGGCGGTCGTGATGGATGTGTTTACGCGAGCCATCCGGGGCTGGGAGCTAGCCCGACATCTGACCGAGGAGCCGTCGAAGGCGGCCTTGGAACCAGCGCTGGAGGGTCACCGATCGGAGATTCATCATAGCGACCAGGGAGTGCAGTACACTTTGTGTCAATACAACAAATAGGAGCAATCGTGAAGCCTGTTTCAAGGAATCCCCTACGTTCAACAGTAATTCACAAGTCTGAGAGCGATATTTCCTCCCCTTGTCTAAAGCCAGAGGAGCCCATATTGCCTACTTCATTGAAAGAAGCAACGTTCGTATGAGTATAACACGTTCTGGCTGCTTGCGGCACATCGTCTTTGCGTGCTATAGTTCCAAAAACGAGAGCGTGGTATTGCACACGCCTATTTCTTGTTTGATTTATACGGCAAGCCGTATGGGCTGAACTACATAGGCCGCTATTCCCTTTGCACCTGCATCAGCAAATGCATCAGGTCTACGTATGGTCGGTGACGGGATTGCTCCCGCCACCGCCAATCCCAAACGGTACGTGAAAGTTTCCCTTCATACCGCTTTTCAGTGTATGGTCAGTTGTAATTGATACCAGCCGCTTTGTATCTGGCAATTCTTGCCAGGTCTTCGGCGGTTTTCTCATCATGGCAATGTCGATGGTACACCCATTTATTACTACTATCATCTTTTCCTCCTAATGCAAGAGGAATACTATGATCTGTTTCTAAGGTGTCTCCGTCTTGAAAATAGAGTCCGCATCGTGGGCATTGTCCCTTTTGGAGAGCGAGAAGCTTTGCTTTCTCGGTCTTCATCAGTGGATGTTGTTTGAGTCGCTGTGACCAGTAAATGTGGTTTCCATCATACGGGCTTGCTGCTCCTCTGACTTTTGCGTAGTCTTGGCTGTGCGTTTCTGTATGATAGCGAACATATACAGCTTTGGGGTTTCCCTCTTTGTCCTTCACGTATGTGCCGAACCGTAGGCATTCTTCAACCTCAATGCTGTATTTGTTTTTTGCCCATCGTTTGCATTTCCCTCGATGTCTTGCCCGTTCCCATCTTGCGAGTTGGCGAAAGGTGTTGTGATCGCAGGCGTGGAATGCTTTGCTACACACCACCCATTTGTAATAGTTCGTCCAGCCTCGAATGACGGGATTGATTGCGCTGATGACTGCCTTTTGGGGGGCAGATCTTCGCTTTCGTACAAGCTGTTTGATCGTGAGAGTGTGGCGTCTGATGGCTTCTTTACTTGGAGTAATGAATGTTTTGAACCCTAGTGGTTTCCCTTGCGTGTTCTTTCCAGTGTGTGTTTTCCCCACTGGGAATTGTCGCACGGAGAAGCCTAGAAAGTCGAACCCAACGTTTTCTTCGTAGGGAGTTAACGTGTGGGTCACTCTCGTTTTCTTCGGGTTGAGCCAGAGTCCCATATCTCTTAGGTGTTCGGTTACTACTTTTGTTGCTCTT
>Ga0209648_10002749_pt1 | contig 14645 bp, 12 predicted proteins | sample GraSoi2013_115cm_FD_185830 | JGI IMG/M metagenome (GOLD analysis project Ga0209648, IMG submission 185830) | Grasslands soil microbial communities from the Angelo Coastal Reserve, California, USA - Sample 9_17_2013_115cm (SPAdes) (version 2) | ecosystem: Environmental > Terrestrial > Soil >...
AGAGCAGCGCGCTGATGCATGTGGCTTCCCGTGCGGGATTTGATCCACACCTATTGAAGCTCGCGTTTGTCTTTGTCCTTGTAGGCTATGGAACAAAGATTGGGTTTGTTCCCATGCATAGCTGGCTGCCCGACGCTCATGCGGAAGCGCCCACACCGATCAGCGCGCTGCTCTCGGCGGTTTTACTCAATTGCGCCATGTACGCGCTGATGCGTTATGACGCGATTGTCTCCCGCTCTGCGGGGCCCGCCTTTTCGCATTCTTTACTGCTCACGTTTGGCGCTTTGTCCATGGCTGTGGCGGGATTGCTGATTTTGGTGCAGCGGAATCTTAAACGCCTGATGGCCTATAGCAGCATCGAGCACATGGGAATTATCGCCATCGGCTTGGGATTGGGAGGGCCACTGGGGCTGTTCGGTGCGCTGTTGCATATTTTCAATCATTCGGTAGGCAAGTCGCTTCTCTTCTTCAGTGCTGGGAACGTCCGCGAAAACTTCGGCACGCTGCGCATGGATAGTGTTAGCGGCATGGCGCGAACGCTGCCGCAAACCAGTGCTGCCTTGGTGGTCGGGAGCTTGGCCATCGTGGGCCTGCCGCCATTTAGCCTATTCGTCAGCGAGTTTGCGATCCTCAGCGCGTCTTTCTCACAGGCGCATTACGTGCTGGCTATTCTGTTCCTCTCGGTTCTTTCCGTGGTCTTCGGCGGATTCACCTATCATCTCCTCAGCCTTCTGGGTGGCGAGCCAAAACACGCCCTGGCCAACGCGAAACTACTCCCCTCTGAATACAGCGTGATGGGGATCGCTGCTGTTTGCCTCCTTTTCTTCGGGGTGCGAATCCCTCACCTATTCACGATTATCCTGCAAGAAGCGATGGCGGTTTTACGATGAACTACGAGGAGAAGAATTCTGGAACGCTTCATATGGGTGAAAGCACTTCGACACAAATAGCTGTGACACAACCTCTGGGAAGGGACGGCACGCCCGCCCGCCTGGTGACCCTTTTCGGAAGCTTAGGACCGGGCGGTGAAAAACATGTCGGCTACGTGTTCGATGTCGGCGAAGCGACGTATCAAGAAACCATCGTTGCGGTTAATGGCCCCATCCGTTCCATTACGCTGGAGGTCCCTGCGGCGGCTTGGTATGAGCGAGAGCTCCATGACCAATACGGCGTCGAAATAGTAGGACACCCTGATTTGCGTCCTTTGGTTTTCCACGAGAACTGGCCCGACGGAGTCTATCCGATGGCCGGCGCGGTGGAAAGCGTTCCTTGGTCGAATCGGCAGTACCGCTTCTTAGAGGTTCAGGGCGAGGGCATAGCGGAAGTCGCGGTGGGCCCGGTCCACGCGGGAATCATCGAGCCGGGGCATTTTCGGTTCAGCGTCGTAGGAGACACAGTCCTACATCTGGAGTTGCGCCATTTCTACACCCACAAAGGCACCGAGAAGTTATTCGAGGGAAGCCTTGTTGATGCCGGCACTATGATCGCGGAATCGGTCTCCGGAGATAACTGCTTTGCACATGCGGTGGCCTATTCCCAGGCGGTGGAGAAGGCATGCCAAAGCGATGTTCCATCGCGAGCCTCGGCGATTCGCCTAATTGGGCTGGAGTTGGAACGGCTCGTCTCTCACATCTCAGATGTGGGTGGACTATGCACAGATGTAGGTTTTAGCGTGGCTGCTGCATCCGCCGCCCGCATCAAAGAATCTTTGCTGCAGGCCTCGTCGGAGTGCTGTGGAACGCGGTACTGGCGCGGCATTGCCGTTCCGGGCGGCCTCCGATGCGATCTCGACTCGAAGAGAGTTCTGAGCTTCAGTCAGGCGATCTCACTGGCTGCTCATGAGTTTTCAGATCTCGCGCGGGTGATCCTCGAAACTCCGTCCATCCAGAATCGTTTCGAAACCGCCGGAATCCTTCGACGCGACACGGCGCGGGAACTGGCCATCGTCGGACCAGTTGCGCGTGCGAGTGGCATAGATCTGGACGTACGCCGGGACCACCCTTACGGGCATTACGATAGAGCGCAACTCGAAGTTCCTGTCACGCACTACGGAGATGTGATGGCGCGCGCCAGAATTCGTATCGCGGAAGCGGCGATCTCTGCTCGTCTAATTCAGCAGACGGTGGATGTCCTCCCCCCTGGGCCTGTGTTAGTGCCGCTCGAAATTCTCGGAGAGTTCCAGGGATCCTCGGCGGTTGAGTCACCTCGGGGGGAACTCTACTATTGGCTGGAAGGGCACGACGGGCGGGTCACCCGCTGCCATATCAAGTCACCATCCTTCCAGAATTGGCCAGCTATGCCCTTTGCCGTTGCGGACAATATCATTGCGGACTTCCCCTTGATCAACAAGAGTTTCAATCTTTCCTACTCTGGGTGTGACCGATGATCTTTGAAGTGATCGAGCGAAGCCTGCGGCAGCCGAACCGCGTGATCCCCGTTGAAGCTCTATTGGGAAATTGCGATGGGAGCCGCATGCCTGAGGTCATCGCGGCTCAGTTGACACACGCAGTTGCATCGCGGCTCGTTGAGGTCTGCCCCACCGCGGCGTTCAGAATCGAGGAAAACAATAACCGACCGTTTCTGGGGCTTTCTTATGGCGAGTGCATTGGTTGTGGAAGATGTTTCGAACCAAGCGAAGGAGCAGTCGTCGCCTCGAAGAGTCTCTCCTGTTGTGGGCAACCGAAGGATCGTTTGGTGCGTTTCTGGGATCTGGGTAGCCGAACGGAGATCGGTCCGCTGCCGCCTGAACCAAGAGTCGTGAGCGGTCAGATTCAGTCCCTTTTGGGCAGGGCCCTTAATATCCGGCAGTTGGACGGCGGCTCTTGCAACGGATGCGAGGCGGAAATCTCCGCTCTCACCAATCCCTATTACGACCTCGAGCGATTCGGAATTCATTTCGTCGCTTCGCCCAAGCACGCCGACATGCTCCTGGTCACGGGTCCTGTCACTCGTAACATGGCTGAGGCCGTTAAGATCACATACGAGGCGGTTCCGGCTCCTAAACTGGTAGTGGCCGTTGGAGCATGTGGCTGTAGTGGGGGGATTTTTGCGAGCAGCCACGCTGTGGTCGGTGCAGTGGATGCGGTCATACCTGTGGACGGCTATATCCCCGGTTGTCCCCCGACTCCGGCGATGCTAGTGACCGGGATCCTTGAGGTTTTGCGGCGCTGTACGGAGAAATCTGAACCTGATCTGGAGAGAGTGGAACTTCCTAATAAGCGACGTGGGGAAAGTTCAATTAAAAGTTGGGGTCGCCGACAACCATGTGCGCAGCAGCTCTTCAAATTGCGCACTCCCCTTTAGCTCAACACCACAGAGAGAAGGCGCCGCCCAGCCCGGCTGCGCTACTTCACTCGGAGTCGGTCTTCTCGATGCCTGTACAGGCACGCACCTCAAAGAGGGTAAGCGCTACCGCATACTTATGCGCAACGCCAGCAAGTAAGTCATTGTAACTAAATAGGATAGAATGGCGGAGAGGGTGGGATTCGAACCCACGGTTGAGTTTCCCCAACACACGCTTTCCAAGCGTGCTCCTTAAACCGCTCGGACACCTCTCCTCGGACTTATCTTCTCGCAACTTAGTGAGTATGAACCAACCCTCGCGACGGCACTACGGCTGATTTTGAAATGCAGCAAGAGAAATCGCGGATCTCGCTCCGCTGAAACGGAGACGCCCAACCGCTCGGTCCAATTGCTATGGCTTCGCAGATTTAGGCGGCGGGGGAGCCTCCGGTTGAGCAAATTTGGCCGGGTCGATCGCTATGTTCGGCTGGACCTGAGTCAAATCCGTGACGGACCGGCCGTCTGTCCACGTAACCGTCCACCGGAAAGGCAGCTTAATACCCGAGACGTCGCGATAATCTGCATAATCAACCTGCGTCGGGTTGAGGCCGACCGGCAAATTTGTGTAGCGCACCACGCGTACCAGCAGCCCGGATTGCTGGTCAAAATAGAACTTGACCGCAGGCTCGCCTGGGTTGCTTCCCTGCACGACCTGCACATCGTGATCGTTGATATTGGTCGAAAGGCCAACGCGCCATTGGCTGAAGGCCTGCTTGAGTCCAGCGGGAAAAGATAGTATCGCGTCTACCCTCGCGCCTTGCAGGTCGCCTCCGGTCAGCGTCATTACGGGCATGGGTTGGTCGGCTTCCGGCGCGGCAATCCACCCCGAATCGCCATCGTAAGTAGTTGTGCTCGGGCCGTTGCCGGTCTGCACAAGGACTGTCCGCTCGTCTGGAGCTTTGGCATAAATTTCGAGAGGACGTTTCTCGGGGTCGTCGTATCCCTGATAAGTGCCTCTCGCGACGAAGCTCGTCAGGCTGGCAAGCTGCCGGGTCCCGCCGAGCGCCTGAACATATTTGTCCAAAATTTGATCCGCGGAGGGCCCGTTGGCAGGTTGCTCGGTGATCTCGTCCGGCTCTTCCAGAACCGGCGCGCTGTATTGTTCCGCTAGATTGGGCGTCACCCGCGGGGTCTCGCCGCCGCGATGGCAGGAGTAGCATGTCAGCATGCGACGCCCGCCGAAATAGCTCTTGTTGATGGCTGTCATCATCAGAATCATTTTGCGGGCGGTCTGCTTATTGGCGTTATCGTCGGCATACTTGGACCAATCGCCGCCGCTCTCCTCGACATGGCAAAACGTACAATTCTCGCCCAGGGAGGCGGCGAAAAAGCCCATGGTGTCCATGAATTCCTTCACGGAAATGCCGCGAAGGACCTGGACATTCTTGAAATACTGCTCGGCCGTTAAGGGCTTCTGCGCCGATTCCGCCTGGCCGCCCGTTCGGGCCGCCACGAGGAGGCAGACGACCGCGATTCCCATGGTGGTTATGATCGTTCGCCGTAATCCGGGCCTCAACCTTTGTCCCCCCCTTGCCTTAGCGCTGCGAAGCCTTACCGGACACCACGCTGGCAAAGAATTCCTCGGATTTGCCCCGAGGAATTGTGAGCGCGGTCCACTTAGCGCCCGCGTAATGTTTTGCCAGGTAACAAATCTGCCCCACGTGATAGGCATAGTGCGTCATCTGCCGGTTGATGGCCTGTGTGACGGAATGAGCTTCGGAGCGAATATAGATTCTGTGGCTCAAATGCTCCTCGGTTAACGGCGTAAGCGCGTTGAAAACGTACTGCCATCCGGCCTCCCACATGGCCATCAACTCGGCGCGTGTCTTCGGCGGCGCCTCAAATTCCGTATCGCGCTTGCGATCAGGCTTTTCACCATCGCTAGTGAGAAAGTTTGTGAAGCGCGAACGCATGTTGCCGGCCAGGTGTTTGACGATGATGGCGATGGAATTCGATTTGCCATCGGGCGCGGCTGCGAGGGCTTCATCGGGGACCTGCGCGAGGGCGCGTTCGGCCAGCCGTTTGTAATAGTGCAAGACCTCGATCGAGTCTTTTAGGTGCGAAGTTGTGAATTCGAGTGCCATGCGCACATTTTCCGGCTTAATCGAATTGAAATGCAAGTTGGGGCCTTACCCCCGGACAGATCGCGCTATATTCCGAGAAGACTACGTTGCCATGCAAAAGCATCGCGCCTTTGTCGTCCGCGAAGCTCATCCTGCAGGTAACGTTCGTGGCGAAAAGCCTTTGTAGCTCGAGAATGTTGATCATGGGTGGGTTGGAAGGCAACAAGGGACGGCCCCCCTCCCGCACACTCTTTTCGTAAGTGTTCATTGCAGGCAACTTAAACTCCTTTGTTTTGGAAGTGTTGATTCTGAGTGACTTAATTCGAGGCTCTTTGTAAGTGCTGAATCCAAACGCTTTGAATTTTTGGCTGCTGTGAATGGAAGCTATTTGCCACCGCATTCGAAACACGGCTCTCTGAGAGTTCTGCGGGACGAGGAGGATTAATTTTTTAGCGAGAATCGACAAGATCGAAACAGGTCAAAACCCGCACCCGACTTTTTTGGGCCGCGCGCAAGCGCGCTCAAAAGCACGAAGGGTGCGGCACCCCGCAAAGGCTCTATACAAGTGCCGCGCTAAAGACCGTTGTAAGTCGTACACCCGCTACGTAAAAACCTTAGTGCCCGGAAAAACCGCACCCGCAAAAACCGGGTGGGGGCAAGCGCTGCTGCCGCGGCGCACAGCAGCGAACCCACCGTTAGAAACGAAGGGTGGGGCACCCACTGCAGGCGTATATCTATTATACCGCCCGAGTAAAGCAGCTCAATCGAAGGAGAGGCATCGCGTAGGGGGCAATTTTCGAAAGGCACATTTGCGGGGGAGTTGGTGAATGGCGGGAGATCGACGGGGCAGGAATTCTCCGCTTACGAAGACTTGGCGGTCGCGGCGAGGAGTTTTTTCACTTCAGCGACCAGGTCTCCGATGGGTGCAGCTTTGCTAATGTAGGCGCTTGCGCCGAGATCAAGCGCTTTTCGCCTCAGTTCCTGCGCATCATCCAATGTGAACATCAAGACCTTTGTACCCGGAGAGCACCGGACGATCTCGGGCAGAGCCTGGAGGCCGTTCATAATAGGCATGGAGATGTTGAGAATGACCACCGCAGGCGCATGTTCCTTTACTTTTTGGATGGCTTCCAGGCCGTTGGCGGCCTCGCCGCATACCTCGAGGCCCTCGCCTTCCAAAGCTGAACGTATTCGTCGCCGCAGCGGTTCGTGATCGTCCACAATCAATACCTTGCGCACCATCCGAGAGTCTCCCCCGTGCGAGACAGTCAGTCGCAGCTATGCAGAAAACGGCATTCAAACCTAATGGCGGTGATCTGATCTCAGGGGGGGACGGAGTCACAGAGATCTTGAGGAAGCAGTAAACCTCACAATAAGTTAACCGTCAAGTTTGTTATATTCAGGTCCTTATTCAGAAATCATGGGTTGGCCGCTTTGGCGCGTTGGGCGAATGGTAAGGCGGCCTCGAGAAGCGTTCGATACTGATCCGAATGAAAAACGAGTCGTCCGCCAAAATGGCGGACGCGCTCGTGCATGCTACGGATGCCCACGCCCATTTTTTGAGTCACCGCGGCAGTCGTTTCATTCTCCACACTGACTTTGACTTCATCCGTTCCGGCGCTCATCCGCACCCTTGCCCAGGGACTGCCGGAATGACGATGCGCGTTACTCAAGCCCTCCTGGACGACGTGAAAGAGCGTCACTTCGAGGTCGGCCGACAGTTTGACATAACCCGATTCGATAAAATCCACGTGCATTCCACTTCGCTGCGAAAAACCCTCGATGTAAACACGCAAAGCGGAGACCAACCCCAGTTCGTCCAACATGGGCGGGTGAAGCAGGTAGGAAAATGTGCGTACCTCATGAAGACTCTGCCGGGCGAGCGAAACGCATTCGGAAAGAGCAGCGCGGGCTTCAGAATCCAGCTCTTGTACATTCCGCGCGATGACCCCTAGATCCATCACGATTGCGGCAAGGTTCTGTGCCGTCGTGTCGTGCAGCTCCTTGGCCAGGCGGCGCCGTTCGTCATCTTGCAGACGAAAGAGTTTCGCGGACAGAGTCTGGATACTGCTCTCCGCGCGCTTGTGCTCGATGATGCGGCCCACCTGCCCGCCAATGGTGGCGATGATCTCCAGCCGCAGCTTTTCCAGCTTCATCGGCTGATAGGAAAAAAACTCGAGGACTCCGACTACCTCGTTATCCACGAGGATGGGCACCACAAGCACGGATTTGATGCCTAACTTATGCGTCAGTTCTTTCCCCGGAAAATCAGGATCAGCGGTAAGGTCCTCGCAGGTAAAAGGATGTCCGGCATTGAGAACGCGGGAGTACCAATCCTCGGATTGATGCCAGTGTTCAGATGGGTTCGCCCTGCGCGACTCCGGCCGGGACGATAGACCGAAGTGCCAAATATCGGGTGGGACAGACTGACTGATTATGCGCTCCGCGAAAAGGCGCGCGTGGGCCACGGGCAGGAGCAGAAAGTCACTAATTTGCTGGATGCAAAATCGAATGGCGTGCTCAATGGTAGGCGTCCGGGCAACTCCGACAGCGACAGCGTTCAGAAAACGCGCGAAGGACCCAGCCTTGCTCATCGCGTCGGCGATCTGGCGTTCGGTCGCGCGATAGATTATGACGAGAAGGCATGGTTTGTGATTGAATTCGATGGGCCGCGCCGAGACGCGGCACGGAACGATGGTTCCTGATTTATGCCTGAATTCCGTAGCGAATTGCGCTTTCTTGCCCGGGTTGCGGGTCCAGGCAGAGAGATCTTCCTTGTGGACGAGGATTCTGGTTGGGAGGAGGTTGAGCAACTCGGCATGCGAATATCCCAACATGGCAGAGGCCTGAAGATTGACATCGAGGAACTGGGCCGCGGCTGAATCAGTAATGAGAATCGCGTCTTTGGTCGAGAGAAAAAGTTTTTGGAAGCGGTCCTCGGACTCACTGAAGGAGCGGTGGTCCACTGATTCTTGGCCGCCTGGAACAAGAGGAGGATTCGGATCCCCGGGTCCGATCCTTCTGCCGCGCGCTTTCATTTCCAGACCCTCAGAGCCACGGACGGTCAGAGATTCCTTCGACTGGAAACACCTCCGATCCCATGAAGCAGAAGATCGCATAGGGCAGCGACCAATGGACCGGGGAGCCAAGTATGGGTCCTACCCCGATCCTCTGCAAGAGGTTTGTGGGTGCAAAAATTGGCCGACTCTTCCCCGGGAAGGCGACGGCCCGGAGTAAGAGGGTTCAGGCAGGTGGGCGTCGGTTTGCAAAGGATGGCGCGAACCTATAAAATCGCTTTCCCCTCATAATGATGGAAGCTTCTCGGAACTCATCGGCGGAGAAACCGCGCATCGCGCTTGGCGCAGACCACGCCGGTTTCCAGGCCAAAGAGAGCATAAAGAAATATCTCCAATCGGCCGGATACGCCGTCAGCGACGCGGGCACTTGGTCCGAAGAGCCGGTCGATTACCCGGATTTCGCCATCCGGGTCGCGCGGCGCGTGCAACAGGGGCAGGAAGATCTGGGAATTCTGGTTTGCGGCACGGGTATCGGCATGGCCATGGCCGCGAATAAAATCGGCGGAATCCGCGCCGCGGTGGCGCATGACGCGCTGACCGCGAGAATGAGCCGCGAACATAACGACGCCAATGTGCTGGCGCTGGGCGCGCGGGTTCTGAGCGAGCATCAAATCATAGAAGCCGCGGAAAGTTTTCTCGGGGCGCAATTCGTAGGCGGCCGGCACCAGCGCCGCGTGGACAAGATTTCCGAACTCGACCAGGAGCCGAAACGCAAAGAATGAGCGCCACAAAACAGACGGCCGAAGGCACGTCCATACAACGCGCAGAGCTGGAGAGAATGAACCGGTCATTGCGCGAGGCGGATCCGGAGATCGCCGACGTTCTCGAACTTGAAGCGAGGCGGCAAGCTACGGGTCTGGAGCTGATCCCTTCGGAAAATTTTGTGTCGGAAGCGGTATTGGAAGCAGTGGGCTCGGTGCTCACCAACAAATACGCCGAGGGCTATCCGGGCAAGCGCTATTACGGCGGGTGTGAATTCGTGGACCGCGCCGAGCAACTGGCCATCGACCGCGCGAAGCAACTCTTTGGCTCGGAGCACGCTAACGTGCAAGCGCATTCGGGGACACAGGCAAACATTTCCGTCTATATGACCGCGCTGCAGCCGGGCGATACGGTTTTGGGGATGAATCTGGCCCATGGCGGGCACCTTACCCACGGCCACCCTCTGAATTTTTCCGGCAAGACCTATAAGTTCGTGGCCTACGGCGTGCGCAAGGATAACGAAACCATCGACTACGATGAGATCGAACGGCTGGCGGCAGAATACAAGCCGAAGATGATTGTCGCCGGCGCGAGCGCCTATTCGCGGATTATTGATTTCGAACGTATGGCGCGCATCGCGGCGGGTACAGGCGCCGTGTTTTTCGTGGACATGGCGCACATCGCGGGCCTGGTCGCGGCGGGCGTGCATCCCAGCCCGATTCCGCACGCCGACTTCGTTTCCACCACGACGCACAAGACCTTGCGCGGACCGCGCGCGGGCTTGGTGCTGTGCAAACAGAAATGGGCCAAAGAGCTCGACCGTATCACCTTTCCGGGAACACAAGGCGGTCCGCTGATGCACACGATTGCGGCCAAGGCCGTCTGCCTGAAAGAAGCCATGCAACCGGACTTTCGCGAATATCAGAAACAGGTGGTGGCAAACGCGAAGGCCCTGGCCGCCGGGATGGCGCGGCGAGGATTCCGCATCGTCAGCGGCGGCACGGATAATCATCTTTTTCTCGTAGATCTCCACTCGCGCGGGCTGACCGGCAAGGATGCGCAAGCGTCGCTCGACCGGGCAACCATAACCGTAAACAAGAATGCGATCCCGTTCGATCCCACGCCACCGATGACGGCGGGGGGAATTCGGCTGGGCAGTCCGGCGGTGACCACGCTAGGAATGCGCGAGCCGGAGATGGAGCGAATCGCGGGCTGGATTTGCGACGTGCTGGAGCACGTTGGAGATGCCTCTACCGAGCAGCGCGTGCGCGGCGAAGTGGGCAAGCTCACGGCGGAGTTTCCGCTATATGTGCGGCGGTGGCGCGGGACCGCGGGCAGGGGCTGACTCGAGTGCCCAATCACCGGTTGACGGAGGGATGCTTCGCTACGCTCAGCATGAACAGCTCTCTTATGTTGACGAGAAGCTAATTCCTAAAGCGGATTCCGGAATGACAAAGGCTCAGGTCTCGTGCGAGTCGTACTCTTAATGAAGGCGATGCGGTGGGAAACAGATGCGCGTGGCCATTGATATACGGCGTGCCGGGGATTACGGCCTGGGCACCTACATTCGCAACATCGTCAATCAACTCGCGCGCATCGACGACGAATCGCGCTACTTGCTGATTGGCGAGCGGCGTCACATGGCGGAGTTCGATACGCTTCCGGAAAATTTCGAGCTGCTGGAATATGCGCATGAGCCAGGCACTTTTCGCACGCATTTGCACCTGCCGTGGCTGCTGCGCCAGCGCCACGTGGATATTCTGCACATGCCGTGGTTCTACGCGCCGGCAATCGTGTCTTCGCGCCTGCTGATCACCGTGCACGATTTGAGCGACGTTCTGGCGCCGCCGGTGGGGGCCAGCCCTCCGGTGCAGACCGGGCGGCTTTTTTTCGCGCGGCGGGCGCTGAACCGGGCCGATCATATCTTCGCCGTCTCGCATGCATCCAAGCGCGATCTGGCCCGCTTCTTTCACATCCCCGAATCGAAAATTACGGTGGTCTACGATGCCGTCGACGAACGCTTCATGAGCGAGCCGCTCCCGGCCGACGCGGACCGCATCCTGGAACGCCACGCCGTAAACTCTCCGTATGTGCTATACGCCGGGAATATCCGACCGCAGAAAAATTTGCCTCGCCTGATCGAAGCATTTGCGGTGGCGAAGGCGGAACTGCGCGGAAATCCGGAATTCGACCAGCTCAAATTACTGGTTATCGGGGAAGCGTTGAACCGCCACGCGGACCTGCGGCGCGCGGTGGTGCGCGCGCGTGTGCGGGAAGATGTGCGCTTTCTCGGCTTTGTGCCCAGCCCGGTGCTGCGCGTTTTTTATTCGCGCGCTTCCGCCTTTCTTTTTCCTTCGCTCTATGAAGGCTTTGGGCTGCCGCCACTCGAGGCCATGGCCCACGGAACGCCGGTGCTGACGTCTAATGTCTCTTCGCTGCCCGAGGTTTTTCAAGATGCAGCACTGCTGGTGAATCCGGAAAACGTTTTCGACATCGCCCGGGGAATTCGGCAGATTTTGACGGAAAATGCGCTGCGGCAGACGCTGCGGCGGCGAGGCTATGAACGGGCGCGGATGTATTCGTGGGAACATGCGGCGCGGTTGGTTCATGCCACGTATCATTCGGTACTCGCGCGAAAAGCCGTAGCATGAGACCGCACACTCCCGGTTTTTGCCGCGCCATCCAGCTTCGATAATTGTTGCCTGCCGATGAACCCGCCGGGCTGAAGCCCGGCGCTACAGAAGTTCGAGCGAAAGCTCGCTGGCGCGCCCTTCGATGATTCGAAAGGCGCGTATGGGGCGAGATGCTTGGGCCTCAGGCGAAACGATCAAGTAAGCAGCTTCCGGATAGAAGGCGCGTTCAAGATCAGCCGGGGAGGGAAAATTCTCGCCTTTGGGGTGGGAATGGTAGATCCCGAGGTGTTCCAACTTTTCGGAACGCATGTGACGGAAGAGCGCGAAAAGTTCCTCGGGAGCAATCTCGTAAGCAGTGGCGCTTTGCCGGGCGTTGTTTGCGGGCAGAACGGCAGAGATGACACCGCCGCGGCCGGCCAGCAGGCCACAGCATTCGATGCTTGGATTGGCACGAGCATTGGCGAGCAAGCGATCCAAGGCGGCGCGGGTGATTCGCAGGCGATCATCCATGCGCCGATTGTCTCATTGCGGCGGAGACGTGACGACTCCGACGCAATGAGAGGGAAGAAAAGCCTCGGGTCTGGCCAACCGCCGGCCCGACCCGAGCTACAAGCGAAAAGCAGATTCCTCGGCAACCCGACCATGGAATGACAACTTTCGGAAGCAGCAGCCTGCGGCCGAACTCTAGTTTGGAGCGGGCCTCGTGATAACAACGCTGAATTTACGCGCGAGCTAGGCTTTTTGGGCCTGGCGCCGCAGGAACGTGGGCACGTCGAGATCCAGCGGAGTGGGCGTGGATTCCTGAATCACCGGCGGCACGGGACGCTGCGGCGGAATGACCACTTCTTCCTCGGGCACAACTCTGGCTTGTACGTGCTCCGGTTCCGGCATCGCCGGCCCCTTCCAGGTCTTGGGCAAGAAAGAAGGGCGCTGCTGCTTTTTGCCTGCTTCGCGGAACCCGGCTGCGATGACGGTGATCTTGACGGACTCTTTCATGGCATCGTCCATGACGGCGCCGAAGATAATATTGGCATTTTCATGGGCGGCCTTCTGAATGATGGTGGAAGCTTCGTGAACTTCATGCAGCGAGAGACTCGAGGAGCCGGTGACGTTGATGAGAATGCCCTGCGCGCCGTTGATGGTGTTGTCTTCGAGCAAAGGGCTGGAGATGGCGCGGTTGGCCGCGTCAATGGCGCGATTGGAGCCCGAGGCGACAGCCGTACCCATGACGGCATAGCCCTGCCCAGCCATGATCGTTTTCACGTCGGCGAAATCGCGGTTGATGATGCCCGGGATGGTGATGATATCGCTGATCCCTTGCACGGCTTGGCGCAGAATGTCGTCCGCGATGCGGAAAGCTTCGAAGAAGCTGGTGCCTCGCTCGACGGTTTCCATCAGGCGCTCGTTGGGGATGACGATGACGGTATCGACGCAGCCAACGAGTTCGGAGAGGGCTTGTTCCGCCTGAGTGAGGCGGCGCTTGCCTTCGAAGGCAAATGGCTTGGTCACGACGGCGACGGTGAGCGCGCCGAGTTCGCTGGCGAGAGAAGCCACCACAGGCGCGGAGCCACTGCCCGTGCCGCCGCCGAGGCCGGCGGTGATGAAGACCATGTCCGCGCCTTCGAGCGCCTCGATGATCTTCTCGGTATCTTCGAGGGCGGCTTTGCGGCCAACTTCAGGATTGGCGCCGGCGCCGAGCCCCTTCGTCAATTTGGCGCCAATCTGCAGCTTAACGGGCGCCTGAGATAATTTCAGCGCCTGCTGATCGGTATTGGCGGCGATGAATTCGACGCCCTCCACCTTGGCGCGGATCATGCGGTTCACGGCGTTGCAACCGCCACCACCAACGCCGATCACCTTGATCTTCGCGCCCTCCAAGCGCTCTTCGCTGAATGAAATTCTGATTGCAGACTCCTTTGCCGTCATCGTGCTCCCCCCTATCGCCGGACGGCGCCGTCCTTTGTTTCAAAGGCGGCTACTGACCGGCGAACATGCTTTTCAATTTCGCCACCAATGTAGCGGGGCGCTGCGCCGCCGCGCGGCGGGCGTGCGCTCCGTACAACAGCAGCCCTACAACTGTTGCGTACTCGGGCTGGGAAAGCTCTTCGGGCATGTCTTCGAGCCCGCGCGGCGCGGCACAGCGCACCGGCAGCGAGAACATGCGTTCGGCCAATTCGGCCAGTCCCTTCAGACGCGCGCCGCCGCCGGCGAGCACAAGGCCCGCGGGAATCTGCGCGTCAAGGCCGGCTCGCTTCAAGTCATCACGCACGAGGGTAAGAAGCTCCTGCGCGCGCGGCTCGATGATTTCGTTGAGCATGCGGACGAAAACCGTGCGCGGAGGGCGATCGCCCACGCTGGCGATCTGGATGGATTGATCCTCGGCAAGCAATTCGCGCGAGGCGCAGCCATGCTCGCGTTTGATGCGCTCCGCTTCGGGGATTGGGGTGCGCAAGCCAACGGCCAGATCGTTGCTGAAGTGATCGCCGCCGATGGCCACGCCGCTGGTGTGACGGACCACGCCACCCGAATAGACGATCAGCTCGGTCGTGCCGCCGCCGATGTCGAGCAGGCAGCAGCCGAGTTCCCGTTCGTCTTGCGTGAGCACGGCTTCGGCGGAGGCCAATGGCTCGAGCGCGGTATCGCTGACCACGACGCCGGCGCGATTGACGGCGGTGACGACGTTTTGAGTTGCCGTAATGGAGGTCGTGACGATATGGACGTTTACCTCCAGGCTTTGCCCAACCATGCCGATGGGATCGCGAATGTTGTCCTGCTGATCGATCAGAAATTCCTGCGGGAGCACGTGCAAGATTTCCCGATCTTCGGGC
>Ga0209648_10002750_pt1 | contig 14641 bp, 17 predicted proteins | sample GraSoi2013_115cm_FD_185830 | JGI IMG/M metagenome (GOLD analysis project Ga0209648, IMG submission 185830) | Grasslands soil microbial communities from the Angelo Coastal Reserve, California, USA - Sample 9_17_2013_115cm (SPAdes) (version 2) | ecosystem: Environmental > Terrestrial > Soil >...
TCGCCAGGTAGATGATCGCCGGCAGCAAGGTCGCCGCGCTGAACAGGTTACCCAGCGTCGTGCTCTGGCTTGGAACGAGGATGCCCAGCAAGGCAAAACCAGCCAGTACGACCTCGATCAGAATGCCACAGAGCAGCGTCGCGGCTACAGGCGTGCCTGTCTGTCTATTGACCTGCCTGAACAGTTGATGACCGGGGAAGCGCTCGTCCCTTGACATGGCCCAGGTCAGGCGTGAAACGGTAATAAAAATCACCAGGCCGCACGCGAAGATCGAGAAGGTGACGAATACCAGGAAGATATCGCCGACCACCGTGCCCAGCATATCGGTGACAATGTTTGCTACCGGTGTTGCCGAGGAAGTCAATTTCGCAATGTCCTGCGATGCCAGGTTAAGCGCGATCAGGAACACAAAGCCGACAATACCACTCAAGAACACCGAGAACCACATGGCGGTGGGAACAGCTCGATGGGCATCCTGCGTCTCCTCGGCGAGGTTGGCCGCCGCCTCGAAGCCGACAATCGTGAAGGCTCCCAGCAGAAATGCGAGCATAAAAGGCCCGGAGGAGGTCCAGGTTCCAAGCGTGAACCACGGCGATGCAGCGCTCCCGGTGGTGAAAACATGACCGGGTTGGAGCAGTCCGCGCACAGCCCCAACGATCACCAGGAGGAGGGTAAGCCCCACGATGCCAACGATCTCCGTTCCGACCGCAGTGTTATTGACGCGCGTTGACCAGCGTGTAGAGTAGATGATCAGCGCCATCTGCACCAATGCCACGATTGCCGTAGCCAACCAGGCATTTTGATTGGTCTCAGTATAGCCGAAAAGGCTGGGCAGCACTGTCGAAGCTACTGCGTAATCAACTGCAACCACGTCCACGATCAGAAAGAAGAAAGAAATCCAGCCGATGAGCCAGCCCACCTTGGGATTCGCCAGGCGCGACGCCCACTGGTAAGAATAGCCCGCCAGTGGGATACGTGACGCCAGCGTGGCAAAGACCAGCGACACAAACAACTGGCCGACGATGACCAGGGGCCACGTCCAGATGCCCAGTGGCCCACTATTGGCAAGTACATAACCATACGTGGTGAAGATACCGGTGGTGATGGAAACAACCGCATACAGATACCACCTCCTTTGACTTGAGTTCGATGATCGCAGACCTGAAGCGCGTTCTTAGCTATGGGTAAAATGAAACAAAGGGTCTAAACCACCACAGGGAAGTACCATTACGGGTACTCGTCTAATTGACATCAGGCAGAAACATAAACTTTGCCTTTATTTGTTTGAGAGTATCAATATTCTCAGGGAGAAGTAAATAAAATCCCTCTTCAGCACCATAATATTTGACTTTCGGCAACGCGCCTGTATCAGTAGGAAAGAAAAGGTCAAAACTAATTTCTAGCAGATCACTACTCCACCATGCTCGCGCTGCAAATGACGACCCATCGGAAAGCGTAATCACTAAAAATAAATGATGAAAGAAAAAACTGGCATCTTCTCTTAACGTCCTTGAGTTCAGTATCACTATTTCTTTAAACACTTCGTTCGTCTCAGAAAAGATAGCGCAATTAAAGGCTATACCCTCGAATGCAACAGTACCTAGCTTCTCTTTGATACGCTCTAATTTCTGCTTCCTTTTTTTATAAGTGAAGTCATTAACATCAAGGGGGTAGCCTATCTCAGAATTTTTGGGGGTAAGTGTATCTATTCTCTCTACCTCGTCTTCTTTCCATGCTGAAAAGTTAATATTTAGCAAGCCTAATACTGGTGTCTCAAGTTGAAGGTCTGAACCTTCAACAAGAATGTAATCCCCCTCTTCAGTCGCTTCTAGGTAAGGATAAAACTCTTCTTCTAAATGAATAGTCTTAATTTCGTACCGCAACAAGAGGTCTTTTAGTAGCGAGTCTAAGTCTTTTTCCAACTTTTTCTCCGGTGAAGCGTTCAAGAATAATTAACGGTACCTCAACTCATGCTCTGTGTAAAATTATACCATCCATAAGTATACCGCTTCCCTGTTTTCATTTTGCCAAAACGCGGTACAATATGCAAACTTTCAACGCTGTATGCCACCCGAACATCAACGCCACGAACGCTTTACCGCCTATGCTCACATCCTCAAAGAGCGGTTTAACGCCGGTATGCTTTCGCAGCTTCAAGGCTTGCCACAATGGGTCGTATGGAGAGCAGAGCTAGAAGACGGGAAGAACAAGAAAGTACCGTATAATCCAAGCCATCATTTAGTACGAGCCAATGTCAAAATTCCGAAAAGTTGGGGAACACTTGACCAGGCGCTACAAGCATTGAAAAGCAGCGACTATTCAGGTTTAGGCTTTATGATAACCCCGCCGCTTGTGATGCTTGATCTTGATAACAGCTATGATAGGAAAACCCGAACAATCACCGACCCGCAGGCAGAAACAATTATGCGGGAAGTCAATTCATTTTTTGAAGCCTCACCATATAAGGGCTTACACGGTTTAGTTTACGCGGGTAGACCAATCAGAAACTTGCACACTGAGAAAATTGAAATCTACGGGTATGACCGCTTTACGACCATCACCACCGACCACATAGCAGGCACACCCACAACCATAGAACTTCGCACAGGGGAAATAGAAGCGCTCTTACGACAATTTGCACCACCTGAAGCAGAAAGACGTATTCAGAACACGGGGGGGGTCGCTGGCGCTGCCCGGCTGTCTAAACTGCCACCGGAGGCGGTTAATGACACTGTTTTACAAGAACTGCTCCGGGGGGATATGACGAGATACGGCAATGACCACCACCGCGCAGATTGGGTACTTCTCATGAAACTGCTCCACTGGACAGGTGATGACAAGATCCTCACGAAGTCTCTATTTCTCAACTCACCATTAGGCCAGCGAGACAAAGCGCGGGAGCCGGAAGGCGTCGGAAGAAGAGGAGATACCAACTACGTTGATAGAACCATCGAGCGAATTATACAAAAGCGCGGAAACCCGCCGCAGAGACGGTAATTGTCGCGGCAAACAAGACAATAAGCCTTGACAAAGCAAGCAGGCTGTGATTAGATACTAGTAACTCATGAATAAAACATCCTTTGTGAAACGAGTCGCGGAAAAGAACCGGAAGCAGCAACTCACCAAGCGCGTGTATAACGAAGTCCTCAAAGAACTTTTAACAGGCATTCAGAGCGAGTTAGCAGCAGGGAGAACAGTACAGTTTCAAGGGTTTGGCACATTCTACAGCCGCGTCCATAAAGGCGGAACAGGACGTAACTTTAAAACAAAAAAACCAATTGAGTACAAAGCAGTACGCATCCCCGCGTTTCGACCCGGATCACTGCTCAAGAAAGCAGTCAGACGGAAAAAATAACACAATCTGAAATCCTCCATTTGCAACTCAGCGGTAAAATCTCTATACTACGTGAGCTATGGCAGAAGACAAGCTACTAGAACAAATTAGAAAGGTTGTCAGAGAAGAAAACGAGCCTATTAAAAACCGGCTCGATGCTCAAGGTTCTTCAATTGCACAGATCAAAACAATAGTGGAAACTACAGCAGCCGGACAAAAAGAGATACAGGAAACAATGGCAACCAAAGCAGATGTTTTAAACGTAGCGGTAAAAGTTGACAAATTGAGAAAGCGGATCGAGGGTATAGAAGAACATACAGGAAGCTCCACACACAAGAACTAACCCCTTGGTTTTCGTCTCAGAAATAGCCTCCACGCCGCAATGTAGCCATTGTGCGACTCCCCTCCTACTCATGATAGTTTTATTCCTGCTTTCTCTGCCTTTGCAGCAAGATAGTTAATGAATGCCGAGCAAGCAATTAACATAAACTTTGCATCTTCAACACCTAATCCAGACTCACCAAGCATACCATGACGTATTCCCTCCGCATCACTTGTATAGCCATATAAGCTATTGAAAGCGTTCCTGAGCGCGGGATGCAATGTGCCTAATTTACTTTCTAATTGACGTAACGCATCTCCGAGCGTTACTTTAGGACTCCCTGTTAACAATTTGCACATTGCCTCAACAGCACTGATAGACTCTTTGATAGAATTTCTATAATCACGTGCTTTCCTATCAGCAAGTAATCCCAATGCGCGATCCAGATGTTGTGTAAACCGCATAGAAACACTCAATGCTTCTTCAATCTCTGCAATTTCATGCTTTGAAGTTATCGGTTCAATTCTTCTTCCAACAAATTGATAAGCAGATAACTCCCTCGATAACGTATTATTGCAGGATTGTATAAAATTCTGAACCACATTCTCATCCCGAAACGAGTTAGCAATAAATTGTATGAAATCATAAACTTCATTCCATTTGAATGAGAAGAAGTAAGTTTTAATATTCCCTAGTGCGTTCTGTGTTCTTGGAGCTTGGTCTACGGCATATTTAAAGTAATACATCCATAAGTCATCAATAAATGATTGAAAGTCAATCCAAGGAGCAGAAGTACCAATAAGCCAAATCTTAGTATAAACATCGTTCCAAAGTGAATTTCTCAAATCATCATCCATAGAACTTTCTTGGATAATATTTTTCACTGGGTTCAAGCCCATCCTTTGAGAAAAAGATTGTTCCATGCTCTCCTCCATGAAATAGAGATTTAAATGAATTGCTAATGTTTTATGAGAGGACGACTAACGAAGTTAACGGTGTGCTACGCACGTAGTTACTATCTCGATAATCACGAAGATTATACCATACAGGTCAATCTATTTGATCAGCCTCAAAACCAGCCCGACGCCGGACAAACAATATTGTGCGATACTCTCTGCTCACTCGCAAAAGTAAAGTAATAGCAATGTTACTGGACTAGTCCATACCCGTTGTATCGTTGGGGAAGAACACTTAACGAATGATGGAAGGGGTGTACCATGAACCAGCAACCTCCTGGGCAACCACAAGAACCGCTTTACGGACAACAACCGTTTGGTCAACAGCAATGGGATCAACAACCACCGGGATACCAGCAGTCTTATTATAACCAGCCGACTCAGGCAACACCAGGACAGTTCCAACGACCTCCTTATAACAACTTCCCACCACCAAGAAGACAATCAAGCATATGGCAATGGTACAAGTCGCGAACAAAAAAGGTGAAACTCTCCATCGGATGCGGGATGATCCTGGCAGTTCTTTTGCTTTTCTCTTGCATTGGTACAGCAGTTGGAAGCGTTCATCTTGCGACACAATCAACACCCACGCCCACGACACCACCTCAGCAAGCGGCAATACTCACTAGTCCGACAGCAACGGCAACACTAACCCCGACTGCTACACCGACACAACAGCCGACACCCACGCCAAAACCAACCATAGCTCCAACACATTCGCCTCTGCCAACGCAACCCCCGAAACCAACTGCTCCTCCGTGTCAAGCAATTAATAATAATCCCTGGTGCTATAACTTTGTACCTGGAAAGCTCATATACTACCCGCCATCGGGCTTTTGTAATTATTTTGCCTGTATCCCAAGTTTCGTCGAACCGGATGATCCTGGGGATGGATATATCGTCCAGTGCGGTGATGGTTCTTTTAGCCAGTCAGGAGGAGAACGTGGGGCTTGTTCATATCATGGTGGAGTTTCGCGGCCATTGTATTCCCACTGAGCACTCCCCTACCACTTCCCGAAAATGAGCACTAACTTTATTTTTCAAAAGTTCCCCGACTCTCCATTTTAGGTTATACCCGATGTGCTTCTATACAGCCATGTTATACTGGCTATTGAAAAACTACAGGACACGGAGGGGAGCATGTCACCACGTCCTATCACCGAGAACACCCTATTTTACGGGGATAACCTTTTTATTTTACGCGAGCATATCCCAAGTGAAAGCGTTGACCTTATTTATCTTGATCCGCCGTTTAACTCAAGCCGAAATTATAACGTGCTGTTTAAGGATGAACACGGCACAGAGAGCGAAGCGCAAATAACTGCGTTTGAAGATACCTGGCACTGGAATTTAGCGACTGAGGCTGCATACTCTGAACTTCTCACAGAAGCGCCCGATCACGTAGCCAAAATGATAGAGTCTCTCCGTGACTTTATTGGTACTAATCAGATGATGGCATACCTTGTGATGATGGCTGCTCGACTTGTAGAACTACACCAAGTCCTGAAACCAACAGGCAGCTTATACTTGCACTGTGACCCAACAGCAAGCCACTATCTGAAAATTATTCTTGATACTATTTTCAACCCTCTAAATTTTAGAAATGAAGTTACCTGGAAGCGTACCAGCGCACATAATGACCCTAGTCGATGGGGAGGGGTTCATGACATTCTTTTGTTTTACAGTAAAAGCGACAAATACATCTGGAACCATATTTATCAGCCATATGATGAAGCCTATCTTGATGTGAAGTATCGGCAGCAGGATGAGCGGGGAAAATTTAGACTGAGTGATTTAACAGCCCCCGGAACCACGCGGGGAGAGTCAAGTAAGCCCTGGCGTGGGTATGATCCAGGAAAGACAGGCAGACATTGGGCTGTATCAAGTCAGATAATTGCGTCACTAACCGATGCAAACCAAACAAATAATATGACAACGCAAGAAAAACTTGACCTGCTCGACCAACATGGCTACATCTACTGGACTCCAAGAGGAAAAGCAGGTGGTGCAGGCTTTCCACAGTATAAGCGTTACCTTGACAAAGGTGTACCTATCCAGGATGTTATCACTGATATATCTCCCATAAACTCCCAGGCAGTCGAACGGCTAGGCTATCCAACACAAAAACCTCTTGCGTTGTTGGAACGAATTATTAGCGCAAGCAGCAATCCAGATGATATTGTCCTCGATCCTTTTTGTGGTTGTGGAACCGCTATTGCCGCCGCTCAGAAGCTAGGGCGAAAATGGATAGGTATTGATATAACCCATCTGAGTATTGCTCTGCAAAAATACCGCATGGAGGCAATGTTTCCGGGGATCAAGTTTAAGGTTGTTGGCGAACCAAAAGATATTGGCGCAGCGCGTCAACTTGCGACAGAAGACCGTTATCAATTCCAATGGTGGTCACTTTCTCTTATTCGCGCCCGCCCACTTGGAGGCCAGGAGGGAAGCAGAGAGGGCAAGAAAGGAAGTGATAAGGGCATTGATGGAGTTATCGCTTTTATTGACGACAACACAGGCAAGGCAAAGCGGGTACTGGTGCAGGTGAAATCAGGGCATGTCAATTCAAGCTATATACGCGATCTGAAAGGCACACTCCAACGAGAGCAAGCTGCTATTGGTGTATTTATCACGCTGGAAGAACCATCACGCGATATGGTAACAGAGGCAGTCAGCGCAGGGTTTTATCACTCCCCAGGATGGAACCAGGACTACCCGCACATTCAAATACTTACCATTGAAGAACTGCTCCACAGCGCAGAAGTAAAAATGCCCCCGCAGTTTGGCACATTCAAACAAGCGCAACGGGTACAACAATCGGATGCTGAACAAGGAGAATTAGGCTTGTATACAGGATGAGTTATTGCATGGTACAGAAGTAGCTATGCCTCACAACTCAGTCCGTTTAAGAAAGCACAGAGAGTTCAGCAGTCTGATGCAGAACAGCCAGAATTAGGTTTGGCTTAGGCTCTTAAGAAGAGAGGGGATGGGCATATGAGTTCACCTTTTGATCTACCAACCGACCTAAAGCAGTGGGACTACGAAACCGTTTACCAGCTCGTTTCAGGAGAGACATACGAGCCAGGAATATTTGACTTTAAAGAAACTCTGAAAGCCAGAGGCTCGGAAGAAGGAGAAAAAGAGCATATTAAAAATATTCGCAAAGTTATAGGCTCGATGGCAAACACTAATACAGGAGGGTTCATCATATTTGGTGTGCTTGACCGATTAAAGCACCCCAACAAAACAGCAGAGGAAAGAATTGTAGGAATTGAAGATGGAGACCTGAGAAAAGAGTTCGACGATAAACAGAAAGACAGCATACACCCGCATGTATACTTTGAGACATGCCCCAAACTTATAAAAATTCGTCACATTCAGGGAAAAGGTGTTTTCGTTGTTCGTATCCCACCAAGCCCAAGACGCCCCCACATGGTTACCATAGAAGAAAGAACTGTAGGAAAGGTAAACATTTTCTACCGTCGAGGAGATGGAGGAACAGCCATTTCCATGAGCTACTATGAGGTACGAGACCAAATGATGTTTACTGAGGAACGCTTAAGAAAAGTTACTTTGTTCCGCTTAGAAATAGCTCAATATAGAGAATTGATATCCACTTTAGTTCAACTAGGCGATAACCTTACTAATGCTCTTCTCCGTTTTGATACCGGAGCATTTAAAATAATGCTGGCAGATATTTGCGATTTAATACCAACATCAACCGATCTGCTTTCTAAACTACTTGGAATTCCTATCTCTGCCAACCTAATTAACGAATTCCTTGAACGGGCAACTTATCAAGGATTGAGATTACATGTACCAGGACAACCTAACCCAAATGTAGCCTACAAGGAAGCAATAGTAGAAAATCTTACTCTTCTCGATCAAAGGTGTCAAATATGCGAGCAAGAGTTAGAAAGATTGTTCGGACACTTAGGAGAACACTGACTTTATCTTTCGCGTCGGTTTTAAAAGCTTGTGCGATCCCGACCACGAAGTACCCGTAAGCGCATGTTATCGGCACATCCCTATTTTTGCTATAATAATCTCTGCAATATGACCCAAGAGGTGAAAACACATCAAATTCCTGGTAGATGGGATAAGGGTAGCACCGAGAATTGTGCGAAAATATAGGCTAAGAAAATGAAACACATTTTTGGATTGTAGAAGTTTTAGAGAAATGATACAATTCAAGCAAGCAACTATGAAAGCTCTCCTCATAGAAAAAGACGATTTAGAAGCTCCTGGCGTAGTACTTGATGTACTGAAAGAGAACACTATCCAGCACGACTTAATAAATATTTTTAAAGGTGACCAAATTCCTGATCCAAAAGATTACGCAGCTATTTTTGTATTAAGTGGGCCTTTCAGCGCAAATGATGCTAATCCAGAAACAAATGCAGAACTTGAAAAGTTACGAGAGATTGTTCAACTACAAATTCCTGCTCTTGGTATCTGTTTAGGACTGCAAACGCTTGTTAAAGCGAATGGCGGAGAAGTATTTATGAATGCTGTTCGTGAAAGAGGTTGGAGAGATCCAGATGGCAATTTTTTTGAAATTGCATTAACGGACAAAGGGAAAGCAGACCCTCTTTTTAAAGGAATTACCTCTCCTTTTAAGACGTTTCAACTTCATGGGGAAACTGTCAAATTAACTTCAGAAATGGAACTATTAGCAACAAGTAAGTATTGTCAAAACCAAGCGGTGAGAATTGGTAAAAATGCGTATGGCATACAGTTCCGTTTTGAACTTACTCCCACACTTTTTCATGAATGGGTTACAAAGTATCCTGGACTGGACACCATTGACTCGAATGAATTAAACAAAGATTATGAAATGATTAAAGAAGAATATGAAACAACAGGTAAAGCAATCTTAACAAACTTTTTAACAATTGCTGGTTTTACTGTTTAAATCTATTTATTTTTCTATATACTTTGCAACCGCTGCTAGAAAATGCTTTCGATGATGGGTATTTTTGACTACCCCGCAAAAAGGTAAAATATTGAGTAGTACCTATAATGTCTTATTATGGGTACCACCTCCCGCCACACCGAGCCTAACACCATAGCAATATGGTACAATATAACCGCCGTTTTTACGTGTTATAGGAACCGGTTTTCTTGACAGTTGCATGATTGACACCGGAGCGAATAAGCGGCATAGTTACACCATGACAGCAACACCCACACCGCATATAACCTTAGTAACCCTGCTCGACCAGTTTATCCGGGAACTGGACAAAAGCCCGTTGACGATCCAAGCATACCGTGTCGATATCCGGCAGTTTATCACCTGGCTTATGGAAAATGATTGCACGGCGACAGCACCCGCCCAGGTGCATAGAACCCACATAGCGGAATTTCTCAAGTTTCTTGATACCGAAGGACACACCGGCACCACCCGCGCCCGAAAACTGGTATCCTTGCAAGTGTTTTTTACCTATCTTGTGAAAGAAGGTGTTATCTCCCACTCACCCGCCGCGACTATTGACAGTCCTCGAAAAGAGCGCAAACCGAAATATTTTTTACGACCCGATGAATACAACCGCGTCTTAGCCGCAGCCGGAGCGCACCCCCGCGATTTTGCCGTGCTGCAACTTTTTTTACAAACCGGTATCAGAGTCAGTGAGTTAGTGGCGATCCAACTGAAAGACCTTGATGTAGTAAATAAAACGCTCACCATTCACGGCAAAGGAAGCAAAGAGCGCGAGATACCCCTTGAGAAAAAAGCAATGCAGGCTTTGAAATCATGGCTTGTCGTAAGACAGGTCAGCGCGGATCAGCATGTGTTTTTAAGCTACCAGGGCGGGGGATTAAGTATTCGCGGCGTGCGGAAACTGGTTGATAAGTATATACATCTTGCCGGTATCACCAAACAGATTAGTTGTCATGGTCTGCGCCACACGTTCGGGTTTAACAAAGGTGCGAAGAACATGAACGCTTTCGCCATTCAAAGGCTCATGGGTCATGAACGTATGGAAACAACACGCATCTATGTCAACTTGGATACCGACGCGCTGCGTCCTGTGATGGAGGCGACGAGTCTCTAAGAACAATTATGAATACTTCCCTACCCTACCATTTTAGCGATCCACCGGCCAGCTTGAAAAAAGCAAGACTTGATAATATCGCGTTAGTGCCAGCGTCGTTACTTCCCTTTAAAGGCACCTATCAAAATGTTGCGAATAGTTACCCTACCGGCAGCGTGTTGTGTGTGCCAGGAACCATAAAACAGCAGAAAATTATTGCGGCCATCACGCAATTTTTTCGGGATCATGGCCGATCTGTTATCACCATGCCAATTGAGAAAATATCCGGCACCATGAAAAAGACACCGCTTGCTTTCTAATTCTCTTAAAATCACCTGCTACAATGCTCTCTTATGCCCCCTCCTGAGCGGCGATCCTCTTCCCTGTTCAAACTGCTTGATCTAAATGTCTTCATTCCGTTTCCACAATACGAGTTCTCACTTCCCCAGGAAATACCACCAGGCAGTAAAGTGTATTTGATCCACTTCGACAAGCCGTTGAAGCACGCCAAACACTATCTTGGATACAGCAAGAATGATGTTCGGGAACGAGTGCAAAAACACCGGAGAGGAAAAGGCGCAAGGCTTATGGATGCGATCACCCGGCAGGGTATCACCTGGCACGTCTCCCGGACATGGGACGGAGGCAGAGACTTGGAGCGGATATTAAAAGACCAGCATAATGCAAGCCACCTCTGCCCGACGTGCATACAAGAGCGGGTTTTTGAGCGTGCTTTATCGGTTGTGGTGAATGCCAGCACCGGAGAACGGCAACCGTTACGCCGAGATGTGAGAATACAGCCGAGTCTTTGGGAGTAAACATACCTTTTCAGAAAATAGGCTCATCTCGTTAGTTAGGGGTAGTACAACGTTGCTGTCACCAGAGGCCATGATATACTTATTTTCCTATGCCTCCTCAAAATCCAGAGCAAGGCAAACAACCAGAACAGCGACCACCGATCTATTATCTTGCGTCTCGTTTCACAACCAAGCAAGAAGCGGCAATCCCCTATTATACAGTTCAAGAAACCATCAGAACCAATCCATGTGATCTTTCCGCCTACCGCTTTAAGCAGCAATGGGAAGAACCAGGTGAGAAACCCTGGTATGTCCTTGTGCTAGGACGAACACCGATAAAACCAGTACAGGAGCGATTAACAGAAGCGTTACGTATGGGAGAAATGACCACTATTCCCCCTGAAGCCCTCCTTGAGTTAGCAAGAAGACGAATAGATCAACAAAAACATGGTTCATGGGTTGAAGCGCACTATGGAGAGTCAGGACGAGGTATCAAATTCAGCAGACGACAAAGAGGCAAAGGGCATAGAAGAAGGAAATAACCTCACCGGAACGCCTTATTTATGTCTTCTCAACGGTTTACGTCTTAATCCCCTATTTCTCTTTCCAACCGGAAAACCGGCATCTTCAATGGTTGTCACCTCGCGGATTGCTTGAAATCGTTCTCGCATCATGCGTTTCACCCGACTGCTTGACTCATCTTTCATTTTCTGTTCGTTGACTTCCCCACCCTTGCCATAGAGACGCTTTTTTTCCTGCATTCTTCCCATAGATTGACAGGCATGGTAGCAAACGAGCAGAGAAAAGGCAAATTCCAATTGAGGATTGACAACACCTCCAAGAAGGAGTAATATTGTATCGTACGATACAAAGTGAAAGAAGGGAGTACGCATATGAACAATCCGACAACACAAACATATACCAGCCTGGCTACTGCCTATGACTTTTTCAATCGGGAACTCTTTAGTGGTAGTTTGCCGCCTTGCCTGATAACGATACAGCGACATAAAGGCGCATACGGTTTCTTCTCCGGGGAGCGTTTCGCCAATACTACGAACCCAAAAGAAATAACCGATGAGATCGCACTTAATCCAGTCCACTTTGCCACGCGGAAACCAAATGAAGTGCTCTCAACCCTCGCACATGAAATGGTACACCTGTGGCAACATCACTATGGAAAGCAGCCGCGAAAGGGCTACCATGATAGACAGTGGGCGGCCAAAATGCGCGAGATTGGGCTAGTCCCGACTGCAACCGGCGAGCCAGGAGGAAAAGAGACCGGCCAAAAGGTGACGCATCTTATTGAAGAGAACGGGCGCTATGCACTTGCTGTCTCAAAACTCCTCACAGAGCACCCGGCCATTCTCTATTCAGACCGCAGCGAGAACGATACCGCCCGCAAGAAGAAAGCGGCCAGCAAAACGAAATATACGTGTCCTGGCTGCGGTTTAAATGCTTGGGCGAAACCGGACGCGCCGTTAATATGTGGTGACTGTCAAGAGCAGATGCAGGCTGAGAACGTTGAGGAAGAAGAAGACGAATAACAGCACTCCCCTCTTACCCGTCGATCACCACCACTAGGATCAGAAGCCCACAACCCCACAAGTCCACAAAACCACTTGTATTTTTACGATTTTTTGCTATGATGATTAAACAGCCCAGGATATGAGCAAGGTTATTAGTATTGCTATTAGAAAAGGTGGAGTTGGAAAGACCACAAGCGCGGTTAACATAGCTACTGCGTTACATCTTAAAGGATATAAGACGCTACTTATTGACCTCGAACATACCGCGAACGCAACTATCAGTGTAGGAATTGACCCGTATTCAGTAAAAACCTCCCTGGCTGATTTATTCACTTCTCTTGATCTCAGCCCCCAGGACGCCATTATACAAACCGAGTACGGTTTATCAGTGTTACCAGCCTCGAAAGTGTTAGAACAAGTAGACGCAGGTATGACGGCTACTATGGTTGGTTCTTTGCGTCCTCTTATTGATCCCCTCCGCCAAGAGTTCGATTTTATAATCATTGACACGCCGCCAGGCAAAAGTTACTTATCAGTCGCCGCGCTTGTCGCCTCAGATAGTGTCATTATTCCCTTAGAGCCTCATTATTTGGCTATGACCGGACTTGATGAAATTATGCAGGATATAAAGAAGGTACAAAACGGCCTCAACCCCCATCTTACGATATTTGGTATTCTGGCAACGAAAGTACAGGTAAACCCAACAATAACAAAGAAAATACTTAGTTTAGTAAATGAGATGTACCCTAACTTACTCCTCCCCCATCGTATTAAGTTCGCTATTAAAAATGTTGCTGCAAGTGCAGAGGGTATACCATTAGTCATTTATGACCAGCAAGACGAGACAGCCCAGGAATATATAAAACTTTCCAAAACAATCTATGAGCAAGCGCAAAAATAGCCAATCATTAGACGAGATATTGAAAAAAAGAAACCCCGTAACTCTGCGAGAGCAGAGACAGGTTATACAACCTGTTGATATCTTAGCTCCACAAACCAACAAAGCTACAAATCAACAAGTGGACAAAACCACAAGTGTACTTGTAGGTAAACCCACAAATCAACAAGTAAGTAACCCCACAAGTAGGAAAGCCCACAAACCAACAAAGCCACAAATAGAGAAACCTACAACCCAACAAAACGGGAAAACCACAAGTACACCAGTGGTTAAGTATACGACGCACCTCAGATCAGAAACCATAAAAGCGATAAAGCAGTATTCACTTGACCACGACGAGCATGATTATGATATTGTGCAGGAGGCAATGGATTATTTTTTCTCATTGAAGGATTAAAACTATGCCATCATTTAACTTATTCGGAAAAAGGAAAGCAGCACAAAAGAGGCAAGTTATAAAATCAGAGAATGAGAGGCTAAAGCGCGAGAAAATCACCATTTACCCAACGCCGGAGCAGGTTAATAAGCTCTATGAATTGATAGAGGACTTTAGAAAGCGAACAGGTGTACGAATAAACCAACAAGACCTAATCCGCCGCCTCATTGATAGTGCAGATAGTAAAACCGTTTTACCGTAAAATACGGTATTTTTTTCTCCCCTTGACAAGCAGCCTATCTTTTTGCCATGCTAGAAGAACTGAAAGACACAAAAAAACCGATCTTTGAAATCGGTTATTTGATATAGCTCTAATCTGAACAATTAAAGCTTATCAAAC
>Ga0209648_10002752_pt1 | contig 14641 bp, 12 predicted proteins | sample GraSoi2013_115cm_FD_185830 | JGI IMG/M metagenome (GOLD analysis project Ga0209648, IMG submission 185830) | Grasslands soil microbial communities from the Angelo Coastal Reserve, California, USA - Sample 9_17_2013_115cm (SPAdes) (version 2) | ecosystem: Environmental > Terrestrial > Soil >...
GCAACGCGATCGGGACGATCGTCGACGCGCACCTCGAGCGCGGCCGCGGCCCGGTGGCGACGGTGCTGGTGCAGGCGGGCACACTGAAAGTCGGCGATGACTTCGTCTGCGGGCACATCTACGGCCGCGTGCGCGCCCTCGCCGACGACCTGGGGCGCAGCGTCACCGACGCGCCTCCCGCGACCCCGGTGGTCGTCTCCGGTATGAGCGAGGTTCCGCAGGCAGGCGACATCTTCCAGGTCGTCGGCTCGGAAAAAGTTGCTCGCCAGATCGCCCTGACCAAGCTGTCGGAGAAGCGCACGCAGGAGGCCGCGAGAGACTTCGCGCCGCGCATCACTCTCGAAGAGCTGGCACGCCGCGCGAAGGAAGGCGAGGTCAAAGAGCTCAGCCTCGTCGTCAAGGCGGACGCACAGGGCACGCTGGAAGCCGTGCTCAGCGCGCTGCAGAAGATCGAGGACCCGGTGGTGGCGATCAAGATCGTGGGCCAGGGGATCGGCGCGGTGAGCGACTCGGACCTGCTGCTCGCCGGCGTGTCCAACGCGATCATCGTGTGCTTCAACCTCAAGCCGAGCCCGGCATCCACGGCCGCCGCGGAGCGCGCCAAGGTCGAGGTCCGCTACTACGACGTCATCTACAAGCTGACGGAGGATGTCGAGCGCGCCGCCAAAGGCCTGCGCGAGCCAACCTACCGTCAGATCCGCGAGGGCAAGGTCGAGGTCATCACCCCGATCAAGATCCCGCGGCTCGGAGTCATCGCCGGCAGCCGGGTGCTGGAGGGCAAGGTCAGCCGTGGAGGCTGGGTCAAGCTGTCGCGGGGTAAGGAGCAGGTCTTCGAAGGCAGGATCAGCTCGCTCAAGCACTTCAAGGAAGACGTACGCGAGATGCCTGCCGGGCAGGAATGCGGCATCGCCGTCGAGGGGTACGAGGCATTCGAGCCCGGAGACACGATGGAGACATACCGTCTCGAAAGAGAAGAAATTTAATCACTCGTGCTGAGTGCGGAGGTCGTCATGACCAGCTACCGCGCGGATCAAGTCGGGGAGCAAGTTCGCGAGGAGATCATGTCCATCATTCGGCGCGAGCTCAAGGACCCTCGGATCGGGTTCGTGAGCATCACGTCGGTTCGCATGTCGCCTGACCTGCGACAGGCGCGCGTACGAGTCAGCGTGCTCGGAAACCCGGAGCAGCAGAGGGAGTCGATGGCCGGGCTCGTGTCGGCCCGCGGGCTCATCCGCCACGAGCTCGGGCGCCGGCTTCAGAACCTCAAGTTCTCTCCGGAGCTCCGTTTCGAGCTGGATTCGTCGATCGAGTACGCGGTGCATATTTCAGAGCTGTTGAAAGAGGTGCTGCCCGCCGACAGTGCACCAGAGGAGCCGTCATAGCCACTCCTCAAAAGACACCGCATGTTTACGACGAGATCAAGGAGCTGATCGACGCCAACCAGGAGATCCTGATCTTCGGGCACAAAGACGCCGACGGGGACACGCTCGGATGCAGCCTCGCGTTCGCGGAGGCGCTGCGCAGCGCGGGCAAGGACGTCTGGGTGCTCATCCCACCGCCCTTGCCGGACATGTACGCCTTCATGCCGGGGTTCGCCGAGATCCGGGCCGAACCGCCGCATGGCATCGACCCGCAGCTGGTCCTTTTCTTCGATTCGGGGAACCTGGAGCGTTCGGGGGAGAGCGTCAAGCAGATCGCGGCGCACGCGACGATCGTCAACGTCGACCACCATCCCTCCAACTCGCGCTTTGGCGACCTCAACGTCATCGATCCCGATGCCTCGGCGGTCGGCCAGATGGTCATGAAAATGCTCGACCACTTCGGCTACCCGATCACTCCCACGATCGCCACGAATCTTTACGTCGCGCTGCTGACGGACACCGGTGGTTTCCGCCACGAGAACACCACGCCGCGTGCGCTGGACGACGCCGCGCGGCTCGCGCGCCTGGGGGCGGATCCCGGACGCATCGCGACGATGGTGTACAAGATGCGGCCCGAGACCACCCTCAAGCTGAACGGATTGGCGCTTGCCACCATGCGGGTGGAGCTCGACGGCAAGCTGGCGTGGGCCAGGGTGACACGGCGAATGCTGAAAGAGGCGAACGCGGTGATGGCCGAGTCGGAGGGCATCATCGACACGCTCAACAGCATCGCGGGACTGGAGCTGGCCATCCTGTTCAAGGAAGTGAACGACTCGCTGACCAAGATCAGCGTGCGCAGCCGCGGCCCGGTGGACGCCGCAGCGCTGTGCGCCACGTTCGGAGGTGGAGGCCACATCCGCGCCGCGGGCGCGGAGATCGAGAGGCCGATGGACGAGGCCGTGAAGATGGTGCTGTCAGCCGCCAAGGAGGCGATCCTTGCCGCCTCGTCCGACCAATAGCCCTCCATTTCCTTCTGGAGTTCTCAATGTCGACAAGGCGGCAGGTGAGACTTCTTTCGCTGTCGTCAACCGCCTTCGCCGGCTGACCGGCGCCCATCGCGTCGGCCACGCGGGCACGCTCGACCCGCTGGCCACCGGGGTCCTGCCGATTCTCTTCGAATCCGCCACGCGATTGGCGGAGTTTGCGCTGCGGCTCGAGAAGACCTATGTCGCCGACATCCACCTCGGCTACACCACCGCGACGGACGACGCGGAGGCCGATCGCGTACCGGTTGGAGATCCAAGCGGGTTGAGCGCCGCCGACCTGACAGAGGCGCTCACTGCTTTCTCCGGCCGCATCCTGCAGGAGCCGCCCGCGTTCTCGGCGGTGAAGTTGGACGGCAAGCGTGCGTACAAGCTCGCGCGGCAGGGCGAGGATCCGAGGCCGAAGGCACGCGAGGTGGAGGTGTATGAGGTCCGCCTGCTCGAGTTCACGCCCGGGGCCGACGCGGTGGCCAGGGTCGAGGTACGCTGTGGGAGCGGGACCTACCTGCGCTCGATCGCCCGCGACCTGGGCCGGAGATTGGAGGTGGGCGGCTACCTGGGGCGCCTTGTCCGCACCGCGTACGGCGGCCTGGCGATCGAGTCGGCGGTCCCGGCCTCGGAGCTCACCACGGGTGAAGAGGTGCGCGGCCGGCTGCTTCCGGCCGAAGTCATACTGCCGCTCATGGAGCGGGTCAAGCTCAACGTGGAGCAGGAGGCGATGGTGCGGCAGGGCCGCGCGGTGCGCGTGCTGCCTGAGCCTGGGCCAGGTCTGATCCGTGCCCACGATTCGACCGGCCGCCTGGTCGCGCTGGGCCACGCCGATCCACTGCGGCGTACCTTCGTGCCCGAAAAGGTTCTCAGCTGAAAGTTCATCTGGATCTTCCGACCAGCCCGATCGGGTCGGTGGCGCTCACTATCGGCAGCTTTGATGGCGTGCACCTCGGTCACTTCGACGTCATCAAGCACGTCATCGCCTCCGCCGAAGCAGTCGACGCGCAGCCCGCGCTTCTGACCTTCGAGCCGCATCCACGCTGCGTCCTGGACCCGGCCAACTGCCCGCAGTCGATCACCACACTGCAGGAAAAGCTCGCGCTGATCGAAGCAGCAGGCATCGAGCACGCGATCGTGCTGCGTTTCGATCGCGAGCTGGCGTCGCTGTCTCCGCAAGAGTTCGTCGACCGGCTCGCGGCGGCCATCGAGCCGCGAAGCTGGGTGATCGGCTACGACTTTGCCTTCGGGCGCGGACGCACCGGCAGCGCGACCTGGCTGCGCGAGCACGGACATCACGTCGAGGTCGTCCCTCCGTTCAAGCTGGACGGTCACGACCTGCACAGCTCGGAGGTCCGGCGGCTGATCACCGCCGGCGATGTCGAACACGCGAACCGGTTGCTCGGCCGGGAGTATTCGATGGCAGGTCCCGTCGAGGCGGGGGAGAGAGTCGGCCGGCAACTCGGTTTTCCGACCGCCAACATCGGAGTCGAACCAAACAAGCTGATCCCCGCCCTCGGCGCCTATGCGGGTCGTGTAAGAGGCCCCGAGGGCGATTTCACAGCGGCCCTGTCGGTCGGCTACCGGCCGACTTTCGGAGGCACCCAGCTGAGGGTGGAAGCATTTCTTCTCGACTTCGAAGGCGACCTCTATCAGAAGCGCCTCGAGCTGCGCTTCGTAAAGTACCTCCACCCGGACATCAAGTTCCCCACGACCGGCGACCTCGTGCGGCAGCTGCACCAGGACGTCGCCGACACCCGCCGCATCGCGAGCACATGACGAGGGTTCTCGTCGCCGGCGGCGGGATGGCCGGCTACAGCGTCGCGCTTGCGGCGCGCCGCGCGGGCGCCGATGTGACAGTCGTGGCACGCGCGCCCGGCGCGACCGCTCTGTACGCGGGAGCCATGGAGGTCGTGGACGACCTCGACGCGATTCTCAAATCGGAGAAGCATCACCCTTTCACCCGCCTTGGAATGGACTCGGTGCGGCTGGCTCACGAGCTCGACACCGCGATCCATCTCCTGGTGCTGGCGCTCGAGAAGAGCGGACTCAAATTTGAAGGCGGCTGGCGCCAACGCGGCCAGTACGCGGACATTCACGGAACCGGCAGGCCCGGCAACCTGGTGCCCGCAACAGTCGCCGGAGGTGAGCTGCGCGCCCTGGCCGGCAGGCGTGTGACAGTGATCGGCGTCAAGGAGGTCGGCGATTACGACGCGTCATCCACAGCCCAGGCCCTGAAGGAGCTGCACGGCGTCGAGGCCGTCGCCGAAGAGGTGAGCATCCCGGACCTGCCCCAGGCGGCTTCGCTCACCGACCTCTACGGGCGCCGGGCCCCGCAACCACACGGCCGCTCGACCTCCATCGCCTATCCTCCCGGGTTCGCAAACCTCCCCCCGGACGGTTTCGAGCTCCTGGCGTCACCTCCATCGCCACATGGCTGGCGGCTGCAGCAGGCCATCGGGCTCGAAACCGTGAAGGCGGAGATCCTGTCGTTCGACTCGAACGCCGGCGTGATCACCGCGGCTCGCGCCGGCGACCGGACCTTTCGCGCCGACGCCTTCGTCCTGGCGACGGGGCACCACATCGGGGGCGGCTTGACCGGCGGCCGGCTGCCCGCGGAGCCGCTGCTGAAGCTCGGCGTGTTTCACGCCGGGCAGGCCGTCACCGGCACGGGTACGCGCCTGCAGCACCTCCAGTACCTCGACCCCGCGGAGGAGCTCCGCAGCGGGGTGTCGACCGACCACGAGCTGCGTCCGCTGGATGCGGAGGGGCATATCGCCTACACCAACCTGTACGCGGCCGGCGCCGTGCTGGGCGGTTACGACTACGGCGGCTCGTGCGGGTTCGGCGTTCCGATCCTCACGGGCTGGCTGGCCGGCCGTTTCGCGGCCAAACAGAAATGAGAGCTGACCTCGAGAAAATCGTCGGAGTGGCCGCGCTCGACGAGCGCCCGGTCCGCGACACGTGGCCGCTCGGGATCATGGATGAGCGCGCGGGCAAGCCCCCGCCGCGCGTGCTCGTGGCGCGGCCGTCCGGGCGTGAACAGGTGACCGCGATCCTGCGCTGGGCCGGCGCCAGCGGCGTGTCGGTGACGCCGATGGGGGGTGGCACCGGGGTCTGCGGCGCATTGTCCCCGCGCGCCGGCGAGCTGGTCCTCGACATGGGCGCCTTCGACCGGATCTTCGAGGTGGACGAGGTCAACCTCACGTGCCGCTGCGAGTCCGGCGTCAACGGGCTCGTGCTCGAGAAGCATCTCAACGAGCGCGGCCTGACGCTCGGTCATTTCCCCAGCTCGCTCCCCGGCACGACCGTGGGCGGGCTCATCGCAACCCGTTCGTCGGGCCAGGAGTCCAGCCGCTACGGCAGCATCGAGGACATGGTGTTGGGCCTGGCGGTGGTGCTGCCGGACGGAACGTTTGCCGCGCCCCGACCAGGCCCCCGGTCGGCGGTTGGCCCCGCTCTGCACCAGCTGTGGCTGGGTTCGGAAGGTGCGCTGGGCGTGGTGCTAGGCGCGGTGCTGCGGGTGCACCGGCTCCCCGAGCTCACAGTTGGTCGTGGCTACGGATTCCCGGATCTCACGACCGGCCTCGAGGCGATGCGCGCGATCATGCAGTCCGGCATCAGGCCGCTGGTCGCGCGCCTCTACGACCCCGAGGACACGGCGTTCAACGGCTACGACCTGCCCACCGGCGGGTGCCTGCTCGTGGTCGCCACCGCCGGGCTCGACGGTGTCGCACGGGCCGAGGCCGAGGCCGCGAAGAACATCGCCGGGACCGCGGACGATCTTGGCGAAGAGCCCTGGCTGCGCTGGCAGAAGCACCGCTTCAATCTCTCCGCCGAGCGCCTGAGAGGATTTCTCGAGCCGCCCGGCTCGTATCTCGACACGATCGAGCTGGCGGCACCCTGGACTGTGCTCGGCGAGCTTCATGCCAGGGTCAAGACCGCAATAGCGGTTGGCGGCCTAGCGTTATGCCACTTCAGTCACGCATATGAGCAGGGCTGCTGCGCGTATTTCACGTTTGGCGGCTCCGGAGACACCGAGCAGGACGCCCGGTCGGCTTATATACGGGCCTGGGAGGGCGCGATGACCACCGCACTGGAGCTCGGTGCGACCATCAGCCATCACCATGGGGTGGGCCGTGTGAGGGCCCGTTGGGTCGCCGATGAGATGGGAGGTTGGATGCGAGTGTGGCAGTCGATCAAGGAGAGCATTGATCCGAAAGGCGTCATGAACCCGCGCGCGGTCGGAGGCACACCATAGCCACCCGGCCCGGGGTCCTCTTCATCGTCAACCCCGCGTCGGGCGCGGGCAAAGCCGGACGCGAGTGGAAGGCGATCGAGGGCTGGCTGCCCGGGACCGGCTTGCGTTACGAGTCCGTGCTGACGACCCGTCCGCTCGAGGCGACTGAGATCGCGCAGCAGGCGGTTCGAGAGTCAAGGCCGGTGGTCGTATCCGTCGGCGGCGACGGCACGCTGAACGAGGTCGTCAACGGCTTCTTCCACAACGGCGCCCCGATTCCGACCACGACCAGGCTCGCCATGGTGCCGCTCGGAACCGGCGGAGACTTTCGGCGCACGTTGCGCATCCCGCTCGAGCCCAGGGCAGCCATCCAGGTTCTCAGCGACGGCCTTGTGCGGCGGCTGGATGCGGGCTGCGTCACCTATCAGAACGACGATGGAAGCACCGGCGTCAGGCACTTCATCAACATCGCGGACGCCGGCCTCGGCGGTGACGTCGTGAAGCAGATGGGGAATGGAACCAAGAGATTCGGCAGCGCGGCCTACACGCTCGGCGGACTGCGCGCGCTCATCGGATTCAAGAACAAGCCCATGACGGTGGAGATCGACCACACCAGGCACGAGATTTCGAAGGCTCAGCAAGTGGTTGTCGCCAACTGCCAGTACTTCGGCGGCGGAATGCAGATGGCGCCCTCGGCGTCACCGACGGACGGCGTGTTCGACGTGATCCTCGTGAAGAATGCGGGCAAGATCGAGACCATGCGAGGCATGAACGACTTCCGCCAGGGAAAGCACCTCGACCAGAGCAACCCGAAAATCGAGCTGGTTTACGGGAAACGAGTCTCGATCACGTCGCCAGTACCGGTTCGCGTCGACATCGACGGCGAGGCCGTTGGATTTCTTCCGGCGCTGTTCGAAATCCAGCCTGGGGCGATCGATTTCATAACGCCACGATAGTTTTCTTGGCCGCGATAATTTCCGCGTGACCAAAGGGGTCGTCGTCACACCGCATCGGACTGCGTCCGAGGTCGGCGCTCAGGTCATGCGCGATGGAGGCAACGCGGTCGACGCGGCGATCGCGGCCAACGCAGTGCTGTGCGTCGTCTATCCGCACATGACGTCGGTGGGCGGCGACCTGATGGCGATCGTGTGGCCGGCCGGCGACGCCAAGCCGATCGGATTGATCGGCGCCGGTGGCTCCGGAGAGCTCGCCACCATCGACGCGGTTCGATCGCGCGGACACGAGACGATGCCCGAGCGCGGAATTCTCACGGTCACCGTGCCTGGCACGGTCGACGCGTGGGGCCGGCTGCTCGAGCGTTTTGGAACGCTGGGTCTTGGCGCGGTCCTAGAGCCGGCGGCCGCGCTCGCCCGCGATGGTTTCGTCATCACTCCGCAGCTCGCCGATTTCCTCAAGGCCGCCGCCGAGCTGCTAGGGAAGGAGAGCGCGGCGCAGAAGCTGTATCCGCCGATGGAGCCGGGCATGGTCCTCCGGAACCCGGACCTCGCAACAGTGCTGAGCGACATTGGACGCGGCGGAATCAGCGGGTTCTATCGTGGCGAGCTCGCGGCGGCCATCGTCGGGGCGATCAGCCGGCGCGACGGGTTCGTCACGGCTCGCGACCTGGCCGCGCATCGCTCGCACTGGGTCGAACCCATCGGCTCCGGATACCGAGACCTGACCGTCTACGAGCTGCCGCCTCCGACGCAGGGTCTCGCGGCGCTCGCCATGATCGCAAGGCTTCGCGAGCTGAATCGCGAGGAGCTCCAGCCGGGCCCGGCGTTCGTCGCCCGCTTCAAGCGCATCCGCGATGCTTGCTACCCCCTGCGTGATCGATACATCACCGACCCGGAGTTCGCCGCCGCACCGGTCGAGCCCTTCCTCGACCCGACGTACGCGGCAGCCCGCGGCGGAGCGGGCGTCCGTGACGGTGGCGACACCGTCTACCTGTGCGCGGCGGACGAGCACGGCAACCTGGTCTCGCTGATCCAGAGCGTGGCCTTCGACTTCGGCTCGGGGATCGTCGCGGAGGGTACGGGCATGCTGCTCCAGAACAGGGGCTGCTACTTCAGCCTGGATCCCACACACGTCAACCGCCTGGAGCCGCGCAAGCGGACGATGCACACCCTGATCCCGGCGCTGGCGTCCCGCGACGGCCGGCCGTGGGCGAGCTTCGGAAACATGGGCGGCGACGGCCAGCCTCAGCTGCAATCACAGGTGCTGATCAACCTCGTCGACTTCAGCCTGGAACCTGCCGAAGCCGTTGCGCGACCGCGAATCCGCGTGCAGGCGGACGGCGTTCGCACCTCTATCGAGGCCGACTATCCGGGTGCGGGCGAGCTCGCCCGTGCGAGCCGCGACTTCGAGTTGATGCCGTCGAAGCATCACTCTTTCGGCCATGCCCACGCGATCGTGATCGACGGGCCGGGCGGCTGGCGCGCGGGTGCCGACCCGCGTTCGGACGGCTCGGCGGAATTCGCCCCCTAAACGGCGGATTGGTGGTCGACCGTATACTTTTGCGAAGTTTGGCAGCAGAGACGGACGTCAAAGGCAAGCTGATCGCTGAGTACAAGCGGGCTGACAAGGACACGGGATCCCCCGAAGTCCAGGTCGCGCTTTCGACCACGCGCATCCGGGAGCTCACCGAGCACTTGAAGACGCACGCCAAGGATCACCACTCGCGCCGCGGCCTACTCCTCCTGGTGGGCAAGCAACGGCGTCTGCTGAACTACCTGAGGGACACCGACATCGAGCGCTACCGCGCGCTCGTCGGCAAGCTCGGGATCAGGAGATAGGCCCGACCGGGCTGTTCCCGGTCAATTAAGTCAATCGGGAGGACCCCACCGCGGTAGCGCGGGTCAGCTCTTAGAAGCTCCCACTCAGCCGTCGATGCGTATCCGGACTGAGCGCCAGCTGCTAGGAACCTGACTCAGATCGCACCTCCGGGGGCCGTCCTCCCAGAACATGGAGGTATTGCCAATGGCAATAGTCACAAAGAACGTGGAGGTCGCCGGCAGGCGGCTTTCGATCGAGACCGGCCGGGTGGCCGAGCAAGCAAACGGCGCCGTGATCCTGCGGCAGGGCGACACCGTCGTCCTGAGCACCGCGGTGATGGCGAAAGAGCCGCGCGAGGGAATCGACTGGTTCCCGCTTACGTGCGACTACGAGGAGAAGCTTTACGCGGCGGGCAAGATCCCGGGCGCGTTCATGCGCCGTGAGGGACGGCCGAGCGAGACGGCGATCCTGGCCTCGCGGCTGACGGACCGCCCGTTGCGACCGCTCTTTCCGGACGGCTTCCGCCTCGACGTCCAGGTCGTCTCGACGGTCCTTTCGGTAGACCAGGAGAACGACCCGACGATCCTGAGCATCAACGGGGCCTCGACGGCCTTGCTGATCTCGGACATCCCGTTCGGCGGCCCTGTCGGCGCGGTCCGCATGGGGTATCTCGATGGCAACGTCGTGGTCAACCCGCCGATGTCGCGGATGCACGAGTCGGAGCTCGACCTCGTGGTCGCCGGCACGGCCGACGCGATCTTGATGGTCGAAGCCGGCGCCAAGGGTGTCACGGAGCAGATCGTGCTCGACGCCCTCGACATGGCTCACACCGAGATCAAGAACATCTGCGCGGCACAGTTGGAGCTGCAGCAGCAGGTAGGCCAGGAGAAGCGGGAGTGGGTTCCGCCCTCGTATCCCGAGCAGATGATCGAGATCGTCGGCGAATACCTGGCGCTGCGCCTGGACCAGGTGCTTTACAAGGCGGACAAGGCGACCCGCGAGACCGACATCGACGACCTGCGCAGGAAGACCATCGTCGAGCTGGGCGAGCGGTTCCCGGAGCACGTTGAGATCCTCGGCAAGCTCTTCGACAAGGCGCTCAAGGACCGCGTCCGCCAGCGTGTCGTGGAGGAAGGCGTTCGGATCGACGGCCGAGGCCTCAAGGACGTCCGGACGATCACGGTTGAGGTCGGGGTCCTGCCGCGCACACACGGCTCGGGCCTTTTCACGAGAGGACAGACCCAGGCGCTGACCATCGCGACCCTGGGCACGATGGGTGACGCGCAGAAGATCGACGGTCTCACCGATGAGACCTCCAAGCGGTACATGCACCACTACAACTTCCCGCCGTACTCGGTCGGCGAGGCACGGCCGCTGCGCGGGCCTGGTCGTCGCGAGATCGGTCACGGCGCCCTCGCCGAACGGGCTCTGCTGGCCGTGATCCCGACGGTCGATGAGTGGCCTTACACGATGCGACTGGTCTCGGAGATCCTCAGCTCTAACGGCTCGACCTCGATGGCGTCGGTCTGCGGCTCGACGCTGGCGCTGATGGACGCTGGGGTCCCGATCAAGTCTCCGGTCGCCGGCATCGCTATGGGCCTTGTCACGCGCGAGGGCAAGTTCGCGGTCCTGACCGACATCCAGGGAGTCGAGGACAACCTCGGTGACATGGACTTCAAGGTCGCCGGCACCCGCCAGGGCATCACCGCCCTGCAGATGGACATCAAGGTCAAGGGACTCACTCACGAGATCCTTGCCCAGGCGCTCGAGCAGGCGCGCGAGGCGAGGCTGTTCGTGCTCGACAAGATGCTCGCCGTGATCCCGAAGTCGCGCAGCGAGATGAGCGCCTACGCGCCGCGCATCACCACGATCATGATCAACCCCGACAAGATCCGGGACATCATCGGCCCGGGAGGCAAGATGATCCGGAAGATCACCGAAGAGACCGGGGCCCAGATCGACGTCGAGGACGATGGAAGGGTCTTCATCGCCGCGGTCGACCAGGAAGGCGGCAAGCGCGCGATCGACTGGATCAAAGGCTTGACGGACGAGGTCGAGGTCGGGCGGATCTACAAGGGCAAAGTCGTGCGCATCATGCCGTTCGGCCTGTTCGTCGAGGTCCTGCCGAACCAGGACGGCCTGGTGCACGTCTCGAAGCTGACCGACCACCGGGTCGAGCGGCCTGAAGAGGTGGCCAACGTCGGCGACGAGATCATGGTCAAGGCGACAGAGGTCGACAGCCAGGGCCGGCTCAACCTGAGCCGCCAGGCGGCCATCGAAGAGCTGACCGAGAAAGGCCTGCCGATCGAAGAGAAGATCGACAAAGAGGCGATGGCGGTTGCTCTGGCCTCACCGCCGCCGCCGCCCCGCGAGGGCGGTTTCAGCGGCGGCGGCAATCGCGGCGGCCGGAACGGCGGCGGCAACCGCGGCCCTCGTCGCAACTAGATAGAAGATGGCTGAGCCGATCAAGGTCGCGGTCGCCGGTTACCGCGGCAAGGTCGGCTCGGTCCTCGCCGGCGCGTTCCAGTCCGAACAGGGTATCGAGTACGTGGGCGGGGTGGAGCTGGGCGACGACCTGGCGGCCTTTCTTCGCGACAAGAGGCCGCGAGCGCTCGTCGATTTCACCAAGCCGTCAGAAGCCCTCCACACCGCCCTTGCGGCGGTCGCGGCGGGCGCCTCGCCCGTCATCGGCACCACCGGCCTGAGCGCAGACTCGGTGGACAAGCTCGAGACCGCTTGCAAAAGCATGGGAGTGGGCGGGATCGTGTGTCCGAACTTCGCGGTCGGCGCCGTCTTGATGATGCATCTCGCCGACATCGCCGCCCCTCACTTCGACGCGGTGGAGGTGATCGAGATGCACCACGCGACCAAGCTGGACGCCCCCTCCGGCACGGCGCTGTCGACCGCGAAACGCCTCGCGGCCAGGCGTCGCGAAAAACCCTTCAGCCACCAGAAGCCGGAGAAGGAAACCCTGGCGGGCACTCGAGGCGGGGAAGAGGGGAACGTCGCGGTGCACAGCGTGCGACTGCCCGGATTCGTCGCCGACCAGGAGGTCATCTTCGGGCTGCCCGGGCAGACGTTGACGATCACCCACCGGACCACGAGCCGCGATGCCTATATCCCCGGCGTGCTGCTCGCGATCCACAAGGTCACAGCAGGGCCGCGGTTCTATCGAGGCCTGGACGAGCTGCTTGGTCTCTCCTCCTCCTAACCACGACGATTCGCTCGTTTGGCGCCAAGCGTGCCAATCGTTGGTCCGGATTCCGCACGGTTGGCGCCACACGTGCGGAATCTCGCCACGGCGCGGATCGATCTAAACTTTTCCCGTGTCCACATCCAAGCGACTAAACGTTGCTGTCGTCGGTGCGACGGGCCTTGTAGGCCAGCAGATGCTGAAGATCCTGGCACAGCGCCATTTCCCCGTCGCAAGCGTGCGGGCATTCGCCTCCGAGAGATCGGTCGGGTCGCGGGTGACTTTCAACGGTGACCAGGTCACACTGCAGCGCCTGGACGAAAGCGCATTTCACGGCATCGACGTCGCGATGTTCGCCGCGGGCGCGGACATCTCGCTTCTTTACGGTCCGAGCGCCGCTGAAGCCGGTGCGCTGGTGATCGACAAGAGCTCGGCCTGGCGCATGAAGCCGAACGTGCCGCTGGTTGTGCCCGAGGTCAACGGCGAGGACATTCGCGATAACGAGGGGATCGTCGCAAGTCCGAACTGCACGACGATTCCGCTCACCATGGTGCTCGAGCCGCTTCGCAAACAGTTTGGTTTGCGTCGGGTCGTCGTCTCCAGCTACCAGGCCGCATCGGGCGCCGGCCGAGCGCTGCTCGATGAGCTGGAGGAGCAGACGGCAGCCATCGCCACGGGCAAGACTCCGAGCGTAGCCGCCACCTCTCACCAGCTGGCCTACAACGTGATCCCCGGCGGCTGGAAGCCAGATGTTGACGGCTATAACGAAGAGGAGATGAAGCTCGTCAACGAGACCCGCAAGATCCTTCATGATCCTGCGCTGGCGATCGCGGCGACGTGCGTACGTGTGCCGGTGCCGATCGGGCACAGCGAATCGATTCTCATCGAGACCGCGAAGAAGGTCAGCGCGGCCGATGCCCGGTTGGTGCTGGGCGAGGCCGCGGGCGTGATCGTCGAGGACGACCCGCACGCGAAGCTGTACCCGACTCCGCTCAACGTTGCGGGCAAGGACGAGGTGTATGTTGGCCGCATCAGAGAGGACCTCTCCTCCAGCCATGGGTTGATTCTCTGGCTGGTGTCCGACAACTTGCGCAAGGGTGCAGCGCTGAACGCGGTTCAGATCGCCGAGCGCGCAATCGAGATGGGAGTAATCAGGTGACAGTAGAGATTGGTCGTCTCCTCACAGCGATGCTCACACCGTTCAAGGCGGACGGCTCGGTCGACTACGCCGGCGCCGAGAAGCTGGCGGCCATGCTCGTGGCCGACGGTTCGGACGGCGTGGTGGTTGCAGGCACGACTGGCGAGGCGCCGAGCCTGAGCGATGAGGAGAAGATCGAGCTGCTCAGGGCCGTCAAGGATGCAATCCCAGGCAAGAACGTGGTGGTCGGGAGCGGCAGCAACGACACCCATCATTCGATCAGGCTCTCGGAGCGGGCGATGAAGGCGGGCGCCGACGCGCTGCTCGCGGTCGTGCCCTACTACAACAAGCCGCCGCAGGAGGGCATGTACCAGCACTTCAAGGCGATCTCCGAGGTGGGCCCGACCATCATGTACAACATCCAGGGCCGCACGGCGATCAACATGACCGCCGCCACGACGCTGAGGTGCGCGGAGCTTCCCGGGATCCTCGGCGTGAAAGAGGCGAGCGGCGACCTCGACCAGATCGGGCTCGTCTGCGCCGGCAAGCCGGACAGGTTCAAGGTGTGGAGCGGTGACGACAGCTGGACGCTGGCCGTGCTCGGGACGGGCGGCTACGGCGTGATCTGCGTCGTGTCCCACATCGCGGGCCGATCGATCAAGAAGCTCATCGATGCGTACACCGACGGCGACAACGACGTGGCTAGAGAGATCCACCTCGGGCTGCTGCCGGTGATCAAGACCCTGATGACGACAGCAGCCAACCCGGTGCCAATCAAGTCGGTGCTCAACGCTATGGGATTCCCCGCCGGCCCGTTCCGCCTGCCCCTGGTGCCCTTGACCGACGATCAGCTGAAGTCGGTGATGCAAACGATCCGCGAGGCCGGCGCTCTCATCACCTTCA
>Ga0209648_10002753_pt1 | contig 14637 bp, 10 predicted proteins | sample GraSoi2013_115cm_FD_185830 | JGI IMG/M metagenome (GOLD analysis project Ga0209648, IMG submission 185830) | Grasslands soil microbial communities from the Angelo Coastal Reserve, California, USA - Sample 9_17_2013_115cm (SPAdes) (version 2) | ecosystem: Environmental > Terrestrial > Soil >...
CCCGGATGTGCTGTTTACGTTTGAGCACGATGGGGAGCCATTGGCGGCCGAGCATGGCGGCCCGCTGCGGCTGATCGTGCCGCATCTGTATGCATGGAAAAGTGTGAAGTGGGTGCGCGGGTTCATGCTGCTGGATCACGACCGGTTGGGCTTCTGGGAGCGCAACGGCTACCACGCCTACGGCGATCCGTGGAAAGAGCAGCGGTACTCTGGAAGTTAATGCGTTGGGTTCGAAGAAAGACGCCCGCGCCAATCTGACGCACGGGCGTCCTTCCCTCCATTAGTCCGCGGCGGCTTGGGATTTGGTTGGGTCGATTTCAATGCGGCCCTTGAAGTGGGCGCCGTCCTCGATGCTGATGCGCGCGGTTGAAATATCGCCGATGATCGAGCCATCCGTCTTGACGTCAACGCGGTCACGCGCATGGACATTGCCGACGACTTTGCCGTAAACGATGACTTCGCTGGCGTGAATTTCGGAATTGAGCTGGGCGGCTGAGCCAACGGTCAGCTGATGGCCGCGCAGCGTGATTGGGCCCTCGATTGTGCCGTCGATCTGCAAATCTTCGGTGCCGGTAATGTGACCTTTGATTTGCAGGCCGGCCCCAAGTCGCGCGAGATTGCGCACAACAGGGCTGCTGGTGCGTGGCGTCGAAGATCCGCTGAAAGACACGACCGGTGATGCGGCGGCTTGAACTGGCGGAGCGGCGGGCGCTTCCGTTGCGGTTTGTTGCTTGGTCCACATACTTCCTCCCTTATTCGATCCAGAAGAGTCGATGCGGCTCCGGGTGGGAGGGAGCAGCGTGAATTCACTCTAGTCGCCCCGGGCAAGAGGAAGCAACGACGAAAAGGCATTGGCTTGCGTAGTTTCAAACTGACCGAGCGGACAGGTGGGGTGGTTTCCAAGTGAGAACAAGATGCACTCTCGAAGATTGAACGAAACATAAAAACAAAAAGCCCCGGCTGCGTGATGGACGGGGCTTTTCCATTTTGGCTAAACCGAGATTAGTAAATGTCGTACTGCTCCCAGTGCAAGGTGGCGTCGGACTGGATGATGATGTGCTTGTGCGAGGTTTGCTCGAGTTCGTCGATGAGCATGGACTCGCGGGTTTTCAGGGCTTTGGCGATTTCGGGGTTCACGCGGATCGTGAGGTTCGGCCCTTCGTGCTCGGCGGTGGCCATCTTGCGCGCTTCGGACTGGATTTCGTAGCACAGCGTGGGGATGGACTTGACCATCCCGGAGCCGGTGCAGTACGGGCAAGGCTGGCAGAGGACGCGCTCGAGCGCCTGCTTGGTGCGCTTGCGGGTGATGCAGACGAGGCCGAACTCGTTGAAGGAAAGCGCTTTTGACGGGGCCTTGTCTTCCTCGAGAGCCTGCTGCAGGGCAGATAGAACTTTTTCGCGGTTGCGGCGCTCTTCCATGTCGATGAAATCAACGACGATGATGCCGCCGAGGTCACGCAGGCGAATCTGGCGGACGATCTCCTTGACGGCTTCGAGGTTGGTTTTGACGATGGTGTCCTCGAGGCGCGTGGAGCCCTTGCCGACGAATTTGCCAGTGTTGACGTCGATGGCCACGAGCGCCTCGGTGTGGTTGATGACGATGTAGCCGCCGGACTTGAGCCAAACCTTGGCGCGCAGAGCTTTGTCGAGCTCGTGCTGGATGCCGAATTCTTCGAAGATCGGCGTTTCCTTGGTGTAGAGCTTGACTTTGTTGACGAGCTTTGGCTGGAAGCGGCTGACGAACTCGACGATCTTGCCGTACTCCTCTTCATTGTCAATCCAAATGCCGGTGAAATCGTCGCTGACGTAATCGCGAAGGATGCGCTCGACGAGGTTGAGGTCGCGGTGGAGCAGGGCGGGGGCTTTGCGCTGCTCGCTGCGCTCCTTGATTTCGTTCCAGGTCTTGCCGAGGAAATCGATGTCGGTGCGAATCTCGTCGTCGGTGGCACCACCAGCTGCCGTGCGCACGATGAAACCGCCGGGGTAGGCGCCGCCGGCTTCGCTGACCAAACGGCGCAAGCGCGAACGGTTCTCGGCGGAGACGATTTTGCGCGAGACTCCCGTGTGATGAACCGTGGGCATGTAGACCAGGAAGCGGCCCGGCAGAGCGACGTGGCTGGTGATTCGCGCGCCCTTCTTACCGAGAGGCTCTTTGGCGATTTGGATGACGACGTCCTGGCCGGCCTTCAGCATTTCGGAAATGAGCTGCGGACGGCGCGAGGGGCCAGAATGGCCTCCCTGATAGCCGCGGTTTTGCCTCGGGCCACTGGGCCCGCGGCGTTCGAAACGCGGTCCTCCGCCCGGGCGTCCACCGCGATCGGGGCGTCCGCCACGAGTGTCGGGACGGCCACCGCGGCTATCGCGACCACGGTCGCGTCCCCCGCCGCGGAACGGCCGCTGGAAGCGCGAACGCGGGTTGCCTCCGATACGCGCGGAGTCACGCGGGAAATCTTCACGCGGAGCCGCCGGGCCGCCAATGTGCGGGGCGCGAGTTTCGCCCGGTAAGAGAATCGCGTCGTCTACGACGGCCGCCGGGCCTTCGGCGGCGGGCTCGCCGGCGGCCGCAGAGATCAACTCTTCCTGGACATGCTCCGCCTCAGCGTGTTCATGCTCGGTGTGCTCGTGCGCGCCATGCGCGGCGTCGTGTTCGGCATGTTCTTGAGCCACGTCCGCAGCGAATTCCGCGCGGTTGGCCGCGCGACCGGCTTCGACTTCCGCGGCTTCTTCTTCGGAGAGTTCCGAAACTTCAGCGACGATTGTTTCTTCCGCTTCTTCCGTCCCTTCCGTTTCTTCCGGTTGTTCTTCCGCATCTTCTTCGTCAAATTCGGCGCCGCCGGCGATGGCATCGGCCTCCGCTTCTTCGGTGGTTTCTTCGTGTTTGGCTTCGGCGAAGTCGGCGGCCAGTGCGGCAACCTGATCTTCGTTCAATTCAAGGTCATTGCGGGCCGGTTCCGTTTCATTTTCAGTCGCCCCCCGCGGCGAGCTGACCGCTGCACTGTCTGCGACGGAAGCCTCCTCCGCAGTGCCCGCAACTTCCTCCGCAGGTGCTGCTTCGGCTTCTGCGCCAGCATCGGCCAGGAGCCAGCGGGGCAATCCGCCGGAGAACCGGCGAGGAACGCTGCTGCCTGCGGGAGTGGAGGCAGTCACGCTGCCGGTCGCACGCGGCGCAATATCTTCGACGGGGGTTTGTTCTTCGCGTGTTTCATGTTCGACGCTGGGAGCAGGCATGGACGCAGCAGCAGGCTTGACGCGATATTTTGCCAGCGATTCACCCGGAAGCAGGATCTCTTCCTCGGCGGAGTTGGTCACGGGAGGCACCGGGCTGCGCGGAGCTTCCGAACGCCGATTGTCGTAACTGCGCGGCGGTCCGCCGCGATTCTCGTAGCCGCGGGACTCGCCGCCTTGCGGCGATGCATATTTCGAGGGAGGCAGATTGCGCCCGCCTGGGCCACCCTGTGGGCGTCCGCCGCGTTGGCGTCCGCCACGACGTCCCCAACGTCCACCACGGCCGCGATCTCCGCCGCGGTCTCCACCCCGGCCAAAATTCTGTCCGGGACGGTCGTTACCGCTGCGGGCGGGATAGTTTTGCGTGGGATTGTAATGTGCTGCGAAATTCTGTGGCGCGGATGCGTTGGAATCCGGCTGGCGTTCCTCTCCTGCTTCGGCGTGCTGGTCTTCCAGGGGAGCAGATGGTACCGCGTCGTGATGTTCCTCGAACTGCCGGCCTTCCGTGGCGGGCACTTCCTCATGGGAAGCGTGTTGCTCATTAACGGGATAGACCTCGTTCTGGTGGAACTCCTCTTGGTGCGCCTCTTCGCGATGATTCGTAGCTCGCGCCAGGGATTCACCCGGAAGCAGTTCAACGGTCGCATCGTTCGCGGGAAGCAGTGACGGCGCGGAGGCTTGCGGCTGCTCGTGCGGCTGCCCGTGATCGTAGTCCTCGAGGTTTTCAAAAACGTCGCTGACGTACAGGAAAGCGTCGCCGTCGAGACCAATGTCCACGAAAGCGGACTGCATGCCGGGGAGGACGCGAGTGACTTTTCCTTTGTAGATGCTGCCAACGAGCGCGAATTCCTTCTCGCGTTCGATGTAAATTTCGACTAACTGGCCTTCTTCGAGAATCGCGACCCGCCGCTCGTGGGAGGCAGCGGAAATAACCAATTCTTTCGACATGAAAACTCCTTGTGCGTGCCCCCGACCGGGCCGGGGTCACCCTTCTGTGCAGTCCCGGCTTGGCCGGGACCGACAGGACGCATCGCCGCGAGCTTGAGCCCGTCGGAGTTTCCGGAGATCGGCGCCGCTCCCGGGGATGCCGGGATGCACGTCGGCCACACTTGTAGGGAAGTGGCTTGGCGTTCGAAGCCAGAGGGAAGAGACTTCCTCAGTCTGTCGAGGCTGGTCCGTCGCCGGAAACGAGCCGGGCGATCGGCGGACGATGCTGTCCTCACTCTAAAATCCTTCTTACTTGCGACCCCGGCCGAGCCGGGATCAGCAAATCCAATTTCTTCTCCGGTGCGCTCCGGCGAAGCGGAAATGGCACACGGAACTGCGGCTTGGTCAGTTGACGAAGCGGCGAAGCCGCACGTTCATTACCAAGCCAATCGCTAGGAAAACAAACAACGTGGCGGAACCCCCGTAACTCATCAACGGCAACGGGATGCCGGTCACCGGCATCGCGCCGATGACCATTGCCACGTTTACCAAAACATGGAAACCAAGCGCCGCTGCGACGCCCATGACCAGAAACATTCCCGCGCGATCCTTCGCGCGTTGAGCATTCTGCACTAAACGCAACAGAAGCGCCATATACAACCCGAGGGCGAGAAGCACACCCTTGAATCCCTGTTCTTCAGCCCAGGCCGACATGATGAAATCCGAATAGCGGACGGGGATGTAGCCCAGTTGATTCTGAGTGCCATTCTTGAACCCTTTGCCCCAGAAACCGCCGGAACCCACGGCAATCTTCGATTGCAAGATCTGGTAGCCGGAGCCTTTGGCGTCTTCTTCCGGGTGCAGGAACGAAGTGATTCTTTCCCGCTGGTACGGCTTGAGGATGCGCCTGCTGACGGGAGCATAGAAAACAGCGCCCACCAGCAAAATCCCCGCCAATGAAAATATCGCCGCGTGTTGCCACTGCAAGCCCGCCAGAAATGCGCCAACCACCAGCAGAGGAATCAGCACGAGCGCCGTTCCCAAATCGGGCTGCTTGAGTATCAAGATCAGCGGAACACCTACCAACAATCCTGCCTTGATCAGATCCCGCAGATCAAGCTGATCGGAGCGCACTTCCGCGAAGAAGCGCGCCAGCACTATGATTATAATCAATTTTACCAATTCTGACACCTGAACAAGCTCTCCCAGAGCCGGGATGGAAATCCAGCGCTTGGCCCCGAAATGGGTGCGGCCAACCAGAAGAACTGCGACGAGAGCGGCCAGCCCTATGAGATAGAGGATGGGAGCCTGGTCGAGAATCAGATGATAATCCAGCCGCGAAAGCGCGAACATCAAGATAAAGCCGATGACCAGCCAGCGCACCTGCTTCATGTGCATGCCGGCGAGCGAGCTGCCGTGCGTGGCGGAATAGATTTCCATCACACCAAGCGCGCAGATGGCTGCGAGGATGGCCAAGAGCCACCAGTCGTATTCGCGGGTTCCGAGTGTGTCGTTCATGAGAGAAGTCGAAAGTTGAATGTTGAAAGTGGAAAGAGGGGAAACAGTCCGGTAGTGCTGGACGGACGAGCCCGAAAATTTTGCCGCTCTTGAAATAACTTCATGAAATCCTTCAGCGCTGCGGCTCCGCGCGGGCATGTGCCGGCACCACTGCGGCCGCGTCTTCCCGCTTCAAGGCTACTCGTGGAGCGATAGCGGCTACAGCCGAGCCATTTGCCGGTGCTTCGCTCTTGCCCTCCGCGGTGTACTGGCCCTGCGTCTTCTTGTTTTTCTTGTCGTAATAGGCCTTGATCACGTCTTTGACGACCGGCCCGGCTGCTTCGCCGCCATGCTTTCCGCTCTCTTGCACCAGCACGGCGACGACAATTTCCGGGTTGCGGCGCGGAGCATAGCCGACAAACCAGGCATTATCCTCGAACTTTTTTTGTTTGCCCATCCGCTCGCGGGTGGCGTAACCGATGACTTGCGCCGTCCCTGATTTTCCGCTCACTTCTATCCCCGGCAGCCTGACGTTTCGCGCCGTCCCACCGTCCTCGTTCACAACTCCGTACATCGCGTCGGTTATTTTCTCCACGGTCGATTCGGAAAGCGCGAAGCGCTCTTCTCCAACATTCGGCGCATCCATGCGCAGGTGCGGCTGTTTAAAAATGCCGCCCATGGCGATCCCGCCAATGGTGTGCGCGAGCTGAAGGGGAGTGGTAATAACGGCGCCCTGGCCGGTGGACACGGAAATCGTTTCACCGGCATACCATTTGCGATGAAAGACGCGCTGGACCCATTCCTCGGAAGGCATCAGCCCGGGCAACTCCTCGGGGAGATCGATACCGGTCTTGCGTCCCAAGCCCAGTTTACTGCCGTAGTAAGAAAGGCGGTCGATGCCCAAGCGCATTCCTACGTTGTAGAAAAAGACGTCGCAAGACTCGAGGATGGCTTTGTGCAAGCCCACCAAGCCGTGAGCGCTCTTCCCGTAAACCCAACACTTGAACTGCCGGCCATAAAAAGTGGCGTAGCCCGGGCAAAACGTCGTGAAAGATTGCGGAGGATTCTTGTCCTCCAACATGGCCGTGGCGGTCACGATTTTGAAGACAGAGCCCGGCGCAAGCTGAGCTTGAATCGCGCGATTCAGCAATGGCTTTTGTCTGTCTTCGTTGAGATTCTTCCAGTCATCCGCCGAAATGCGTACCGCGAAATCATTGGGATCCAGCGCCGGATGGCTCACCATTGCCAGGACTTCGCCGGTTCGCGCGTCGAGCGCGACAACGGCGCCGGGGCGTGGGCCCAAAGATTGCTCGGCTACTTGCTGCAAGTCGTAGTCGATGGTCAGCTGAATCTGCTTGCCCGGAGTGGCTTCTTGAGTGGATAGCCGGTCGACTTCCTTGCCGATGCTGTTTACCACCACGCGCCGCATGCCGTCCGTGCCCTGAAGCCAGTCGTTGTACTGGCGCTCCAGGCCAGTCTTTCCGGCGAAGTCGCCGGGCCGCAGCTTGCCGTTGCTCGCTTCGATCTGCTGCTCGCTGACTTCACCGACGTAGCCAACAGCATGAGCGAGGAAGCCGCCCGGCAGGTAGCGCCGCCGTGAAACGGAAATCATTTCCAGGACCGGCATGTCCAAGCGATGTGATTCGATGAAGGCGATGTCCGCGGGCGAGGCGTCGGGCTTGATAATGATCGGCTGGAATTTCGGGAGATTCTTCGTATTGTTGAGCTGATCCCGCAAATCTTCGAGAGGGATTCCCAGACCGTCTGAAATGCCGGGTAAATGCTTTTCCACTTGAGCTAGATCATCGCGAAGGAGGAGCACGCTGAAGGACGGCCGATTATCCACCAGCACCCGGCCATCGCGGTCCAGCATGCGGCCGCGCGGCGCAATCACGGGAATGTAACGCACGCGATTACGCTCAGCCAGGGAGCTGTACTTGTCGGCGTCGATGACCTGCAGCTTCCAGAAGCCGAGCAGCAACACGCCGATCATTCCCACGATGAAGTAGGAAGCCACGGCCAGCCGCCCCTGCGGCAATCGATTGTCGTTGCGGAACCAGTACGACACGAAAACCCCGCGCGCGAGCACTTTTATCTCAAGGCTTTCCGCCCGGTCCGGTGCAATTTGACTCAACGAGCCGGACTAAACTCGCGCCACGAAAAATCCACAGCGTGGGTTTCGAGTTGCCCCGAAGCAGCCGGGGTCACGCTCAAAATTTCCGTTGAAAATTTCCTCGAACCTGGGTCACGAAAAAATCTCTCGGAGTTCCCAAGAAACCGCTGGACTCCCGCTGCGTAAAGCAGCACAAGTCTTTCCAAAGCTATCACTTGCCAGAGGGGGCCGCAAGCCGTCCCGATGGACAGGTTCCAGGAGTGCATTGGTTTTCTTTCGCGGTCGTTAAGTTCCGCGTATTGCCGAGGTTGCGGGTATCACGCTATCGTAAGCAGTTCACTTATGACTCATGAAATGAACAGGGAAAAGCCGCTGCGGCTGGCACTGGTCGGAATGTCCGGCGCCGGGAAGACGTTCTGGACAAAGAGGTTAGCTGCCAGCGGGTATCTCGCCGTCTCCTGCGACGACGGCATCGAGAAAATGTTGGCGCAGCGCCTCGCCGCCGGCGGATACGCAGGCATCAATGGTGTGGCCGCGTGGATGGGCTGGCCGGACTCTGCGACGTACCTCGAACGCGAGTCCGCGTACCTGGCCGAGGAGATTCATATATTGGATGAGATCCTGTCGGAACTCGAGAAACAGCCGCAGAAATCCCTGGTGCTCGATACCACAGGGAGCCTCATTTATACTGGGAACAATTTGTTGATGCGCCTGCGGCGCCAAATGACGATCGTGCATCTGGCGGCTTCCGCGGAAGAACAGCAGCTCCTGATCGAAAGATATCTGAACGATCCCAAGCCGGTGTTGTGGCGCGGCGCGTTTCAAGCAAGGGCGGGAGAAACACCACGCGAGACGGTCGCGCGATGTTATCCGGCGCTGATCGCCGCGCGGCGCCAGAGTTATGAAGCGCTCGCGCATTGCACCTTGCAAGTAGCCGCGTTACGCGATGCAACACTGGACGCTCCGGCTTTCCTGAAAATGATTCAGGACAGGACGGGAAGCACGCGATGAGTGCGATTCCTTGAGATACCGGAGCACTTCGCGGAAGGCGCCGCTCACCTCGCTTCGCGGCGCGGTGCTGCGCGGGCTTGCGCCCGACGGCGGGCTGTACATGCCGGCGGAGATTGCGCGGCATTCTCCCAAGGAGTTGGAGGAATTTCGCGCGTTGCCGTTCACGGAAGTTTGTTTCCGCGTGGTGCGTCCATTTGCCACGCCGGATGTTCCGGAAGAAGTGCTGTGGCAAATCGTGAGCGAGGCGATCAACTTTCCCGTGAAGCTGGTTTCGCTTTCGCCGGGCCTGCACATTCTGGAGCTGTTTCACGGGCCGACGCTGGCGTTCAAAGATTTTGGCGCGCGCTTCATGGCGCGTCTGATGGGCTATTTCGTTCGCGGCGAGACGCGGCCTCTCACGGTGCTGGTGGCCACATCCGGAGACACCGGCAGCGCCGTCGCACACGGATTCCTCGGCGTGCCGGGAATTCGCGTGGTTATTCTTTATCCTTCGAAGCGCATCAGCGAAGCGCAGGAGAAGCAGTTCACCACGCTCGGCGAAAACATCACCGCGCTCGAAGTGGCAGGCAAGTTCGACGATTGCCAGCGGCTGGTGAAGCAGGCCTTCTCGGATGCCGAGCTGAACAAGCGCGCTTTCCTGACTTCGGCGAATTCCATTAACATCGGGCGGCTGCTGCCGCAGATGTTTTATCACGTCGCGGCCTATCGGCAGTTGCCCGTGGCTTCCGTGCCGCTGATCGTTTCCGTGCCCAGCGGAAACTTCGGCAACCTCACGGCGGGAATCTTCGCCAAGCGCATTGGTTTGCCGATAGCCAAATATGTGGCCTCCACAAACGCCAACGATGTGGTGCCGGAATATCTGCGGACCGGCGAATTTCACCCGCGGCCCGCGACCGCCACATTTTCGAACGCCATGGATGTGGGCAATCCCAACAATTTTCCGCGATTGCTCGATTTGTGCCGCAACCGCCTCGAATACCTGCAGAAGGAAATCTGGGGCCACAGCGCAACGGACGAACAAACACTCGTTGCGATGAAGATGCTGCACGACAAGTTCGGCTACATCGCCGATCCGCACACCGCCGTGGGCGTTCTGGGCTGGGAAGCGTACAAAAACCAACACGCCGAACTCGCGCAGGGCTTGGTGCTAGCCACAGCGCATCCCGCGAAATTCGCCGATGTTGTGATGAAAGCCATCGGCGCCGCACCCACGCTCCCCGATCGTCTCTCCGCGTATCTGGAGCGCGAAAAGCTCTCGGTGCCCATGTCGAGCAACTACGACGACTTCAAGCAGTTTCTTCTCCCGCAATGAACAAGGAAAAATTCAATCAGCGATCCAGTAGCTTCCACAGTTCGTCGAATCGCTAATTCCTGCGCAGGCGGTCGAGCAGAAGGAAGAGAAAAACGGCCACAAGCCCGTTGACGAGCGCCGCGGCGACGAGGTGCATGTTAAACCACGGCTCCGGCTGCGCCAGCAGAATGCGCCGCGTGAGAACGATCAGACCTTGGTGCGCGATGAAGAAAGCGGCTGTGAGTGCGAACCGCGCCGCCGGATGCTCCGTATCGAGCCGCGCGCCGATCGACGAAGCGAGATACCCGATGATGGTTTTCGCGATGCCGTAAAGCCCCAGGGGAACCGTCGGACCGCTGAGGCTGTCCTGTAAAAGACCGATCAACATGCCCAGGAGAAGTCCGGTGGAAGGGTTACGCCGGCTCAGGCCGAAATAAATGGTCACCATCAGAGGCAAATCGAGGACGGCGGCCTGTGCAAAATGAATCGGAAACGATGCCTGAATCACCAGCGCCAAAAGCGTGGCGATGATGATCGCCCCCGCGCGAAACTTGTGCACCTCGATGTGCGACTCGCCGCCCCGCATCTCAAACGCGTAGTTCATCGTCTCACCGCCTGTGGGGGACTGGCTGCGCCGGGCGCGGACGGCTGCGCAGCCCCGGGATTCTCTTCGTTCTTCATCTCCAGGGGGCGAAGCGACAGCAGAACCAGCACTTCCTCCAGGCGCTCAAGATGGGCTGCCGGTTTGATGCGAATCTGCTTGAACGGATTGCCGGGCTTGATCTCCGCCACGGTACCCACCGGAAGATCGCGCGGGAAGATGCGGTCCATGCCGCTGGTATAAACGTGTTCACCGACACTCACCGTGTCGTCGTTCGGAACGTATTTCATGGCCAGCAGAGGCTCACCCTGCCCCCCAACGGGGCTCTGGATGCGGGAATCGGCCAACATCGCGCCGACGCCGCTATCCTTGTCCGTCAGGAGAAGCACCTGCGCGGCATGCGGATAGGCTTCGACAACTTTGCCGACCACGCCATCCGGAGTGATGACTCCCATGTTTTTTCGAATGCCGTCGCGCTCGCCGCGGTCCAGTTCAATCGTCAGGCTTGCGGTTCCCGCGCCCGCACCAATTACCCGCGCGGCAATCATGGGAACCTCCGTATGCGCTCGCCGAAAATTCAGCAAGACCGCCAGGCGGTCGGCTTCCGCGGCCTTGCCCTGAAGCTGCGAGATTTGCAGTTTCAACGCATCGTTCTCATGGCGAATCTGCTCGTTTTCCTTCGCGGTGTTTCGCAAGGCTAAGTAGTGCCGCCAAGCATTGCGAATCGAGCCGAAGCCGTAGGAACCAGCCCGCTCAAAAGGCGAAACCGCGCCGACCGTCCAGACGCGAATGAGCCGTCCCTCCGAGTCGCGCTTGATTTGCACGGCCAGCATCAGCACCTGCAGCACAATGACTCCTGCGAGCAGGACTAGCGATTTGTGGCGAGAGGGAATAGCGATCATATCGATTCCGAAATTAGAAACTCGAAATTGGAAAATCGAAAATCATTTCACGCGACGAACGGCCTATTGCTTGTCATCGGCAGAACCAATCCTCTTGCAATGCCGGCGTGTTTGTAGGGGCGCAGCATGCTGCGCCCCTACAAGGGCAAATTCTCAATCGATGCAAACCTGGCGCAGCAGCTTGAAGTCGCTGAGCATTTTTCCTGTGCCGAGCACCACTGACGCCAGCGGGTCATCCGCAATGGAAACCGGCAAGCCGGTCTCCTCGCGAATCCGCTTGTCGAGATTCTTCAGCAGCGCGCCTCCGCCTGTCAGCACGATGCCGCGGTCACTGATGTCGGCGGAAAGCTCCGGAGGTGTGCGCTCGAGGGCCACGCGCACGGCATTGAGAATGGTCGCGACGCATTCGCTCAAGGCTTCGCGAATTTCGCTGTCGTCGATGGTGACCGTCCGCGGCACGCCCTCAATGAGGTTGCGGCCCTTCACTTCCATCGTCAACGGTTTTTCCAGCGGGTAGGCGGAGCCAATCTCCATTTTGATTTGCTCCGCCGTCCGTTCGCCGACCAGCAGGTTGTACTTGCGCTTCAGATACTGCATGACGGCTTCGTCCATCTCGTTGCCCGCCACGCGCACGGACCGCGAATAGACGATGCCGCTCATGGAAATGACCGCGATGTCCGTGGTGCCGCCCCCGATGTCCACCACCATGTTGCCGGAGGGCTCTTCAATCGGCAGCCCCGCGCCAATCGCCGCGGCCATGGCCTGCTCGACGAGAAAAACTTCGCTGGCGCGCGCGCGATACGCGGAGTCCTGCACGGCGCGCTTTTCCACCGGGGTGATTTCGCTGGGCACGCCGATGACGATTCGCGGATGCACCAGCACGCGGCGGTTGTGCGCCTTCTGGATGAAATACGTGAGCATCTTTTCCGTGACTTTGAAGTCCGCAATCACCCCATCTTTCATCGGCTTGATGGCCACTACGTTGCCCGGCGTGCGCCCGAGCATCTCTTTTGCTTCGCGCCCCACGGCCACGACTTCTCCGCTGGACTTGTTGATGGCCACGATCGAGGGCTCGTTGACGACTATGCCTTTGCCATGCGCGAACACCAGCGTATTCGCGGTGCCCAGATCGATGGCGAGGTCGGAAGAAAACAGACTGAACACCGACCTCATGTTGTAACCGTTCTTATTCATCCCCACATCCCCCTGCGGAGAGAGACTCTCCGCTGCCCGGCCGACAATGGCGCCGGCCTCACCACCGCCAGCCTCGCCACCTATTGTCTCCGGACACCACGACCAGCGCAAAGGCGCTTGGGTCTTTCTTCGAAACTCTTATTTCGGAACCACGATGGAAACCTGCTTCATCGCCGTTCCGCCCCGGCGATTCGACCCGATAATTGAAATCGTGTGCTGGCCCGGAGCAAGCGGCTCAGTGAAGTGCCGGAAATTGCCATCCGTCGCGATGTTCGGCACGGATTGGCCGTTCACAATCAGAGCCGCGCCAGGCTCCGTCCGGCCCACGATTTCCGCCGAGTGACCAACCACCTGCGTGCTGGTTATCTCCAGAAGCATTTCCTGCGACTTGCCCAGCGCGACCAGTGAAAACTTGAAAGTTTCGCTCACTTCGCTCTTCTGCTTCTTTGCGTCCGCGGCCGTGACGTTCCAGAAGTAGTCACCGGGATCGAGCCCGGTGATCTCCACGCTCGTGCTCGACACCTTCGCTTCCTTGACTGTCTTCGTAAACATCGCCGTCGTGCTGACCCGCAGTGTGTATAACACCGCACCCTGAACCTGCTTCCATTCGAAATGGACTGGAGATATCTTGGGGTTTTCCGCGATGATCGGCGCGAGGTTCAGCGGCTCGGCGAGATCGGGGGGCGCCAGCACATTCGATCTCTGAATCGGCCCGCCACTGGGAATGGTGGCTTTCTCCCACGGCGCGAGGTCGATCTTTTCCGCACCGCGCACTACATTCGCAGTTCCGCTCGAGACCACGATCTCGCTTTCCTTCTTCGCCGGGTCATTTTTCACCGCCATGCGGCTGTTCGATCGCAATTGCGCGTTGGCGTCCTCCGTGCTCACCGCAGCTCTCGAATCCGGCGAACTGTAGTGCGGCGTCGCCAGATCCACCTGACCGATATTGATGCGCACGGCGGAACTGGACGGCCGTTCACGACCCATGGAATTTTCTTCCACGGTGATGAATGTGCCGGGCTTGACCGTGTAGGTGGTGCCGTCGGCAAAGGTGATGCGTGCCGCGCCGTCGTCGGCAGTCTTGATCTCGTCGCCCTTGTCCAGCGTGGTGCGGTAGTCGGCCTCCACCCACTGCACGGAATTGACCTTTTTTACCTGGACTTTGCCGTCGAGATTCACGAATTTGGCTTGTTTCTGTTCGGCTGCCACCGCTTCGAGGTCGCCGCTGCTCGCGGCACTGCTCAGTTTATTGAGAGCCGCCGAATACAAATCGGGTTTGACCACATAAAGCCCTATGGCAATAATCGCCAGGGCCACGAGCATGTAGGCAATCACTGTCTTATACGTGACCGCCTTCCAATACACTTGAACGCGCGACGCCTTCAGGTGAGCCTGGGGGAATTTCGGATCGATGGGTGCTTGTGTTGTCACGGTTGAAAGTGCTGTAAACGCTCCAATTTTTCAATCTAGCACAGCGGTTTCCGTATAGATGAATTGCGGAGCCGCGCGTAGTCAAATTGCAACTAGCATAGACGCACCTGGCCCGATTGGCCTGCGCCTGACCGTTGGGACAGGACTCTCATCGAGCCTGTTGTTGCTCTTTCCTTGGATGGAGTAATGGCGCCGTTCCCTATTCTCGGGACTCCTCAACCAGCGGCGGCTTCAGCGGATGGGTCTGCCTGCGCCTCCGTTGTCGTGCCGACAGACTTGGCCGTAATTTCGAGTCCATTCTTGCTCATATCGAATCTTTGTTTCCGGTCCAAGCCTTTGACAAATTCACGTGCCGCCTTGCCAACGGCACCAGGAAGACTCGACGCATCCACTTTGACCGTCGCTTCCACCGTTGCTTCATTTCTATCTCGATAGCGAAATTGCA
>Ga0209648_10002754_pt1 | contig 14637 bp, 14 predicted proteins | sample GraSoi2013_115cm_FD_185830 | JGI IMG/M metagenome (GOLD analysis project Ga0209648, IMG submission 185830) | Grasslands soil microbial communities from the Angelo Coastal Reserve, California, USA - Sample 9_17_2013_115cm (SPAdes) (version 2) | ecosystem: Environmental > Terrestrial > Soil >...
CGTCGTTGCAGCCATCGGAAATCACCGAGCCCGAGGAATTCAAATTGATGCGGCAAGGCTGGAGGCGTGGCTCAATGGAGATCGACTGAGTGAGATTGCTGCCAAAAGTCATCTTTCGGAGGCCTCCGTGGGGGTAGTATCCCACGCTGGAGTCGACGGTGGCGAGGGAGGCTTCCCGACGGGATCACCGAGATGCTCGGGGCAGGCGGGACAGGTTGCCGCTGGAGGGCGCGGGCGGCGGCGAAACAGCCGGTATAGGGGAGTTTGTGTTCGGCGCGGGACTGTTCCGTATGTAATTGCGCGGCGCTGCGGGTCAATTCGAGATCGGCGTCCACCATTTCCAGATGACAGTGAGTTGCAAAGCATATCGGACTGAGTTAGTCTGATTTGGGTGTTGCAAATCACTTGCAAGGAGATGCTGTGGCCTCGTTCAGTCGGGTCGTTTTGCTGGGCTTCTTCATCCTTTCCGTACTTTCGATTTTCTCTCCGCCTCCTGCCAGCACCCAGGAGAATCCTTACTTTGTTGCTTATGATCACTATCTCGAAGAGCCCGGCAACTTGGAGATCGAGTATTTCTCCACCTTTGGGACGCAGCGAAACGGAAATGACTTCCACGCTTATTGGGCCGAGTTCGAATATGGCGCCACCGCCTGGTGGACCACGGAGTTCTACCTGGAAGGCCAGACCACGTTCAACGACAGCACGATATTTACGGGTTTCCGCTGGGAAAATCGCTTCCGGCCACTAAAGCGCGAACACTTCATCAACCCGGTCCTGTATTTCGAATATGAAAACAAGAACGGCGCGGACAAAATCCTCAAAGAAGGCGAAGGCCACGACGTGGAATCGGACTTCCTCGTTTCGAACGCGCAAGCCCGCAGGGAGCACATCCATGAAATCGAGTTGAAACTCATCCTGTCCAGCACGTTCAAGGGCTGGAACTTCACGGAGAACACCCTCGCTGCCAAGAATCTTGCGAACGCACCGTGGGAATTCGGCTATGCACTTGGAGCCAGCCGTCCGCTGGCTTTGAAGGCTGCCGCGCATCGCTGCACGCTTTGCCCGCAAAACTTCATTGGCGGAGTCGAGATGTACGGCGGCCTGGGCGACCGTCACAGTTTTGGTCTTCATGATACATCGCATTATTTGGCGCCCGTCCTCGGCTGGAATTTGCCTTCGGGCTGGACGTTGAGGATTTCGCCTGGTTTTGGGCTGAACGATAACAGCCATCAGTTCCTGCTGCGCTGGGGCGTCTCGCGAGAAATCACCGGATTCGGCTCGATGGTTAGCCGGCTCTTTGGAGGCCGCAAGTGAGAGCGATGGCCGCAGCGCTTGGCATTTGCGCTACGTTTCTTGCCGTGTCTGTTGTCCATGCGCAGAGCCGGAACTCCGATAAACCAGCTGCTGGCGCAGCGCCCAAATACGACCCGGCCGTCTACGCGGAATTGCAAAAGGCCCCAGAAAAAGCGCGGCGCCGCGCCAATCCGCTGCAGAATGATCCTGACGCCGTTGCTGCCGGCGCCATACTCTTCGAACAGCACTGCGCGGAATGCCACGGCCACTCCGCCGAAGGCTCGCGCAAGGCTCCGAGTCTCCTCGCTCCAGAAGTGCAAAGCGCTACGCCCGGAACCCTTTTCTGGCTGGTGACTAACGGAGTGGTTCGAAAGAAGATGCCGGTTTGGTCGAAGCTGCCGGAACCGCAGCGCTGGCAGTTGGTGCGCTACATCCAATCGCTTGCGGGGGCCGCTCCGGCGGCGGAAAATCCCGCGCCGAAACCCTGACGGAAGAATCCTAGTCCGTAGCCTTGGCTGCATCGTTCAGTATCATCGCCAGACGCACGCCCGCTTGCGCAAGGGCGGTCTCCGCAGCTTTGGCGGCGCTGCCTTGATAAAGCTCGCCGACAGCTAGGTGCTTTTCGAGCATGCGCTTTCCCATGTGATTGTTTTCGGCGCAGCTCTTTAATTTCATGTCCGGTTCGATGCCGATTTTTTCCGGGAAGGCATCGTAGACGGCGGTCTCCGCTCGCTCGTGGCTCTCCCAGGCCCAGTTGTTCACATGGACGCCGGCGGCTTCCCAGGCGACGCTCATTGAGCGAAACTTTTCGTCCAGTTCGTCGGCGTACCGGAGCGGGCTGGAGATTTCCATGTCGCGTTCGACAATCTCGTTGTCCCAAATCTGATGAAGATTGGGTGAATAGTCTTCGCGCTCCGGATGGAGCAGGTTGGTGAGCGGTTCATAGTGAAAATATTTCACCGGCACGCAATTTCCGCCGTTGTCGGCATTGGTGATGGCGTGCAGCGGCTGATGCAGATCGCCGACAAAGTGGATGAGGTAGCGGATTGCTTCGGCGCGCTTCAGAGGATCGGCGGACTTGTCTTTCAGGATAGCGCGCTGCTCTTCGATGGCAAGCGTGACGCAGCCTTCGGTACCGCAATACTCGCTCAGCTCACCCTTGTGTTTCCCGCGCGGAATATCGATGTAATGCCAGGGACCGTTCTTGCGCTCGTTGCGCACATCATCCGGCCAGGTGGAGGCATCCACCATCAGGTCGGTCGTGGCATTGCCGCACCAGCGTCTCAGCTTCGGATCTATCGGGTTGTCGCCAAGAAGCTTCTGAACCATTTGAAGCGCTTCAGGCGCCAAGTGTTTCTCGGCAATCAAGGCCACGGTCTGGTGACCTTTGCAACCCCAGGCTCGGACCGTCGGCACCCCAAGCGAGCCCGCCAGCGTGCAGACAGCAATCCAAGAGACAAGCCTTACAACATGGGGAGATTTCCGCCAGTCATCAGTCACGAGTTACTCTTTACATTTCAGGCGCTGAGCCAGCGCCCGATCGGTTTCCACGATTCGGTATGATCGCAGATCACGCGCAGCGCCGCGGTGATGGGAATGGCCAGAACCAATCCCATACCGCCCCACACCCAGCCCCAGAAGAGCAGTGCGATGGTGATGGCCACCGCATTCAAGCGCACGCGGCGGCCCACCAGTTTCGGAGCTATGAGATTGATCGCCAAAACATGAATGGTCGTCAGCGTCGCGGCAATCAGAACAAACTGCCCGAACGTTTTCCACTTTGCCAGCGCGATGATAAAGGCGGGCAGCCAGGCCATCACTGCCCCGATGTACGGCACCATGTTCAGGAGTCCTGACGCGATTCCCGCCAGGATGGGATACTCCATCCCGATGAGCCAGAAAAACAGGCTGCTCGTCGCGATTACCACGAGCGTCACGATGCTCATTCCCGCGAGGTAATCGCGCAGAACATCACGCAAATCTTCCAGCGTTTCCTTGACTTGCGTCCGCCGCGAGGCGGGAAAGAGTTGCAACGTCCCGTGCCAAACCTCGCGCTTCTCAGCAAGCATGAAAAACACCAGGAAGGGCACGAACGTAACTTCCAGAATCAGCGCGTACAGGGAGCCAATGCCTCGGAAAATCAGCGTGCGCACGACGCTGGGTTCCGTCCGCACGGTCGTCGTGGACGACGTGCCCTGCTCCGGCGCAATCTGCGAAACCTGCCCTTCGATCCCCTTGATTTTGCCTTCCACGGCGCCAGCCGCCTGCCGCAGAACACTGCCGTATTTCGGCCAATTTTCGGCGAAATCCGCGGTCCTCGTCCATAACCCGTAGCCGACCGCAGCCACCACGGCGATCAGGATCAGCACCATCACCATCGCGCCCAGCGTCCGGGGCAGGCGCATTGTTTCCAGGAATTCCACTGCGGGGTCGAGGAAGTAGGCCAGCAAAATCGAAAGCAGCAGGGTGATCACCACGCCCGCGGCGTAATAGAAGAAGAGCAGAATGATGGCCGCCGCGATCACGCGCATGCTGAAGTTTGAACTGGTGAAGCGAACGATCGATGGCGGCGTTGGCGTGGCGGACACGAGCGGCTCCGGAGCTACACGTTAACACACTCTCGTAACCGGTTTGCGCCGTCGTGCGAAGCTGTTTCGAGGCGGCAAATCCGAAGATTTGATTGTGCAGACTTCCCATGCGTCGCGTTTATGCAAGAGACATCCGCGTGACGGGGCCGTAAAGTTGCCGTTTTTACGTGTGTTAAGCTTTGCTGAGGTCGTCCCATGGAATTGGGTTGCAAACGGGCCGTACACACTCTGGAGGGACAGGCTACTTCGAATGGCCAAAGAGTTTTTTGGAACCGACGGAATTCGCGGCATCCCGGGCACGCCGCCGCTGGATGACGCCACGCTTTATGCCACCGGACGCTCTCTCGGCGCGTACCTCAAGCGCGAACACGGCGCAGCTCATGTCCTCATCGGCATGGACACTCGAGAATCCGGCCCGCATATCGCCTCAATGCTGGCGGGGGGGCTCGCGCAGGCTGGCGCCACCGTTGCCTTTGCCGGCGTGATTACCACCCCGGGCGTGGCATGCCTGGTTCGCCAGAATGATTTCCAAGCCGGCGTGGTCATCTCCGCTTCGCACAACCCGTTTCAAGACAATGGCGTGAAGCTGTTTTCGCATGCCGGGATGAAATTTCCCGACGCCGTTGAAGAAGAGCTGGAAGCAGGTATCTTGAAGCACCGGAGCGAAGCCGCGCCAAAGAATCCGGCAGCGCTTACCGCTGATGAATCCCTCGACGCTGAATATCTCACCTTTCTGCGGAAGCGGTTTATTCCTGGAGCGAATCTTAGCGGTTTCCGGATCGTTCTCGATTGCGCCAATGGCGCGGCATTCAGGCTTGGCCCGGAGCTGTTTCGTTCGCTCGGCGCCGATGTTGTGACGATGGGCGTTTCACCGGACGGCCGCAACATTAACGCGGGCTGCGGCTCGCTGTACCTGGAGGGCTTGCAAGAACGCGTCGTCGCTGAGAAAGCGCGTCTGGGCGTGGCCTTCGACGGTGATGCCGACCGCGCGCTCTTCGTCTGCGAAACCGGAAAAATCGTGAATGGCGACGGCGTGCTTCTTGCGGCTGCGCGCTTCCTCAAATCTCAGAATAAGCTCAAAGGTGACCGCGTCGTCGCGACCTCCATGTCCAACCTGGGCCTGGAGCGCGTTCTGGCCCGCGAAAATATTGCGCTCGCCCGCGCCGCCGTCGGCGATCGCTACGTCCTCGAAGAAATGCTTCGGAGCGGCAACATTCTTGGCGGCGAACAATCCGGCCACATCATTTTTCTTGAAGACAGCCCGGCAGGGGATGGCCTGCTCACGGCTGTCAAGATTGCCTCGCTGGTCTCCATGCGCGGCAAAATTGAATCGCTCGTCAAAGGTCTCAAGGATTATCCGCAGCTTATCGTCAATGTGAAGGTGCGCTCGAAACCACCGCTCGACACGCTTCCGGAAGTTACCCGCGCCTTAGCCGAAGCGCAATCCGCGCTTGGCGACAGTGGCCGAGTCGTCCTGCGCTACTCCGGCACGGAGCAGCTCGCCCGCGTCATGGTCGAGGCCGAACAGGAAGCCGATGTCCAGCGCTTCAGCCAGTCTCTCGCCACTGCCCTGCGCTCCGCCATCGGTGCGTAGAAGAGGAAGGCGCTCCACCAGTGGCGCTAGACCCCGACTCTCTTGGAAGGCAGTTGTGAAAGTGCCGACGGGGATAGAAATCATCTATATGCTTCAGCCATTAACCATACTGTTTCAGGTAGCGCTCCCAAAGATTGGAGGGTTCCTACAGGATTCTGTGGGATTTTGTATAATTGCTCCAATTAACATTGTGCTTTTTCGGCTGCTCGTGAAGCTAAACGCCGTGATTTCAATAAAATCGCAGGCATCCTGTGGAACATTCATTGCTGGCATGCGGTTTGCTCTCTAATTGCCAACATAAAAGATTGGCTTCCCGGGGTGGCCGGAACCGAACCTCGACTCGGTAGCCGGTTTTGGGGCGTCAATTGTGAAAAGGGGGCTTGCACCAGCCCCCTTTTTTATTTTCCTACTACCTCTTGTGCACCCTCTAGCCCCGGATGAAATCCCCGCCCGCGCTTCTTCTTGCCAACACTGTACTCATAGCCTTGATTCCTCGCACCGACCCATACGCATATCCCCAATCCACCCGTCTTGCGGTCTAGCGGGGGCTATACGTAGGTCCGCCCTGCCGTAGATGGCTGGCGGTTTCGCCGGCCGCCAACCCACGGCAAGGTCGCGGCGCGACGCCAGGGCTACGGAACCCGCGGCAGAAGCCATGATTTAGCGCATTAGTTTTTGATTGCCGAATCCTTGGTGAAAAATGCGAGGTAACGCTGGGCTAGAAAAATGAGCGGCCAGTGGGGGGACCGGCCGCTCGGGCGTGGGATGGAGGATACAGTAATCTGAAGCTAGTTCGTCTTTTCTGGCCGTTCTGCTGCGCTCGCAAGCAGCAGGACGAAACGCAGGAGCAGGCAGTTCACAACCGTACCGTTACTCCGGAAAAGCCAAACAACTTCCGACTACTTGCGTAGTTTGCGTTTCAGCGGATGCTTCGTCGATAGCTCGCTGGATTCATTCTTTCCGGTACTTCCTGCTCCCGGCGCTCTCCCCCTTTTTTGGTACCGAAGTACTTCCATCCTAGACGCGTTCCATGATCATCTGCTTGACTTTTTTTATGCTCGCTTCGTCGCGTTTGTAGAAGGTCCATTGCTTAATTCGCTTGGCGCGCACCAGTCCGGCGCGCAGCAGAATCTTCATGTGTTCGCTAGCAGTCGGCTGGCTTACGCCGAGTTTCTGGGCGATCAGCACGCCGCATACGCCATCCTCGACGAGATCGCCATCCACCTGCGGCCGGAAGTGTCTCCGCGGGCGCTTTAGCCACTCGAGGATTTGCAGCCGGCGGCCGTTCGCCAGGGCGCGCATCGCGAGTTCCACTTTCATATAGACAATTAGCCAACTCCCTAAGTATAATAGCAAACGCAAAGCGTATTTGAAACTGCATTCGGGCTGCCGTTGGAATAGTAATTTGGCCCAGCGAGGCACCATCAGCGCAAAAATGACCCCCATGTCCATCACACCGATCAACAGAGACAGCATCACGACAGCTCACCAGCTCATCCGCCCACATGTCCGGCGGACGCCCATCCTGGAAACCGACGGCGCGGACTTTGGCCTCGATCCTATCAAGCTCGTGTTCAAACTGGAATCGCTTCAGCATTCCGGCTCGTTCAAGGCGCGCGGCGCATTCACTAATTTACTTTCGCGCACGATTCCCGCGGTAGGTGTTGTCGCAGCATCGGGGGGCAATCACGGCGCCGCTGTTGCTTTTGCCGCGTTGAAGCTCGGAAGGCCGGCGCGGATTTTTGTGCCCACTGTCGCTTCGCCGGAAAAGATCGAGCGCATCCGCAGCTATGGAGCGGATCTTGTCGTGACAGGAGACCGTTACGCCGATGCCCTGGCCGCCAGTGAAACCTGGATCGCGGAATCCGGCGCACTGCGAATCCACGCCTACGATCAAATCGAAACGCTGCTCGGCCAGGGCACGGTTGGTCTGGAGTTGGAAGAGCAGGCTCCGAATCTGGATATTTTGCTCGTTGCTGTTGGTGGAGGAGGGCTCATCGGCGGCGTCGCCGCCTGGTATTCGGGCCACATTAAAATCATCGGCGTGGAACCAGAGGCAGCCCCGACGCTCACCTTGGCGCTGCAAGCCGGTCATCCCGTGGACAGCCCCGCCGGAGGCATTGCCGCCGACTCGCTCGCTCCGAAACGCGTTGGCGAGCTGATGTTCCCCATCGCACAGACCCATGTGCAAAGCGTCCTGCTCGTATCTGATCGTGCGATTCAGCAAGCTCAGGAAGCGCTCTGGAAGGTCCTTCGCGTGGTGGCCGAACCGGGCGGCGCTGCGGCTTTTGCCGCGCTACTCTCGCGCCGCTATCAGCCCAAAACCGGCGAGCGCGTCGGTGTTCTCGTTTGCGGCGGCAACCCCGCCGCCGTGGATTTCAGCCGTGGCATATCAACGCAGCGGAGCAACCCCGCCGTACAAATTCCGAGCCACACAACTGCCGATTCAATTTGAGGAGCCGCGATGTCCGTGTACGAACGTCTTCAAGCTTTGAAAATCTCTCTCCCCGTGGTGGAGCCGCCGGTAGCTGCCTTCGTCCCGTTTGTTCGCGTGGGCAACCTCCTCTTCGTTTCCGGACACATCGCAAAGAAAGAAGGAAAGCCCTGGGCCGGAAAGCTTGGTGACAATCTCTTTACGGCTCAGGGCAAGGAAGCTGCCCGCGGCACCGCCATCGAGCTCCTGGCGACGCTGCAAGCCGCGCTCGGCGACCTCAACAAAATCACCCGCATCGTGAAACTGCTGGTCCTGGTGAACAGCGCGCCCACCTTTACCGAGCAGCATCTCGTCGCCAACGGCGCCTCCGAGCTCTTCACGGAAGTCTTCGGCGAGAAAGGCCCGCACGCCCGAAGTGCCTTCGGCGTGGCCCAGATACCCCTTGGCGCCTGCGTCGAAATCGAGCTTGTCGCCGAGGTGCGATAACCTAAGAATTATCTGTTAGAGACTTCGAATCACCTTTTCGAGATGTTCGATCAATTCACGCAACTTTCCCCTTTCTTCGTTCGAAAGAAATGAGAGAGCGTGCGCCAGCGATTCCACGCGGCGCTGCCGGCCCTCCTGAAGGATCCTGGTTCCCTTCGCTGTTGCCTCCAGCCGCACGCGTCGCCCGTCTTCAGTCTTTCCACGGCGCACCAGGCCCGCCCGCACCAGGCCCGCGACGATGCGGCTCATGGTTGGCGGACGGACTTGCTCAATTTCTGCAAGCTCGCCCAAGGAGCGTGGACCACCTCCCAGCACCAGCACCGACAGGGCCGAGAGCTGCGCCGGGCCCACCCCGCTTTCGCGGTCGCGTACCCGTAGACGGCGAAGCAGATGGATGGCCGCAGAGTGGAGCCGGTCGGCGGCCTCGAAAGTCTCCGCGCCCGCAAGACGTTTGGACTTGACATCCGTCATAGAATATAGTTAGCTATGCTAACTAAACTGCTCTCGGAGGTAAAGCACCCATGAGCACCGCTTCTTCAAATCTCGGCATCAAGAATATCGGCCAAATCTCCATCAATGTGCAAGATCTCCAGCGCGCCACGGCATTCTACCGCGATGTGCTGGGTCTGCCGCTGCTTTTCACCGTGCCGAATCTGGCTTTCTTTGATTGTGCCGGAGTGCGGCTGATGCTGGGCCGTGCAGAATCGCCGGAATTCGATCATCCCAGCTCCATCCTCTATTTCCGCGTTCCAGATCTGAATGCGGCCTACCAGCGTCTCGTCGAGGCGGGTGTCCAAATTTTTGCGCCGCCGCGCCTGATCGCGCCGATGCCCACGCATGATCTTTGGATGGCAGCGTTCCGCGACTCCGAGGGGAACATTCACCAATTGATGAGCGAAGTCCCGCGCGCGAAATAGCAATCTCCCTCCGCGAAAGCTACACGCAATGCGGCGCTACAAGGGTCAGGCGGATTACGGTATCCTTCGAAGGCGATGCATGACCTGAACTATTTTAGGGACCACCTCGATGTCTTTGCCGAAATGGCAAAGAAGCGCGGCGCCGTGCTCGACCTGGACGCTTTTCGCGAGCTCGACAAGGAGCGCCGCGAACTCATTACCGCGACCGAGCAGCTCAAAGCGCGGCGAAACAAGGCCAGCGAAGAGATCGCCCGCCTGAAGAAAGAAAAGCAGAGCGCCGACTCGCTCCTTGCTGAAATGAAGCTGGTTTCCGAGCGTATCAAGCAATCCGACGAGCGCATCGCGGAATTAGACAACAATCAGCGCGAACTCCTGCTTACCATTCCCAACGTTCCACACTCCTCCGTGCCCGTTGGCACGAGCGCCGCTGACAATACCGAAGTCCGTCGCTGGGGTACCGCACCGAAATTCGATTTCGTCGCCAGGCCGCATTGGGAAGTCGGCGAAAGCGCGGGAATTCTCGATCTTCCCGCCGCAACAAAAATCACGGGGGCGCGTTTTGCAGTGTACAAAGGATGGGGAGCGCGGCTGGAGCGCGCGCTCGCGAATTTTTTTCTCGACGTGCACACGCGCGAGCACGGTTACACGGAGATCCTGCCGCCGTTCCTGGTGAACACCGCGTCGCTCACCGGCGCGGGCCAGTTGCCGAAATTCGCCGCTGATCTTTTCAAAATCCAGGACACCGACTTTTGGCTTACGCCAACTTCCGAAGTTGAACTCCATAATCTCTACCGCGACGAAACCATTCCCGAGGAAAAACTCCCCCTCCGCGTCACCGCGTGGACCGCCTGCTTCCGCTCCGAAGCCGGCGCCGCTGGAAAAGACACCCGCGGCATCCTCCGCCAGCATCAATTCCAGAAGGTCGAGCTTTTCAAGTTCACGCATCCGGAAAAAAGCTACGAAGAGCACGAGGCTCTTACGCGAAATGCCGAAGCTATTCTTCAGAAACTTGGTTTGCACTATCGCACGGTGCTGCTCTGCACCGGCGACATGGGCTTTGCCTCGTCAAAAACATACGACATCGAAGTCTGGTTGCCCTCCAGCAGCGAATTCCGCGAAATTTCCTCCTGCTCGAATTGCGAAGCGTTTCAGTCCCGGCGCGCCGGCATTCGCTTCAAGCCCAAGGGCGGCGGCAAGAGCGACTTCGTTCACACTTTGAACGGTTCCGGGCTGGCCGTTGGCCGCACCTGGATCGCCGTCGTGGAGAATTATCAGCAGCCGGATGGCTCAATCTTGATTCCTGAAGTCTTGCGCCCATACATGGGCATTGACCGCATCCCGGCTTCATAAGCGAGAAATTTTCGTCCCAACCCCTATTCCTCTCTGGAAGGGCTAAAATCCTCTGGTAAGTCTTTTATTATCTATACTTTACTTCGATTTTCGATGCCCTCAAGCTGTCTTCTCTCCTATCCCATTCGCCTCGCAACCCCTTGAAATCACACCTTTTCGTTTGACTGGCCCTTTTCGCCTTGCATACACTCGCCTCACGGCGCCACGAGGGTATTAGGCAAAAGCGGCCGTTTAGCACACAATCATACAGATGAACGTTCTCGCGCGCATCTTGAGATTTCTATTTTGGCTGCTCGTCGTTTCCTGGGGCTTGCGGCTCTTGCGCCGCATCGTCGGTGCAATGCTCCGCAACGGCAAGGCTTCTGCGTCACAAACCGCGGATGCCTCTACCGGGATCCCGGCTCCGGCCGCAGCGCGCCGGCTGGTGCGCGATCCGGTGTGCGGCGTGCACGTGGATGAGACGCTTTCCATTCCGTTGCGAGAAGGGGGCGAGCTGCTTCATTTCTGCTCCCCCGCCTGCCGCGAGGCATACGCCGTCAAGGTAAGAAAGTTTGCGGCGAACGGATAAGCCGAATTTCTCTTAAGCGATTTTTGAACTTGGGCCAAGTGAAAACAGAATTGCTTAGACAAATCGAGTAGACGAAAGGACCGACGCCGATGGCCACGGTCGCAAAGCCCACAGCCCCAACAAGACAGATAGGCGTACCTCCCATGGTGCCCCGCATTGCTCCCCGCGAGGACCTGAATCCTTTCCGCATCGCGCAGATTCAGTTCGACATGGCGGCCGAATTCTTGAAGCTCGATCCCGGCCTGCGGCAGATTTTGCGCACTCCCAAGCGCGTACTGGAAGTTTCCTTGCCCACGAAGATGGACAACGGGCAGGTGAAAGTGTTCACCGGCTTCCGCGTGCAGCACAACGTGTCGCGCGGACCAGGCAAGGGCGGCATCCGCTTCCATCCCGGCGTCACACTGGACGAAGTGAAGGCGCTGGCGGCTTGGATGACCTGGAAGACCGCGACCGTGAACGTTCCGTTTGGCGGCGCCAAGGGTGGCGTAATCTGCGATCCCAAGCGCATGTCCAAGAGCGAACTCGAACGCATGACGCGGCGCTATGCCAGCGAAATCCTGCCCATCATCGGGCCCTCTCAGGATATCCCCGCTCCAGACGTTTACACCGACGCGCAAACCATGGCCTGGATCATGGACACCTATGCCATGACTGTCGGCCATTCCGCGCACGGCGTCGTGACCGGCAAACCGGTTTCCATCGGCGGTTCCGAGGGGCGCAGCGAAGCCACCGCGCGCGGACTTCTCTATGTGGTCGAAGAAGCGTGCAAGATGAAAAAGATTTCGCTGCGCGGCGCGACCGTTGCCATTCAAGGCTTCGGCAACGCCGGCGCGACCGCGGCGCGGCTGTTCGCCGAGAAGAAGGCGAAAATCGTCGCTCTGAGCGATACCCGCGGCGGCGTCACCAATTCGCGCGGCATCGATCCCGTCAAAGCCATTCGCTACAAGGAGCGCTCCGGCACCGTTGTGGGCATGCCGGGCGCGTCGCGCATGACCAACGACGAACTACTAACGATGAAGTGCGACATCCTGATTCCCGCAGCGCTCGAAAACGTCATCACCCTTCACAACGCCGAGTCCGTGAAGGCCCGCATCGTTGCGGAAGCCGCCAACGGCCCCACCACCCCGCACGCCGATGAAATTCTCGCGCGCCGCGGCGTGATCGTGCTGCCGGATATTCTCGCCAACGCCGGCGGCGTCACGGTGAGCTACTTCGAGTGGGTGCAGAACCAGGAAGGGCTCATGTGGGACGTCGAGGAAGTAAACGCGCGCCTGCAGAAAATCATGGTGCGCGCCTTCCACGAAATGGTGGACACCATGCGCAAGCATCACGTCCCCCCGCGCGCCGGCGCCATGATCCTCGCCGTCGGCCGCGTCTCCGAAGCCACTCTCATCCGTGGCTTGTTCCCGTGAGCCGCGACTCACCTCGTTAGTGGGCGCTTATTCCCTCGCTTACATTTCCGGAAGAAGGCAACTGATGTCCTAGCTGCCTCTCTAGGCGCAAAATTGTTCTTGCGCTGAACAATCAGCGCGCGTACATTCGCAGTTGCCGGTCCGTTTCACTGACGCGACCGGCTATTTTCTTCGTTGGAGCAAGAAGAGACGATGACCACGAACGGGCACGGCCACCCAGCGCCGCCAATCCTGTTGACGATCGCGGGATTCGATCCTTCCTGCGGTGCCGGCACCGCTGCGGACTTAAAAACTTTCGCTGCACACGGCTGCTACGGCGTCGCGGCAATCACATCTCTAACCGTGCAGAACACCCAGGGCGTTGAAACTGTCCACAACACGCCCAGCGCAGAATTGCGCGCGCAACTCGATGCGCTCGTAAAGGATTGCGCTATTGCCGCGGTCAAGATCGGAATGCTTGGGAATCGCGGTAACGCAGTTGTAGTTGGTGAATTCCTTGACGCGCATCAATTTGCGCACGTCGTGCACGACCCTGTGATGAAGTCTTCGAGCGGCGCGGAACTCCTCGATGCCGGCGGAATCAAATTTGTCGCAACGGAGCTGCTGAAGCGCGCCAGCGTGCTTACCCCGAATGTTCCCGAAGCCGAAGTTCTCACCGGCCTGACGATCAAAGACGTAGCGGACATGGAAGCGGCGGCCCGCAAACTTGTCGAAATGGGCGCTCGCGCCGTCATCGTCAAGGGTGGACACATGGAACGCGCTAATGACGTGCTCTTTGATGGCACGGAAATCTTTCAGTTGGCCGGCGACCGCGTGAAGGAAGAAACCTTGCATGGCACGGGATGTACCTTTGCGTCCGCATTCACGGCCCAGCTTGCCGCCGGGCGTTCCTTGTTCGAAGCCGCCACGCTCGCCAAAGCCTACGTCACCAAAGCGATCGAGAAGGGCTATCCCATCGGCAAAGGCCGCGTCCCGCTCGATCATTTCTATCGCCAGCGTATCGAGCCGCCCGCCCGGGGCATCCACGAAGTGCCCCAGCACGGCATGCACCCTGCCGCCGAACCCGCTGCGCACTGAAAATTGGCGTCAGTCGTTCGCATCCCGCCAGGCATTTCTCAGTGGACTACGTGTCTTTGCTTTGCGTTTCGTTTCTTATTGTTTATAGACGAAGCGGCCTGCGACGAGGGTGGCCATTGCTCCGCCCTTAAAGTTTCTCCCATCGAATGGCGAATTGCGCGATTTGCTCGGCGATTCCTTCACGTGGTAAGTCCAAGCACGGTCGGTCGATAAAATGGTCAAGTCGGCAGGCTGGCCCGTGGCGATCTTGCGTTCCATTCCAAGGACGCGCGCCGGCCCCGTCGTAAAAAGCTCAACCATGCGCATCAGCGAGAGCCGTCCGCTGTGTACCAATTGTTCGAGCGCCAGAGCGACAGCCGTTTCAAATCCAAGAATCCCAAAGGGCGCGCGATCGAACTCCACATCTTTCAAAGCCGGCTCATGCGGAGCATGATCGGTTGCGATCGCATCCACCGTGCCGTCCGCCAATCCAGCCAGCAGGGCTTCGCGGTCTTCCCGCGCCGCCAGCGGCGGATTCATCTTGAATTTCGAATCGTATTGCACGTCTTCATCGATCAAAGTGAAATGATGCGGCGTCACTTCGCAAGTCACACGCAGGCCGCAAGATTTTGCCCAGCGAACCTGCTCGAGCGACGCCTTCGCGGAGAGGTGCGCGATGTGCACGCGTGCTCCGGTAAGCTCCGCCAGCTGCACGTCGCGCGCCACGCAAACAGACTCCGCCGCCGCAGGCATCCCGCGCAAGCCGAGCCGAGTGGAGGTCACACCCTCGCGCATCACCGCTCCCGCAGCCAGTGAAACATCTTCCGAATGCTCAATCACCGGAAGATCCAGCGACCGGCAATAATCCATCACCTGCCGCGCCAACTTTGTCGTGGCGATCGGTCTTCCATCGTCAGAAACGCCGACGATCCCCGCTTC